>ERZ773063.20-NODE-20-length-114530-cov-6.462424_pt1 | contig 114530 bp, 85 predicted proteins | sample MGYA00580625_ERZ773063 | MGnify/ENA primary metagenome ERZ773063 (study PRJEB29015, sample SAMEA2738022) | human oral metagenome | biome: human oral; feature: human-associated habitat; material: dental | place: China | collected 2042 ... | reverse complement strand
GGCGCGCTGATGGCGGAACTGGCGTGCCTCGTTGCGGATCAGGTCGGCCAGCGAGTGGCGCACGTCGCCCGGGCGGAAGTCGGCAAACACCGGGTCGGGCATCTGCAGGTCGGGCTTCACTTCCTGGATGAGCTTGCGCAGCAGCTCGGCCAGTTCCAGCAGTGTGGTGCGGCGCGAAGCGGCCACGTTGAAGACGTCGGCCGTGCCGGGTTCGTCATCGGCCAGCGTGAGGGCGGCGCGGATGTTGGCCTGCACCACGTTGTCGATGTAGCAGAAGTCGCGGCTGGTCTGGCCGTCGCCGTTGATCTGCACCGCTTCCTGGCGCAGCAGGGTGGCGATCCAGCGCGGGATGACGGCAGCATAGGCGCCGTTGGCGTCCTGACGGGCACCGAAGACGTTGAAATAGCGCATGCCGGCCACGCGCATGCCGTAGCAGCGCGCGTAGGTGCCCGCGAACAGTTCGTCGGCAGCCTTGGTGGCGGCGTAGGGCGAGAGCACGTTGCCGGTGACGCTTTCCACCTTGGGCAGGGCGGGATGGTCGCCGTAGACCGAGCTGGAGGAGGCGTAGACGAAGGACTTCACCTCGGCCTGGCGGGCGGCGTCGATGATCTCCATGAAGCCGGAGACGTTGGCCTGGAACGAGACCAGCGGGGTCTTCATCGAGCGGGGCACGGAGCCCAGGGCGGCCTGGTGCAGCACGTAGTCCACGCCCTCGACGACACGGTTGCAGAAGGCGCGGTCGCAGATGGTTCCTTCCTCGAACTGCAGGCCGTTCTGTCCTGCGGCTCGGGTGGAGGCCATGATGGCATCAATGTTGGCCTGCTTGCCGGTCGAGAAGTCGTCGATGGCGATCACCGACTGGCCGGCCAGTGCCAGCGATTCGGCCAGGTGAGAGCCGATGAAGCCTGCGGCGCCGGTCACGAGCCAGCGCGCCTTGCGCCCGGCGATCAGGGAGGAAACGTCCATGGGGGTTCTGGGATTTATTCTGGGTTTTGCGGAAAGGGTGCCTGCGGCGCGTGCGCGCGTGCGCGCAGGGGCCGGCGGGAACATGGCTGTACAAAGATAAGCGAGGTGAGGCAAAAGGGTCATCAATGCCCCTACAGCTATTCTAAATTGCTCGAAAAGTTTCAAATCGTTGCGGCCATCTGACAGCCTCCCGGTCATACTTCTCACGTCTTTTTCGGCCGGTGCGATAAGCTGACGGTCAATGTCTTGCCAGGGTCATCCGAGCCATGCCAACTTCTGCCTTCGCCTCCTTGCTGATTGCCTTCGTCGCGGCAGCGGGCGCCGTGCCGCTGCTGCGCGACATGCTTCGCGACCGGCCCACGGTGCGTTCGGCCGGTGCTGTGGCCATGGCCCTGGGCGTGGTGGTGGCTGCCTTCTATTCCGACCCCTGGCCGGCATCCGACCGGGGGCTGATCTTCGGTGCGGCTGCCCTGGTGCTGGCCGGGCTGGCGCTGGATGCACGACTGGCCGGTACCGGCGGTGCCACGGTCCGGCGCATCTTCGAGGTCGTGGGCACGCTGGTGGCCGGCGTCTTCCTGTTCACGTATCTGGAGCACGACCGGGTTACCTGGTCGGTGGGCTTCATGATGCTGGCGGCTGTCAGTCTGCTGCTGCCCATTGCCACGGCGGCCCTGGACCGGCTGCCTTCGGCCACGCCGTCGCTGCCGGCCGGCATGGTGCTGGTGCAGCTTCTGCTCTTGATGTTCTTCGGTGCGGCCAATGCCGACGGCGGCTCGCGCTACTCGCTGTACGCCGAGTTCGCCATCGTGGCGCTGCCCGTGATCGGCGCGCTGCTGGGCTGCCTGGTGTACCTGTCCAGCATGCCGTGGCGCGCGCGGCCCGGCGTCGCCCTGGGCACGGGCGGGCTGCTGGCACTGGGTTTCATGATCTCCTGGGGCGCGCTGCGGCTGGGCTCCATCACGGCCGAGGTCCGCGGCGGCACCACGGCGCTGCTGTGGCTGGTGGCCGTGCCGGTCTTCGAGTTCATTCGTGAGTCGGTGGGGCGTCTGGCAGGCCGGATGGCCGCACAGCGCTGGCTGCAACAGCCGGGTTCGGCCGGTCTGCGCCATCTGGTGCAGGCGGTCTGCAATGCCCACTATTCGCCGGCGGCACTGCTGTCCATCCAGGCCGCACTGGGTCTGGCAGGCATCGGCCTGTGCAAGCTGAATACCTCGGGCTACTTCCTGACGCTGGCCCTGCTGGCGCTGGGCGTGGCCTACATGCTGGTGCCGGTGTATCTCACCTGGCGCCGCCCGGCGGCCTCCTTGGGGCGAGCAGCGTATTCCCAGCACGGCGGCGACCGTGCCTGATATCCTGCTGGCCCGTTGATGGTTTCATCGGGGCTGGTGGCACCTCCGGGAGCTGCCGGCCACGCTTCGGCACATGCGCGCATTCATCCATTACCTCCGAGTTCGTTTTGCGGTCCTGCCGGTCATCGATGCCCTGGTGCTGGTGGCCGCGATGGTGCTCGGCTACCAGATCCGGTTGCTGAACGAGGACGGCCTGGTCTTCTCCACGCTGCGTGGCCTGGTGTTTGCCGCACTGATGATGCTGACGATGACGGCCTTCGGCCTGTACAGCCGTCAGCAGGATGAGCCCTTCCGGCTGGTGGTGCAGAAGGTGTTCGCGGCGTACCTGGTGACGCTGCTGGGCCAGCTGGCGCTCTTCTATGTCTTCCCCGAATCGGAAGTGGGGCGCGGCGTGTTCGCCATTGCCTCGGTGCTGGGCCTGGTGGGCATCCTGGTGGTGCGCTACTTGGCGTTCCGGCTGGGCTTCCTGCAGCGGCGTGGGCGCCGCGTGCTGGTGATGGGCGAGGGGGAAGAGGCCGACATGGTGCTGGCCACGCTGGCCGACAGCGTGCATCAGCATGCGGCCCACCTGGTGGCCCAGGTGCCGGTGGACCTGAAGGGCGAGTCGCTGCTGGCGGTGGCCCGTCAGCACAAGGCCACCCACATCGTGGTGGCTGCTCATGAGCGGCGCGGTGGCCATATTCCGCTGGATCAGCTGCTGGCCTGCCGGCTGGCCGGCATCCAGGTGCTGGACCTGCTGAACTTCTACGAGCAGGAGCTGGGGCTGATCCGCCTGCAGTACCTGCGTACCGGCTGGCTGGTGTATGGTGATGGCTTCACCCAAGGGCCCACCCGAGCCATCATCAAGCGTCTGTTCGACGTGGCGGTGGCCTCGGCCCTGCTGCTGGTGGCCGCACCGGTGATGCTGGTGACGGCGGTGGTGATCCTGCTGGAGACCGGAAGGCCGATATTCTTCCGGCAGGAGCGGGTCTGCGCGCCGGGGCAGTCATTCGACATCCTGAAATTCCGCTCGATGGTGCAGGATGCCGAGAAGGATGGTCCGCGCTGGGCCAGCATCGGTGACGATCGCATCACGCGGGTGGGGCGCTTCATCCGCGCGACCCGCATCGACGAATTGCCGCAGTTGATCAACGTGCTGCGCGGCGAGATGAGCTTCGTAGGCCCACGGCCGGAGAGGCCTTATTTTGTCGAGAAACTGAATCAACAGGTACCATATTACGATATTCGGCATTACGTGAAGCCAGGCATCACTGGCTGGGCACAGGTGCGGATGGATTATGGCGCTTCAGTAGAAGAGGCCATGGAAAAGCTGGAATACGATCTTTTTTACGTCAAGAATCACTCGCTGTTTCTCGATTTCATGGTGCTTATCGAGACCATTCAGGTGGTTCTTCGTAAGAAAGGTGCTCGTTGACTTCACAGTTTGGAAGAAAATATGACAACGGTTGCAGTAGTTGGTTTGGGATACGTTGGCCTGCCCCTGGCCATCGAGTTTGGAAAACACTTCGATACGATCGGTTTCGACGTGTCGAAAGCAAAGGTTGCCCGTCTGCAACAGCATAACGACGTGACTGGCGAGGTCGAGCGCGGTGATTTCGATCTGGCCAAGAAGCTGAAGATCACGGACGATCCGAAGCAGCTGGGTCAGGCCGACGTGATCGTCGTGGCCGTGCCGACGCCGATCGATTCGGCACGCCTGCCCGATTTCACGCCGCTGGTCTCGGCCAGCGAGATCGTCGGCGCCAACATGAAGCGTGGTGCGACGGTGGTCTATGAGTCGACCGTCTACCCGGGCGCCACCGAAGAGGTGTGCATCCCCGTGCTGGAGAAGCACTCCGGCATGAAGTGGAAAAAGGACTTCAACGTCGGCTACTCGCCTGAGCGGATCAACCCGGGTGACAAGCAGCACCGCCTGCCCACGATCGTCAAGGTGGTTTCGGGTGACAACCCCGAGACGCTGGAGAAACTGGCCAAGCTGTACGAAACCGTCATCACGGCCGGCGTGCATCGTGCCAGCAGCATCAAGGTGGCCGAGGCTGCCAAGGTGATCGAGAACACCCAGCGTGACCTGAACATCGCGCTGATGAACGAGCTGGCCATCGTCTTCGAGCGCCTGGGCATCGACACGCTGGAAGTGCTGAAGGCCGCCGGTTCCAAGTGGAACTTCCTGCCGTTCCGTCCGGGTCTGGTGGGCGGTCACTGCATCGGCGTGGACCCGTACTACCTGACGCACAAGGCGCAGATGGTGGGTTACCACCCCGAGGTGATCCTGGCCGGCCGCCGCATCAATGACGGCATGGGTCAGTTCATTGCCGAGCAGACAGTGAAGATGCTGGCTCGTCAGGGCCTGCATACCGCCGGCCAGACGGTGATCGTGCTGGGTCTGACCTTCAAGGAGGATGTGCCCGATCTGCGCAACTCCAAGGTCATCGATGTGGTGCGCGAGCTGGAAGCCTACGGCATCAACGTGGTGATCCACGATCCGATCGCCGACAAGGAAGAGGCTCACGAAGAGTACGGCGTCAACCTGGTGGACTGGGACAAGCTGCCCAAGGCCAACGCCATCGTGGCGGCCGTCTCGCACAAGGCATACCAGAAGCAGGGCCTGCCGGCGCTGCTCGACAAGCTGGTCGACAAGGGTGTCTTCATCGACGTGAAGAGTGCCTGGGATCCGGCCGAGATCGAGAAGGCTGGCAAGGCAGTCTGGCGCCTGTAAGCAGGACTGCAGGCCGGGCGGTGCAGCCCGGCCGAATCGCCGCAGTGGCCTGACAGCTATCGGGACAGATATCTGTCGGGCCCCTGGGCAAAGCCCGGGGGATATGTTGCCGTACAGGCGATGCTTTCCCGAGGGTGGTCTTTCGGGACCAGGGAGCGCTGAATCTCGCAGCACCGGATGGAGTGGCCAAGGTGGCCCGTCCGGGTGAGGCGGTTCGGCGCTTTTTTTATTGGGATGGTGCGGTGGGTGTTTGCTTGATGAATCTGCAAGGGTAGGGCTTGCGATGGAAACCATGAACATTCCGGCTGGCAGTGGCCGCCAGCTGGCCGCGCTGTATCACCCGCCCACGAGTGCCGATCGTGGCCGCGCGGTGCTGATCCTCAATCCGCTGGGGCAGGAGGCGGTTCGTGCGCATCGACTGCTTCGGGTGTTGGCTGACCGACTGGCCAGGCTGGGCGTGCATGTGTTGCGCTTCGATTTCCATGGCTGCGGCGATTCGTCAGGCGACGATCTGGACGGCGAGATGAAGGGCTGGCAGCTGGATGCGCTGGCGGCGCACCAGGCGCTGCGTCGGCGTTCCGGGGTCGATGCGATTGGCTGGCTGGGCATCCGTCTGGGGTTTGCGGTGGGCTGGCAGGCTGCGGCACGTTTTGCCGGCGGGCGCGATGCACGGCTGGCCCTGCTCACTGAAGGGCCGCCCCCTGATCGGCTGATTGGCTGGGATCCGGTGGTGCAGGGTCAGGGTTATCTGGATGTGCTGTGGGAGGACCATCGGGCGGCGCTGCGCCGTGCCTTCAGTCTGCCCACGGTGCCGGATGCGCAACTGCGCCGGCAAAAGAGCGAGGCCGATCTGTCGGAGGCCATGGGCTTTGCGCTGTCGCCGCGGCTGGTGCGTCATATCCGGGCGCTGGATAGCCAGGATTGGCAGACGGTGCCGGTGGCGCACCTGGCGGCCCTGCAGGCCAACGGCGCGCTGCCCTGGCCCGAGGTGAAACGGCCGGCGTCGCTCACGCTGGTGCCCGTGGATGTGGATTTCGACTGGACATCGGAAGAGGCGCTGAACACGCCGCTGGTGCCGGATGCGGCCCTGAAACGTCTGTTGCCCTGGCTGTCGGAGGAGGTCTTTCATGCCTGAAGCAAGCCATGCCGCCGCGCGCGGGGCGGATGCGTATCGGGAATGCCTGGTGCAGCTGGGGGCCGAAGGGCACCTGGTGGGCACGCTGGTGCAGCCCACGGGGCCTTCCGCATCGGTCGGCGTGCTGTTCGTGAATGCGGGGGTGATTCACCGCATCGGGCCGCACCGCATCCATGTGAAGCTTGGCAGGGTGCTGGCGCAGGACGGCGTGCCGTCATTGAGGCTGGACCTGACGGGGCTGGGGGACAGTGGCCGTGCAGGCGGGACCGACGGGATGCTGGCGCAGGTGCGTCGGGACATCCGGGCGGCGCTCGATCTGCTGGCAGAGAGAACGGGTCTGTCGCGCTTTGTCATCATCGGCATCTGTTCGGGCGCCGAATATGGCTACCAGTATGCGCTGGATGATGAGCGGGTGGCCGGGCTGGTGATGGTCGATGGCTACAGTTTCGGCAATCGTCGTACCCTGATGCTGCGCTATCTGCTGCGCCTGCGCACGCTGACCTGGCCAGTACTGAAGAATGCCGTGCTGGGACGTCTGGCACGTCTGCGTGCGGGTGGTGGTCAGCCCGAGACCCCGGTGGATTACGGGCTGCCCGTGCTGACGGTGACGGATTTCGGCCGGGGGCTGGCCGAGCGCGCCCGGCGGGGCTGCCCCTGCTATCTGGTGTTCACCGGCAGCGTGCTGCAGCGCTACAACCATGCCAGCCAGTTCGATGACGTGATGCGTGCGGCGCCCTTGTCGGCCGAGGACCGCAGTGCCATTGCACGGGATGTGCAGAGCGTCTTCCTGCCGGACATCGACCATACGATGACGACGCTGCATGGGCAGCGCGTCTACACGCGCCATGTGCGCCAGTGGCTGGCCAAGCAGCTGGCATGACGCGACAGGATGTAAAACGTATAGAAAAAAGTGGCGTTTCGTCGGCGGAGTTTCCGTTGGTGGTATGTTCGACGGCTTTGGGATTCTCCGGGGTTTGGAGGATCCCTAACTGAAGGCGCGGGATGCGCAGGAGAAAGCCGTCGATGTTGTTTGCAGGGGATGCCTCGGAGTGGCTGTTGCCGATGCCGGTGACGCTGGTGGCGGTGATGCTGGTGTTCAGCCTGTGGCGACGGATCCTGCCGCGGCAGCGGCGTCTGCGCCGCAGCGTGGCGGCGGTGGTGGTGGTGGCTTTCGTGCTGACTTCCACACCGGCCATCATCAATATCGGCGTGAAGGCGCTGGAAGGGACACCGCAGACGGTGGCAGAGCAGCTGGATGCACTGGGCTTTCCGCCAGATCCCGGGGATGACGCCCTGAATGCGCAGGCGGTTCTGACGGTGCGCGAGGGCAAGGCCGGCAGGAAAGCGCTCGCAGAGGGCGGGCAGGTGGATCCGTCGTCACACGGCAAGGTCGCAGACCGCGGAAGAATGGATTCATCTTCACGGCGTGAAGCCGAAGACTTCGTCAAGACGGTCGCGGCTCCGGGCGGAGATGCCACCGCCGCGTCGCCGGCCGGCGCAGTGAAGCCACCGCGTGTGCGTGGCGTGATCGTGCCTTCCAGTGGTGCCGCGGCACCCAATGGGCCGCAGGCGCGGCTGGATCAGGGCGGCTACATGCGGCTGCGTGCCGGCATCGAGACCTGGCGGCGCACGGGTGGGTTGCTGGTGCTGATGGGCGGGCTGGGTGAGCAGCCGGAGTATTCGCTGGCCGCCGACATGCGCCGCCTGGCGATTGGACTGGGGGTTCCGCCCGAGGCCATCCGCACGGTGCGCAGCAGCTGGACGACGTTCCAGGACATTTCCGGGGCGGCCAGGCTCATCCGTGAAGAGGGTGGCCAGGACGACAGTCGTCAGGCCGTGATTCTGGTGACAAGCGCGCTGCACATGCAGCGTTCACTGGCGGTGGCGCACCAGGCCGGACTGGATCCGATCCCGGTGCGCAGTGATTATCGGCAGCTGGCATCGCCCACTTGGGCGGCCTGGTTTCCCAACAATGGCGCGCCCTGGAATGCGCGCGCCATGCTGCACGAGCTGATTGGCGTCTGGTACTACCGCCTGCGCGGTCGCGCCTGAATCAGGGCTTGGGGGTGTGCAGCGCAGGCACCGCATCCGACCGGATCTCCACCAGATAGGTGTCGAGGTCACGCACGTTCAGGCTGTTCCAGTCGGAGTTGAACAGCATGCGGGTGAAGCTGCGGTTGACGGTGCCGTGCGGACGCGGCCAGGTTTCATTCTTGCTGCCGTCCCACAGATGGTGCAGGTTGGCAATGGACAGCACCTTGGGCGGGTTCTCCAGGCTTAGGGCGAACATCTTGCGGTGGAACCACTTGCGGTCGGGGTCATTGGCCGCCAGGTTGTTGACGCCGTCCTTGCGTTCACCAAATCCCGAGACCAGCACCCAGCCGGGCCGTTGCAGGGCGCGCCCCGAAACCTGAAGGCCGGTGTCGGTGTTCTCGCCGAAGCTGGTCGTCAGCAGCGTGGTCTTCTCGCCGGTAGCCAGGTTCGTCATGAACAGCTGGTGCGGGTTGCTGAAGACGTCAAAGCCCACATACATGTCCTGCCCCTGAGCGTTGCGGGCCACGTCGCCGTACTTCATGTAGCCCTGGTTCAGAAGCTTCAGGCTGTTGTCGGAAACCTGTGCGCTGTACGGGGCCGAGAAATCACGCTTGTAGGCGAGAACCCCCGTGGGATAGGGGAACTGAACCACGCAGTGGCTGCCGCTGGGGCTGGTGGTGATGTATTCCGGTGCACTGGGCGGCAGACTTTGCGTGCCGATGATCTTTCCGGTCTGCAGATCCCAGGTGAAAAGGCCCAGCGTGTTCCAGCTGGCGCCTTCATTCCGTTCGGCCATGAAGCACCAGGTGCGGCCATCATCCGACGGCGTGCCGCCGCGGGTGCGGGCATGGGTGGCCGTGGGCCAGTGCTGATGGAGCTGTGCGCCCATGTCGGCCAGAAGCTCGGGCTTGTCCGTGCCATTCGGTGACAGATCGACGGTCAGACGGAAGATCTTCATGTCCTTGCCATCGACGTTCAGGTAATACAGAACGTTCGGGTTCTTCGGATCCCATTGGGGTTCGGCATCACCGGCAATCCCGCTGAGCTTCCGGATGGCCTTTCCGGTCTTCGGATCGAAGATGTGCCATTCGCCATGGTCGGTGCGTAGCAGCACGGCGCTGTCGTCGGCGTTGAAGGCCTGCTGGGCTGCGTGCGGAGTGAAGACCGGATGGGCCGGCTGCGTCTCGGCATGATTGGTCAGTCGCACCACGCAGCTGTGCCAGGTGGGATCTTCAGTGGCCACGCCGGTCGCGGGGCGCGGTGTGGCGGGCATCTCTCCCACGGCGGTGCCGGCCGTCAGTGGCTGGGCTTTTGCCAGAATGGGGGCGCAAAGCGGGCTGGTTTCCTGGCTTCCGACAGTGGCAGGAGGCGTGTACGGAATGACCGGAGCGGCACCTTGTTGATTCGGTGGCGTTGCATGGTTGCCGGAATCCGAATTCGCGCCTGTTCCAGCATTACCGTTGGCTGGCGTATCGGCTGGGCTTGGTTGAGGGGCAGGCTGAACCGGGGGCGTCACGACGTTTCCGCCGGTGCCCGGCGTGGCGGTTGCGCCACCCGTCGTTCCACCGCCGGCTGCGCCATTGTCGGGTTTGACGGCGGGCGGTTCGTTGTTCGCGGGGGGCTGGGCGGGATTGGCCCCGCCATTTCCCGGGGTGCCCGAGCCGCTGGCGTTGCTGGCGTTACCTGCGCTTCCTGCGTTTCCGGTGTTGTTCGTGCTGCCGGACTGGCCCGGCGTTCCGCTCGTGCTGGCATCACTGGACGGACCTGCGCTGCCGGCATTGGTGCCGTTGCTTCCAGCCGACGGCTGTGCGGGCTTGCTGCCGGGGTTCGTGGCAGGTGCCGGGGAGCTTGCCGATGCGCTGCCATCACCCAGAGGGGCCTGGCCGTTCAGGGGCTGCGGCGTGCTGACCACGCCGGCACCGTCTGCCGGGGTGTTGCTGGCACTGTTGATGGCGTTGCCACTGCTGGTGCCCGTACCGTTGCTGGCAGCGTTGCCGGATTGGGACGTCTGTACGTTGTCGGCCAGCAGGTCATGGCCGGCGGCCGAGCCGCCGCCGCCGCCACAGGCGGTCAGGCAAAGCGTCATCAGCAAGGCACCCGCCGAGAAAAGGCGGGGCATGCCGGGAGTGGGGTCAACGGCAGTATGTCGAAGGGCGAACGGCGCAATTTTCATGGCGATGAACAGTGCCTGGAAAAGGCGGTGTTATATCGCGGAAAAGGTTAGCACCGTGTCGCTGGAAAGCCACGTCCGCGCGTCACCTGGTGTGGCCCGTCCGGACTACCGGGGCGGTGATGATGTGCCGGGGTTTCCGCGTTGCGCTCAGGACAACGCTGGCATGAGGTTGATCAGGGAATCAACGGGAACCCAGGGCCTGGGGGGTGATGGCGGTCAGGAAGACTTCCTGGTCAGCCATGCTGCTGCCGTTCCAGGTGGAATTGAACAGCATGCGGGTGAAGCTCCGATTGACGGTGGCTTGTGGTTCGGCTTCGTACTTGAATGCATCGCTGTTGATGTAGGCGATGGAGCGGATGTCCGGGCTTTCGGTCAGGCTGACGGCGAACATCTTGCGATGCAGCCATTGCCGGCGTTCGTCGTGCAGGCCCTGCACGCTGCTGTCATCGGCTGGGTGCTCGGCATAGGTGGAAACCAGCGCCCAGCCGGGTCTGTTGTAGGCCTTGCCGGAGATGTGCAGGGCCGTTTCGGTGCGACCCGGATAGGTGGAGAACAGGGGCGTGCGCTGACCGGTTTCCAGGTTCTGCATGAACACGTCGCCCCCGTTGCTCTGGTAGTCCACCGAGACGTAGACATCACGTCCATGCGGGTCGAGGGCGATGTCGGAGTGTTCGGACGTGGTGTGCAGTTGCAGCCAGGTATCCGGCGTGCTGTCACTGTAGGGGGCCTGGAAGTCGCGTCGGTACGAACGGGTGCCCGGGCCGGTGGCGGTGGTGTGCGAGACCACGCAGTACTTGCCGCTGGGACTCATGCTCACGTGGTCGGGTGTGCCGTCCTGGTTCAGGGTGCCGACGATGCGCTGTTCCTGCAGGTCCCAGGTGAAGACACCGCGCATGGGCCAGCTGCCGTTGTCGACCATGGCGCGGGCCATGAAGCACCAGTAGCGGCCATCGGCCGAGGGCGAACCTTCGGAGCGTGTGGAGGCGACGCTGGCATCGGGCCAGTGCTGCTGGATCTGCGGGCCCATGTCAGCCACGACGCTGACCTGGTTTGTCTTGAGATCCAGCTGGTAGATCTGCATGCCGATGCCGTCGCGCGGCAGGAAATACAGCAGGTCCGGATCGGTGGGATGCCATTGCGGTTCGGCATCGCCTGCCAGCCGGTCGGTGGCGCCATTCAGGTTGTTCAGCACCCGGATGAAGCGGCCGGTGGTGGCATCGTGCAGGTGCCAGTGGCCGTCGCTGGCGGCCAGCAGAAAGTAGGTGTCGTTGGCATTGAAGGCCTGCCGGCGGGAATAGTCGTTGCGCCGTGCGGGTGCCTCGGGGTGCTCGGCATTGTCGGTCACGCGCACGATGCAGCTGCCATGGATGGGGTCTAGCGTGCTGCTCAGGAAGGGCGGCCGGGCGTTGTCGGGCAGGGGACGGCGTTCGGTGCCGGCAGGCAGCGGCGGCATGGCGGCCAGTTCTGCAACGCAGAGCGCTGCCGGATTGATGTCGGCCTTGTCCGGGGTTTTGCCGGGAGTGGCCGGCGCAGGCGTGCGGCCCGTCGTGCCGGGCGTATTGGGGGGACTGGGTGTGCTGGGCGTATTGCCGGAAATGTTCGGGGTGCCTGGTCGGAGGTTGTCGGTGGCCGATGGGGGCGTTCCTGCATGCGGTTCATGGCCGGATGCGGCCGGTCCGCCGCAGGCGACAAGGCCCAGGCCCAGCAGGCTGGCCATGGCCAGGTGGGCGGCGCGCGTGGCACCTGTCTGCCGGGGCGTGCGACGTGGTGCGCAAAGGGGCGTTCCCGGGTTGTTGTCCTGGGCAGTGCACAGCGCGGTACGGACGTGGACGGTGATGGACGAGGTGGGCCGGTCGGCGTTCTTCATCGGACGGTTTCTGCAGGAAAGGCCGGGCCGATGGTCGTTCCGTTGGCGGGGTGTGGCAGTGCGGAAAGTCGCAGGGAGGCGGTATTTGCGCTGAAGAAAGCTGAAAATGAATCGGGCAGGCGCTCTGGCCTGCCCGGGTTGGGTGGCGGGACCGCTGGGCGGCCCCTGCCGGTTGCTCAGATCATGTGGACAGCAGGTTTATTTGTCGAGAGCCCCCTTCGGCAGTGCCAGCATGTAGGTTTCCACGTCCTGGATGCGGCTGCTGTTGAGCGTGGAGTTGAAGAGCACGCGGGTGAAGTCGCTGTTGACGGTGGCCTGCGGCTCGGCCCAGTAGGCGTCGGAGCCCCAGCTGGATTTCGAGTCGCTGTCGGCGTGGGCCAGCGGGCGGATCTGCGGGTTCTCTTCCAGGCTCACCGCGAAGATCTTGCGGTGCATCCACTGCTGCATGGCGGTGTTGCGCAGGCTGCTGGCCTGGTTGCTGGCATGGTATTCACCGTAGGTGGAGACCAGTGCCCAGCCAGGCTTGCCGTAGGCCTTGCCGGAGAAGTGGATGGCCGTGGCGGTGCCGGACAGGTAGGTCGGGAAGAGCGAGGTGCGCTTGCCGGTCTTCAGGTTCACCATGAAGACGTCGCCCCGGTCGGCCTGGTAGTCGATGGCCACGTAGACGTCTTCACCCTGCTTGTTCAGCGCCAGGTCCGAGTGTTCGGACTGCTCGTGCAGCTTCACGTAGGGCTGGCGGGCGGCGGAGGCGGCGTGCGGGGTGGTGAAGTCACGGGTGTAGGCACGGGTGCCCAGTTCCCGGTTGTGCGCCCACGAGACGACGCAGTACTGGCCCGAGGGGCTCATGCTGACGTGGTCGGGGCGGGCGGGCAGGTTCATGCGGCCCAGGATCCGGTCTTCCTTCATGTCCCAGGTGACGACGCCCACGCCCTGCCACTGGTTGTTGTCCACCATCAGGCACCAGTAGCGGCCGTCGGCCGAGGGGGCGCCTTCGGACTTGGTCCAGGCGGTGGCGGCGGTGGGCCAGAAGCTCTTCAGGCGTGCACCCAGGTCACCCACCACGCGGCGCTGGTCGCTGGCGACGTTCAGCTCGGTGATGGTCATGCCCCAGCCGTTGTTGGGCACGTAGTACAGCACGTCGGGATTGGTCGGGTGCCATTGCGGTTCAGCATCGCCCGCCGGGCCCTGAAGCTGTTTCAGGTACTTGCCGGTGTGGCCGTCATACAGGTGCCAGTAGCCGTTGGAGGCGTACATCAGGATGCGGCTGTTGTCGGCGTTGAAGGCTTGGCGGCGCGAGTAGTCGCTGCGATGGCTTTTCTCGTCGCCGGCTTTCTGGCCGTTGTGGGTCAGGCGAACCTGGCAGGTGCCGTAGGTGGGTTCCTGAACGGCCACGCCGGTGGCGGGAATCTGGCGGTCCGGCACACGGGCGCTTTCCTGGCCGCGCTGCAGCGGGTTGTTGCGCAGCAGGATGTCGCGGCACACGTCGTTGGCGGCGATGCTGGCGTTGCTGGCCGGACGGGCACCCGGGGTGGCGGGCGTGTTCTGGCCGTTGCCGCCCAGGTTCAGGCCCGGCACGGCAGAACCGTTGCCGCCGGCGACAGGCGTGGGAGCCGGAGTCACGGGCTGGGACGATGCGCTCGTACTGGATGCAGAGGCTGCAGACTTGGCGGCGACCACCTTGATGGCGGGGGCCGACAGCCAGACCACGTCGCCGCTGTCACCCTCGATCTCTTCGGTGTAGGCCAGCGTCTTGCCCAGGTCGGCAGCGGTGATGGTGTAGCTGTCACCCTTGGCGGTCAGCGTGTTGTCCACCATCCAGAAGGCCTGGCGTACCCGGCCCCACTGGTAGACGCCCGAGGTGCCACGGACCATCTGGCCCACTTCGGCGGTCTGGGAGGCGACCGAGGTCCGGGGCATGGCGTGGATGGAGGGGTAGTTGTCGGCCACCACGGAGACGGTGCCGGCCTGGACCTGGACCGGGTTGGTGCCTGCCGGATTGCGCACGGTCTCGACGTAGCCTAGCTTCTTGCCCACATCGGCCCGGGTGGGGGTGTAGGTCTCGGCCGTGGCGCCGGCGATGGGCTGGCCGTCACGAAGCCACTGGCGGCTGCTGATCTGGCCGTTCTGGTAGACACCGGCGATGGCGCTGACCGGGCGTCCGGCACGGATGCGGGTGTTGCCGCCGGCGATCAGCGGGGCGCGCAGCGAGACAGGCTTGCTCGCGCGGTTGTCCGTTGACGGGGTGTCGGCGGCCACGACGGTGACGGGGCTGCTGTAGGCGAAGATGTATTCGCCGGTGCGCTGGTTGATCACGCGCTCGCGGTAGACCAGGCGCTTGCCGATGTCGGCGGTGGTGGGGGTGTAGCTGGCCTGGCGGCCTTCGGGGATGTCACGGCCGTCGCGGCTGCGGAAGCCGGCAACCGCGACACCGTTGCGATAGACGCCGGTCACGCGGACGATGGGCGTGCCCACGCGCACGGTCTGGCCGGCCGGGCCGAAGGCGGGGGCGCGCACGATGACAGGCTGTGTGGCAGAGGCCTTGGTGGTGACGCCTTCCTTGGTGTCGGTGGTGGACTGGCCTTCGGGGTTGAAGGCGGCTTCATCCAGGAACCAGATGTCGTCTTCCGGCAGCGAGAAGGGGGCCGGGGTACCCTGATCCAGCGACAGGGGGTTGGCGTCGGCCAGGGCGCTGGCCGGGGTGCCCGAACCAGGTTGAGAGGCGGCTTCGGCATCGCCACCGCCGCCGCCACAGGCAGCCAGCAGGCTGGCGCTCAGGAACAGGGCCGTGAGGGTGGTGAAGGAGGGGGAGGAGCGGCGGGCAATGCGCTGCGCAGTCTCCGGGTGGGTAGGCGTCAGAGGGGCCAGGCGTTCAAGGGTCATGATCCAGCGGTTCGTCGTGGGGGTGCCTTTCACGGCGAACCGGCTGGGGACAGGTCAGGGCCCCTGCCGGCCGGACGCCGGTGGGCACCGGTGTCTGAAAAAAGTCACACGAACTCTAGAGACTGGCGTTGCGTCTGGGAAACGCCGGCAGACGGGTGGGCGCTGCCTTTCGACCGGGGGAGTGTGGCCCGGAAGATGGCGATTTATGTGGCCAGAATCGTCGAAGAAGCCTACGTTTTCGACGAAAAAGCGAGCCGACCAAAGGTGGTCGGCTGCCGATGGGTGGGGAGGGTGGGAGGTGTGAGCGGCCGCCCGGAGGGGGGGATGGACAGCCGGAGTTGCGGCATGTGTCCGCGCCCGGTTCTGCGCCTGATGAGGGGCTGGCGGGCACGGAGGGGATCGGAAGGCTGGGTTGGCCCAGCCCGAAGGCTGAGGCCGGTTCAGCCCGCAGGGCGGATCAGACGGCCGTCAGCGTCGCGCGGGGAGGGGCGATCCGGGCGCGGTCGGGTGGCGGGCCCCTGGACGGGCGGGCGGGGCGTGCCATCCGGGCCCTTGCCGTCGGTGGCGGCTTCCTTGTCCTGGGTCGTGTCGATCAGGGCGCCGGTCTCGTCACGGGTGCCATTCTTCAGGAGCAGCCAGTAACGGGCCGACAGGCCGGCCAGGATCCAGTAGTTGCCGGTGACGGCACCGTCCAGCAGGCGGCTGCCGTACAGGTTGCCCAGCATGACGGCGATGGTGGCGCCGGCAAAGCCGGCTGCCATGGCCTGCTGGTCGGGTGTTCGGGCCAGTTTCCAGAAGCGCCAGGCCAGGGTACCCAGGGACGCATACAGGATAAGGGTCATGATGCCGCCGAACGGGCCGGCTTCGGTGGTGATCAGCACCAGGAAGTTGTGGGCGTCCAGACCGGCCAGCGAGGGCTCTTCGGAGCCGATCTCGCGCTTGAAGTGGTTCAGTCCGATACCCCAGGGGCGCGACATCAGCAGTCGGCCTGCGCCCGCCCAGAGGATGAAGCGGCTCTCGGTACTTTCGTCGAGCTGCTCCTCGCCGGTCTCTTCCGAGGTCTGTTCGGTCATGGCCAGACGGGTGACGACGCCTTCCGGCACCCAGGCCTGGTAGTTGACGACGGCCACGAGAATGAGGATGCCCAGCACCACGTTGCGCTTCAGGGTCATCAGCAGCAGCATGGCGGCCACGATCAGGTAGGCCTGGCGCGAGTAGGTGCAGAAGATGCCCAGCAGCAGGATGACGACGCCGGCAATGGCGCCCATGCGGACGGTGGGCCGCCCCTTCTGGTAGAGGGCCACGGCGGCAAACACCGGCATGAACATCGAGAAGAAGACGGCTGCCAGGTTGGAGGCCTTGTAGTTGGAGCCGAAGGGACCGGCAGCGCGCTTGGTCTCGCCATAGACGCCGAAGCCGTAGTCGATGCCTTCGCGGATGGCTTCTATGCCGGCCACGGCCGCCACGAACAGCACGACGTAGAAGAGGTGGCGAACGCTGGTCTCGTCACGCGCGCCATGGAAGAAGACGAAGTACAGGCACATGAAGAAGATGGAGTTCTTCATGGCCGTGAGGTCTTCCATCATCAGCGACCGGTCGGAGAGCTGGCCGGCCAGAAAGCCCCAGATGAGCATGCAGAAGTACGCGATGAAGACACCCTTGAGGGGTGTGGCTTCGGAAGGGGGCAGCTTCTTGTTGCGCTGGTGGACGTAGTAGATGAGGGCCAGGAACAGCAGGTTGATGCTGTTGAGCCCCTTCACGCCGAGGTCGGCCGGCAGGTGCAGCTGGTTGGGCACCCACACGATCATGGCTGCCAGCAGGATGTTGAGGTACTGGGTCTGCTTCTTCAATGCGTCGCGTCGATGATGGTCAGGTTGCGGATCGCCCGCTTGAAGTCGCCGACCGGGGTGTCGGGCATGCCGACCCGTGCGATGGCAAAGCGGGCAGCCGGCGCCTGGTTGATGCCACGCCGGGTGTCGACCGCGTGGTGAAAGCCGAGTGTATCGAGAAGATCCGGCATCCAGACCGAAGACCGGCCGCCGGGATAGGCGAAGCTGTCGACGGGCTGCTGGCAGATGTCCTGCAGCTGGCGGCGCGAGGCCAGCAGGTCGGCACGCAGCTGTTCGCGGTTGAAGAGCTTCGGGTCGATGTGGCGGCTGGTGTGTGCACCGATCTGAAAGCCGCGCCGGGCCATCTCCTGGACCTGCTGGACATTCATGCGGGGCGCACGCAGGGCAGGCGGGATGGTGCCGGGACGCAGCACCCGGCGCATCTGCTCCAGGCACTGGGCGATGGCGGTGGGGTTGCGCTCCCACAGCGCGTTCAGGATGGTGATGCAGCTGGCCCGCCGGGCATGGCGATGCAGCGACAGCTCGTGCGGCAGTTCGGGCAGGCCCACGGCGCGTGGGTCCAGGCTCTGAGCGTTGGTCGTAGCCAGCATGGCAATGGCCTGGTCCCACCACATGGGGGTGCCTTCTTCCAGGCCGCCGGTGATGATGTAGAAGGTGGCGGGCAGCCGGTATTTTTCCAGCAGCGGGGCGGCGCAGGTCAGGTTGTCCAGCAGGCCGTCATCGAAGGTGATGGCCACGGCATGGGGCGGCAGCGGCTCGTTGTCGAGCAGGCGCTGCACGGCCACGTTCAGCGGCAGCACCTGGGTGTTGGCCGCCAGCCAGGCCAGCTGCTCCTCGAAATACTTCTGGCGCACGCACATGCCCAGCGCAAAGGGATCGGAAGCCAGATCATCGATGACGCGGTGATACATCAGCACCAGCAGCCGGTTGGTGGAGCCCAGCAGGCTCTCCACCTTGTGGTCGTACACGCCGGCCCGGTCGGCCAGGGGCGAGACGATCTGCTTGATGATTTGCTTTCCGATATCCAGCATCAGTGCATCGGCGAAGGAGAGGTCTGATCCGGGAGCGTTTGCATCCAGGTCTCCAGAACCATCACCATCCACAGCAGCTCGCCCCGGTCCTGCAGGCCCTGCTGATGCTCGTCCACCAGGCGCTGGATACCCGCCTGGTCGAAGATGCCGCGCTCCTTGAAAGCGCGGCTGCCGATGGTGTCGAGCAGCATGGGCCGGAGGTCGTTGCGGAACCACGTGGCCAGCGGGATGGCAAAGCCCTGTTTGCGCTTGGTCAGCACCTCGGCCGGCAGCAGCCGGGCGGCGACCTTCCGGAACAGATACTTGCCCTGCTCGCCGCGCAGCTTCAGGTTGAAGGGCAGGCGGGCGGCAAAGGCGATCAGGTTCTGGTCGAGCAGGGGCGCACGGGCCTCGAGCGAGTTGGCCATGGTGGTGCGATCCACCTTGACCAGGATGTCGTCGACGAGGTACGTGTCCATGTCACCGGACAATATCTGCTCCGCATGGGAATCGATGTCGGACCTGACGAACCGTTGCCGGACGCTGCCGAACGGGTCGGCGTGTGCACGTTCGCCAAAGAGCAGGCGCAGGTCAGCCGGGTTGGCCAGGGCCACGAGTGCCAGGTAGTCGTCGGGCCAGGGCAGGCCCAGGCGCTGTCCGATGCCCGAGAGGCGCCGGCCGCGCGCGCCGGGCAGCAGCGCGCCGCCCAGCTTGGCCAGTCCGGGGGCCATGCCCAGCGTGGTGCGGCGGATGCGCTGCAGCGTGGCGTAGCGCCGATAGCGTGAATAGCCGGCAAACAGCTCGTCGCCGCCATCGCCCGAGAGCACCATCTTCACATGGCGGGCCGCCAGCTGCGACACCAGGAAGGTGGGAATGGCCGACGAGTCGCCAAAGGGCTCGTCGAAGTGATGGACCAGCGTCTCCAGGAGGTTCGCTGCGTCGGGGCGCACCACCATCTCGTGGTGCTCGGTGCCCAGGTGCTGGGCCACGCGCCGCGCATCGGGCAGCTCGTCGAAGCCGGCCTCGTCAAAGCCGATGGAGAAGGTCTTGAGCGGCTGGGAGAGGTGGCGGGTCATCAGCGCGCAGACCACGCTGGAATCCAGCCCGCCGCTCAGGAAGGCACCAAAGGGCACGTCCGAGACCAGCCGCACGCGCACGGCATCATCCAGCTCGGCAAAGAGCCGCTCCTGCAGCGTGTCCTCGTTGTCGGTCCACTTGGGCAGGAAGTCCACGTGGCTGTAGCGGGTCTGGACGATGTTGGGGGCGCCACCGTCCTGGCCGGGCTCGATGCTCATCCAGTGGCCGGGCGGCAGCTTGCCGATGCCCTCGAAGATGGTGTCGGGCGCCGGGATGTAGCCCAGGCTGAAGAAGTCCTGCACCGCGTCCATGGAAATGCGCGGCTGCCAGCCGGGGACGGCCAGCAGCGTCTTCAGCTCGGAGCCGAAGCCCAGCACGCCCGGCGACAGCTCGCCCAGGTAGAGCGGCTTCTTGCCGATGCGGTCGCGTGCCAGCACCAGCCGCCGCCTGTCCTGGTCGACGATGGCGATGGCGAACATGCCGCGCAGCATCGCGAAGCAGTCGGTGCCGTATTCGGCGTAGGCGTGGGCGATGCACTCGGAGTCGGAGTGGCTCTGGAATACGTAGCCGCGTGCTTCCAGCGTCTGGCGCAGCTCGCGGAAGTTGTAGATCTCGCCGTTGAAGACCAGCTGGATGCGGCCGCCGGCGCTGGTGACCGGCTGATGGCCGCCCGCCACGTCGATGATGGACAGCCGGCGCATGCCGATGGCCGCCCAGTCGGTGTGGAAGGTACCCTGGTCATCGGGGCCGCGATGCACGATGGTCCTGCACATCGCGTCCAGCGTCTGCAGACCGGGCAGGGCCCGGCCATCAAGGGAGATCAGTCCGGCTATGCCACACATGGTTCAGTGCATCGAGTCGTGAGGAAAGGAATGCGGCTCAAGCTCGCTCAGGGCGGTGAGCGTCCAGGCGTCGCCTTCATAGATGGTGCGCAGCTGGTTGCCCACCGTGGGAATGGAGGCGTTGGCCTGCACGAAGGCTCGGGCGGCACGACCCATCTCGGCCAGCCCGGGACGGCCCAGACGGTAGGCCTGGCGCAGGCAACGGGCAAGCGCTTCCCGGTCGCCGGCCGGGAACAGCCACCCGGTGACATCGGGCTGGATGAAGTCCTCGTTGCCGCTGACCCGGGAGCCGATCATCGGCAGGCCCGACGCCATCGATTCCAGCAGCGTGTTGGACAGCCCTTCGGTATAGGAGGTGAGCACGCCCAGGTCGGCGCAGGCCAGCTGCTCGGCCACGTTGTCGCTGCGGCCCAGGAAACGGATCTGCTCTTCGCGTCTGTGAGTGCTTACTTTCTGCTTCAGCGTTTCTTCAAGCGACCCGCTGCCCACCAGCAGCAACCGGACATTCTGTTCGGGCGTGAAGGCGGCCATCCAGGCGTCCATCAGCACGTCCAGACCCTTCACCGCTTCCAGTCGGCCCACGTACAGCACCACGAGGTCGCAGTCGGGGCGGCCCTGGGCACGCAGGGCCTGCATGTGGGGTTGCTGAGGATCGAAGCGGTCGAGGTCGACGGCGTTGGGAATGCGGTAGACCTGAGCGGGCGAGAAGCCCACGTCCAGCAGCCGGTTGCCCAGGGTGTGACTGATGGCCTGGATCATCGTCTGCTTGAGAATGGTGCGCTTGAGGCGCATCGACAGCGACGGGTTGGGATCCAGGATGCCACCATTGAGCTCGGTCATGCCGGTGAGCTTGACGATCAGCGGCTTGCGGAGTCTCTGGTTGATGATGGCGCTGGCAACAGCCATGTTCTGGGCAATGTGGCAGTGGATGGCCTTGATCTCTCGACGGCGACGACGCAGCAGCAGCATCAGCCGGGCCTGCAGCACCAGGCCGCCCACCAGGGGCAGGCGCGGGTAGCGCAGCCGGATGATCTCCACCAGACCATGCTGTTCATGGGCGACCTGGGGCCCCCAGGGCACCATCGGCACCACGATGGTGCTGGGCACGCCCTGTTCGGCCAGCCAGCCTGTCAGCGTGCCGACCTGCGATTCGGCGCCGCCCCCGCCCGGGGACGGATAGACGCTGTCCAGGACCATGAAGACCCGCCTGGTGGGTTCAGCTTTGCGTGTCATGGGCATGGCGCTGCAGCCAGAGTTCGAGGACCAGCAGCTGGTACAGCTCGCTGGCGTGATCCCACGCGCCACGCTGGTGGCGCTCCAGCAGGCCGCGCACCGTGTCCATGCGGACAAAGTCGTGCAGCCGTGCGTTCGGGGATTCGAGCGTGTCGTTGAGAAGTTGCCGGAACTGCCCGTTGCCACGCATCCACAGACTGACAGGCAGTCCAAAGCCCTGTTTCTTCTTGCGGCGGATCTCTTCCGGCAAGACCGACATCATCGCCTGTTTGAAGAGCGCACGTTTTTGCGTTCCGTGCAGTTTGTAATGAGCTGGTAAATGTGCCGTGTATTCGACAAGATGGCGGTCCAGGTACGGGAAGCGGACCGACACGCCGGCACTGCGGCAGGCGCCCGTCACCTTGATGATGTCGTTGTCGGCAATCGCCATCGTCAGGTCCAGGTGCATCAGCCGGTGCAGCTCGCTGGGGGCCGTCAGCGACCGCCAGACGGCGCGCTGCAGGTCCAGCGACGCATCGCGTGCCACCTTGGATCGGAAGTCGGCCGTCAGCAGCTCCTCGTAGTGGTCCGAGGCGAACGAGTCATCGGTGTAGAAGCGGTCCGGGTTGGGGATGCTGCCGCGCTCGATGAAGTTGCGGATGCGGTTGGCCCAGCGCTGGTCGGTGTTCTTCAGGCTGTTGGCCAGCAGCTTGCCCAGGCCGCGCAGCGGTGAAGGCAGCCCGTAGTACAGGCTGAAGATGCGGTCCTTCAGGTACCGCTCGTTGCCGCCGAAGATTTCGTCGCCGCCGTCGCCGGCCACCAGCAGGTCCTTGCCGGCATCGGCTGCCATGCGGGCGCAGTAGTAGGTGGGAATGGCCGAGGCGTTGCCGAAGGGTTCGTCGAAGGCGCGGATGAGCATCGGCAGCGCTTCGGCCGCCTCCTGTTCACTGACCCGGCGCTGGTGGGAATCCAGTCCGAAGGCCTTGCTGGCGATGTTGGCAAAGCCCAGCTCGTCGTAGCCTTCCTCGGTGAAGCCGATGGAGAAGCTCGATACCTTTTTGGGAGCTGCCGCCGCGGCCAGGATGCCGCAGATGCTGGAGCTGTCGGTGCCGCCGCTGAGGAATGCCCCCCAGTGCTGCTCGTCGCCCGGACGATAGCTGCGCACCGTCTCGATGATCCGTTCACGCAGCTCGATGGCAGCCAGCTCGCGCCCCGGATCGTGGTCTTCGGGGTAGCGCAGCTGCCACCAGTTGTCCTGCTGCAAGCGCCCGCCTTCCCAGCGCAGCCGCTGGCCGCCCGAGAGCTTGCGCACGGCTCGGTAGATGGCACTGTGCGCCGGCACGTAGTAGAAGTTCAGGTAGTGGTAGAGCGCCTCGTCGGACAGCTTGTTGTCGAAGAGGCGGGTGGCCACCAGCAGTCGCATGTCGCTGGCGCAGGCCAAGCGGTCCTGCTCATGGGCATAGCAGACCGGCCAGGTCTTGAATGCGTCGGTGACGATGGTCACCAGACCCCGGGGCACATCCCAGCACACCAGCACGAAGCGGCCCAGGCAGCGTTCCACCGGGGTCTTGCGATCCTGCATCCAGGCGTGCAGCACCGCACTCAGGTCATCGCCATGCGGCCCGTTGGACATGCCCATGGCCCCGACCTGTTCGTTGCCGATGTACTGCCACCCGGCGCCCTGCCACTGCAGGTCGAAGCGATGGCCGTCGGGCATCGTGCCCTGCAGGCGGTGGGCCGCACGCGCGTTCTCGGGACCAGGCCAGCCAGCGGTGACGGTGGGCAGGGCAGGTATCGGATGATCCGGCTGCTGATTGTCGGCCGGGGGCTGGATGACCAGCAGGAAATTACCGTTGACTGACACGCGAATACTCCTTGAGCATGGCGCTGACCATGGCGGGGGGACTGTATTGTTCAAGAACCTTCTGCCGACCGGCCTGGCCAATGGCCTGACGCCGGACGGGATCATCGATCAGTTGCAGCATGGCATCGGCCAGGGCCTGGGTGTCGGTGGGGTCGACCAGCACGCCGTGCCGGCCGTCCTCGATGACTTCCGGCGTGCCACCGACCCGGGTGGCCAGGACCGGCAGGCCCAGCGCCATCGCTTCCAGGATCACGTTGGACATGCCCTCGCGCAGCGACGGGGCGACCAGCAGGTCGGCGGCCTTCATCAGGGCGGCCACGTCCGAGCGTTCGCCCAGCAGCAGGGCACGCTCGTCCAGTTTCAGTTCGCGGATGCGTGCTGCCAGTGTGTCGTGCAGCGGGCCGCCGCCCACCAGCAGCAGCCGCACATGCGGCCGTTCTGCGGCCACGCGGGCAAAGGCATCCAGCAGCCGTGGCAGGTTCTTGTGCTCCACCAGGCGGCCGACGAAGAGCAGCAGGGTCTCGAAGGGGGCGTCTGCCTGCCCGTTAGGGGTAGTCGCGGTGTATTCCTTGCGGAGGGCGGCCACAGCGTCAGCGGGGGGCTCAGGCACTTCCACGCCATTGTGGACGATGGAAAAGCGTGACATCGGCAGTCCCATCTGGCGTGCTGCGTATTCGGCCCCTTCGCGGGAATTGGAGATGATGCCCTGCGAGCGCTGGCTGGCCCAGTGCTTCATCCGCCATTGATTGGCGCTGTACCACTCATAGGTGCCGCGCACCGAGGTGATGAGCGTCGGGCGCTCGGAAGCCGGCAACAGGCGGGTGGCAATGGCGCCCCACAGTTCGGCCGTGAACGAATAGCAGTGCAGCACGTCCGGTGCCCACTGCCGGATGGCCTGCCGGAGTTTCCAGACGAATTCGGGGTCCACGCGGCGACGCTTGTCCACGCGCAGGGTCTGGATGCCGGCTGCGTGCAGCCGGTCCACCAGGAACGAGGGCTTGATGAAATACAGCACCACGCATTCGATGCCGCGCTCCTTCAGGCCCATCGCCAGCTGCACGATCTGCCGCTGGCTGCCGCCCACTTCCATTTCGTCGGTCATCAGCATCACGCGCAGGGGCGATGATGCGGGCTTCCCGCCCTGCCAGCGGCCCGTGTCGGGCTGAACGGCCTGGATTCGACCCAGCAGCTTGGCGGCCTCGATGTCGGCATCGAAGTCGTGAATGATGGTGTTGCGGGCCGCCTGCGCCAGGCGGGTGCGCAGCGGCGCATCGGCCAGCAGTCTGGCCATGGCATCGGCCAGTTCCGTGGCCTGGCCGGGCGTCACCAGCAGGCCGTTCTCTTCATGGTGGATCAGTTCGGGGATGCCCGAGACCCGCGTGGAGATGGCGGTGGCTCCGCAGGCCATGGCTTCCATCAGCGCCACCGGAATGCCATCGGCATTGCCGTCGGCCAGCAGCACCGAGGGCAGCACGAACATCGTGGCCCGGTTGATGCGCTGGCGAACATCCTGTTGGGGCAGGGCGCCGGTCAGTCGTACCCGCTCCGACAGCCCGGCCTGGTTGATCGCCTGCTGCAGCTCGTCGCGCAGGGGGCCGTCGCCGATGATGTCGCAACGGAAATCGATGCCGCGTTGCTGAAGCAGCGCGCAGGCCTTCACCAGATGGATGAAGCCCTTGATCGGGTCCAGTCTTCCCACGCCGACGATGTAGGCCGGCTCGCGGCCTTCTGCCGTGAAAGGCAGGTCGGCCGGCAGCACGCCGCAGTGGATGACGGCCAGCCGGTTGTGCAGTTCGCTCGGCAGACGGGCCGAGAGCTGGCGGCGGTTGTATTCGGAAATGGTGACGCTGAAGTCGGCCTGCGCCAGCTTGCCGGACAGGTCCTGGTCATGCACGAAGATATCGTGCGCATGACCGGTGAAGCTCCAGGGGCAGCCGATGCGGCCAGCCAGGATGCGGGCGGCCGTGCTGGGGTAGGTGGCCCAGTGCGCGTGCAGGTGCTGCGGGGCAAAGCGCTGCACCTCGCCCATGACGGCCAGCGTGCGCCACCAGCTGATGACGGATTTGGCCAGTTCGGCCGGCCGGCGCCAGAGACTGCGAACCAGTGGCCACAGCTCGGCTGCGCTCTTCATCGGATGCTTCAGCACCTGGGGCAGCGCAGCGCGCAGGCTGCCGGCCAGGCTGCTGGGCGGGTAGATCACCCGGTCCAGCAACACCTTCGCATCGGGCTGCACCATCGGTTCGCTGTGCGGCTTGAGCGACACGATGCGGATGTCCACGCCCTGACGTGCCAGTGCATGGATCTCGCGCACGATGAAGGTCTCGGACCAGCAGGGGAAGAGCGAGACCAGGTACAGGACCCGCAGGGGGGACTGCACGGGTTTGTCCTTGTCGTGCGCAGGCTGCCGTTCCGGGGTGTCTGACGGTTGCGGTACCGCGCCGGGTGCCGGATGGTTTCCTGTGGAGGGTGACGATTGCGGGCTCATCGGATCAGCCTCCCCAGCGATGCAGGTTGCGGTTTCGCAGGAACTCGAGAAAACCGTACACGATGAACAGGTGCATCTCGATGAAGGTGTTGGACAGTCGCACCGGCAGCCAGCGACGGGTACCAGGCACCCAGCGGGCCAGCAGCGACAGGCCGATGATCAGCAGGGCCCCCACCAGGCTGGCGCAGAAAAAGAGTGATACCGGGGCCAGCACCGCGCTGGCCAGCAGCATCACCAGCAGTGCCACCGGCGTGAGCAGCCGGCAGACCTTGTGCGAGAAGAACCCCAGGAAGGCCGGGTTGCGACGTGGATCGATGAGCGCCGGGCACAGCTGGATGAGCTGGAAGTTGCCGGCCAGCGTGCGGATCTTGCGGCGCTTTTCCTGCTGCATCGAGGTCGAGGGCAGGTCGTAGGCGATGGCGCGGGCATCGAAGCTGGCGCGATATCCATCCAGCACCGCCTGCATCGGGATCAGTACATCGTCCAGGATGGTCTCGGGCGGGATGGGGCGGAAGGCCGCACGGCGCAGCGCGTAGAGCGCCCCCGTCATGCCGATGGTGGAAGCCACCTGACCTTCGGTACGGCGCAGCCATTTCTCGTAACGCCAGTAGGCGTCCAGTCCCTGGCCGACGAAATCCCCTTCGGGCACCTCGAAACTCAGCTCGCCGCTGACAGCGGCCAGCGCAGGATCCCGCTGCAGCGATTGCACGAGATGGGCGATGGCATCCGGATCCAGCCGCTGGCGGGCGTCGGTCAGGATCAGGATCTCCTGCGTGCATTGCGCGATGGCGTCGTTCAGGCAGGCCGCCTTGCCGCGATGCAGGGCATGGCGCAGCACCGTCACGCGCGGATCCTGCAGGGCCTCGGCGGCGCGCGCCGTGTCCTCGTCGTCGCCGTCGATGGCCAGCAGCACGCGGATCCGATCGGCGGGATAGTGGCTCTGCAGGCAGCTCCTGATCTTCGGCCCGATCTGGTGGGCGGCATTGCGGGCCACGATGACCACGGCGATGTCGGGCTGTTCCGAGGCGTTCGGGCTGCTTTCCGTCTGATCAGGCCGCCGCTTCTTCAGTTGCCGGTGCAGCAGCCACGGATAGCCTGCATACGTGTACACCACCCACCCTGCAGCGGTGATGTAGGCCAGCAACCAGAAGGTGTTCATCGGGATTCCGTCAGTCGGTTTTGCCGGGTTCCGTCCTGGGGCTGCGCAACAGCAGGGCACGAAGTTTTTCGTGTCCGCCATTGCCCAGCAGTTGCTTGGAAAGCCGCAGTACGCGATAGCGTGTCTGCTGCTTCAGCATTTCCAGCGGCTGCTGCGTGATCCAGGCCAGAAAACGGGCCTCGCTGGTACCGCGCAGCATGGCCAGCCGCGGCAGCTCCAGCGCCGGTCCATTCGCCATTGCAGCAGAATTCGACACACTGTTGTGATTCCCCCCGATTCCGTTTGGCGAATCCGCAACATTCCCGGGATGCGAGGTGCCGGAGAGGGGGGCAGCGGCCTGGATGCCGGCCGGGGCATCCGTGTCAGGCAGGCCCGATGGCGCATTTGTTGTCCGGGCCGAAGCCACGGCGGCCGGTGGCGACAGTGGCAAGCCGTCGAGCGCACGCCAGACGCCCACCCGTGACGAGCAGACAGCGTGGTAACCCAGGCTGCCGGCCAGTGACAGGAAGTTCTCGGGCATGCGGCCGCCTGCGGGCGCGTAGACCGTGACGGGGCTGCCGATGGCATCCTCGATGGCTGCCTTGGAGTCGGCCAGTTCGGCGCGCACTTCGGCAGGGGAGAGCTGATCCAGATAGCGATGGTTCATGCCGTGCGACTGGATCGCCATGCCCATGGCCGCCATCTCGCGCAGCGCCGGCCAGTCCAGAAAGCCCGGCTTGCCCACCATGGACGGATTCACGAAGAATTCTGCCCGACCCTCTTCGCGAGCGATGGCCTCGGCCGCCGCTGCATTGGTCAGGTGGCCGTCATCGAAGGTCAGGCACACGGGCCAGGGCTCGCCGCTGGCCGGCAGTCCTTCGTACAGCAGCTGGTGCACGCTGCAGATGCGCCGGCCATGCGAGCGGATCAGCTGCAGCTGCCGGGCAAAGGTGGCGGGCGGCACACTGTAGTGGGAATCGGCCCCTTCCATCTCGCCATCGACGATGGCGTGGTACATCAATACGGTGACTGCTTTCATGCCTTGCCCCTGAACAGACCGAAACGGCCCAGCGCCTGCTGTGCCAGCGCGCGGGTCTCGCCATCGAGCAGCACGGTGCCCACGGCGTAGATGCCCGCGCCGGCCACCATGCGCACCAGCAGCGTGGTGAGCTGCTGCGGGAACTGGATCTGCATCAGCACCCCGTACATCAGCGCTGCCATGGCCACGAACACGGCGATGCGCCGGTATTCCGGTCGAACCGGTACGGTGCCGCGTCCCATCCAGGCGGCCAGGGCCGTCATCAGTCCGTAGGCCAGCAGGGTGGCAATGGCGGCGCCCTCGATGCCCAGTGACGGGATCAGAAGCAGGTTCAGCAGCACGTTCAGGCCGGCGGCCGACAGGATGGCCAGCAGGATGCGGCCCGAGCGTTTCTGGATCTGCAGCCCGGCCGAGGCCACCGGGAACAGTCCCTGCAGGGCCACGCCGCCAATCACCCAGGGGATGATGGCCGCGCCGGCGCGATATTTCTCGGAGGCCACCAGCAGCAGCAGGGGTTCGGCCACGGCCGAGACGCCCGCCACCATCGGGATGGCAAACAGCAGGTACAGGTGAAAGACCCGTTGCAGGAAGTGCTGGGTGACGGCTTCACCCTCGTCGGCCCACAGCCGCAGCACCATCGGGGTCACGGCGCCGGTGAACGCCGTCACCAGCACGGCGCCGATGTAATCGCACAGGTTGTACGGTGCCGAATAGACGCCCAGCCAGGCCGAGCCCAGCATGCGCTGGATCAGCACCCGGTCGCCCAGGCTCAGCATCACCGACGACAGCTCCATGGCCACCAGCGGCAGGCTGAAGCGCAGCAGCGTCTTCAGGAAGGGGGCAGAGAAGTCGCGTACCGACCAGGGCTCGCGCCGGAAGAACCAGCGTGCCAGCACCACCAGGCACAGCGTCTCGGCCACGATCTGCGCGCCGTAGAAGCCCCACAGCGTGGTGGAGACATAGAGCAGCGTCACCAGCATCAGGGCCAGGCCCAGGTAGCGCTGGATGACCGAATACAGCGACAGTACGCCGCTCAGCTCGCGGGCGCGCAGCTGGTTGACCACGGCACTGGACAGGCACTGCAAAAGCGCCAGCGGTGCCACCAGGTACAGCAGGTTGCGGCCCTGTTGGCCGGAGGTGAAGAGGGAGTCGGGCAGCACGGTGATGCCCAGGCTCCAGATGAGGGCGGCCAGCGTGCCGAAGCCTGCCAGCCCCACGTAGACGGTGGCCTCGTACTGCGGCAGCGTCCAGGCGGACTGGCCGGCGCGCACCTCGCTGTAGAAGCGCAGCGCCGCCTGCTGCAGACCCAGCTTGCCCACGGCGGCGGTGGCGGTCACCAGCACGCCGATCAGGCTCATCATCCCGTAGTCGGCAACCGGGAAGATGCGCGTGAGAAACGGAAACGACACGATGCTTGCCAGCGTGACGAGCAGGCTGGCAAGCGAGTAGCGCGAGAAGTGGGCGGCCAGCCGGCTCAGCATGGCCGGCACCCCGTGTCCATCGTCATCCCTGCCGCAGTCCGTCCAGTCGAACCAGAATGGTGTTGGTCACCTGCGAGATCTGGTCCAGCGAGGCGTCCAGCGAGGCCATCCGGCGCTCCATGTCCTGCAGCCGGGCGGATTTCGAGGCGCTCGGATTGTCGGCCACGGTGACCGAGGTGCGCCATTCGTCTTCCATGTCCTGCAGCGTGTTGTCCACGTCGGTCAGGGTCACGCGCGTCTTCTCTTCCACGTAGGCCTGCGTCAGCAGCCGCTCGCACAGGATGTTCACCTGGCGGGGATTGCCGTCGGTGGCCTGCTGGATGCGCTCGATCGCTTCGGCGTCGAACGGGGTGTCACCCTGCCAGCCGGCCTGCTGCATCCGTTTCTGGATGTACTGCGGCACTTCCTCGGGCGTCAGGCCGTCGATGTGATCGGTGACGAGGAAGCGCTGGCGCAGGGCGTCCAGACGGGGCGTGGCCAGACGTGCACGCAGCACTGGCTGTGCCACCAGGAAGATCTGCAGCAGCAGGTTGCCGTTGAGTTGCATGTCCGACAGCAGCCGCACCACTTCCAAGGCGTCGTCCTCGAGGTTGTGGGCCTCGTCGATGACCAGCAGCAGCCGGCGGTTGGCCTGGACTTCTCCCAGCAGGTACTTCTGCAGCGTGCGCAGCAGCTGCGCCGTGTCGGCGTCGGCTGGCACGTCCAGCCCCAGGGCGGCAAAGATCTGCAGCAGCAGCGAATGGCCGTTGGCGCGCGGCGTGGCGATGGTGAAGACCTGGATGCCGGCGTCGGGCAGCCGGCGGCTGACGTTCTGCACCAGCATGGTCTTGCCGCAGCCCGGCGCACCGGTCAGCAGCACCAGCCCCTCACGCTGATACAGCCCGTACTTCAGCGTGTTGACTGCGCGCTGGATGGCCTCGCTGTTGAAGAGGAAGCGCAGGTGCGGATTCAGTCGGAACGGCTTGGACTTCAATCCGAAAAATGATTTGTACATGCTCAGTATCCGTAGTAAGCGGGTGCTTTGGGCTGTACGGGGGCCTTGTTGAACAGCAGGCCGACAGCCTCGCAATTCTCAAGCTGAAGCAACGACTCGTTGACGGCACTGCGCGGCGTCTCGCCGGCAGCGACCACCAGCATCACCTGCCCCACCAGGGCCGACAGCGAGCGGGTCTCGGTGACGGGCAGCAGCGGGGGCGTATCGAAGATGATCACATGGTGCGGCAGCATGGTCTTGAGCCGCTCGACCAGCTGCGCCATGTTGTTCGAGGCCAGCAGGTCCACCGGACGATGGTTCAGGTGGCCGGCCGTCATCAGCGACAGTCCGGGCACGGAAGTTTCGTGCAGCAGCTCGCTGATGGGGATCGTGGGGTCTTCCAGGTAATCGGTCAGGCCGACTTCGTCGGGGATGTCCAGCTGCAGCGTGTTGGAGACGCTGGGACGCGCGATGTCGGCATCGATCAGCAGCACCGGGTGTTCACCCCCGATGGCGATGCTGATGGCCAGGTTGATGGCCGAGAAGGTCTTGCCCTCGCTGGGCAGCGAACTGGTGACCATGATCAGCCGGCCGTTGCCCACCACGGGGCGCAGGCGGCCAAAGGCGTTGTCCAGCAGGCGCCGCTTCACCAGACGGAACTCCTGGTGAATCTTGGAGGTCTTGTCGTCCGGCACCAGAAAGCCACGTCCCTTCAGGTAATCGAAATCCAGCTGGATGACGGGGCGGCCGGACGAGGGGATGTGTCTGGTCGCGGAATGGCCATTGCTGCCGTGAGCTTCGCCCGCGGAGGACGCGCTGTTGGCCGTGCCGTCCTGCCGGTCTGCCGAGCCCTGGCCCTGTGCGGCCGGGAAGGAGTTGCCGGCCGAGGCCTGGGTATCGATCCTGGCACCGCCCGCTGCCGTGTCCAGTTGGCCGTTGACCTGCTCGCCGCGCTCGCGGGCCTGCCGCAGCGCTTCGGCACGGGCGATGTCGGCCCGGATGCCGGCGGCCATCGCCTCCTCGGCCTCGGCCGAGGAAGCCATCAGCGTGGCATTGCCCTGGCTCAGGGTCCGCGGCGTGGTCGTGCTGGGGGTGATGGTGGTGGTGGGCGTGATGGTGGTGTGCTGGTGCAGCGGCCGGGACGGATTCTGGTCCACCAGCTTCTGCATTGCCCGCTGAACGAGTCGCTTGTTCATGACATCACCTTCTGCTGGGTGTGTTGTGCGGTGGGTGCCGGTGCTGCTTCGCTGGATTGGCCTGCATCAATCACGTAGATGAGGATCAGCACCACGAACACCAGCGTGTAGCCGACGAGGGTGGCGGTGAAGCGGAACGACTGCTTGCGGGCCAGCTTCTGGGCGGCTTCATCACGATAGCGGGTGATGGCACCGAAGAGCGGCACCTTGGTGGCGGCCTTCAGGGCGTTGGGCTCGTAGAAGGCCGGGTTGGCCAGCTCGCGCACCAGCGCCACGGCCAGGCCCAGCACCAGCGACACCACGAAGAAGATGCCCAGCAGCAGCGGCCGGTTGGGCGAGACCGGGCGCGGGCTCACGCGCGGGGGATCGACCACGCGGAACTCGCGCGTGCCGGTGTTTTCCTCGATGCTGCCGGCCAGACGGGCGGCATCACGGCGCTGCAGCAACTTCTCGTAGTTCTGCTTGTTGGAGTCGTAGTCGCGGTTGAGCTGGATGTACTCGGCCTCGACCTTCGGGATGGCCAGCGCGATCTCGCGGGCACGTTTGGCCTGCGCTTCGGCCTCGGCCACGCGGGCGGCCAGTGAGGCGACCTTGGCGTCGGCCTCGGCCATGGCGATGGACATCTCCTGGTACAGCCGGTTGGGGATCTTGCCCCGGCCCGGGCGCGAATCCACCGGCCGCTGCGCTTCCTTCTGCAGCTGGACTTCCAGCTCGCGGATGGAGTGGCGGGTGTTGATCACGTCCGGGTGTGCGTCGGTGTAGCGGGTCAGCAGGTCGTCCAGGCGCTTGCGGGCCGATTCCAGCCGGCGCTCGGTCTCGCTGCCGCCACCGTCGGCCTGGCCACCGCCCACCGGCACGTACTCGGGAACGGCCTCCAGACGGGTGCGGATGGCGGTGCGCGAGTTGACGGCCTGACGGTATTCGAGGCGGGCCGTCTGCAGCTCACGCTGGATGTCGGCCGAGCGGGCCACGTAGTCCTGCGCGAGGTTGGGCATCACCTCGATGTGCTTGATCTTGAATTCCTTGAGCGCGGTCTCGGTCTGCAGCAGCAGGTCCCGGGCCTTGGCGATCTCCTGGTCGATGAACTGCACCGCCTGCTGGGTGTCCGCGGTCTTGCCCGTGCGGGTGGACTTGACGAACAGGTCCAGCAGCATCGTCACCACCTTCAGTGCCGTTTCCCGGGACTGGTTGCGGTACTCGATGCTGTAGAAGTTGGTGCCGCCCGCCGGCTTGAACTGGATGTTCTTCTCCAGCGTCTGCATCAGCGCCTCGCGCCCCTTCTGCGTCTGCACATCGTGGTCCATGCCGGTGGCCTGGACGATGGCTTCCAGGTTGGGGCGGCTGACCAGCGTGCGGGCCATCATCTGGATCTGGCCCTGCATGTCGGGCTGCACGGTCATGCCCTGCATGAGCGGCTGCAGGATCGACTTGGTGTCGACATAGGCACGTGCCGTGGCCTCGTAGTTGCCGGGCAGCACCACGGTGATGATGATGCCGAGCACGCCGGTGATGAGCATGGCCACCAGACCCGAGACCCGATACTTCCACAGGCCGGACAGGTAGGTTTTGTAGGACTTCAGGAGGTCAAGCATGGAATTCTGTGCAGAAGATGCTTTGTCGCGTCGGGCAGTATGCGCGTTCGGGGCGGCCGGGCGCCATGCGGAGGCTGCCCGGCGGCCGGCCGGACGTTACAGCAGGCTTTCCGGGATCATGATCGAGTCGCCCGGGGCGATCTCGACGTTGGCGCTGGGGTCGCCGCGCTTGAGCAGGTCCTCCAGCCGGACACGGTACTGCTTGTTGTTCTCGATGGCGCGGATCAGGATGGCCTGGTTGCCGGCCGCCTTGCGGGTGAGGCCGTTGGCCTTGGTCATCACGTCCAGCAGCGTGGTGCCGTTCTGATAGGGCACGGCGCCCGGGCTCTGCGCCTGGCCGATGACCCGGACCACCGACAGCGGGTCACCCACGATCTTGGTCACGACCACCGACACGCTGGGGTCGCGGATGTAGGTGGCCAGCTTGTCCTCGATCTCGCGGCCCAGCACCTGGGGCGTCTTGCCCACGGCCACGATGTCCTTGATCAGCGGCGCGGTGATCTTGCCGTCGGGGCGCACCGGGACCTTCACCGACAGGTCGGGGTTGCGCCAGACCTTCAGGTCCAGCTCGTCACCGGGGCCGATCTGGTAGACGTAGTTGTGCTTGGGCGCCTTGTCGGGTGCCGGCGGCAGGGAACTCATGTTGGCGCAGGCGGCCAGGAAGCTGGCCAGTACCAGGGCTGACAGGGAACGTATCGTGGTCATGGCGAAAAGGGCGGTTGTGTTACAGAAAACCTGTGCCGGTCTGGCGGGGTGCCTGGGGCCGCTGCCGGTCGAAGGGCCGGCCACGCATACGGAAAACGACGGCCAGACTGTTACTCTAGCGTGGACCCGGGGCGCCATTCCATCAGAATGATCGGCTCAATGTGATCTATGGCCGTAACTTTTGATTCAAACTCGTATCCATTTGTGAATGAGTCGTCAGTCTCCTTGTCTGGCGACAGGTGCCACGTGGGCTGCAGGCGTGCGTCGACGCCCTAGCGGCTATTGTGCAAGGAAATGTAGATTCGATTTACACATGTCGTTGAATCGCATCACTGTCGATAATAATTACTAAAATGGCGGGCATCGTGGCCAAAAACGGCCCCGGAGATACCCGAATGAGCACTCCAGGGCCTGTTTCATGGCCCTCGGCCCAGTATCATCGGCCTCTTGCCGAAGGTAAGGCAGCCGCCCGGTCATCGCCAGGCCGGTCCGGATCGTCGGGGCCCATCCCTGATGTTTCGGGTAGGTCGGGGCGCCGGTAACAAGGGGGCTGTTGCGGGCAGGTGTCGTTTTGTGCAGACAGTCGACAGGGCGCCCGTTCGGGCCGAGTGAAGTCGCCCGGGCCGTGCCCGGCAGGCTGCTGCTCCCTGGGGCCGATGCCCAGGGCCGGGCCAGACAGGGTGATCGAGGAGAGCATCGCGTGACCATGGACAGCATCGAGAAGCTCGCGGCGCAATCTCAGGCCGTGTTGCCGGGGAAGGCCGGGGATGGCTTTTCCGCCTACCAGCGCTTCAGCCGTGCGGAATGGGCCGGCCTGCGCTCCAGCACGCCGCTGACATTGTCCGAGTCCGAGTTGATCGCCCTGCGTGGCGTCAACGACCAGGTCTCGCTGCCCGAGGTGGTGGAAATCTACCTGCCGCTGTCCCGGCTTCTGAACCTGCACTTCCGTTCGGCCAAGGCGCTCTCGGGCGTGTGCGACGACTTCCTGGGCCGACCGGTGGGGGCGCGCCCCTATGTGATCGGCATTGCAGGCAGCGTGGCGGTGGGCAAGAGCACCTTCGCGCGGGTGCTGCAGGCGCTCCTGGCTCGCTGGCCCGATCACCCCCGGGTGGCGCTGGTTACCACGGACGGCTTCCTGCATCCCAACCGGGTGCTGCAGGCGCGCGGCCTGATGCAGCGCAAGGGCTTTCCGGAGAGCTACGACCGCAAGCGAATGATCTCCTTCCTGGGGGCGCTGAAGGCCGGCGAGCCGGTGGTGGAAGCACCGGTGTACTCCCACCAGGCCTACGACATCGTGCCCGGCCAGATGCAGCGGGTCGAGCAGCCCGACATCCTCATCTTCGAGGGGCTGAACGTGCTGCAGACCTGGGGGGTGGAGCGCAGTGCTGGCGCACCCCAGGCCAGCGTGGTGGTGTCCGACTTCTTCGACTTCTCCATCTATGTGGATGCCGCCGAGGCTGACATCGAGCGCTGGTATCAGCATCGCTTCCTGTCATTGCAGCAGACAGCGTTCCGCCGGTCGGACTCGTATTTCCATCATTACCAGCACCTGTCGCAGGACGAGGCGCTGAAGGTGGCCAGCGACATCTGGCGCGAGATCAATCTGCGCAACCTGCGCGAGAACATTGCTCCCACGAGGGGGCGCGCCAACCTGGTGGTGGGCAAGCAGGCCGACCACCGTGTTGGCGAGATCCTGCTGCGGATGATCTGATCCGGTTGCGGCTGGATCTCCTGCGGCAGTCTGATGGGTCGGGGCGTGGATGGCCCCGATTCAGGCCATCTCCACCGCGATGGCGGTGGCTTCGCCGCCGCCGATGCACAGTGAGGCAACGCCCCGCTTGCCACCCGTCTTCTTCAGGGCGCCCAGCAGCGTGACCAGCACGCGGGCGCCGGAGGCGCCGATGGGGTGCCCCAGAGCGACCGCACCGCCATGGATGTTGACCTTGTCATGCGGGAGGTCGTGTTCCTTCATGGCGGCCATTGTCACCACGGCGAAGGCTTCGTTGATCTCGTAGAGGTCCACGGAAGCGGTCTGCCAGCCGGCCTTGGCCAGCACCTTCTCGATGGCGCCTACCGGCGCGACGGTGAACCACTCGGGCTCACGCGAGAAGGTGGCATGGGCCACGAGCGTGGCAACGGGGGTGAGGCCGCGCTTGCGGGCCTCGCTCTGGCGCATCAGCACCAGCGCAGCGGCACCGTCGGAGATCGACGACGAGGTGGCGGCGGTGACGGTACCGTCCTTCACGAAGGCCGGACGCAGGTTGGGGATCTTCGACGGGTCGACCTTGAACGGGCTCTCGTCGCGCTCTACCACCACGTCGCCCTTGCGGCCCGGGATGGTGACGGGCACCGTTTCCCAGGCAAAGCTGCCGTCTTCATTGGCGGTGCGGGCTCGGCGCGAGGACTCCAGGGCGTAGGCGTCCTGCGCTTCGCGGGTGAAGTGATACTTGCTGGCGCAGTCTTCGGCAAACAGACCCATCGACTTGCCGCCGCCGTTGGGCATCTTGCTGTAGGCGTCTTCCAGGCCGTCGTAGGCCATGTGGTCCAGCAGCGTGCCGTGGCCATAGCGGTAGCCGGTGCGGCCCTTGGGAACGAGGTAAGGGGCGTTGGACATGCTTTCCATGCCGCCGGCCACCACCACGTCCTGGCTGCCGGCCCTGATCAGGTCATGGGCCAGCATCACGGCCTTCATGCCGGAGCCGCACACCTTGTTGAGCGTGGTGGCGCCGGTGGATGTCGGAAGTCCCGCCTTCAGCGTGGCCTGCCGGGCCGGTGCCTGGCCCTGGCCGGCGGGCAGCACGCAGCCCATCAGCACTTCCTGGACCTGGTCGGGGGCGACGCCGGCGCGCTCGACCGCGGCCTTGATGACAACGGCCCCCAGATCGGTGGCTTCCAGCCCCGAGAGCGCGCCCAGCATGGCCCCGATGGGGGTGCGGACAGCGGATACGATGACGATCGGGTCGGATTCCATGATGTGTTCCTGTCTCCTGTGTCGGGCGTTCCTGGATCTTCAGCGTCCGGGCTTCTGGGGTGATGCGGGGCGTCCGGGATCCTCGTCGACCCGGGAAAAGCGCAGTCGCCGGGGATAGGGAAAGACATCGTCCAGGATGCCCTGCCGGATGCGGGCCTGCTGGTTCTGCCACCAGACGGGGTCCAGCAGTTCGGCATGGTGCTTCAGGAAGGGTTGGCGAACGCGGGGGTTGCCCAGCAGGAAGGTGCTGAACTCTTCCGGAAACACGTCATTGGGAGCCACCGGATACCACGGCTCGGACGCCATCTCGTCCTCGGGCGTGCGCGGCTCGGGCACCTTGCGGAAGTTGCAGTCGGTGAGGTACTGCACTTCGTCGTAGTCGTAGAAGACCACCCGGTTCTGGCGGGTGACGCCAAAGTTCTTGTAGAGCATGTCGCCCGGGAAGATGTTGGCCGCCACCATGTCGCGGATGGCCATGCCGTACTGATAGACGGCATATTCGCGCGCGGCCTCGTCGGTCTGCTGTTCCAGGTAAAGGTTCAGCGGGGTCATCCGCCGTTCGATGTACAGGTGGCGGATGACGATGCAGTTGCCCTCCTCGACCATCAGCGAGGGGGCGGTGGCTCTCAGCTCGGCCAGCAGCTCGGGGGACAGCCGTTTCTTGGGGAAGGGCACGTCCGAGTATTCCCACGAGTCGGCCATCCGGCCGGCGCGGTCGTGGTTCTTCACCAGGTGGTAGCGGTCCTCGATGTACTCGCGGCTGATGTCCTTGCGGCGCACGTCCTTGATGTACTTGAAGACATACGGGAACGAGGGCAGCGTGAACACGCCCATCACCAGACCCTTGATGCCAGGGGCCACGATGAAATGATCGGTGGATTCGTGCAGATGCTGCAGCAGGTCGCGGTAGAAGAGTGTCTTGCCCTGCTTGTGCAGGCCCAGCATGGTGTAGAGCTCGGCTTGCGGCTTGGTGGGCATCAGCGACCGCAGGAAGCGCACGTAGGCGGACGGCACCGCCATGTCCACCATGAAGTAGGCCCGCGAAAAGTTGAAGAGCCCCTCAATGTGCTCGGGTGCGAACAGCACCGTGTCGATGAACACGCGGCCTTGGCCGTTGCGCAGCAGGGGCAGCGAGAAGGGCTGCACCTCGCCGTCATTGACGATGCGGCCGATGAGGTAGGCGCCCTTGTTGCGGTAGAAGAGCGAGCGCAGTACGTGCACCTGGCAATCCATGGCCCGCGGTGCCTGCTCGCCGAACAGGGTGGGGGCGGCGTCGATCACCTTCTGCAGGTCATCCTCGATGTCCCGGTAGCCGCAGGCCAGCCCCATGTCGATGAGGACCTGGCGCAGGACTTCCTTCCAGGGCCGGTTTTCCGGGTAATAGACCCGGAACGAGGGCGGCGTGCCGTCCAGGTGCTCGGTGGAGACCGCCGGCCGCACGAAGATGAAGTCGTTGTGGAGATACTGGCGCTGCAGCAGCCGGGTGCTGACGGTATTGAAGAAGGACTCGGCCAGTTCGGGCTGCTGGTGCTCGGCCAGCAGCAGCACGTAGTACTGCTTCACCTCGGCCCAGACGTCATCGGCCAGGCTGTCGGTGTTGAACTGGGCGCGCAGCTTCTCGACCGCCTCGTTCACACGCTGGTCGTAGAAAGTGATGCGCTCGCTGGCCAGCCGTCGCATCCGGTGCCAGGCGGCATTCTCGAAACAGGTCTTGGCCTGCTGCGCGTTGTAGCGGAACAGACCGTAGTGCCGATTGAAGCCGGCCAGCATCGTGCGTGCCAGGGTGGCAGGCAGGCTGTCGCCATCCAGCATGCTGGATGGCGTGGCGGAAGGGGGGTGGGGGATGGCGTGCTTGGGCATTGGACAATCTTAACGGTGCTCTGCAGCACGGAGCGTGCCCTATCGGTGAAAACCCGGAGAGGGCGGGCCCTGGCGCTTGTGGCGGTGCACCATGCCGGGCCGCCGGTACGGACGGGGTGGCCGCATATCGGTCAGGGGCATTCAGCCTGCGCGAGAGGGAAGATACTTTCCATTTGGTGGTGCACGTCGCTGCACCGTGAGCAGAAGCAGGTCTTTCCCATGCGTACCGAACCCTACCGCCTGATTACCCGTTCCGACTTCGATGGTCTGGTCAGCGCCGCCATGCTGCGAGACATCGGCGTGGTCGATGCCGTCATGTTCGTGCATCCGAAGGATGTGCAGGATGGCAAGGTGCACGTGGACAAGGATGACATGCTGGTGAACCTGCCCTACGTGGCCACGGCCGGTCAGGTGTTCGACTACCAGGCGCCCGGGGCACGGGTGCTGCCCCGGGTGGGCTACAGCAACCTGGTCATGGGTGTGGGTGAGGCCTCGGTCTCCCGCGTGATCTACGATCACTTCGGAGGCGAGAGCCGTTTCCCGCACTTCTCGCCGGCACTGATGGCTGCTGTCGACAAGGCAGGCAGCGCCTCGTACACGCTGGCTGACGTATTGCATCCGCGCGACTGGACGCTGCTCGGATTCCTGGCCGACCCACGCACCGGCCTGGGCCGCTTCCATGACTTCCGCATCTCCAACCTGCAGCTGATGATGATGCTGGTCGATGCCTGCCGTTCGATGGACATTGGTCGCATCCTGTCGCTGCCGGACGTGGCCGAGCGTGTGCGCCGTTATCACGAGCATGAATCGAAGGCCATCGATCAGCTGCGCCGCTGCGCCCACGTGCAGGGCAGCACGGTAGTGCTGGACATGCGCAACGAGTCGGTCATCTATGCGGCCAACCGCTTCCTGGTCTACGCGCTGTTCCCCAACTGCACGATGTCGCTGCATGTGATGTGGGGCCGCGAGAAGGCCAATACCGTCTTTGCCTTGGGCCGTTCCATCTTCAACTCGGCCTCGACGATCGACATCGGCGACCTGTGCACGCGCTTCGGCGGTGGTGGCCACCAGTATGCCGGTACCTGCCAGATCGGCAACGAATGGGCCGAACAGCGTCTGGCCGAGGTGCTGGCCCGCATCGAGAACGAGAACGCATCGCCCAGGACGTCGAAGGTGAGTCAGACAGCCTGATGCCTTAGTTTGCGTATTATCAATCTATAACGCGCAAAAGCGATCGACAGCCGAAGAGGCAATCCGATGGCCCGTTCCGAAAAGGATCGGGCCTTTCCTTTTTTGGCTCAGGCGTCCGTGACGGAATATGTCTGAGCGGACGCTTTTATTTTGTACGCCTCTCTTCCGGGGAGGGCGTTCGGGCCTGTTCCGCAAGGGGTTTCGTGCATGAAGTCTAAGGGTTTACCCTGTCATTTTGCCCGACAGGATGTCGATCCATTTTTCATGAACAGGCTTTTTTGACATTATTCGGGTGTTTTTCTGTCGCCCGCCCCGAAGAGGATGGCATTATGGGGGCCGGACTGGTGCAAGTTCATAAGCTGTATATAATCTTTCGCATCAGGAGACTGATTGTCTTGTATCCGGCTTTCGTCCAACGGAGGTCATGAAAGCTGTCACGCCACGTCAAGGGTCTTGACGCATGACCATGTCACGTGGCTTGGAAGGCAGTGCATCGTTCAGGTATCGCAGGCAGGCCGGGCGCACTGCGTCCCGAGCCGTTTCCATCGGCATCATCGGCATGAACCGTCGCGGCTTTTGTCATCGTGGGCTGGTCTGGCTTACCCTGTGGGTCTTCGGGTTGGCCCTGCTCGCGCCTACGGTGTCGCGGGCACTGGCAGCCCATGAAGCCGGCCAGGGTCTGTCCCACCCGCATGCCGTGCAGGCCGCGTGGATGGATCACTGCATGCCGCACGAAGCATCCGGGCAGCCTGCCGAACTCCCGGACGCTCCTTCTGATCATCGGGCCGCGCATGGCCCGGCAAAGCCCGTTTCCCAGGGGTCGCATGAGGACGGGCTGCATCTGGATCACTGCGCGCTGTGCGTGGTCCTGGTTCATCTTCTGGCACCGCCCACGCCGGCGGCTGCTTTCGACGCTGTCACGGCGCCTGCCATGGTGCAGGTGCCTGTCGTCCGGGTGACGCTCGTCGCCCGTCAGATCGCGCCCGCGCATCCGCGTGGGCCTCCCGCCGGGCAGCCTGCTTCGGCTGCCTGAAGCATCTGCACCCTTTCCGGGGCATGAGCACCGCCCTGGGCGTGTCCTGATCGCTTGTCTGTCGTTTGGTCGGATTCCGGATTCGCAAGCGCGAAACGGATCATCCGCAGGCTGTTGCCATTCTCGCTCGCATTGCCTCCATCCATTCTCATCCTTCCAAGGAAAGGAGCTTCTTCATGAAACGCTTTGCCAAGACCCCCGTCTACGCCGGCTTGCTGCTGGCCTGTGCCGTCGGCCTGACTGCCTGCGGCGGCGATGACAACAACAACAGCACCGCCACCAGCAACAGCGGCACGACCGGCACCACCGGTACGACGGGCACCACCGGCACGACCGGTGGCGCCTGGCAGACCGGCACCACGGGTGACGTGAGCATCAAGTTTGCCGCCTACAACGGCACCGAGAAGATCGATTGCAACAGCACGACGAAGCTGGGCACGAAGCAGCGTGCCGTGCAGATCGAGGACTTCCGCTTCTACATCTCCAACGTCAGCCTGATCAAGGCCGATGGCACCCGCGAGCCCCTCAAGCTCAAGCAGGCCAACGACTACAACTACACCAGCAATGACGGCAAGAACACCGTCAGCCTGATCGACCTGGAGCAGAAGGGCGTGGGTGAGTGCGACGGTTCCGCCGCCACCAACGCCGTCATCGAAGGCACGGTGCCGGCAGGCAGCTACACCGGCGTGGAAATGACGCTGGGCGTGCCCTTCGAGCTGAACCACCTGAATGCGGCTGACGCAACCACGCCGCGCGTGCTGCAGAACGCCGTGCATCCGTCCATGTCCTGGAACTGGCGCGGTGGCCGCAAGTTCACCAACATCCAGTTTGACCAGAACGAGAACGTTGATCCCGCCGCCTGGGAATCGGCCGAGGTGAAGGACGGCAAGGCCGAAGAGGGTTCCGTGCGCCTGCACCTGGGTTCCACCGGCTGCGTGGGCAACCCGGCCGCAGGCACGCCGATCTCCAGCTGCAAGGCCCCCAACCGGGTCACCGTCACGCTGGCTGGCTTCAACCCCGCCAGCCAGGTCGTGGCTTTCGATGCCGGCGCGCTGTTCAACTATGACATCGCCAGCAAGGCCGAAGGTGCTGGCGGCTGCATGTCCGGTGCGACCGATGCCGGTTGCGCCAAGCCCTTCGATGCTCTGGCGCTGGACTGGAAGGCCGATGGCAGCGGCACCGGCGTGGCCGTGGCCGGCAAGACGCAGAAGGTGCTGAAGGCCGTCACGCCCTGAACGTCGCTGTAACGTCATGCGGGCATGCTCACCCCGGTGGGGGCATGCTGCATGAGGGATGAGGGGAAGCGAAGGGCTCGCTTCCCCCTGTCCGGGCTGCCTGCGGGGTGGCCCGTGTCACTGCAGGAGGTCTCTCATGAATTCTCTGCCCGTCCATCTGCCCTTGCATGGCAGTCGCCGATGTCGGCGTGAGGTGTCCAGATGTGCAGCGGGTGCCATGCTGGTGCTGCTGCTGAGCTGTGGGGGATGTGGAGGAGGCTCTTCGGACAGCAGCCCGACACCGGATGCAGGTAGCAGCCAGGGGAAGGCAGCAGCGCCTACCGTGCTGGACTGGACCTATCCGGCCTACAGCCCGCCCGACGCCTGGGAGTGGAAGCTTCCTTCGCACATGCCCGCACCCCGTGTGCCGACTGACAACCCCATGAATGCTGCCAAGGTGGCGCTGGGGCGCTACCTGTTCCATGAGCGGCGCCTCTCGGGTGATGGCACCATGTCGTGTGCCTCGTGTCACGAACAGGCGCGTGCCTTTGCCGACGGCAAGGACCGTCCGCGCGGCATCACCCACGTGCAGCATCCCCGCAATTCCATGGGGCTGGGCAACGTGGCCTGGCATGCCACACAGACCTGGTCCAATCCGGTGCTGATGTCGCTGGAAGCCCAGATCCCGAACCCCGTGTTCGGTACCGAACCCGTCGAGATGGGCGTGAACGACAGTTCCGTGCAGGAGGTGCTGAAGCGCCTGGCCAGTGCCCAGGATGTGGACTATCCGGCCCGCTTTCAGCAGGCGTTTCCCGATGCCAAGGGCGACCCGTTGACCTGGGAGAACATCTTCAAGGCCATCAGCGCCTTCGAGCGCACGATGGTCACGGCCGACAGCCGCTATGACCGCTACCTGCAGGGCAAGGCCACGCTGTCGGAGCAGGAATTGCGCGGCCGGCAGCTGTTCGAGAAGGCCGAATGCACGCAGTGCCATCAACCCCCCAATTTCGATGACCAGTTCGTCAGCGTCGAGACGACGACGCTGAAGGTCCGGTATCACAACATCGGGCTCTATAACCTGAACGGTCGGGGCGACTACCCGAAAGAAAACACCGGCGTCGAGGAAATCACCGCCAATCCAGCCGACATGGGGGCCTTCCGGGTGCCCAGCCTGCGCAACGTGGCCGTGACCGAGCCCTACATGCACGATGGTTCGGTGGCTACGCTCGAAGAGGCGGTGGCCATCATGGCCGGCGGCGGACGCAACATCACCAGTGGTCCGCGAGCCGGTGATGGACGTGCCAACCCGCACAAGAGTCCGCTCGTTCGCGACCGGGGTCTGTCAGCGCAGGACCGCGCAGACATTGTGGCCTTCCTGAAGACGCTGACGGATGAAACGTTCCTGAGCGATCCGGCATTTTCCGATCCTTTCCGGAAAGATGCCGCATCCCGCCCATGACAGGACAGACGAGGAATCGACCGATGACGATGAACAAGAAGAAAGCCGCCAGACGCAGGGGCGATGCGGGCCACAGGTTTTCCGTGGCCCGGGTGCCTGCGTTGCTGGCCACGGCGCTGGGTGCGCTGGCACTGCCGGCCTGGGCGCAGGACGCTGGGCAGGTGAGCGACACGGCGCAGGCCCAGGGCGAAACCGTGCAGTTGCCGCAGGTGCGCGTTCGTGCGCTGCGTCTTTTCGAGGTGCAGCCCCCCAACATGTCGCTGCCTGGGTCGGGCGTGACCGATTCGGGCAAGATCTCGCGCCGTCGTGCCACCACGCCGGACACCACGGGCCTGCTGAAGGACATGCCCGGCGTGGACGTGCAGGGGGCGGGTGGCGTGTCGGGACTGCCGGTGATCCATGGCCTGGCCGACGAGCGGCTGCGCCTGACAGTGGATGACATGGACCTGATGGCGGCCTGTGCCAACCACATGAACCCTGCGCTGTCCTACATCGATCCGGCCAAGGTGGAGAGCATCCGTGTCTATGCAGGCATCTCGCCGGTCAGCGCAGGGGGCGACAGCATTGGCGGCAGCATCCAGGTGGAGTCCGCTCCGCCAAGCTTTGCCGATCCTGACGGCAAGCCCCTGTTGGGCGGCCACGTGGGTACCCATTACCGCAGCAATGGCCATGGGGTGGATGTGAGCCTGGGCGCGCACTACGCCACGGAGCGGCTGCATCTGGAGTATGAAGGCTCCTACGCGCGGGCACGCAACTACCGTGCGGGCAAGGACTTCAAGCCGGCCGAGACTGGCCGTGAACAAGGGCGCGTGCTGCCGGGGGACGAAGTGGGCTCCAGCGGCTTCCGGGTGCAGAACCACCGGATGGCAGCGGCCTGGCGCAGTGGCATGCACCTGCTGGAGACTGATTTCAGCTGGCAGAACATGCCTTTCCAGGGATTCCCGAACCAGCGCATGGACATGACGGAGAACCGCGCCACGCTGGCCGGTCTGCGCTATCGGGGGCAGTTCTCCTGGGGGGACCTGAAGGTGCGCCTGTGGAACCAGCGCATCCGCCACCGCATGGACATGGGTGAGGACCGCTACAGCTACGGTACCGGCATGCCCATGCGCACCCGCGCCAGTACCGATGGCGCCACGGCCCAGGCCAGCTGGATGCTGAACGAGCGGGATACCGTGCGCCTGGGGCTGGAGGCCCTGTACTACCAGCTGTATGACTGGTGGCCGCCCGTCGGGGCCAGCGGTGGCATGGCGCCGAACGACTTCTGGAACATCGACGACGGACGTCGCAACCGGCTGAGCGCCTATGCCGAATGGGAGCGCAGCTGGGATGCACGCTGGAGCAGCGTCATCGGGCTGCGGCACACGCAGGTACGTACCGACGCCGGTCCGGTGCGAGGCTACAACGGCCTGCCCACCTGGTCGGATGATGCGTCGGCCTTCAATTCGATCAGCCGCCGGCGGCATGACCGTCACTGGGACTTCAGCGCGCTGGCCAGCTATGAACCGGCCAAGGGCCATCGCTACGAGATGGGCGTGGCCCGCAAGACCCGTTCGCCCAGCCTGTACGAGCGCTATCCATGGTCCACCAACACCATGGCCGCAGGCATGAACAACTTCCTGGGCGACGGCAACGGCTACCTGGGCAATCCGGACCTGAAGCCGGAAGTGGCCCACACGCTGAGTGTCAGCGGCAACTGGCATCATCCCGAGGATGAGCAGCGCTGGGGGCTGACGGTGAGCGCGCACCTGACCCGCATCTCGGACTACGTGGATGCCGAGCGCTGCTCGGCCAGCCAGTGCCGCAGCGGAAACACCACGGCCGACAACGAGTTCGTGCTGCTGCGCTACGTGAACCAGGATGCGCGCCTGCTGGGTACCGACGTGTCCGGCCACTGGCTGCTGGCCCAGAGTCCGCATGCTGGCAGCCTCACGCTGAGCGGCAAGCTGGCCTGGCTGCATGGCAAGAACCTGGATACTGGTGGTGGCCTCTACAACACCATGCCGGCCAATCTCCACATGGGGCTGGAGCATCGGCGCACCGTGGGTGAGGGCGAATGGAGCGGCACGCTGGAATGGGAAGGCGTGCGTTCCAAGACGCGGCGCTCTGCCGTGCGCAACGAGATCCGCACGGCCGGCTATGGCCTGCTGCATCTGCGCACGCGCTACGAGATCGGGCAGCTCGGCATCGATCTGGGCATCGAGAACCTGCTGGACCGCGGCTATGCGCTGCCGCTGGGCGGGGCCTACCTGGGTCAGGGCAGTTCGATGATGCTCAACACCGTGCCGTGGGGCGTGGCGGTGCCCGGACATGGGCGTTCCGTCTACGTCGGCTTCAACTACAAGTTCTGAGGGACAGACATGACGGATTCATATCGTTCCGGTAGCAGCATCCGGGCAGTGCATGACGATGGTGTCGGCGTGTCTTCGGGGTCGCGCTTGGCAAACCATGAAACCGGAAGTCGGCCGAAGGGCTTCACGGTCGGCACGTGCTTCCTGGCCGGAGCTTCCGTGGTGATGCTGGCCGTTCTGGCCGCCTGCGGGGGTGCAGAAGGCCCTGGTGGGGAGCGGGGGCCGGTCATCGGCTCACGTCCGCAATCCTTGCAGTTTGCCGAAGCGCCTCCCCTGCAGCCTGGCGGCACGGCCAAGGTATCGGCCACGGCCAGCTCGGGTCTGGCCGTGCGCTACAACAGCTCGACCACCGGCGTCTGCACGGTGGATGCCGACAGCGGGGAGGTGACAGCGCGCGCCGCAGGCAATTGCGTGATTGCGGCCAGCCAGGCGGGTGACACCACCTGGGCGTCTGCCAGTGCACAGCAGCAGATCACTGTGCAGTCCAACGTACAGTTTGGTGCCGTACCATCGCTGGCCGTGGGAGACAGTGCCACCGTCACGGTCTCGGCCAGCACTGATCGGCCGATGCGTTACAGCAGCCTGACCGAAACCGTGTGCCGTGCCGATGCCGACAGTGGCCTGGTGACGGCGCTGGCGGCAGGAACCTGTACCGTGGTGGCCGAACCGCGTGATGCGGCATCGGACCAGACGGGGACGCGCCTGACGCAGAGCTTCGAGATTGCCGCAGCCGGTGCCGTGACGGTGCCGGTGGCACCGGAAAAGGTGACGGCCCGTCGAGGGACGCAGGACGGCACCGTGCTGGTGACGGCCGGCCATGTCCGGGGCGGTGGCGCGGTGGCGTCGGGCTATACCGTGACGTCGGTACCGGCTGGCATCACGGTGCAGGCGCAGACCCTGCCGGTGACGGTTCCTTGTCCGGCCAGTGGCTGCACGGGACATGCCTTTGCGCTGTCCGTCACCAACGCGGCAGGCACAGGCCCCGCTTCGGAACCGGCTGATGTCATCAGTCGCTACACGGTGGTGGCGAAGTTCCGTGAACCCGACTATGCGCACGACATGACCGAGTTCCACGGCAGCTTCCGCTACAACGCCACCCGCATGACCGTGTCCGACCTGTCGGGCGAGCTGAGCGAGGTGATGGCCGGCAACAACCAGCCGAACCAGCCCTGGCCGGATGGCATGCCGCTGCTGTCACTGCGGCATCAGCTCTCCAGCATCGCCGCACCGGCGGGTGATGGCCTGCTGGTGACGAGCTTCCTGCTGGAGCACACCAACACGCTGTCGGACGATCCGCGTGATGCCGGCACTGATGGCTGGACGCCTGGCACCGGAGGCTGGAAATACTGGGGCTACCACCACGGTGAGCGTCGGGCCAGCAATCCGGGCAACGCCTATGCCCGCATCTTCGTGAACACGAAGGATCCGCTGCGGCCGCTGACGCAGGCCCAGATCGACACGCTGGCCTATGCCGACTGCCATGCCGAGGGCATGATGGGCGACGACTGCATGACGGGCACCACGGTGGCCGGCTATGGCACGCGCGGCTCCATGCGCGGCTATCCGGTGTCGCAGGAAGTGAAGCTGGCCGATACGCCGTGACGTTCGGCGTGTGGAAGGAGGCCTGCCGCGGTGCGTGATTGGACGAGGGGGCTGCATGCCATGATGCATGTGGTTGGGTGCATGGAGCCCCCGCGGCATTGTCGTGTGGTAAGATGCAGGTGAGGTGGTCACGACGCCGCCGTCCATGAAGGAGAACGACCATGAACGCGACCGTTCAAGTCCCGCAGATCCTGAACATCAGCCAATACCTGAAGGAGCGGCCGACAGAGGCAGTCCGTACCGTGCTGCATCAGAGTACGGACATGAATCTCGTGCTGTGGCAGATTCCGCCGCGGGGCAGCCTTCCGCCGCATCGGCACCCGAGCGGTGAGGACATCTGGCTGGTGCTGCGCGGTGAGGCCGATCTGATAGATGATGCGGCTGGCAGTCGGCGCACCATCCATGCCGGTGAAAGCGTGGTGGTCGGCATTGAGCAGACGCACGGTGCCACCAATGTCGGCCATGAGGACTGCGTGCTGCTGTCGGTGGTTCGTCCTTCGGCTGGTTTCCAGCCAGCCTGATGGTGCGGCCTCGGTCGCATCTCCTGTTGGCACGATTGATGACTGTCCGGTCATAAACCCCGCCGGGATGCAGGCCCTTGGCCATGGGCCGCTCACGGATGGGGTACCTTGGTAGGAAAGGCGCCAACGATCCTGGTGCCATCCGGCCTGCCTGCTGATGGGCAGGGACTGTCATTCACACAAGAAGGAGCGCGACAATGGAACACGTACTGGCAACCCTGTTCGAGGTACCCAGTGAGGCCTACCAGGCCTTCGTGGAGCTGAAGGCCTTCCCGCAGAATGACGACACGCGCATTGCCTAGGCGGCACTGGTGAAGAAGGAGAACGGCGTCATCACGCCGGTGGATGCCTTCGATCCGTTGCAGAAGGTGGGAGACGACACCATCACCGGCACGCTGATCGGCTCGGTGCTGGGCATCCTGGGTGGCCCGCTGGGCATGCTCTTTGGCGCTGGCATCGGGGCCTGGGTGGGCAGTACGGGCAGTACCGATCAGGCACTGGCACAGGCCACGCTGGTCGAGACGGTGGCAGCCAAGCTCAACGACGGCGATGTGGCGATCATTGCGCTGGTGCAGGAATAGTCCGAAGCGCCGCTGGATCAGTTCTTCGGCCGGTTCAAGTCGCTGGTGGTGCGCTGGGACGCATCCACCATCCAGCAGCAGATGGAGGACGCACTGGAGGTGCAGGCTGACCTGCACGCCCGGGCGGCCGCCGAGCTGAAGGCGCGGCACACCAAGGCACGCAAGGAAAAGCTGGAAGAGTTCGCGCAGTCCATCCGGCAGAAGTTCGACGAGCTGGCGCAGAAGTTCAAGTAAGCGGCCGTGTCTGCCGGGGCCGCCGGCGGGACAGGGGCTGCCGTCGTTCACCCGGCATTCGGGTGGGCGGGCAGCCCTTTTCGTTGGGGGCCTGACCCCCTTGGCAACGCCCTTTCCTGTCAGGGACGTGGCGCGTCGGCGTCAAGGCCATCAGGTTGTTGCGGCGGCGTGTTCATGGGCCGCCATGGATTCACGGTGCTGCTTGCGGCGTCTTTTACAGCGTCTTTCACGGTTTCTTCCGCGCTGTCTTCCGCGCTGGTTTCCGTGGGCGTGTCCGGAAGCGTCGATTATCCGGATTCAACCAGTTTCACGAAGTATTAAATAATCATTCTTGTTTCCCTTTTTCTTGCCATGCCGTTCAGGGGCGAATAGCTGCCGACTGGCGGATGGTGCGGGTTTCCGGGGACCTATTGGGGAAAACCATTTGCGGTGCACGCTACGCCGTGATGCAGCGTGACGGGTACAATTTCGTCACTTGCAGAAAGAACAGGGCTGCAGGCTGGTCCAGGCCTCGGGCGCTCCCGAGGCAGGGCGCAACCGTCCGGAAAGCCCCGGACATGGCGCACGGCGCGCCATTCGGGCTCCGGCGGGTGACGACTCCTGTCTGGTCGGGCCAGGGCGATTTCCTGCTGCACGGGGCCGTTGTGCGCCCCGGTTCCGCCGATCGGGCGGGCGGCAGTTGCCACAGGTGGGGCGCTTCCCGTACCCGGACAGGGCGGAGCATGGCGCCTCGGCTTGCGCGGAATCGTCCCCATATACCCGTTACGGATCGATTATGGCCTTAGGAGAAGTCCATGCTGAATGAGTATCGCCAACATGTTGCCGAGCGCGCGGCGCTGGGCATTCCTCCCCTGGCACTGGATGCCAAACAGACCGCCGAGCTGATCGAGCTGATCAAGAATCCGCCGGCCGGCGAAGAAGAATTCCTGATGGATCTGCTCACCTACCGGGTTCCGCCGGGGGTGGATGATGCCGCCAAGGTCAAGGCCAGCTTCCTGGCCGCCGTCGCTCATGGCGACATCAAGGTCGGGCTGATCTCCAGAGCCAAGGCCACCGAGCTGCTGGGCACGATGCTCGGGGGCTATAACGTCCACCCGCTGATCGAGCTGCTGGACGATCCCGAAGTGGGCGGGGTGGCTGCCAACGCCCTGAAGAAGACGCTGCTGATGTTCGACTTCTTCAACGACGTGGCCGCCAAGGCCAAGGCGGGCAATGCCAGGGCCCAGGAAGTGATGCAGAGCTGGGCGGATGCCGAATGGTTCACCAGCCGTCCCAAGGTGCCCGAGAAGATCACCGTCACGGTCTTCAAGGTGCCCGGCGAGACCAACACCGACGACCTCTCGCCCGCGCCCGATGCCTGGAGCCGTCCGGACATCCCGCTGCACTACCTGGCCATGCTGAAGAACACCCGCCCCGATGCGGCCTTCAAGCCCGAGGAAGACGGCAAGCGCGGCCCCATCAAGTTCATTGAAGACCTGAAGAAGAAGGGTCACCTGGTGGCCTACGTGGGCGACGTGGTGGGTACCGGTTCCAGCCGGAAGTCGGCCACCAACAGCGTGATCTGGGCCACCGGCCAGGACATCCCCTACGTGCCCAACAAGCGCTTCGGTGGTGTCACGCTGGGCGGCAAGATTGCCCCGATCTTCTTCAACACCCAGGAAGACTCCGGTTCGCTGCCCATCGAGGTGGATGTCTCGAAGATGGAGATGGGCGACGTGCTTGACATCTTCCCCTACGAGGGCCGCATCGAGAAGAACGGCGAGAAGATTGCCGACTTCACCCTGAAGAGCCAGGTGCTGCTGGACGAGGTGCAGGCTGGCGGCCGCATCAACCTGATCATCGGCCGCTCGCTCACGGCCAAGGCCCGCGAGGCGCTGGGCCTGCCGGCGTCCACCGCATTCCGCCTGCCCAAGGCGCCGGTCGATACCGGCAAGGGCTTCACGCTGGCGCAGAAGATGGTCGGTCGTGCCTGCGGCCTGCCCGAAGGTCAGGGCATCCGTCCGGGTACCTACTGCGAGCCGCGCATGACGACCGTGGGCAGCCAGGACACCACCGGCCCCATGACCCGCGACGAGCTGAAGGACCTGGCCTGCCTGGGCTTCTCGGCCGACATGGTGATGCAGTCGTTCTGTCACACCGCCGCCTATCCCAAGCCGGTGGACGTGAAGACGCACCGCGAGCTGCCTGCCTTCATCAGCAACCGCGGTGGCGTGGCGCTGCGTCCGGGTGACGGCGTCATCCACTCGTGGCTCAATCGCCTGCTGCTGCCCGACACCGTGGGTACCGGCGGCGACAGCCACACGCGCTTCCCGATCGGCATCAGCTTCCCGGCAGGTTCGGGTCTGGTGGCCTTCGGCGCCGCCACCGGCGTGATGCCGCTGGACATGCCGGAAAGCGTGCTGGTGCGCTTCAAGGGCGAGCTGCAGCCCGGCGTCACGCTGCGTGACCTGGTGCATGCCATTCCGCTCTACGCCATCAAGGCGGGGCTGCTCACCGTGGCCAAGGCCGGCAAGAAGAACATCTTCTCGGGCCGCATCCTGGAGATCGAGGGTCTGCCCAATCTGAAGGTCGAGCAGGCTTTCGAGCTGTCCGATGCCTCGGCCGAGCGCTCGGCGGCCGGCTGTACGATCAAGCTCGACAAGGAGCCGATCATCGAGTACCTCAAGTCGAACATCATTCTGATGAAGAACATGATCGCCGACGGGTACCAGGACGCCAAGACGCTGGCACGCCGCATCGAGAAGGTCGAGCAGTGGCTGGCCAATCCGCAGCTGCTGGAAGCGGATCCCGACGCCGAATACGCGGCCGTGATCGAGATCGACATGAACGAGATCAAGGAGCCCATCGTCTGCTGTCCGAACGACCCGGACGATGCCAAGCTGCTGTCCGACGTGGCCGGCACCAAGATCGACGAGGCCTTCATCGGCTCGTGCATGACCAACATCGGTCACTTCCGCGCAGCAGCCCGCCTGCTGGGCGGCCAGCGTGACATCCCCGTCAAGCTGTGGGTGGCACCGCCCACCAAGATGGACCAGAACGAGCTGATCAAGGAAGGTCACTACGCTGCCTTCGGTACTGCCGGTGCGCGCACCGAGATGCCGGGCTGCTCGCTGTGCATGGGCAACCAGGCCCAGGTGCGCGAAGGGGCCACCGTCATTTCCACCAGTACCCGCAACTTCCCCAACCGGCTGGGCAAGAACACCAACGTGTTCCTGGGCTCTGCCGAGCTGGCGGCCATTGCGTCGCGCCTGGGCAAGCTGCCCACGCCGCAGGAGTACCTGAAGGAAATGGGCGTGGTGGATTCCGACAAGGACAGCATCTACCGCTACATGAACTTCGACCAGATCCCCGAGTACGTGGAAGTGGCAGAAGGTCAGAAGAACGCGCTGGAACAGCATCCCTGAGATGCCTGCCCGGTGCGCGGGCAGGGGCCCGGCTTCATGCCGGGGCCCGACAGCGTACCGGGCACGCTGCAGCCATTGATGCAAGAAGAACGGCCTCCCTCGGGAGGCCGTTTTGCTATTCAGGCATCTGGTTCAGGTACCGGCGCCTGGTTCTGGACCAAGGGTCAGGAACCAGCGTTCAGAAGCCAGGGCTCAGGTGCCGGAGTTCAGGCACCTGGGGGCGGGCACCTGGGTCGGCGCCTGGATGGCAGGACATCACGCAGAGGACCAGGGCCGGATCTGAACCAGCTCGTCGTCATCGGCATGGTCGATGAGGATGGCGCGGACGCGCTCCTGCCACACTTCCCCGAAGCGCTGCATTTCAGCCGGGGTGGCATAGCCGCTGACCGCCTTGGGCAGCAGCGCCTGCATGTCGGGGTGGAAGGGGATGATGCCGGCATTCAGCTCCACCTGCACGGCCGCGCCCGTGTCGCGGCGCTTCAGCACCAGCATGCCGTCGATGGAAGCGGCGCCGTACTGCAGCAGGTCCTGCCGCTTGAAGCGGTGCGCCGGGCCGATGCCATGGAAGCCGGTCTCGGCGGCGGCGCCCGTCAGCAGCGTGGCCACGGAGGCAATCACGCCGGTCGTGCCTGCGTTGCGCTCGTCGCGCATCAGCACGTCGATGTTGCCGCGCTCGGGAATGTCGTCACCGTACAGGGCCTTCAGGCCGCGGATGACCATCAGCCAGCTGCCGGCCACGGTGGGGCAGGAGTGGCCAGCCAGCCGCACGGCATCCAGGTAGCGATAGGTAAGGATGCCGTCGCGTGTGGCGCCCAGGAAGCGGGCCAGACCGTCCTGCACCGTCAGCGTGGGCGCCTGGTCGAAGAAGGCCGGGTAGCCTGCCGCGTTGAAGGCCAGCGGGTCGGAAGCCGGCGTCAGGTGGCCATTGGTCTGGGAAGGCTGACCCGGCCGGAAGGCAGGGGCATCAAGGGGAGCAGTCGGAGTCAGGGTAGCGGGCATCGTTTCATCTCTTGTAAGCAGGGCCGTCATGGGCTGCCTATAGAGATAACACGCAGTGCCGGACGCAGACTTGACAACCGGCAATTGCCGGGGCGGATGTTCCGCGCGCGCTTGACGCCACTGCAGGTCTTCTCGCCCCCATTGGGGGGAAAGGATGCCGCCCGTCACACGCAGCGGCAGTACAGGCCCTGCAGAGGCTGGAAGCCGGGTTGCAGGCCACGCCTCCAGCCAGCTGGACAGTGCCGTCAGAACGTCATCCGGAATGTGGCGCTGAAGAAGCGCGGCTGGCCATAGTTGGCGTAGTCCAGGTTGGCCCAGTATTTCTTGTCCAGGGCGTTCGTGACGGCCAGCGTGAGGCGGTAGGCATCGCTGAAGTCCCAGCTGGCATACAGATCCAGCAAAGGCTTGCTTTTCTCGGTCACGTATACGCGGCCGCTGGGCGAGGGGACGTTGTACGCTTCAAGCTTGCTCTGCCAGGTCAGGAATCCGCCCAGCTGCAGCGGGCGCAGCTCGCCACTGAAACGGTAATCGCTGCCCAGCTGCAGCTGCCAGGTGGGGAAGTTTGCCCACAGCTTGTCGCTTTCCTGACGGGTGACCTTGGCCCGGGTCAGCGCCGCCTTCAGGTTCCAGTCGGGCTGTACCTTGCCGATCAGCTCCACATCGAAACCCTTGCCCTTGGTGCCGTCGACCGTGCGGTAAGGGGTGGATCCGTCAGGCAGGCTGTTGGGCGCAGCGTCGGCATTGACCACAGCAAAATTGTCCTGCTTGGTCTCGAAGATCGCCAGGTTCAGGTCCAGTTCGTGGGCCAGTGCCATCTTCAGGCCCACTTCGCTGTTGCTGCCCACGGCGGGCTTGAGTGGAACGTTGTTCACGTCGCGGTGATTCTGCGGATTGAAGATGCGCGTGTGGCTGGCGTAGGCAGCGAGCGACGGCGTGATGTCGTAGACCACGCCCAGGTAGGGGGATACCTTGTGCTTCACTTCCTGCCGCGCCGAGACACCGGACAGTGCGCCGCGGGTGTCGTAGTTCTTCTGCTTGCTGGTCCAGCGCGTGACGCGAGCGCCGGTCAGCAGCGACAGTGGTTCGGTCAGCCGCCAGCGGGCTGAGGCATACAGGCCGGTCTGCTGCACCAGGGTGTCGTTGCGGGCGCCAGTCTTGCTGACGGCAGGCTTGGGAGCGGTGCCGTCCCAGGTATGGACGTTGGCAATGTCGTGGCGCCAGTTGGACATGCTGGCAAAGGCATCGCTCTTGCTGGTGGTGCGGGTGCTGCTTACGCCTACGGTCAGGTCGTGTTCCCGCCCGCCCAGATGCAGCTTGCCGGCCAGATAGGCGTCCAGACTGTTGCGGGTCTCGCGCTCTTCCCCGGGATAGGCATACAGGGTGACGCCGCTGCCGGTAGCCTTGTCGATGAAGGGCGCATCGGAAGGTGTGGCTCCATAGCCGTAGGTGATCAGGCTGTGGGTCTTGCCGGTGGTATGGTCCAGGTTGGCCTTGAACGTCCAGTCGTCATTGATCTGGTGGCTGATTGAAGCGAATGCCGTGCCCGAGCTGCGCTCCCATCGTGTCCAGGATGGCGAGAAGCTGGTGGAAACCGGCAGGTTGGCCAGCGTGCCGTCGGTATTGAAGCGGGGGATGGCCCCCCAGACGGGCGCCTTGGGCGCGTTCTTCTGGCGCTGGTAGCCCACGGAGACTTCGGTGGCTGGGCCCAGGTCGGCTTCCACCACGCCCAGGAAAGCCAGCTTGTTCTCTTCGTAGCGCTTGTAGAAGCTGTGCTTTTTCTGCGGCGCCAGCACGAAGCGGCTGCGCACCGAGCCATCTGCGGTGATGGGTACGTTCACGTCGGCCACTGCCCGGTAGTAGTCCCAGCGTCCGGCGCTCACGTCCACGGTGCCACCCAACTCGCGGGAGGGACGCTTGCGGATCAGGTTGACCGTGGCCGATGGCGTGCCCACCCCGGTGAGGATGCCGTTGGCACCGCGTACCAGGTCCACCCTTTCATAGAGCGCGGTGTCGTATTCCTGATTGGTTTGGCCGCTGTAGCTGGGCATGCCGTCGACCTGGAAATCCTTGATCACGAAGCCTCGGGTGTAATAGAGCGGCCGCTGGGTGTCGTAGAGCGAGGTCATCACCCCCGTCATGTGCCGCATCACGGCATCCACGCTGGTCAACGATTCATCGTCCATCTGCTTGCGGGTGGTGACGCTGACCGACTGCGGCGTTTCCCGGGCCTTCAGCGGCAGCCGAACGCTGGCATTCTCGCGCGTGCCAGTGACGGTCAGGCTCTCCAGCGTGGCGTGGTATGAGGTGACAGTGCTTTTCTGTGGTGGCCGTGGTCGCGGGGCATTCATGCCGTCGCTGGTGCTTTGGGTCTGCTGTGCCAGTGCGGGCATGGCAAACAGACTGGCGACCATGATGGCCAGGCCGTGGCGGGCGAAGGGAAGGGGCAGGGTGAAGGAGGTCATGATGCATATCCCGCCCTGAGTGCGGGCGATGGAAGAAGCGCGATAAGGGTGTTGCGGGCAAAAAAAAAGGGTGTCTTGCAACACCCTTGAAAAGTGAGTGTCCCCGCACCAGGGCGGACGACACGGACGGAGATTGATTGCGTGCCAGTCAGGAGCGGGCCCGTGGGACGAGACGAGGGCTGCATGGTCCGGCAGGTGCCTTCAACGGGCGGAGGAGGCCTGTATCTGGATCATCAGCGGATGAAAGGGTGCTGCCGTGAGATCTTCCGGATGTCTTTGCCTGCAGCGTCTGCGAAAACGTCCGGAGCGTCCGCCATTCCCGAATTGCTTCTGATCGGGTTGCATTGGTAAGTCTATCAATTGTGATAATCATTATCAATATGTGGGTGCAAAAAAGGCCTTCATGACGAAGGCCTTCGGGTGTTCGGATGACTCGCCGTTCAGGCAGGGCTGGCAGACCCTGCAGATCCGGCAGATCCGGCATGTCCCGTACTGTCCGGAACATGATGTCCGGCCGCGTGGCGGGGAGGGCACACGGCCGGAGTATGGAAAAGCAGTTTACAGCTTGGTGGCCGCCGTGGCGTCCAGTGCCTTGGTGGGCGTCATGCCCAGCACGCCCGCCGAGGACGGTCCCTGCACCTCGCCGACATAGAGCTGGATGCGGGCGCGGAAGCGTTCGACGGCGTCACGGTCAGCCATGAAGCGCTCGAAATTGCTGAGGTTGGCGCTGCTGTATTCCCAGATGGGCCGGTAGTCGGCCGGGGGCTGCACGTCATTGCGTACCGACCACATGTACCAGACGTTCTTCTGGGTGTCCTTGTCCAGCAGCCAGCTCAGGTACAGACGGGCCGACTCGGGGCGGCGCGTGCCCTTGATGATGGCGGCGCGCTGGGCCCAGGCCACGAAGCCGTCGTTGGTGGGAATGGAAAAGCGCACCGGGCTGTCGGCATCGTGCTTCAGGCTGCCGTCGGTCGTGAAGGTGACGGGGTACTTGCCGCTGGCGACGGCGTCAGCGGGCGCCTGGGTGCCGCGCACGAAGTGCGGCTCCTGCTGCATGAACTTCTCCATCCATTCCCAGCCGTGACGATCGATGGTCTGCTTGTACCAGAAGAGCACGGCATCATCGTCGTTGGGATAGGTGGAGATGATCTTGCCCTTCAGGGCCGGGTCCAGGTAGTCGTGGGCGTTGCTGGGGGCCGGGGTGCTGCCCAGGGCCTTGGTGTTGGCCAGGTTGCTGAAGGCATCCACGAAGACGCCGGTCCAGGCGCCGGTCTGATCCTTGAAGCTGCTGTAGATGTGATCCCAGCCGCGCGGCTTGTAGGGCAGAAGACGGCCTTCACGGCGCCAGCGAGGAAAGTCCTGCAGCGTCTGCAGCTGCACCACGTCGGCCACGACCTTGCCATCGGCAAACTGCTGGTCCAGCCGGGCGTTGTGCACCTTGCTGTAGTCCACCACCACGTCCAGGGTCATGCCCGGGAAGCGCTTCTCGAAGGCGGTCTTGATGCCGTCGAGCTGGTTGGGCGTATCGCCGCCCGCATAGATCACCAGCGCACCGCCTTCCTTCAGGGCTTCCTTGTGGATCTGGTCGAGCGATCGGCTTTCAATCTCGGCGGCGCGGACCGACTGGCCGAACAGGGCCAGCGTGACAGCGGCGAGGGCAAGATATTTCTTCATGGATGGGTATGGCTTACGGCCCGATCCCGGCATGTTGGCGGCACCGGCGGGGTCACGAGGTTGGGTACAGGGGCGGAATGGCCGGGTGCTGGGTGTGACGACAAGGACTGTCCAGCCACGCGGCAACTGCATCACGACGACCGTTTGGAACGGAATGATGCATTTCTGAAATTTTAGTCAGAACTGTAAGAAAATACCTACAAAACCTGTTGCATCCGGGTATTCCCGTCAGTTCTGCTGCCCAACTGCGTACCCCGCGCCTGCCTGTCAGCCTTTGAGCAGGTTTTCCAGCGCTGAGTCCAGCGTGGGGTAGTGGAAGCTGTAGCCCTCGGCCAGCAGTCTGGCCGGTTCCACGTACTGGCCATCCAGCACCAGGTCGGCCTGCTCGCCCATGGCGGTGCGCATCAGACCGGCCGGCAGCGACAGCCACAGCTTGCGGTGCAGCAGCCGGGCGGCTGTCTGTGCAAAGTCCTGCTGGGTGGTGGCCTGCGGCGCCGTGAGGTTGAAGACGCGCCACGGCTGCTCGACCGGCTGCTGGGCGATGAACTGAATGGCAGCCACCACGTCGTCCATGTGGATCCAGCACACCGGTTGCTGGCCACTGCCGATACGCCCGATGCCGAGGCGCACGGGCTTGAGCAGCTGGGGCAGGATGCCGCCCCCCTTGCCCAGCACCACGCCCAGTCGGCAGATGGCCACGGGCACGCCGCTTTCACGGTGCAGTTCCTGGGCGCTGGCCTCCCACAGCTGGCACAGTCGCGAGACGAAGATGTCCTGCGGTGCCGAGCTTTCGTTGCAGCGCGCCTGCCACTGCTGGCGGCTGCCGTTGCCGTAGAAGCCCACGGCCGAGGCCTGGATGATGAGGCGTGGCTTGTGCGCATGGCGCTTGAGCCACTGGGTGATCTGCTGGGTGGGACCCTGACGGCTGGCCAGCAGCGTGCGCTTGCGGGCGGTGTTCCAGCGGCCTTCGCCCACCGAGGCGCCAGCCAGGTTGATGAGCAGGTCGGGCTGGACGCTGGGGTCGAGGTGGGCCAGTGCGGCCAGGGTCTCGATGCCGGGACCGAGCTTGTCTCGGGTCTGGTCAGGGAAGCGGGTGACGACGATGACGCGCCAGTTTTTCTGCGCGAAATCACGGGCCAGATGGCTGCCGATGAAACCGCTGCCGCCCAGAAGGATGACGACGGGCTTTTGTTCCATGAGAGCTTCCTTGCGTGGACAGATCGTCCGCTTCCCAGTATCAATGTGTCAATACTGTCACCAAATATGGTGGACTGTCCAGCGTGAGGCGCGCCTCAGCGGCCGATGTCGGCAGGCCAGGCAGATGGGGCGTGCGATTTGGCCTGCGAACGGACCCGGGCTCTCATGCCGGGTCCGGGCTTCGGGTGTCAGCCGGCGTCGGCCCCGAAGAGGCCGCGCGAGAGGAACACCGCGAACAGGGGAATGACCATGATGATGTGGGCCTCGATCATGATCCACTTGCGGATGCGGCGGATGTCCGACTCGGTGGGCAGCGTGCCCTTTTCTTCCCAGGTCTGGAACCAGGACTGCAGGGCCATGGACACGCGCGCCGACATCACGCCGACGACGAGGAACAGGAGCACCTTGATGTGCAGCATGGGCTGGGCGATGTACCAGTCGGTGCCCTTGAAGCCCAGGATGATGCGGGTGATGCCGCTGGTGGCCACCATGGCGCCGCAGATCATGTAGATGATGTCCACGCGCTGCAGGCGCTTGAGCACGGCCGCGTTGAACCATTCGGGGCGGCAGAGTGCGCCTTCGCTGGTGAGGAAGACGACCATGGCCAGGATGCTGGCCAGGTGGAAGTAGGAAAGGAGGGCTTCAGAAAGCATGTCGGTTTCTTGGGTTGCGGGCTGCGCCCCAACAGGGGCGGCGGTGCGGGGACGATTCTAGAGCGCGCGGCTGCCGGCTTTCTTGCCCTTGGTCATTTCCGTGGGGCCGCTGCACGACGGTCGGATGAACGGGGCTGGTCGGCATGTCGGGGGAAAGAGGCGACTGCTGGTGCCGGGGCTGACAGGCATGCCGTAGGTGAAGTGACGGCCGGGCCAGGGGGCTACGGTCTATGTGGAGACGGGTAGCAGCCCGTATTCCTGCATCTGCCGGTCCACCACCTCGTCCCAGCCACGGTTGGCGGCAGGGCTGGCCGGGCTGGGGTGCAGCACGTGCCCGATGTGCAGGCGGCGGGCCAGGGGCCGGTCGTCCAGCACCTCCGAGACCACGTGCTTGAGGCGCTTCTCGGCAAAACCGCCGATGCCGATTAGCCACTGCGGCTGCAGCGCCTCGATGACGGCTGCCAGGTGACGGTCGCAGGGGGCTTCCAGCGCGCGCTGCTCGGCCACCGGCAGCTGCACCGGGGTGCGGTTCTTGCCTGAGGCTTCCAGGAACACCAGCGGGCAGTAGTTGATGACGATGGCCTGCGCAAAGAAATCGTCGGCATGGCCAAAGCGGCGACCGATCCATCCCCAAAGTCGGCGACCACTCACTTCCGAGCGAGTGCACGCAAAACCGTCAATCGGACGCTTGGGGTGCTGATGGGGTGGTGCCTGAACTGGGGCCTCGATACCCATCCAGTCGCGCACGGCCGAGACCTCGCCGAAGGGCACGCCGGTCTGCATCATGCCGAAGGGACCGGGGTTCATGCCCAGGAACATGATCTTCTTGTGCCCCTGGCCATAGCGGCTCAGATAGGCAGCGTGGGCCTCCCAGGCGTACTGCAGCGGGTTATAGACGTGCGCCACCGGCGGGGCAAAACGCAGCGCTTCCAGTTCGTCGCGCAGCCGGGCAGCTGCATCAATCAGGCGCTGGCTGGTGGCATCGGTGGAATGGGGGGCACCGGCGGGGGCGTCAGGAGTTTCAGCGTGGGACACGGGTCTGGATAAGGGACTGGAATAAAGGGCAGTGGCAGCCATCCTACCCCAACTGCCCGATCGGGCGCATGTGCGGAGTGGGTGCCCGGGGGAGGCACGGCATGAAGGGGGACCGTCGCCCGCTCGGTAGAATCGTGCCGATGATCAAAACCAGGTGCGTGTCCGGAGCGCCCCGAAGGACGGGTTGGCTTCCGGACCTGCCCAGTAACCAGGGATATCTTTCATGAAATACATCGATCACGGCCGGGGCGGCGATGCCGACGTGCTGCAGCTGGCCGAGCGCGACATGCCCGAAGTGGGGGCTGGCGAGGTGCTGATCCGCGTGGCCTATGCGGGCGTGAACCGCCCGGACGTGCTGCAGCGCATGGGCAGCTATCCGCCGCCGCGCGGAGCATCGCCCTGGCTGGGCCTGGAAGTGTCCGGGGTGGTGGCCGCCGTGGGGCAGGGCGTGCCCGAGTGGAAGAAGGGTGACCGGGTGTGTGCGCTGGTCGATGGTGGCGGCTATGCCGAATACGTCACGGCACCGGCCGGGCAGGTGCTACCGGTGCCGGCCGGTTTCTCCATGGCGCAGGCCGCCTCGCTGCCCGAGACCGCCTTCACGGTCTGGGCCAACGTGGTCGAGCGCGGCCGCCTGGCGGAGGGCGAGACGCTGCTGGTGCATGGCGGTACGTCGGGCATCGGCGTGATGGCCATCCAGGTGGCCAAGGCGCTGGGGGCGCGTGTGTTCTGCACGGTGGGCACGCCCGAGAAGGCTGAGGCCGCGCTCAAACTGGGGGCCGATGCCGCCATCGACTACCGGCGGCGCGACTTCATGGTGGAGGTCTCGCGCCTGACCGAAGGTCAGGGCGTGGACGTGATTCTGGACATGGTGGGCGGCCCGTACATCGAGCGCAACCTGAAGAGCCTGGCCGTGGAAGGCCGGCTGGTGCAGATCGCCTTCCTGCAGGCCTCGAAGGTGGAGGTGGACTGGATGCGCCTGATGCTCAAGCGCCTGACCTTCACCGGTTCCACGCTGCGCGCCCGCTCGCCGGAAGAGAAGGAGCGGCTGTCACGTGCCCTGCAGGACAACCTCTGGCCGCTGCTGGAGGCCGGTAAGGTGAAGCCCGTCATCGACCGGGCCTTCCCCCTGGAAAAGGCCGCCGAGGCCCATCGTCGCATGGAAAGCTCCGAGCACGTGGGCAAGATCCTGCTGGCAGTGAAGCCGGGTATCGAGTGATTACCCGAAGATGAACTGCCGCCCCGCCCGATGCCGCTGCATGGCATTCTCGTGGGCGATGCACATCAGCATGCCGCAGCCCACGCCCAGCGTCACCAGGGCGGTGCCGCCGTAGGACATGAAGGGCAGCGGCACGCCCACCACGGGCAGGATGCCGATCACCATGCCGATGTTCACGAAGGCGTAGGTGAAGACGATCATCGTCATGGAGGCGGCCAGCAGGCGTGAGAACAGGCTCTGCGCCTGGCTGGCGATCATCAGGCCGCGGGCGATGAAGGCGGTGTAGAGCGCCAGCAGGATGCCGGTGCCCACCAGGCCGAATTCCTCGGCGTAGACCGAGAAGATGAAGTCGGTGGTGCGTTCGGGCACGAAGTCCAGGTGGGCCTGGGTGCCTCGCAGCCAGCCCTTGCCCTGCATCCCGCCCGAGCCCACGGCAATGGTGGACTGGATGATGTGAAAACCCTTGCCCAGCGGATCGTTGGTGGGGTCGATCATCGTGAGCACGCGCTCTTTCTGGTAGGGCTTCATGTTGAGCCACAGCAGCGGCATGGCGGCCAGGCCCACCACCAGACTGCCCAGAATGACCCGCCAGCTCAGACCCGCAAAATAGATGACGAAGGCGCCGGCCGAACCGATGAGGATGGCGGTGCCCAGGTCGGGCTGGCGGCCCACCAGTGCCACCGGCAGCACCAGCAGCATGATGGCCATCAGGTGCACGTAGCGGCTTCGCAGCCGGTTCTGGCTGATGTGGAAGAACCAGGCCAGCATCAGCGGGATGGCGATCTTCATCAGTTCTGCCGGCTGGATGCGGGTGAAGCCCAGGTCCAGCCAGCGCTTGGCGCCCTTGGCCGTGATGCCCATCAGTTCGACGCCGAACAACAGCGCCAGCCCCACCAGATAGATGGGAATGGCCACGGCCCGCAGATGACGTGGGTCCAGACTGGCCACCAGCCAGGTGATCATCACTGCCATGCCCAGATTGCGGGCATGCACCACCAGACGTTCACTGCCTTCGCCGGCTGCCGAATACATGGTGACGAGGCTGATGAGCGAGATGGCCAGCAGCACCGTCGACAGCCAGGGGTCGAAGATGAAGACGCGATGACGCAGGAAGCGCCACAGGGCTGCAGCGTTCATGGGGTGGCCTCCTCGGGGGCAGGCGGCGTCGGCGTGCGCTTGCCCAGCAGGTAGAAGTCGAAGATCCTGCGGGCCATGGGGGCTGCCGTGCGGGCGCCGAAGCCGCCGTTCTCCACCACCAGCGCCAGCGCGATGCGTGGGTTCTGCGCGGGGGCGTAACCGATGTAGAGCGAGTGGTCGCGGAAGTGGTGCGCCACCTTTGCCTCATCGTATTTCTCGTTCTGGCGGATGCCGATGACCTGGGCCGTGCCGGTCTTGCCGGCCGATTCGTATTCGGCCTCCAGGAAGGCGGTGCGCGCCGTGCCCTTGCGGGTGACGTCGGTCATTGCGCGCTGCACCAGCTTCAGGTTCTGGGATGAGACGCGGATCGGCTTGCCGTCGGGGGCTTCACCGTTGTCGGGCATGACGGAGCCGACGTGCGTGACCAGATGCGGGCGGTGCGCCACGGCATCGTTGGCCAGTGTGGCGGTGGCGTGTGCCAGCTGCAGGATGGTGAAGGCGTTGTAGCCCTGGCCGATGCCGACCGAAGGCGTCTCGCCCGGGAACCATGGCTGCTTGAAGCGCTGCTGCTTCCAGGCAGACGAGGGCAGCAGCCCGGGCTGCTCGTCCGGCAGGTCGATGCCGGTGAGGCGGCCAAAGCCCCAGGGCGCCATGAAGTCGTGAATGCGGTCCACGCCCAGATCGTAGGCGGCGCCGTAGTAATAGGTGTCGGACGAGATCACGATGGACTTGTACAGATCCACGCGGCCATGTCCTTGTGGCTTGGAGTCACGGAAGCGGTGCTTGCCCAGCATCCAGTAGCCCGGGTCCTGGATCGTCTCTTCGGGCTTGCGGACCTTGTTTTCCAGCACGGCCAGCGCCATGAAGGGCTTGTAGGTGGAGCCGGGAGGATAGGTGCCGCGCAGCGGCCGGTTCAGCAGCGGCCGATCGGGGTCGCCGTTCAGGGCCTGCCAGTTGCGGTGGTCGATGCCGTCGACGAACAGGTTGGGGTCGAAGCTGGGCATCGACACGAAGGCCAGAATTTCACCGGTACGCGGCTCGATGGCCACCAGCGCGCCCCGATAGCCGGCCAGCAGTTCTTCGGCCAGCTGCTGCAGCGGGATGTCCAGCGCCAGCCGGATGTCCTGGCCGGGCGTGGCCGGCTGCCGTGACAATGAGCGCACCGGCCGTCCGCTGGCGGTGATCTCCACTTCCTCCAGGCCCACCTTGCCGTGCAGCTGGGTCTCGTAGCTCTGCTCCAGCCCCAGCTTGCCGATGTGGGTGCTGCCGGCATAGTCGGAGGTCCGCTCGGTCCGCGCCAGCATGTCGTTGTCGGCGTTGGAGATGCGCCCGATGTGGCCGATGACATGTGCCGCCGTGGTGCCCAGCGGGTAGTGGCGGTGCGGCCGTGCCTTGATCTCCAGGCCATCGAAGCGGAAGCGCACCGCGGCCAGGCGGGCAGCCTCCTCGTCGGTCAGGCGAGTCTTGAGCGGAATGGTGCCGTCGGTGTTCTTGTTGCCGGCGGCCAGCCGCTTGAAGCGGCGCACCTCCAGCGGGCTGATCGGGACGATCTTCGAGAGCTGCTGCACCAGGCGGTCCACGTTGCGTGCCTGGCTGGTGGCGATTTCCAGGGCCGGCGTGTACACATCCTCGGCCAGCACGATGCCATTGCGGTCCAGGATACGGCCCCGCTGCGGCGCCAGCGGCAGCATGGTGATGCGGTTGTCCTCGGCCAGCGCGTGGTACTTGTCGTAGCTGGCCACCTGCAGATTCCAGGCCTGGGCTGCCAGCAGCCCGAAGCCTGCCAGGCTGCCTGCCATGGCAATCAGCAGCCGGCGATTGAAGCGGGCCGGACTGGGGGGCTGGGGCGGACGACGCATGGCCACGATGCTCTGCGCTCAGTGGCCGTGGTCGTCTGGCGCGTAATGCCAGTAGGCCGGTCGCCGGCGCGCCGCGTGTTGAGGCTGGGGTTGGGGCGAGGCTGCCCCCTGCATGACCAGCTCTTCCGGATCGATCCAGGTCGGAGAAGCGTTCTGGACCTGCGGTGTGGGTGCGGCCTGGGCGGCGTGGCTGTCGCGGGTTGCAACCGGCTCGTCGGCGTGTGCGTAGATCGGTACGCCAGTCGGTGTCGCAGCGTCCCTGCCGGTTTCTTCACCTGCCACCCGCTCCGGATCGACAAAGGGGGCGGTGCGCGGGCCGTAAGCCGCCGCACCGGTTGTCGTGCGGCGGGGGGCATGGCGTGCCGGCAGCAGCAGGTCCGCCAGCGGCCACAGCAGGGCCGTGCCCAGCCAGGGCAGGAACTGCTCCGGCCCCAGGAAGGGCAGCCCCAGCAGGAAGCGGGCGCCGGCCAGCACGGCCTGCGCCATCAGGAAGACGCCCAGCATGTGCAGCATCTGCCCTCCCAGCCGGAACCAGGCAATGCGTCGCTGGAACTGCAGCGTCATCCAGACAATCAGGGTGTAGAGCAGCGCGTGTTCACCCAGCGTGCTTGCGGTGTGCGTGTCCATCAGCACGCCCAGCATGAAACCGGCGACCAGCAGGCCACGCTGCGGGCGATGCAGCGCCCACCAGGCCAGCACCAGCGCCAGCACATCCGGAATGATCGGGCTTTGCCCCCAGGGGGCCAGCGCCACCAGCGTGGCCAGCAGCAGTGAACCGGTCATTCGGGGCCAGTCGGCCACACCGTGGGGCGATGGAGGGGCGTTCATGGCAGTGCAGCGCCTGGCGTGGACGCAGTGGGGTCGGCATCGTTCGGGTCCGTGGCGTCCGTCGCGTGGTTTGGTGCAGGCGACATGCCGGCCGGCGTACCCGGGGAGGCCGTTTCTGGAAAGGATGTTTTCGGTGTCGGCCGGCCGGGAGGGACGGGATCGTCCTGGGCCGGGATGGCCGAAGTATCGGGCTGCAGCACCAGCACCAGGCGCGGGTCGGTCAGGTTGGCCAGCGGCCGCACCGTCACCTGCGCAAAGGGCTCATCGGCAGGCAGCGTCACATCTTCCACCACGCCCACCGGCACGCCGGGCGGATACAGGAAATCCAGACCCGAGGTCTGCAGCACGTCGCCAATCTGGATGTCGGCTTCCTTGCTCTGGAAGCGCAGCTCCATCAGCGCCGGGCTGGGGGTACCGAAGGCCAGCGCGTGCAGACCGTTGCGCCGCACGCTCACCGGTACGCTCATCACGGGGTCGGTGATCAGCGTCATCTCGCTGCTGAACGGATAGACACGCGTGATCTGGCCGATGACGCCCCGGGCGTCGATGACCGGATGTCCGGCGGCCACGCCGTGGTGGCTGCCCCGGTCCAGCAGACGACGGCGCGTGCCCGCGTTGCGCGGCTGCATCACGGTCTCGGCCACGATGGCGGCCTGCGGGATCTGCAGCCGCAGTCCGGCCAGGTCACGCAGCGACTCATTCTCCTGGCGCAGCCGCTCGGTGGCGGTCAGCACGCCTGCCTGCTGGATGAGGACGGTGCGCAACAGCCTGTTGTCGTTGCGCAACGCTTCCATGTCGTCGAAGTAGCCCTCGAAGGACTCCACCTGCTGCATGGGCCAGGCCAGCGCCGCCTGCACCGGATACAGCGCACCCCCCAGGACCTGACGCACCGGCGCAAGCACTCCCAGCCGGGCGTCGGCAAACATCAGTGCCAGGGCCAGCAGCGAGAGGAGGATGGCGATGCCGGGCTTTGGAGCATCCGGCGCGTGGTAGCGGGCAGTCATTCGTGGGTGAAGATACCACCCAGTTCGTCCATGCGCTCCAGGGCCAGGCCGCAGCCGCGCACGACACAGGTGAGGGGTTCATCGGAAATCAGGGTGGGCAGCCCGGTCTCTTCGGCCAGCAGCCGGTCCAGACCCGGGATCATCGCACCGCCCCCGGTCAGCATGATGCCGCGTTCCGAGATGTCTGCGCCAATTTCCGGCGGGACCTCTTCCAGCGCGATCTTCACTGCCGAGACGATATGGTTCAGCGGTGCGGTGAGCGCTTCGCGGATCTCGTTGGTGCTGATGCGGAAGGCGCGCGGAATGCCCTCGGACAGGTTGCGGCCCTTGACCTCGATTTCCTTGCTCTGCCCGTCGGGGAAGGCTGACGCCACTTCCTTCTTGATCTGTTCGGCCGTGCTTTCGCCGATCAGCATGCCGTAATTGCGGCGCACGTAGGTGATGATCGCCTCGTCGAAGCGGTCACCGGCCACGCGCAGCGAATTGGCGTGCACGATGCCGCCCAGGGAAATCACGCCAATTTCGGTGGTGCCGCCGCCGATGTCGATCACCATCGAGCCGGTGGCTTCGGAGACTGGCAGCCCTGCACCGATGGCAGCGGCCACGGGTTCTTCCAGCAGATACACCTCGGAAGCGCCTGCGCCCAGCGCCGATTCGCGGATGGCGCGTCGTTCCACCTGGGTGGAGCCACAGGGCACGCAGATGACGATGCGCGGATTGGGGGCGAACACCGTGCCCGGATGCGCCATGCGCACGAACTGCTTGAGCATCTGTTCGGTGACCGTGAAGTCGGCAATGACGCCGTCCTTCATCGGGCGGATGGCCTGCATGTTGCCGGGAACCTTGCCCAGCATCAGCTTGGCCTCGCGGCCCACCGCCGTGATGGTGCGCTTGCCGCCCGGGGCCGTGTCGGTCCGGATGGCCACCACCGAAGGCTCGTCCAGCACGATGCCCTTGCCCTTGGCATAGATCAGGGTGTTGGCCGTTCCCAGGTCGATGGCCAGGTCGTTCGAAAAATATTTCTTGATGAAACCGAACATGACGACACGTCGCTTTATGTTTCCGAAATGGCCGAAGGATCATACCGTTATACTTCTGCGCATGTCCGCCCATGGGTCTGGCCGGGGACTGCCGGTCGCTGGCCCGTGGTAAACGTTTCCTTTGCGTTGCAGGCATACCACCGCCTGGGCCCCCTGCGGGCTGCGGGCCTTTTCAAGTTTCTTGTACCGGAGCGGGGCGCCGTACCGTCCGCCCGGTTCCGCCAGGGGATCCCCGATGTCACTCACGTCCGACGACATTTCACGTCTCGGCGAACTCGCCCGCATCCGGCTGGATGATGCGGAGCGCGCCCACATGCTGGCCCAGCTCGACGACATCTTCGGCATCATCGAGAAGCTGCGTGCCGTCGACACCACCGGCGTCGAGCCCATGACCCACGCCGGCCATGTCGGCCAGCGGCTGCGTGACGATGTCGTCACCGAAAGCGATCATCGCGCCGAGAACCAGCGTTCCGCGCCGTCCGTGGCCGATGGCCTGTACCTCGTCCCGCGGGTGGTGGAGTAAGCATGAGCACAACCAAGACCCTGCTGGAAACCGGCAACCTCGGCGCCATCGGTGCTGCCCTGCAGGCCGGTGACGTCTCGGCCCGTGAACTGGCCGAACACTGCCTGGCGGCCGCTGCCGCCAGTGACATCAACGCCTTCGTGGACGTGCAGCCCGAGCTGACGCTGGCCCAGGCCGACGAGGCCGATGCCCGGCTGGCCGCTGCTCGCCATTCCGGCGAGCGCGCAAGCCCGCTGCTGGGCGTGCCCATGGCCCACAAGGACGTCTTCGTCACCCGCGGCTGGAAGTCCACCGCCGGCTCCAAGATGCTGGCTGACTATCAGAGCCCCTTCGACGCCACCGTCGTGCGCAAGGTGCGCGAGGCCGGTGCCGTCTGCGTCGGCAAGCTCAACTGCGACGAATTCGCCATGGGGTCGGGCAACGAGAACTCGTTCTTCGGCCCGGTGAAGAACCCGTGGGATCCTTCCCGCGTGGCCGGCGGCTCGTCGGGTGGCTCGGCGGCTGCCGTGGCAGCTGGCCTGGTGCCGGTCTCCACCGGGACCGACACCGGCGGTTCGGTGCGCCAGCCGGCCGCCATGTGCGGCGTCACCGGCATCAAGCCCACCTACGGGCGCGTCTCGCGCTACGGCATGATCGCCTTCGCCAGCAGTCTGGATCAGGCTGGCGTGTTTGCCCGCTCGGCCGCCGACTGCGCGCTGCTGCTGTCGGCCATGGCCGGCTTCGACGAGCGCGACGCCACCAGCCTGCGCGCCCCGGCCGACGACCTGGCCACGGTGCCTGCTGCCGACTGGGGTGGCAGCGCCGACATGCCGCTCAAGGGCCTGCGCGTTGGTGTGCCCGACGAGTTCCTGGGCGAGAGCCTGGCCCCGGCCGTGCGTGACGCGGTGCGGGCGGCGCTGGCACGCTTCGAGGCCCTGGGGGCCACGATGGTGCCGGTCTCGCTGCCGCATACCGAGCTGTCCATCCCGGCCTATTACGTCATCGCCCCGGCCGAGGCCTCCAGCAACCTGGCGCGCTTTGACGGTGTGCGCTATGGCCACCGCAGCGCCGATGCCGCCGACCTGAAGTCGCTGTACATGAACAGCCGCGCCGAGGGCTTTGGCCCCGAGGTGAAGCGCCGCATCATGATCGGCACCTACGTGCTCTCGCACGGCTACTACGACGCCTACTACCGCAAGGCCCAGCAGCTTCGCCGCATGATTGCCGACGACTTCACGCGCGTCTTTGCGGACGTGGACGTGATTGCCGGCCCGGTTTCGCCCGAGACCGCCTGGCCCATCGGCCAGCAGACCGATGATCCGGTGCGCAACTACCTGGCCGACATCTACACGCTGCCCGCCTCGCTGGCCGGCCTGCCGGGGCTGTCGCTGCCCTGCGGCTTTGACGCCGCCGGCCTGCCCGTGGGCCTGCAGCTGGTGGGGCCTGCGCTGACCGAAGCGCGGTTGCTGTCCATTGGCCACACCTACCAGCAGCACACCGACTGGCATCTGCGCCGGCCGGGGCAGGGGGCCTGAGGCATCTTCCTTCCGAGGGACAGGGCTTTCTCATGACATCCGGCCGCCGGGGCTACCCTGCAGGCAGGCGCATGCAAGCGCGCCATGCCGAGGGAGTCACCCGGCAGTTTCATGGGAAGTCCTACACAACGAGGAATAGTCAATCATGAATGCAGAATTACAGAATCACGCCCCCCGCCCGCGCTGGCTGCAACGGGCGGCCCTGTTGCTGACGGCCGTGGCGCTGGCGGCCTGCACGACCATGCCCATGGTCAAGCGCACGAAGAAACCGGCCGCAACGGCGACCAGGCCTCCGGTGACGGCACAGCAGCCGGCCACCCGCGCGCTACCCGGCGAGGGCACGCTGCAGAACTTTGCCGGCACCTGCCAGCAGACCGATATCGACGGCTTTGGCGAGAACGCCACGCTGCGCGTGACGGGTGGCCAGGTGCAGCAGCTGGACTGGCACGTGAAGGTGGGCAAGCGTGGCCAGTGCCACTTCAACCTGCGTGACTTCCGCCAGACCAAGAACGCGCCGCACATCGAGCTGCTCTCGCGCAGCCGCGGCGCCTGCAAGCTGCTCATCTACCAGGACGCCCGGCGCGTGACCCTGGCCCACGCCAACTGCCAGTCGTTCTGCACGCCGCGCAGCGTGGCCGAGGAAGCCTGGCCGGTGATGTTCAATCCGCAGACGGGCCGCTGCGCCAGTCTGAACCGCTGATACGGGAAATACGCTCATGCAATGGGAAGTGGTGATCGGGCTGGAAGTCCATGCCCAGCTCTTGACCCGGTCCAAGATCTTTTCCGGGGCCTCCACCCGATTCGGGGCCGAGCCCAACACCCAGGCCTGCCCCGTGGACCTGGGGCTGCCCGGCACCCTGCCGGTGCTCAATCGGCAGGCGGTCGAGCATGCCATCCGTTTCGGGCTGGCCATCGGCGCGCAGGTCGCACCGGTCTCCATCTTTGCCCGCAAGAACTACTTCTACCCCGATCTGCCCAAGGGCTACCAGATCAGCCAGTATGAGCAGCCGGTGGTGCTGGGCGGCACGCTGGACATCGCCATCCCCGCCGAGAAGGCCGGCGATCCGCCGCGCATCCGTACCATCAACCTCACCCGTGCGCACCTTGAGGAAGACGCCGGCAAGTCATTGCACGAGGACTTCGCCGGCATGTCGGGCATCGACCTGAACCGGGCCGGTACGCCGCTGCTGGAGATCGTCAGCGAACCCGAACTGCGCAGCGCCGCCGAGGCCGTGGCCTATGCCCGGGCGCTGCACGGCCTGGTGACGTGGCTGGGCATCTGCGACGGCAACATGCAGGAAGGTTCCTTCCGCGTGGATGCCAACGTCTCGGTCCGGCCGCTGGGCCAGAAGGAATTCGGCACCCGCGCCGAGATCAAGAACCTCAACTCGTTCCGCTTCCTGGAGCGGGCCATCCAGTTCGAGGTGCGCCGCCAGATCGAGCTGATCGAGGACGGTGGCCGCGTGGTGCAGGAAACCCGGCTCTACGATCCGGATGCCGACGAGACCCGCTCGATGCGCACCAAGGAAGACGCGGATGACTACCGCTACTTCCCCGAGCCCGACCTGCCGCCGCTCGTCATCGATCCGGCGCAGATCGAGGCCGTGCGCAACGACATGCCCGAGCTGCCCAGCACCAAGCGCGCCCGCTACCAGGACGAGCTGGGTCTGCCGCAGGCCGACGCACTGACGCTGACCAGCAGCCTGGCCAGCGCTCAGTTCTTCGAGGCCGCGCTGGCGGCCCTGCCCGATGCCGCTGCCCAGGCCAAGACCCTGGCCAACTGGATGATGGGCGAGCTGGCGGCCCAGCTCAATCGCGACGGACTGGACATTGCCGACAGCAAGGTCAGCGCCCCGCAGCTGGCTGGACTGGTCATTCGCATTGCTGACGGCACCCTCTCGGGCAAGCTGGCGCGCGAAGTCTTCCACGCCCTGTGGGCCGAAGGCCCCGTGCAGGGCGGACCGGAAGTGGTCGATGCCCTCATCGACCGTCAGGGCCTGCGTCAGATCAGCGGCGACGATGTGCTGGGTCCGATCATCGACCAGGTGCTGGCCAACAACGCCAAGTCGGTGGACGAGTACCGGGCCGGCAAGGAAAAGGCCTTCAACGCCCTGGTGGGTCAGGTCATGAAGCTCAGCAAGGGCAAGGCCAACCCGCAGCAGGTCAACGAACTGCTGAAGAAGAAACTGGGCTGAGATCAACAGGGGCTGCCCGGAACGGGATCCGGGCGGCGCCGATCAGTCCGTGGGGTCCTGCTGCCCCGGCAGGTGTGACAGCAGCTCGGTCAGTCGGGCTGCATTGGCCTCGAAATCGCGGTTCAGGCGCGTGCGCTCGTTGCGCCGCTCCTGGATCAGCGCATCTTCGGCCAGAATGGCGTTGGCAATCGACGAGATGCGCTGCTGCACCGCATAGGGCAGGCGGGCATTGGGGCGATCCTGCTTCTTCTGCCACTCGGCTGCCTGCTCGCGCTCCTCTTTCAGGTTCTGGTCCAGCACCAGGATGCGCCGCATCGCCGCAGAGATTTCCTCGTCGATCAGCTGGATCTGCTGTTCCTGGCGCTTGCGCAGGTCTTCCGGCGTCTTGTAGGTCAGCAGCAGGTGCCGATCATGCGCCTGCTGCGCCTTCAGCGCCCGTTCCTGTTCCTGGCGAACCAGCGCCTGCTGGGCCGCCTCGCGTTCCTGCTGCCGCGTCAGCGGCGGCGGCAGCACCCGGCGCACCGAACCGTCACGGTTCAGCTCGCGCATGTTGCGTCGTGCGCAGGCGTCGATCGGCTGATCCGACGAGATCACCCGGCCATTCTCGTCCTTGCAGACGTAGATGGAGGTGCCGCCCCGGGGGGCGTTGTCCGAGACCGGCATCGACTGCGCATGCGCCATGGCCATCGTCCCCGACACCAGGGCCAGGGACAAGGTAGACAGCACGAAACGGACACGATCGAGGCTCATAGCCTCCACTGTAGTCAGGGGCGACGCCCCGTGCCATAGCGGCTGCGATAGTCGGCGATGGCCAAACGATGAGTGGCAAGCACCTCGGCGCTGTAGCGTTCCGTCGACGGCCGGGCTTCCGACTCCAGGTAGCCCAGCAAGTCGTCCAGCGTGGCCAGCGCGTACACCTCGATCCCCCAGCGCTCGCGCACCTCCTCCACGGCCGACTGCGCCGCCACCACTTCAGCGTTGCCGCCGCGCTCCATCCGGTCCAGCGCGATGAACACCGCTGCCGGCTCGGCCCCGGCCGCCCGGATGATCTCCACCGACTCCCGCACTGACGTGCCGGCCGAGATCACGTCATCGACGATGGCCACCCGGCCCGTGAGTGGCGCCCCTACCAGATTACCGCCCTCGCCGTGGTCCTTGGCTTCCTTGCGGTTGAAGCAGAAGGGCAGGTTGCGGCCCCGCGCCGCGCAGGCCACCGCCATGGCCGAGGCCAGCGTGATGCCCTTGTAGGCCGGCCCGAACAGCACATCGAACTTCGGTACGGTTTCTTCCACCTGAAGCAGCCGGTCGGCGTAGAAACCGGCCAGACGGCCCAGCCCTTCGCCGTCGTGGAAGAGCCCCGCATTGAAGAAGTACGGCGACAGCCGCCCCGCCTTCGTCTTGAACTCGCCGAAGCGCAGCGCTCCGGTGTCGAGCGCGAACTGGATAAACTCGTGGGAAAGATCTTTCATCATAGGTGCCTGCATGTTGCGAGTCGTATCCCAGAATCTTAACGGTATCCGGTCCGCCGCCCGCAAGGGCTGGTTCCCCTGGGCCGCCACCCTCGGCGCCGACGCCATCTGCGTGCAGGAAGTGCGCGCCCAGCTCTCCGACATGGACGACACCATGCAGGCCATCGGCCCGGCCGTCGGGCGCTTCCACCTGGCCGAACGGCGTGGCTACAGCGGCGTGGGCATCTACACCCCCCATACCCCCCAGACCATCCGCGAAGGCTTCGGCCAGCCCGAATTCGACGCCGAGGGCCGCTACATCGAGATGGACTTTGGCACCCACGCCATCATCTCGGTCTACGTCCCCTCCGGCTCCTCCTCCGAAGAGCGCCTGCAACGCAAGTTCGTCTTCATGGAAGCCTTTGCCCGCCACATGCAGGAACTGAAGGACAGCGGCCGCGAGATCATCCTGTGCGGCGACTGGAACGTTGCCCACAAGGAAATCGACCTGAAGAACTGGCGCTCCAACCAGAAGAACTCCGGCTTCCTGCCCGAAGAGCGCCAGTGGCTTAGCAGCCTCCTGGATGACATCGGCTTCGTGGACGTGTTCCGCCAGCTGGACCCCCGGCCCGAGCAATACACCTGGTGGAGCAACCGTGGCCAGGCCTGGGCCAAGAACGTAGGCTGGCGCATCGACTACCAGATCGCCACCCCCGGCATCGCCGCTACCGCCACCCGCGCCGAGATCTACAAGGACGAGCGCTTCTCGGACCACGCGCCGCTGATCATTGACTATGACTGGCCAAGGGGGTGAGGTGGGATAGCCGTCTTAGACGGGAAAAGCATGCGCAGATAAGATGAGCAAGAGGACGTTAAAGAACTATTCTCATAAAGATATCGAGAACTCCCATGAGCATCTCCGCATACACTGAAGAGTATTGAGGAGATTGGAGGGTGATATGTTCTTGGTCGGGATTTCTTCTGCAATACAAGGGATGATACGCTTGGCGTTCCTATAATTGACGAATATCGCGAAGAGAAGTTGGTAGTTCCTTGTTGCACCAACAGCATTTAATGGTGTGGGCTTAGTACTTGTGCAACTGTATCAAATTAGCATCACATTATACCACGTCAGTGCGACGAGGATATGATATCACTAATGAGCTCCTTGGTCATTGGTTGTAATTGAAATGGTTTTTTGACGAAGGGCGTGGAAGCAACGAAGTGCCTTAGGCGCCAATGGCTCCTTACGAGTGATCTAGAAATGAGTATATCCGAGATAATTAGAGAGTCGACAGACCCGAATTTGCTGTTCGACAAGTATTTTTCGGAAGAGAGACTTAAAGATGTCTTTATTGATAAATTCTCTCGCGTGTCGTCTAAAGGATTAGATCGTTTGAGTGGTCCAAAATTCAAAAATGGAAATTATGAGGAAATCTTGAAGATTGCGTCATCGAAGTGCAGGAGTGGGGATTATAGATTCTCCCCTTATCTGGAAGTTCTTAAGACGAAAAAAAGGGATAAGTGCCCGAGGGTTGTAAGTCTTCCCTCGATACGCGATCGCGTTGTGTTATATCAGTTGAATAAGTACCTTGCAACGGAGTGTTTTGGAAGTGATGTTATCGGTGGGTTTGCGCGTCAGCATATTTCAAAGATTGTAGACGATCTTGGAAGAGAAGATTGTTTAGACGGCATTTATATTTATAGAACTGACATCAAGTCTTTTTATGACTCTGTTTGTTGGAACGAGCTTATTAAAATTTTGCCAAAGTACATAAGCTGCGAAAGGGCTGTTCGCATGGTTCTCCATGCAATTATGACCCCTACGATTCCAATCGGGACCAGAAAGTCTGAATATAAGAGTTATAGACCGAAAAAAGGAATTCCTCAAGGATTATCCATTTCTAATATTTTGGCATCGATATACATGAAGAGTGTTGATGGCGAGATGGAGAAGCTTGGTGTTAGATATTATAGGTACGTTGATGATGTATTTGTCTATGGAGAAAAACGGGGTGTCGAGCGTGCTAGACTGAAGTTTAAGAAAATGTTGTCTGATATTGGACTTAACCTTCATTCCGATGGTTCAGAGAAGTCTTCTTTTCAGAAGGCGGTAGAGTCGTTCGAGTATCTAGGGTATAAATTTAGCCTTCCTGCCATGGTTTCTGTTAGAGAGTCTTCAAAGGAGAGGTTTCTGAGATCTGTTGCGGCCATGTTTAGCGATTATTGTAGAAATAAAGAACGACGGTTGAGAGAGTGTTCCTATCTCAATGAAGAACGGGTCAGGAGTATTTTTCTTCTCGAATTAAATGACAAAATTACGGGCGCAATATCGGGCAGCAGGTTATATGGATGGATCCCGTACTATTACAAAATCAATGACATGACGCTTCTTTGCGATATAGATCGTGTAGTGGAGAGGCTGTTTAAGCGACTTCCCGATTTTGACGGAAGGCCCCCGAAGGGGTTGAAGAAGGTGCGAAGGGCATATTTCGAGGTAAAGTATAGCGCTCAAGGAGGATATATTAGAAACTATGACAAGGTGGATAGCAGGGATGAGAAGCTTAAATTTCTGGTTGAACGGGGTCTGATTGGTCCTTTGGAAGAGTTGACGGATGAGCAAATCGATAGTCGTTTTGAGAACTATGTGAGGGGTAGATTGCAATACATGAGCAGGGACGAAGGAGGGGTTTATTGATGTATGTTACAATAAGTAAGCAGAGGGTGTCTATTGCCTCCATAGCGCTTCTATGGGGTGATATCTCACGCGATTGTGCAGTGAGAGAGAGTGCACGTTACTCGTGTGAAAGCATGAGGCTTGTTGTCTTTTTGACGACACCTTTTTGGGGTGGTGCATTGCATCGTCGCCTGGAAAGAGTTTTTATTAAATAGTGGGCGCCCTCTGCCCTTTGCAATCAGCGGGATGATTATATGAAGCGTTTTATTTCTGATCTTCGAAGAAGGGCGTGGCGGACTGCAGGGGCTCGGTATAACGCGGCTCGTCGCCTAAGAAGACAGGAAACTGTTTCAAATGTCAGCCTCGCGATGTTGTCGGTGCTGAGTATTGCTGTTTCGGTTGTTTCTATGGTGAATCCGTCTGCAACGCCTAATGCATGGTGGGGCGCGCTGTCTATCGTTTTAGGGGTTTTTCTTCTTGCAACAAGTTTAATTGTTTGGAAGTCCGCCTATGGAGAAAAGGCGGGAGCTTTGCATCGCAATGCCGAGGAGTTAACCGCGTATCGTATTAAATTAGAGAGTGTTCTGGCGAGAATGGATTCGGGAGGTGTCTTCGAGATGTCAGATGTTGATGTATTGCGAGATGATTACGACTATATAAAAAAACTATGTGCATACAACCATGAACCGTGTGATGATAATTTTTTTATCAGACAGCATAGATTTTCCGATGAGTTTCGTTTGGATCGCGGGTGTTCTAGCGTTGGATTCTGGAGGTCGAATTTTGATGCAATTAAATGGTTCTTTGCGCCTCTGTGGGTATTTTTTGTAATATGGCTGGTTGTCGGTTTGTTGGTTGGTTTTATTTATTCAGGACCGTGTTAGTCGGCTGGTTATTGTTGTTAATATATTTGGGTAATAAAAGAATAATCGCCCGACAGGCGCAAACCCATCGGGCGATCTTCGGCAGGCTGTACTGCCGCGGGGCAATGAGCGCTCCTGCCTTGGGGTGCCAGCCCGTCAGGCAGAATCGCGGGGCCATCAGGCCACGCCGCCAGCCTTGTGCTTCTTGCCGGCAGCCACTTCGGCCACGGCCAGGGCCGTCATGTTCACCAGCCGGCGCACGGTGGCCGAGGGCGTCATGACGTGCGCGGGGAAGGCGCTGCCCAGCAGGATCGGGCCGATGGTGATGCCGTGCCCGTCGGTGGTCTTGAGCACGTTGAACAGGATGTTGGCCGAATCCAGGTTCGGGCACACCAGCAGGTTGGCGTCGCCATCCAGCGTGCTGTCGGGCACCAGGCGGTCACGCAGTTCCGGCAGCAGGGCAGCGTCGCCGTGCATTTCGCCGTCGCAGTTGACGTGCGGGGCCACGCTGCGGAAGATGTCGCGCGCCTGGCGCATCTTGATGGCCGACGGGCGGCGCGAGCTGCCAAACTGCGAGTGCGACACGAAGGCCACCTTGGGCGGGATGCCGAAGTTGTTCACTTCCTCGGCCGCCATGACAGCGATCTTGGCAAGGGTCTCGGCATCGGGGTCATCGTTGACGTAGGTGTCGGTGATGAACAGGGTGCGGTTGCCCATGGCAATGGCGTTGACGGTGGCCAGCGGGGTGCCGGGGCGTGCACCGATCACGTCGCGGATGTTGCCCAGGTGCACGTCGAAGCGGCCGAGCGTGCCGCACAGCAGGGTGTCGGCATCGCCCATGCGCACCATCAGGGCGGCAATCAGTGTGGTGGAGCGACGCACGGCAGCCTTGGCGGCTTCCTGCGAGACGCCTTCCCGTCCCATCAGACGCCAGTATTCTTCCCAGTAGGTGCGGAAGCGCGGGTCGTCGTCGGGGTTGATGATCTCGATGTCCTTGCCGACCTTCATCCGCAGGCCGGCCTTCTTGATGCGGGCCTCGATCACCGAGGGGCGACCGATCAGCAGGGGACGGGCCAGGCCTTCGTCGATGGCGGTCTGGGCGCAGCGCAGCACGCGCTCGTCTTCACCTTCGGCATAGGCCACGCGCTTGAATTCCGGTGCGGCGGCCTTGGCGGCAGCCACGACCGGGCGCATCAGCAGGCCGGTGGAGTAGATGAAGCGGTAGAGCGACTGCCGGTAGGCATCCATGTCCTCGATGGGACGGGCCGCCACGCCGGAGGCTGCAGCGGCTTCAGCCACGGCCGGGGCGATGCGCAGGATCAGGCGCGGATCGAAGGGGGTGGGGATGATGTAGTCGGGACCGAAGTTCAGGTCCTTGCCGGTGTAGGCGCTGGCCACCTCGTCGCTGGCCTCGGCCTTGGCCAGGGCGGCGATCTCGCGCACGCAGGCCAGCTTCATCTCTTCGGTGATGCGCGATGCGCCGCAGTCCAGCGCACCCCGGAAGATGTACGGGAAGCACAGCACGTTGTTGACCTGGTTCGGGTAGTCCGAACGGCCAGTGGCGATGATGCAGTCGGCGCGGGCGGCACGGGCATCTTCGGGGCGGATCTCGGGCTCGGGATTGGCCAGGGCCAGGATCACCGGCTGGCGGGCCATGGTCTTGACCATGTCGCCGGTCAGCACGCCGGGGGCCGAGCAGCCCAGGAACACGTCGGCGTCCTTCACGATGTCGGCCAGCGTGCGGGCGTCGGTGTCCTGTGCGTAGCGTGCCTTGGACTCATCGAAGCCGCCCGGGCGACCCTTGTAGATGACGCCCTTGGAGTCGGCCACGTAGATGTTCCTGGGGTTCACGCCCAGGGCCACGAAGATGTCCAGGCAGGCCAGGGCCGCGGCGCCTGCGCCCGAGACGGCCACCTTCACCTCGCCGATGGGCTTGCCCACCAGTTCCAGGCCGTTGACCAGCGCCGAGCCCGAAATGATGGCGGTGCCGTGCTGGTCGTCGTGGAAGACGGGGATCTTCATCTTCTCGCGCAGCTGGCGCTCGATGTAGAAGCACTCGGGGGCCTTGATGTCTTCCAGGTTGATGCCGCCCAGGGTGGGTTCCAGTGCGCTGATGATCTCGACCAGCTTGTCGGGGTCACGCTCGGCCAGCTCGATGTCGAACACGTCGATGCCGGCAAACTTCTTGAACAGGCAGCCCTTGCCTTCCATCACCGGCTTGCCGGCCAGCGGGCCGATGTCGCCCAGGCCCAGCACGGCGGTGCCGTTGGTGATCACGCCCACCAGGTTGCCGCGCGAGGTGTATTCGGCGGCCTTGGAGGGATCGGCCTGGATGTCCAGGCACGGATAGGCCACGCCCGGCGAATAGGCCAGCGACAGGTCACGCTGGTTGGACAGCGGCTTGGTGGGACGGACGGTGATCTTGCCCGGCGACGGCTGGGCATGGTATTCCCGCGCGGCATCGCGCAGGGCGGATTCGGCAGCAGATAGCTTCTTGGTCATGAAATCTGTATAGGGTTGAGGGGGCGGCAGAACACTGAAGATTACACCCTTCACGGTTCCGTGGGGCACAAGGCAGAGGGGGCTTCATGGGGTGGCTGCGTGTTCCATCCCGGTATCCTGAGCGGCTGCGCGTGCGCTGCCCGTGGTAGCCGGGGTACAGTGGCGGCTTTGATCGCTGGCGTTTCGTCGGGCCTGTAGAAGAGGCCGCGACGGGGTTGCGGGGACCTGATCAGACTTTTTCAGGAGGATCCCCGCGCCCAGCCGTTCTGTGAGCGTCTGGGGATGGGCTGTCGCATATTTCCCGCATCCTGTGTTCGCCCATGCCCTGTCGCTGCCCGGCCGTCAGCGGCATGGACGGGGGGTGAATGGCCGCCATGAAGCCGGGGCCCACGCGCTGCTACACTCGGTGGATGAGCGATTCCCCCAAGCCCGCGCCCGGGTTGTGGCAGACCTATGGGCAAGTCTTCGCGTCGCGGCGCATTGCCGCGATGCTGCTGCTGGGCTTTTCCAGCGGGCTGCCGCTGGCGCTCACGGCGGGGGCGCTGCAGGCGTGGCTCACGGTCAATGGCATTGACCTGCACACCATCGGCTACTTCGCGCTGGTGGGGTTGCCCTATACCTTCAAGTTCGTCTGGGCACCGCTGCTCGATCGCTTCGAGCCCCGGCTGCTGGGCCGGCGGCGGGGCTGGATCCTCGTCTTTCAGCTGGCCATGGCGCTGGCCTGTCTGGGATTGGCCCAGCTTGATCCGGCTCACCATATCCACCTGATCGCCGTGCTGTCGGTGGTGGTGGCGTGGCTGTCGGCCTCGCAGGACGTGGTCTTCGATGCCTACCGGGCCGACCTGCTCTCGCCCGAGGAACGGGGCGCCGGCGCCGCCGTCTCGGTGCTGGGCTACCGGCTGGCCATGCTGGTCTCGGGCGGCGGCAGCTTCATCCTGGCCGATACCTGGCTGGGCTGGCCGGGCACCTATTGCATCATGGGCGTCATGCTGCTGCTGCTGATGGGCGCCACGGTCTGGAGTCCGCGCATTGCCCGGCCGCAGCAGGCGGGGGGCGGTGCGGGGGCCGAGCTGAAGGGCTTCGTGGCCATGGTGCTGGGCGGCGCGCTGCTGTGGTGGCTGTGCACGCAGGCCAGCCGGCCAGTGCTGGCGTGGCTGCAGGCCGGGCCGCTGGGCCAGTTGCTGGCCGAAACGGCCGTGATGCTGCTGACCGGCGTGGGCGCCGTGCTGGTGGCGCGCCGCGTGGGCTTTCCGTCCTTCGTGGCGCCCTGGGATGCCTTCTTTACCCGGCCGCATGCGCTGGCCTTCCTGCTGCTCATCGTGCTGTACAAGCTGGGCGATGCCTTTGCCGCCAGTCTGTCCACCAGCTTCCTGCTGCGCGGCGTGGGCTTCAGCCAGGCCGAGATCGGCGCCATCAACAAGGGACTGGGGCTTCTGGCCACCATCATCGGTGCGCTGCTGGGGGGCGCCTGGCTGTCGTCGCGCTCGCTCTACCAGTCGCTGATGCTCTTCGGCATCCTGCAGGCGTTCTCCAACGTGGGCTACTGGCTGCTGTCGGTGCTGCCCAAGAGCTACCTGCTGATGGCCGGCGCCATCGGCATCGAGAACCTGTGCGGTGGTCTGGGTACGGCGGCCTTCGTGGCCTTCCTCATGACCCTGACCGACCGGCGCTTCTCGGCCGCGCAGTACGCGCTGCTCTCGGCGCTGGCGGCCATCGGCCGTGTCTACGTGGGGCCGGTGGCCGGCGTGGTGGTCGAGCAGCAGGGCTGGCCCAGCTTCTTCCTGATGACGGTGGCCGCGGCGCTGCCGGGCCTCCTGATGCTATGGTGGCTGCGCCCCGAGGTGCAGGCGCTGGATGCGCGCCGCACCCGTACCGAGGCGCTGCCGGAACTGGACTGATGGCCTGCGCTACTTGCTGAGCTTGCGCACGTACTTCCACACTTCCTGCTCGGCCGCAAACTTGCCGATGCGCAGCAGCGTCTGCCGGGCGGCCGGTGTGCGCAGCACCAGCGTGGCCATGGGCACGGCCACGGCCAGCCCCACGGCCGTCGTCAGTGTGGGGTAACGCAGCAGCGCCTGCATCGTCTTGCTGCGCGGGAAGCTGTCACGAGGCCGGCCGTCGTCCCGGAAGTCGGGCGCATCCTCGTCAATGGGCGTGCCGTCTTCATCCACCAGCAACGGGTAGTCCACCGGCGGACGAGTGCGCGGCCCGGATGCTGTTTTGCTCCTGAAATTACTGAATGCAGAATTATTTCTGCTTCCGGTGTGTTTGGTGGCACCGGTGCCGGCACTGCCTTCGGGGCTGCGGGGGCTGTCGTCACGGCCTGCTGCGCCGGTTTGCTCATGCCCCGGACCATGCGCCGATCCTGCGTCATGAGGCGCCGAGGCTTCCTTGGCAGCAGCCCGACGCAGGATGTCGGCCAGCGACTCACCCGCCACGGCGGCCGGGTGGGCCTCGCTGGATGTCCCTTCATGTCGCAGCGCGCCGCGTTCGGTGTTGTTGCCGTTCATGGCCAGCGCACGGCGGCGCTGGATGCGCGCAAAGATGTCCTCGGCGGTCTCGTCGGCGCGGCTGGAACGGGGCATGTTCGGTTTCTCGTCATTCATGATTCTGAATTACGCTCACGTTCCAGGTCTTCCTTCAGGCTGCGCAGATCATCGGCCAGCACCTGACGGCTGAGGGGAAAGGGTTCGGGGTGGCCTTTGAGCAGGCCGCGGATGCGAAGCACCAGCACCAGGCTGAGGAGGATCCAGAAGCCGGCGGCGATGCCCAGCGCATGCAGGCGCCAGGGGGTGTCCCAAGCCAGGGCCACCAGGGTGGCCATCAGCCACACCAGGCAGATGATGGCGATGACACCAGCAGCCAGACTTGTGCCCACCAGCTTGGCCAGCCAGCGGGATTCGGTGCCGAGTTCCAGCGCCAGCAGGCGGCTGCGGTCGTCCAGGCCTGCCACCAGATCGGCGGCGGTCCGCTTCATCCGTCGGATGCGGGGTTCGAGGAGTTTGCCGAACATGTGTCAGGAGGCACAAGGCCATGAAGCGCTGGCAGGGCCTGCGCTGGGAATGGGAACCCGCTGGCCGGTCGCAGGGAGAGACCGGCCAGCGGGCAGTGGCACGGGAAGTGCGTTCAGGCGCTTCCCGGCCACGCAAGCGTGATGATCAGCGACGCGACAGCAGGAAGCCGATCACCAGGCCAGCAGCGGCGGCCATGCCGGCCGTCTGCCACGGCGAGGTGTGGGCGTAATCGTCCACACGGGCAGCGCCTTCGCGGGCGCGGCGGTGCACTTCCTGGGCCGTGTCGTAGGCCACGTCGGACATGCGATGGATGGAGTCACGCACCTGGTTCAGTGCGGCGCGCACTTCCGGGCGGTCGGCCAGCGAGTCGCTGTCCAGCAGATCGGAGATGTCGGCTTTCAGGGCATCCCACTCACGCTCCAGGTGGTCGCGCGAACGCTCGGCGGTACGGCCGAACTGTCGGCGGCTCTTTTTCAGGCCGCGCTCCAGTTCTTCCAGGCGGGCAGCCAGTTTATCGGTGATATCGTCAGCCATCTTGGTTTCCTCAAAGAGTCAGTGAAAGTCGGAGATGCGCCTGCGTAAGCCGCCAAGCGCCTTCCTGGGGTTCCGACCGGTGGGGGCATCTGCCTTCCACACGGGCGGAACTCGGCCAAGCCGACAGACAAGTGTGCCAGCTTCATCACCCCATGTCTGGTCAGGGTTGGGGAAAACCAAGGGACCAACCGGTTTTTTTACAAAACAAGCACACGACGCAGGAAGGTCGCGATGTCCCCGATCTCCTCGGGGCAGACCGAATGGGGCATCGGGTACTCGTGCCAGTCCACCGTGTAGCCCAGCGACTGCAGCAGGTCGCGCGAAGCGATGGCACGTTCGATGACCACGACCGGATCGTCCTGGCCGTGGGCCATGAAGATGGGGGTGTGCTGGTTGTCGGCGCTGCGCTCGGAGGCCGTTTTGTCGGCCAGCGGCAGGTAGCCCGACAGGCCGACCAGCGCCGCCAGCCGCTGCTTCTGGCGCAGACCGGTCATCAGTGTCATGGCGCAGCCCTGCGAAAAGCCCATCAGCACGATGCGCTCGGCCGGGATGCCGCGTTCCACTTCACGGGCGATGAGGGCCTCGATGGCGGCCTGCGAGCGGCGAAGTCCCGCCTCGTCCTCGCGCCGCACCAGATCGGTGCCCAGGATGTCGTACCAGGCACGCATCACATAGCCGTTGTTGATGGTGACGGGCATCTGCGGTGCATGCGGGAAGATGAACCGGACAGGCACGCCCAGGTCCAGCATCTGCGCCACCGGCACGAAGTCGTTGCCATCGGCCCCCAGGCCGTGCAGCACGATGATCGAGGCCGTCGGTTCGGGGCCGGTGACGAATTCCAGGGCTTCGAGGGTTTGGGACATGGTCGGGGTATCAGTTGTGGGTGGGCGGTTCGTGTTCGGAACGCACGACCGAGGGCTTGTCGGCCAGCGCGGCGCGTTCGGCCTCCAGGTCGGGCTTCTCGCCCGGCGGAAGGCCGTAGTACAGCTCGCCGATCTGGATGCGCTCGCGGCCCTGCTCGACACGGTAGCGGTTGGTGTCACGCAGCGAATACACGCAGCCGCAGTATTCCTGCTGATAGAAGTGCTCGGCCTTGGAGATCTCGATCATCCGGGCCGACCCGCCGCCCTTGCGCCAGTTGTAGTCCCAGTAGACCATGTCCGGATAGCGGGCGGCAGCGCGGTGGCCGCAGCCGTTGATCTGGTTCATGTCCTTCCAGCGCGAGATGCCCAGCGAGCTGGTGAACACCCGAAAGCCGTGTTCGTGCGCATAGAGGGCGGTGCGCTCGAAGCGCATGTCGAAACAGACCGTGCAACGCTCGCCGCGCTCGGGTTCGTGTTCCAGCCCCTTGACCCGCGTGAACCAGTTGTCCGAGTCATAGTCGGCATCAATGAAGATGATGCCGTGCTTCTGTGCGAAGCGGATATTCTCTTCCTTGCGGATCTCGTATTCCCGCACCGGGTGGATGTTGGGGTTGTAGAAGAAGATGGTGAAGTCGATGCCGGCATCCACCAGCTTCTGCATGGGTTCACCCGAGCAGGGTGCGCAGCACGAATGCAGCAGCACGCGGGTCTCGCCGTTGGGCAGCTGCAACGGTTGCTGTTGCTTGGGCGAGCGCTTGGTCTGGGCCTGGCGTTGCACGCCGGCCGTGGAAGAGTCGGACATGGGAAACCTGTACGAGGCGGGAAAAACGATAGAAAGAAGGCGCCAGCACAAAGGGGCATTGTACGGTTGCCCCCGAAATTGTGATAGCCCGCGCCGGGTCGGTGAAAGGGGTTTGCCGTTAGACTCGAAGGTTGCGCCCGATCATGCTGGACAGGGTGGCGTCTGCTGTCGCCATCGGTCTGTTGCGGTGTCGTCCGGGCGGGGCTGCCGAAAGTGCCCCTGTGGCACGGTATGGTCTGCTCCAACCGTCATTCATCCTTTCTTCTCGTTGCTGTCTATGTCGACTTCTGTGCGTATCTTTCTGGGGGGCTGCCTGCTGGTGCTGCTGGTGGTGGGAGGCCTGATGCTGATGCGGCCCGACCTGCTCATGTCGTCCGGGTCTCCTTCCGGCGGAAAGAGCGCATCGTCATCGCAGCAACCGTCCGCTCCGGAGGGTGATGCCAGCCAGGTGCGGCCTGCCATGGTGGTGACGGTGGCCCCGCCGAAGCGCGAGCTTCTGCCGGTGCAGGTGGTGGCCGATGGTGACGTGGTGGCCTGGCAGGAGGCCAGCATTGCGTCCGAATCCAATTCATTGACGCTGGCCGAGGTGCTGGTCGATGTGGGAGACACGGTGAAGCGGGGGCAGGTGCTGGCACGCTTCAACGGCAGGACCGTGGCCGAGGATGTGGCCCAGGCCAAGGCGTCGCTGGTGGAGGCGCAGGCCAATGCCGTGGAGGCGCGTGCAAACGCCGAACGCGCCCGCCGTCTCTTGCGCACGGACTCCATGAGCAAGCAGCAGGCGGACCAGTACTTCGCGGCCGACCGTTCGGCCCAGGCCCGGGTGCGTTCCGCTCAGGCTGCACTGGCGTCGCGCCGGCAGAACTGGCAGAACGTCGAGCTGCGGGCACCCGACGATGGTGTCATCTCGGCGCGCACGGCGACCGAAGGCTCCGTGCCTGCAGCGGGTACCGAGCTGTTCAAGCTCATCCGGCAGGGCCGGCTGGAATGGCAGGCCGAGCTGGGCGATGCCGACCTGATGAAGGTGAAGGCGGGCGATGCTGTCGTGGTGAATGCCGCCGATGGTCGCAAGGTGGCGGCCCGGGTGCGCGCGGTGGCACCTTCGGCAAACACCAAGACGCGCACCACACTGGTCTATGTGGATGTGCCGGCCGGCCCTGGGCTGTGGGCCGGCATGTTCGCGCATGGCACTTTCGAGCTGGGCCAGAGCCCGGGGCTGACGGTGCCGCTGGATGCGGTGGTTTCCAGCGACGGCTTTCTGCATGTCTATCGCCTCAAGCCGGACAACCACGTCGAGCGGGTGCGCGTGACCACCGGACGCCAGGCCGCCGACCGGGTCGAGGTGATGCCGGCCCGCGGCGAGCAGCTGTCCGAAAGTGATCGTCTGGTGGTGGAAGGGGCGGCCTTCCTGGCCGATGCCGACCTGGTGCGGGTGGTGAGCACGCCAGCCGTCGGGGAAGGTGCGTCCGATGGTTCGTCAGCAAACAGTCAGTCGACGGGCAATGACGTCGGTTCGGGAAGCCCTGACATGAAGGCGGATGATGCCGCCGGCCGTGCTGCACCGGAGGCAGCCGGCAAGGCACCAGCTAAGGCATCGGCTGACAAGGTCTCGGGCGGCGCCGCATTCGGGATGCGTGTGTCCATGCGCAACACGGTGTGGTCGGCACGGGAGGCAGCATGAATTTCTCGTCCTGGTCGATCCGCAACCCGATTGCGGTGATCCTGCTGTTCCTGGCGCTGACGATCGCTGGTCTGGTGAGCTTCGGGAAGATGCGGATCCAGAACATGCCGGACATGGACTACCCGGTGGTGACCGTTTCGGCGTCACTGGACGGGGCCACGCCCGACCAGCTTGAAAACGACGTGGCGCGAAAGATCGAGAACGCGCTGGTCGATCTGCAGGGCATACGGCACATGTCGTCCACCCTGGGTGACGGGACCGTCTCCCTGATGGTGCAGTTCGAGGTGGACAAGCCCATCCAGGAGGCGCTGGACCAGGTGCGCTCCAAGGTGCAGGGCGTGCGTGCCGACCTGCCCAGCGCGCTGCCTGAACCGGTGGTGGACAAGGTGGAGCTGGCCAGTCAGCCGGTGCTGGCCTATGCCATCCAGTCGGACCGGATGGACATCCAGGAACTGTCCTGGTTTGTGGACAATGACCTCAACCGCATGCTGCTGGGTCTGAAGGGCGTGGGCAAGGTGACGCGCGTGGGCGGTGTGACACGCCAGGTGCATGTCGATCTGGATCCGACCCGGCTGCGGGCGCTGGGGCTGACGGTGGGAGCCATTTCCGAGCAGCTGCGCAACAACCAGATCGAGAGTGCGGGTGGCCATGCCGACATCGCTGGGGGCAAGCAGCCCACGCGGGTACTGGCGCGCGTGAAGTCGGCCGAGCAGCTGAAGAAGGTACAGATCACCAGCGGTGATGGCCGACGGCTCATGCTGGGCGATCTCGGTACCGTCTCCGACACCATCGAGGAGCCGACCACCTCGGCCTGGCTGGATGGCAAGGAGATCGTGGGCTTCGAGATCAGCCGCAGTCGTGGCGAAAGCGAAGTGGACGTGGGGCGGCGCGTGCGCGAGCTGGCGCAGAAGCTGCAGCAGGATCGGCCGGATCTGAAACTGACCGAGACGATGGATTTTGCTACACCGGCGCAGGAGGAGTTCGACCGCACCATGCACACCCTCTACGAGGGGGCTGCGCTGGCCGTCATCGTGGTCTGGTTCTTCCTGCGCAACTGGCGTGCCACTTTCCTGTCGGCAGTGGCGCTGCCCATGTCGGTGCTGCCGGCCTTCATGGGCATGCATCTGCTCGATTTCACGCTCAACGGTGTTTCCCTGCTGGCGCTCACGCTGGTGATCGGGGTGCTGGTCGATGATGCGATCGTGGAGATCGAGAACATCGAACGGCACCTGGAAATGGGCAAGGCGCCCTACCAGGCGGCCATGGAAGCTGCCGACGAGATTGGTCTGGCGGTGATTGCCACCACCTTCACGCTCATTGCCGTGTTCCTGCCCACGGCCTTCATGACGGGCCTTGTCGGGCGTTTCTTCAAGCAGTTCGGCTGGACGGCCGCCATTGCGGTGTTTGCCTCGCTGGTGGTGGCGCGGATGCTCACGCCCATGATGGCCGCCTACATGCTGGCACCGCGCCAGGGACGGGAAGACGGGCAGGATCCGCGCTGGCTGCGCACCTATCTGCGTCTGGTGCGCTGGGTGCTGGCGCACCGGCGGCAGACCGCCATCTATGCGGTTCTGTTCTTCGTGGGGTCGCTGGTCCTGGCCTCGCATCTGCCATCGGCGTTCATGCCGCCGGATGATTATGAGCAGACGCAGGTGACGCTGACGCTGGGGCCAGGTGCCACGTTGCAGCAGACCGAGCAGGCCGCCGAGACAGCACGCCGACAGCTGGAAAGGCTGCCGCATATCGAGCGGATATATACCGCCATCGGCGCAGGTTCCGGCAATCAGTTCTCGGGCCTGACCTCCACCAACTATGCCGCATTGACGATCACGCTGGCGCCGCGTGCGGAACGCCCGAAGAAGACGGAAATCGAGCAATCGATGCGCAAGGCCCTGGAGGACATGCCGGGCATGCGGGTGAGCGTGGGCGTGGACGGAAGCTCGGGGGCACGATATGAATTCGTCGTCTCGGGCAGTGATGGTGCACGTCTGACCTCGGCAGCCCGGGATATCGAGCGAGACCTGCGCCGCATCAGGGGAGTGGGCAACATCACGTCATCGGCCAACCTGGTGCGGACGGAAGTGATCGTGCGGCCCGATGCGGCCAAGGCCGCGGCGCTGGGCATCACGCCGCAGGCCATCAGCGACGCGCTGCGCCTGGCCACCCAGGGCGATTATGAGCAGATGCTGCCCAAGCTGAATCTGGAGGCACGACAGGTACCCATCGTGGTGCGGCTGGCCAAGCCGGCACGCGAGAGCCTGGATGCCCTGCGGCGCATCGTGATTGCAGGGGCCAGTGATCCGGTCATGCTGGGCCAGGTGGCCACACTGGAACTGGGTGGGGGGCCGGCCATCATTTCCCGTCGTGACCGTGACCGGAACATCTCCTTCACCATCGAGTTGGGTGACCAGGACCTGGGCAGCATCGAGCAGCAGGTGATGAACCTGCCTTCCATCAAGCAGCTGCCCGAGGGCGTGAAGATCGAGCAGGCAGGCGATGCCGAGCTGATGACCGACATGTTCAGCGACTTTGCCCTGGCCATGCTGGCAGGCGTGCTGTGCATCTGGATGGTGCTGGTGCTGCTCTTCAAGAGCTTCCTGCATCCGCTCACCATTCTGTCGGCACTGCCGCTGGCGTTGGGGGGGTCCTTCATTGCGCTGCTGCTGGGACGCTACGACATGTCCATGCCGGCGCTGATCGGGCTGATCATGCTGATGGGCATCGTCACCAAGAACTCGATCCTGCTGGTGGAATACGCCATCATGGCGCGACGCGAGCATGGCATGGATCGCTGGCACGCGCTGATGGATGCCTGCCACAAGCGGGCACGACCCATCATCATGACCACCGTGGCCATGGGGGCCGGCATGCTGCCGGTCATCATCGGGTCGCCTTCCACCGACACAACGTTCAAGGCCCCCATGGGCATGGCCGTGCTGGGAGGTCTCATCACCTCCACCGCGCTGAGCCTGCTGGTGGTGCCGGCCGTCTTCACCTACATCGACGATTTCGGTCAGTGGGTGGCACGGCTGTGGCATCGCAAGCAGGTCTGATGCGTGTCCGGGCGCAGCACATCGTGCTGCAGCCCGGCATGAGCCATCTGAACCGCGCTGGCATCTGAGCGACGCTGCGCCTCTGAATGGAACGACGCAGCGCATCCGAGCGGTACCGGGCATCAGGGCTCGCAGCGGCTTTCCAGAAATGGAAAGGGGCGCCACAAAGGCGCCCCCAGGTACCGCAGGCCGAGGAAGGGATCCTCGGCTGATTCGTCAGACGGGCCTCATTCGGCCAGGTCCGTCTGCTCGTGGGACATCAGCTCCTGACCGACGCCGCCCAGCAGGCTGAGGTAGCGCTCATACTGCTTCAGCATGTCAGCAATCAGCTCGTTGTGGTCCATGTACTGCACGTCATAGCCGGTACGCCCGTCGAAGAAGTAGGTGTACGGCTCATAGGTCACGCTGTGCTGGATGTGCGGCAGATGCTCGTCGTTGATCAGCTGCTCGGACACTTCACGCTTGACCGACTTGATGCCGTACATGAAGTCACGCAGGGACTCCTTCTGGATGACCAGTTCCACGGCCGGTTCGGGCTGGTCGAACAGGCTGTTGACCTGCACGGTCAGACCGTACTTGCTGGTGAGTTCCTGACGCAGCTCGCGCATGGCGGGTAGGGCCGTGTGCTTCAGGAAGCGCAGGATGTCCTCTTCCTGGGTCTGGTTCATCATCTGTTCCAGACGTGCGTGCCAGTTCTTGCCCGACCAGAAGACGCTGGACGGATGCACCTTGGCGGAGAAGTACTGGCGGTCGGCGTTCAGGCCCTTCCACAGGCTGAAGCACATCAGCAGCATCAGCATGGCAAAGGGCAGCGCCACGATCAGCGTCATGGTCTGCAGGTTGCCCAGGCCGCCTTCGCGCATCAGCACCACGGCCACGACCGACATCAGCACGCCCCACATGATGGCCTGCCAGCGAGGCGAGGTCAGGCTCTTGTCGCGCGAGGCGATGTTGTTGAGCACATAGATGCCCGAGTCGGCCGAGGTGACGAAGAAGAGCGCGATCACGGCCAGGCTGACGATGCCCGTGAGCGCCGGCATGGGCAGGAACTCCAGGAACTTGAAGAGCAGCTTCTCGGGCGTGCCCGTCATGCTGCCCAGCACGCCGGCAGCGCCGTGCGCGTCCATCCAGATGGCGGTGTTGCCGAACACGGTGAACCACAGCACGCCGAACAGCGACGGGATGACCAGCACGCCGAAGATGAATTCGCGGATGGTGCGGCCGCGCGAGATGCGGGCGATGAACAGGCCCACGAACGGCGCCCACGAACACCACCAGGCCCAGTACAGGATGGTCCAGCCGGTGAACCACTCGGTGTGCTCATGCTCGTAGGTGTAGGTCTTGAAGCTGAGCTGCAGGATGTTGCTGGCATAGGTGCCGATGTTGTCGCTGAAGGCGGCCAGCAGGTGCAGCGTGGGGCCGGTGGCCAGCACGAACACCAGCAGCGCGATGGCCAGGCACAGGTTGATCTCGCTGAGCAGCTTCACGCCCTTACCGACGCCCGAGATGGCCGAGGTGACGGCCAGTGCCATGACCACGGCGATGACGACGATGCGCAGGGTGAAGGTGTTTTCGCTGATCCAGCCCAGCTGTTCCAGACCGGCACCCATCTGGGTGGCGCCAAAGCCCAGCGTGGTGATGATGCCGAACAGCGTGGCCAGCAGGGCCATGATGTCGATGGCATCGCCCAGGCGGCCGTTGATGCGCTCCTTGAAGAGCGGATAGAAGCAGGAGCGCAGCGCCAGCGGCAGCTTGTAGCGGAAGCCGAAATAGGCCAGTGCCAGGGCGATCATGCCGTACACGCCCCAGGCGTGGATGCCCCAGTGGAACATCGAATGCAGCAGCGCCTGCTGCTCACGCTGCTCGGGGGCGCCGACCGTGATGTCGGACAGATAGTGGGACAGTGGCTCGGCCACGCCGAAGAACATCAGGCCCACGCCCATGCCGGCCGCAAAGAGCATGGCCAGCCAGGACAGCACGCCGAATTCGGGCTCTTCCTCGTCATTGCCCAGCTTGATGCTGCCCAGGCTGCTGACGGAGAGGATCACCAGAAAGCAGATGAAGATGGAAAACGCCAGGACATAGAACCAGCTGAAGTGGTTGAAGATGCCGGCCTTGGTGGCGTCCAGCAGGACCTGGGTCTTCTCGGGGGCGATGAGGATCATGGCGACCAGCGCCACGACGAACAGCAGCGTCACCGAAATGACGAAAGGATTGAATGACGAACGTTTTTCGATGAATGCAGGCAAAGACAAATTCATCCTCCTCCTGAAAGGCGGGGCCAGGGCGGGCGCACCAGCGGGGTGTGGGCGCGAGTGTGCTGCGCGTGAATGCGCGGCGGGCGACAGGGGAAAGCGAAGTCGCCGGATGCTGCGGGGAAGCCGGGAAGTCCTGAAAAAGTTGCGCCGCGATGAATTCATCCGAAGGATGCATTCATCGCAGGAAGCTGTTCGGATCCTTCCCGGCATGACTGACGCACGATGCGTGGCTGCGTCAGGCTTCCGTGAGAGTGCCCAAGGCTATTTGATGGAAATTGGCGAAACCGTGTTGCCTGTTGCTTCGCCGGGCAGCCCGCGATTATAGCAGCTCTGGAAGTACGGAATTGAATGGCCCTGATGTTCAGTTTTCCGGAACGTAGACCATGCTGCCGTCCTTCATGCGGTAGGAAACGAGGAACAGAAGACGTCGATCAAATTGACAGCTGGTGCTGTCGGGGCGTCATCTTCCAGATCTTTGCGTAGACGTGATTTTCCGGATTTCATTTCCGTGAATCTCCGGTGCTCTTGCATTGCACGGCCCGCAGGTTCTGGGCATATCAGCGTCGGCAGATAAGGGCGGCCAGTAGTGTCGGGCCAGGAAACAATTGGTTAATACCGTAGGGAAGCTGACCTCGGGTTGACCGGGTAAATGGTCACCGGCCTGACAAGGCCGGTGTTCAGGCCGGCTTCACGGCCGGCCTGAAAGGCAGGATGCGGCCGGCAGGGCGGCCGCCGGGACCTGCATCGGTCCCGGAGGGGGAATCAGCGTTTGCCGCCCAGCAGGCTGCTGCCCAGCTTCACCAGATCGTTCATGTCCAGCTTGCCGTCACCGTTCTGGTCCAGCAGGCTGGCCAGTGCGCCACCGGCACCCTGGTTGTTCAGCTGCTGGCGCTCGTTGGCCAGGGCCTGGTCCAGCTGCTGCGTGCCGTTGCCACCCTGCAGGAAGCGCTGGCTGAGGAAGGACATGACGATGGGCAGCAGCATGCCCAGCAGATTGCCGGCACCCTGCGTGCCCAGGCCGGTGGACTGGCCCAGCCCTTCGGCGGCGCGGGCCGAGCCCTGGTTGCCGAAGACGGTGGCGAGCAGGTCGCCGGCGTTGCCGGCGGAAGTGCTGCCGGCGGACTGGCCGCCGCCCAGCACGCTGCCCACCAGCCCGCCCAGGGCACCGGCCAGGCCGCCACCGGCCGCGTTGCCCGAGCCGCCCAGCAGGCCGCCGAGGAGGTCGCCCAGGCCACCGGCCTGGCTGCCCCCCTGGCCACCGCCCAGGGCCCCCAGCATCGAGGCGATGCCTGCCGCACCCTGACCGCCCTGCTGGGCCTGGTTGCCCAGGGCACCCATCATCAGTGGCAGGGCCTGGCTGACGGCCGAGCTGGCCTGTTCGGTGCTGGTGCCCAGTTGCTGGGCGATCTGCTGCATGGGCTCACCCTGCAGTTGGGAAAACAGTTGCTGACTGAGACTCTGGTCGCTCATGAGGACTCCTGTGTGTCTGTTGGGTCTGCTTGGTCTGTTGGAGAAGGCGCGCCCATGATAGCGGCGCCCGTGGCCGGGGGAAGGGGGCTTTTCCGCCTGAAACGTGTTTTTGCCTTGTGTTTCGCCTGGGGGCTGGTGCTTTCCCTCGGGTGCACGCTGCAGGAGGCTGGCCCAGGAGGGGGCAGGTTATGATGCGAGGCATTGCCCCTGGCAGGCCATTCCTTATCCTGTTCTGACCGATGAAACTCACTTCCGATCGACGCAACTTCTTCCTGGGGTTCCTGGCGCTGGTGTCGCTGGCGTTCCTGGCCATCCTGGTGCCCTTCTACAGTGCGCTGATGTGGGCGGTCATTCTGGCCATGCTGTTTGCGCCCATGCAGCGGGCGTTGATGCGGCGCATGCCGCAGTGTCCCAATACGGCCACGTTCATCACGCTGGGTGCGGTCATCATGATGGTGATCATCCCGGTGATCGGGCTGACCATGTCGCTGGTGAATCAGGGCGCCGAGATCTACGGTCGCATCCGTTCGGGCGAGCTGAACTTCGGGGCGTATCTGGCCAAGATCATCGATGCGACGCCGGGCTGGCTGCACCGCATGCTGGATGCCCAGGGGCTGCTGGACCTGCCGTCCATCCAGCGGAGACTGGCCGACAGTGGCAGCGAGATCGGTCAGTTCCTGGCCTCTCAGGCCGTCAACATCGGCCAGAACACGGCGGATGTCCTGGCCAGTACCGGCGTGCTGCTGTACGTGCTGTTCTTCCTGCTGCGTGATGGCGGGCAGCTGGCCGCCATGTTCTACCGTGCCATTCCGCTGGAGGACGAGCCGAAGAATCATCTGCTGGGCAAGTTCTCGGCGGTGGTGAAGGCCACCGTGAAGGGCAACGTGGCCGTGGCGATCGTGCAGGGGGTGCTGGGCGGGATCATCCTCTGGGCGCTGGGCATCAAGGGCGTGATCCTGTGGTCGGTGGTGATGGCCTTCCTGTCTCTGCTGCCGGCCGTGGGCTCGGGCCTCATCTGGGGGCCGATCGCCCTCTACTTCCTGGCGACGGGCGCCACCTGGCAGGGCGTGGTGTTGCTGGCCTATGGCGTGGGTGTGATCGGCATGGTGGACAACGTGCTGCGCCCGGTGCTGGTGGGCAAGAACACCAAGATGCCCGATTACGTGGTGCTGGTCTCCACTATCGGCGGCATGTCGCTCTTCGGGCTCAACGGCTTCGTGATCGGGCCGCTGATCGCTGCGCTGTTCATGGCGGCCTGGGACCTGTACGTGGCGCCCGACCGTGACCGGGATGAGGAAGTGCACGAAGCCCTGGAAAATGGTGAGCTGCCGGCCCAGGTGGCGCTGACGGTGGAGGATGCGCCGAAGGAGGCGCTGCTTGAGGCACGGGCGCAGCTGGCGCGGGCCAAGGCTGAAGAAGCGGCCGAGGCGGCCGCTGAGGTGGAGGCCGAGGTGAAAAATGCCAAGGCCAGGAAAGAGGAGGAGGACGCCGGAAAGTCTGCCGACAAGCCTCGGGCTTCGGAGGAAGGCGACCGGGCATAGCCGGCCGGCCTTTCATGTTGAGCTCAGCAGGTTTTCCGGGAAACCGGGGGGCTGTGAGAACGACCCATCAAAAGAAAACGGCTCCCGAAGGAGCCGTTTTCTTGGGGAGTTACTCTTGGGGAGTTACTCCACCGTCACCGACTTGGCCAGGTTGCGCGGCTTGTCCACGTCAGTGCCCCGAGCCAGGGCGGCGTGGTAGGCCAGCAGCTGCAGCGGCACCACGTGCAGGATCGGAGACAGCGGACCGGCGTGGTCCACCAGGTTGATGACGTGCACGAAGTCCGACGGCTCGATGTGGGTGTCGCGGTCGGCAAAGACGAAGAGTTCGCCGCCGCGGGCACGCACTTCCTGAATGTTGGACTTCAGCTTCTCGATGAGCGCGTCCTTCGGCGCCACCACCACCACCGGCATGTTGGCATCCACCAGCGCCAGCGGGCCATGCTTGAGCTCGCCGGCTGCATAGGCCTCGGCGTGGATGTAGGTGATTTCCTTCAGCTTCAGCGCGCCTTCCATGGCGATGGGGAAGTGCACGTCACGACCCAGGAACAGGGCGTGGTCCTTCTTGGCAAAGCGCTTGGCCCATTCCTTTACGGCGGGCTCGACGGCCAGCACGTGCTTCATGGCGGCCGGCAGGTGACGCATCTGGGCCAGCAGCTCGGCTTCACGCTCGGGCGTCAGGTGGGCGCGCATCTTGGCCAGCACGATGGTGAGCAGGAAGAGCGCCGCCAGCTGGGTGGTGAAGGCCTTGGTGGAAGCCACACCGATCTCGGGGCCAGCGCGCGTCAGGAAGCGCAGCTTGCTGTTGCGGATGAGGGCCGATTCCGGCACGTTGCAGATCGACAGCGTGTCGGTCATGCCGTTGCCCTTGGCATGCTGCAGGGCGGCCAGCGTGTCGGCCGTCTCGCCCGATTGCGAGATGGTGATGACGAGCGTCTCGTCCTGCGGGACCGGGTCGCGGTAGCGGTATTCGCTGGCGATCTCCACGTCGGTGGGGATGCGCGCGATGGATTCCAGCCAGTACTTGGCCACCATGCCGGCGTGATAGCTGGTGCCGCAGGCCAGAATCAGGATGCGGCGGGTGCGCTTGAAGATCTCTTCGGCCTCGGCGCCGAACAGGCCTGGTTGCAGCGAGCTGGCGTACTCGATCATCTCCAGCGTGTTGCCGATGGCGCCCGGCTGCTCGAAGATCTCCTTCTGCATGTAGTGGTCGTAGTTGCCCAGCTCGACCGCATCGGCCGACAGCTGGCTCTCGACCACCGGGCGCGTCACCACGTTGCCGGCGGCGTCGCGGATGGTGTAGCCGTCGCAGGTGAGGACAGCCAGGTCACCTTCTTCCAGGTAGATGACGTGCTTGGTGACCTGCAGCAGGGCCGAGGTGTCGGAGGCGAGGAAGTTCTCGCCCTTGCCTGAACCTTCGCCACCCACGCCCAGCAGCAGGGGCGAGCCGCGGCGGGTGCCCACGACGGTACCCGGCTCGCGGCTGCTGATGACGGCCAGCGCATAGGCGCCGTGCAGCTGCTTGATGGCCTTGGCCACGGCATCGGTCAGCGACAGGCCGCCCAGCACCAGCGAATGCACCAGGTGCGCCACCACTTCGGTGTCGGTCTGCGAGGTGAACTCGTAGCCCTTGGCCTTGAGCGCGCTGCGCAGCTCTTCGTGGTTCTCGATGATGCCGTTGTGCACCACCGAGATCTGCAGGTCGGAGCCCGTGGAGATGTGCGGGTGGGCATTGCCCTCATTGACGCCACCGTGCGTGGCCCAGCGGGTGTGGGCGATGCCGGTGGGGGCGTCGGCGTGCTTTTCCTTGGCGCGGGTGTCCAGCTCGGCCACGCGGCCCACGGCACGGACACGGCTCATGTGGCCTTCCGGGTCGAGCAGGGCCAGACCGGCGGAGTCATAACCGCGATATTCGAGTTTGCGCAGGCCCTCGATCAGGATGGGGACGACATTGCGCTGTGCTACGGCACCAACGATTCCACACATGGTTTCGATTCTCTAGTTGCTGTCGGGTTGGCGCGGCGGACTGCCGCCAGGTTCATTTGGTCTTGCGTTGCGGGCGTTTCCAGTCGGGCCGGGTGGTCTGCTGCACGCGGCTCAGCGTCAGCGAGTCGGCAGGCGCCTCGCGGGTGAGCGTGGTGCCGGCCGCCAGCGTGGCGCCGCGTCGGACCGTGACCGGGGCGACGAGCTGGGAGTCGCTGCCCACGAACACGTCATCCTCGATGATCGTCTTGTGCTTGTTGACGCCATCGTAGTTGCAGGTGATGGTGCCGGCGCCGATGTTGACGCGCGAGCCGATCTCGGCATCGCCCACGTAGGACAGGTGGTTGATCTTGCTGCCGGTGCCGGTGCTGGCGTTCTTGAGCTCGACGAAGTTGCCGATGTGGCTGTCCTCGCCCAGCTTGGTGCCGGGGCGCAGGCGGGCGAAGGGGCCGATGCGGCCCTGCGCGCCCACCTCGGCGCTGTCGATCACCGACATGGCCTGCACCTGGGTGCCGTCGGCCAGCGTGCAGTCCTTCAGCACGCAGTTGGGGCCGATCTTCACGCCCTTGCCCAGCCGGACGGTGCCCTCGAAGACGCAGCCCACGTCGATGAACACGTCACGGCCGCATTCCAGCGTGCCGCGGATGTCGATGCGGTCGGGGTCGGCCAGCATGACGCCGCTGTCGGTCAGGCGGTCGGCCAGGTTGCGCTGGTGGCGACGCTCCAGGAAGGCCAGCTGGGTCTTGCTGTTGACGCCCAGCGTTTCCCACTCGGCGTCGGGGTGCGCCGTGACGACACCGGTGCCATCGGCCACGGCGGCGGCGATCACGTCGGTCAGGTAGTACTCGCCCTGGGCGTTGTCGTTCTTCAAGGCCGTGAGCCAGCGCTTGAGCGGCCGGGTGGGGCAGACCAGGATGCCGGTGTTGACCTCGTTGATCTTGAGCGTCTCGGCGTCGGCGTCCTTCTGCTCGACGATGCGGCTGACGTTGCCGGCGGCGTCACGCACCACGCGGCCATAGCCGGTGGGGTCGGCCACATGCTGCGACAGCAGCGCCAGCTTGCCACCCTTGGCAGCTTCGGCCAGACGCTGCAGGGTGGAGGCCTTCACCAGCGGCACATCGCCGTACAGGATGAGCGTGGGCACGTCGTCGACCAGCATCGGGACGGCCTGGGCCACCGCATGGCCGGTGCCCAGCTGGGGGGACTGCAGGGCCCACTGCACGTCGGTCTGCCCGGCAAATGCGGCCTGGACCTGCTCGCCGCCATGGCCATACACCACCACCAGCCGCTGTGGGTCGAGGGTGCGGGCGGTATCGACGACATGGCCGAGCAGGGACTTGCCGGCCAGCGGATGCAGTACTTTCGGCAGGTCGGAGTTCATCCGTTTGCCCATGCCGGCAGCCAGGATCACGATGTTCATCTGGATTTCTGGGGTGATTCAGGAAAGAAGGGCAGGGAAGGCGTGGCCTGGAACAACCATGCACCCTAGGGCATGGCTCCATTGTGCGGGGGCCATGTTGCGTGCCGATGTCAGGAGGCCACGACATGCAGGCCAGCAGTGTATGCCGAAACGACTGATCCTGCCGTGAAGTAATGGTGCAACCAAGGGGTTCTGCACACCGACTTGTTACCGTTTGCAGCCCCCGGGAACCGCTCAGGCCGGCGGGTTGTCGGCCACCTCGGGCTGGCGGGCCTGGTCGACGATCTCGGGGTGCCCCTGACCACCCATCAGGGTGGGAGCCAGCGAACCGACGATCATCCCGACGATGGCGCTGCCGAGCCCCACCAGCTGCGGGGGCACCAGGGCATCGGACATGAAGTGCTCGGCGTACTGCCAGGCCACCACGCCGCAGGCCATCGACAGCAGCGCGCCCTGCGGGGTCGCGCGGCGCCAGAACATGCCGAAGACTAGCGGTGTGAAGGCGGCCACCAGCGTGACTTTGTAAGCATCCTGAACCATCTGATACATGGACGATTCACTTTGCAAGGCGAACAGTGTCACGCAGCAGGTGAAGCCGATCAGGATGAGGCGCAGCAGCACCAGCATCTTGCGGTCGGACAGCTTGTGGCCCCACAGCGGCTGGATGACGTTCTCGGTGATGACGGCGGTGGGGGCCAGCAGCGTGCCGCTGGCCGTGGAGAGGATGGCCGAGAGCAGCGCGCCGAAGAACAGCACCTGGGCAAACAGCGGCGTGCGCTGCAGGATCAGCGTGGGCAGCACCTGCTGGAAATCGTTCTCGTTGGAGAGCATCTGCTTGACCATGGCCGGATCGATGAGCAGGGCCGAGACGGCGATGAACATCGGGATGAAGGCCATCAGCAGGTACAGCGAGCCACCCAGCAGCGTGCCCTGCCGGGCGATCTTCTCGGTGCGGGCCGAGGTGACACGCTGGAACACGTCCTGCTGCGCCACCGAGCCCAGCGCCATGGTGACGAAGGCGGCGATGAAGCCCAGCCAGTCGTGCAGTGAGGCGCCGGGGAAGAACTTGAGCCGGTCGGAGGCCTGGGCAGTGGCCACCACCTTGTCGACGCCGCCTGCCATGCCAGCCAGCATCCAGGCGATGTAGATCAGCCCGGCCACGATGATCACGGTCTGGAAGAGGTCGGTGAAGGCCACCGACCACATGCCACCGAAGAGCGTGTAGATGCCCACGATGACGGCGCCCAGCACGATGCCCTGTTCCAGCGTGATGGCGTTGCCCGACACGGTGTGGATGACGATGCCCAGCGCCACCAGGTTGGCCGAACTCCAGCCCAGGTACGAGATGGAGATGGCGGCTGCCGAGGCCAGCTCGACCGTGCGGTTGTAGCGCTTCTTGTAGAAGTCGCCCACCGTCATCAGCTTCAGCCGGTAGTAGGGGGCGGCCAGAAAGAGCGCCACGAAGATCAGGCAGAAGGCGGCCCCGAAGGGGTCACCCACCACGCCCTGCAGGCCTTCCTTCAGGAAGGTGGACGAGACGGCCAGGATCAGCTCGGCGCCGAACCAGGTGGCGAACACGGTGGCCGTGTTCATGTAGAGCGGCAGACTGCGCCCGGCGACCAGATAGTCGGCCGAATTCTTGACACGCCGTGCGGCGTAGAACCCGATGCAGATCGTCACTGCGAAATAGCAGGCAACCAGGGTAACGAGCATGGGGATCTCCTGGAAAGCGGAGGAGGAACGGAATGGGCCCGGCAGGCCCGGCGACGAAGGGTCAGGAGAATCTGGGACGGCACCGCGCGCCGGCGGACGGCAGTGCCAAGGGGCTAGTTGAGATAGCGCCAGATCTGCAGGGCCAGGATGATGGCCAGGAGCACGATGCCCACCTGCAGCCAGCGCAACGTTCTTCGCTGGCCCCGTTCGATGTGTTCCAGCAGGCGTTTGTGGGCAGGATCCAGGGCCGGCTCGGCCTGGGCTTTCAGGGCGGCATGCAGCAGGCGCGGCAGCTCGGGCACCAGCTGTGCCCAGCGGGGCGCTTCCTGGCGGACCTTGTTGTCAAAGCCCTGCCAGCCCACCTGCTGCTTGATGAAGACTTCCAGGATGGGCTGCGCCGTGACCCACAGATCCAGGTCGGGGTTGAGCTCGCGGCCCAGGCCCTCGATGTTGAGCAGCGTCTTCTGCAGCAGCACCAGCTGGGGCTGGATCTCGACGTTGAAGCGGCGCGATGCCTGGAAGAGGCGCATCAGCACGATGCCCAGCGAGATCTCGCGCAGCGGCCGGTCGAACACCGGCTCGCAGCAGGCACGTACGGCGCCTTCCAGCTCTTCGGCCCGGGTGTTGGGCGGTACCCAGCCGGATTCGATGTGCAGCTCGGCCACCCGGCGGTAGTCACGCTTGAAGAAGGCCAGGAAGTTCTGCGCCAGGTAGCGCTTGTCATGGTCGGAGAGCGTGCCGACGATGCCGAAGTCCAGCGCGATGTAGCGATTGAAGTCGTCCGGCCCGTTGCCCACCAGGATGTTGCCCGGGTGCATGTCGGCATGGAAGAAGCCATCGCGGAAGACCTGCGTGAAGAAGATCTCCACCCCGTCACGCGAGAGCTTTTCCAGGTCGATGCCGGCCGCGCGCATGCGGTCGAGCTGGCCGATGGGGATGCCGTCGACCCACTCCATCACCAGCACGTTGCGGCGGCAGTAGTCCCAGTACATCTGCGGGATGCGCAGCAGCGTGGAGCCCTCGAAGTTGCGCTTGAGCTGATTGGCGTTGGCCGCCTCGCGCACCAAGTCCAGTTCGTCGTGCAGGTAGTGGTCGAACTCGTCGACCACTTCCATGGGGCGCAGCCGCCGGGCGTCGGCCGACAGGCGCATGGCCAGCGTGGCGCCGGTGCGCAGCAGGCTCAGGTCGTCCTCGATCACGTCCAGCATGCCCGGGCGCAGCACCTTCACGGCCACCTGGGTGCCGTCGTGCAGTCGGGCACGGTGAACCTGGGCAATGGAGGCTGAGGCGATGGGCTCGCGGCCGAACTCGGCGAAGGCCTGCTCCAGCGGCATCTCCAGCCCGCGCTCGATCTCGGCCACGGCCCGATCGGCCGGGAACGGCGGAACCCGGTCCTGCAGCAGGGCCAGTTCGTTGGCGATGTCGGGTGGCAGCAGGTCGCGCCGGGTGGACAGCACCTGGCCGAACTTCACGAAGATCGGCCCCAGGCTCTCGAAGGCCATCCGCAGGCGCACCCCGCGCGGTTCGCGGATGGTGCCCATCCGCAGCCAGCGCGTCATGCGCAGAAGCCACGGGGAGCGTGAACTGCTGGCAGCGCCGCTGACCACCAGTTCGTCCAGGCCGAAACGGCGGACTGTCCAGAGGATCCGGATCAGCCGGCGCGTGCTGGAAAACCAGGAGATGGGTCCGTTCACCTCAATCCTCGGCGTCGTCGCCGGTGCGCAGGGTGTTGAAGTCGTACAGGGTGCGGTCCATCAGATGGGACGGACGCACTCTGCCCAGAGAGGAAAAGATCGTTTCCAGGCGACCGGGGAAGCGCTTCTCCCAGGACTTGAGCAGCTCCTTGGTCTCGGCGCGCTTCAGGTTGGGCTGGCTTCCGCACAGGTTGCAGGGGATGATCGGGAAATTCTTGACCTCGGCCCAGCGGATAAGATCCTTCTCTTCCACATAGGCCAGCGGCCGGATGACCACATGGCGGCCGTCGTCCGACACCAGCTTGGCCGGCATGGTCTTGAGCTGACCGCCATAGAAGAGGTTCAGGAAGAACGTGGCCAGGATGTCGTCGCGGTGGTGGCCCAGCGCGATGCGCGTGGCTCCCAGCTCGGATGCCACCCGGTACAGGATGCCACGCCGCAGCCGCGAGCAGAGCGAGCACTTGGTCTTGCCATCGGGGATGACCCGCTGCACCGTGCTGTAGGTGTCTTCGGTCTCGATGTGATATTCGACGCCCAGCTTCTGCAGGTAGTTGGGCAGCACGTCGGCCGGAAAGCCCGGCTGGCGCTGGTCGAGGTTCACCGCCACGATGGAGAAGGGCACCGGCGCGCGCTTCTGCAGCCCGAGCAGGATATCCAGCATGGCAAAGCTGTCCTTGCCGCCCGACAGGCAGACCATTACCCGGTCGTTCGGGCCGATCATGTCGTAGTCGGCAATGGCCTGGCCGGTCAGCCGGTACAGTCGTTTGGAGAGCTTGTTGTTCTCGTGGTCCTCGCGCCGGGTGTCGCGCAGGGCGGGGCGCGATGCGGCAGGCGGCACGGCGGGGTGGCCTGCCGGGGCTTGCGTCGGGTCAGCAGAGGCGGAACTGCCCTGACTGCCCGAGGGCGCGCCTGCGTCTGCATCACCGTGCAGTGCGTCCAGTCCGCCGAGCCACGCTGCCTGCTTCTCGTCCAGCGGGCTTTCCTGCGTGGGCAGCCGGCCCGTGCCGGGACGACGGATCTCGTCGATCCGGATGGTCTGGGTGGCTGGCCGGTCTGCGTAGCTGGCGCTCTCGGCGGGCTGGGAATGGCTGGCCTGCATGGCGTCGTGATCGTCGGCGATGGAAGGAGGGGCGACCGGAAACGAAGGGACCGGACCTCGCGTCCGGCCAGGGCGTCCTGCCGGGCAGGACATCCGTCAGGAATGGCTGCGCTGCGAAGGCAGGTCCAGACCTTTCCGAGGACGCAATCATAGCGGCTTTAGGGGCCGGGTGACGGATTTTGCGCCCCATGTGGCCTGCCTTTTACAAAAAAAGCACGTGGGGCGGGCGTGTCAGCGACCCGTGGGGGGTGTTCCGTCCATCAGGCTGGCATCACGCGGCAGGCCCAGCAGGTGCTGGCCACCGTCGACCAGCAGCGTGGTGCCGGTGATCGAGCGGGTCTTCATGGCAAAGACCACGGTGTCGGCAACGTCCCGGGCCGTGCTGGACGCGCCCAGCGGCGACAGCGTGCGGTGTGCGTGAGCAAACGCGGCATCGTCCTGCAGGTAGCTGGGTAGCGTGAGGCCCGGCGCCACGCCCACGACACGCATCCGGGGTGCTAGCGTCTGTGCCAGCATGGTGGTGGCTGCCGACAGCGCGGCCTTGGACAGCGTGTACGACAGGAAGTCCGGATTCAGATTGAAGAGCTTCTGGTCCAGCAGATTGACGATGACGCCCTGAACCGGTGCCGCAGGCAGCTGACTGGCCAGGGACTGGGCCAGCAGCAGCGGTGCCATCAGGTTGGGCACCAGGTGCTGTTGCAGACTCTCGGGCGTGAACGAGCGGATGTCGTCGTATTCAAAGCGCGAGGCGCTGTTGACCAGCCCGGAGACGGGGCCGAGCGAATCCGCCAGGCGGGGCACCAGCGTCTGGCACTGAGCGGCATCGTCCAGGTCGGCCTGGAGCAGCACGGCCCGACGGCCCAGCGCCTGAATGTCCGTCACAGTCTGTTTGGCCTCGGCCACGGAATCGCGGCAGTGCACGCCGATGTCCCAGCCATCCTGTGCCAGGGCCAGGGCAATGGCACGGCCCAGCCGCTTGCCCGCTCCGGTGACGAGCGCGACGCGTGGTGTGGCCGTGGATCCCTGCGTGGCGGTGGCGCGTGTGTCGGCAGAGGCAACCCTGTTGTCGACGGGAGACCCTGCGCAGGCAGAAGGGGTGGACGGAGCGTGTTCCATGGTGGCGCACTGTAGCATGAGGGGTGCATGTTATCGGCCGGCGTTGCGCTCGGCTTCTTTCCTGGATGGTGCTGTCATGTCCCTGTCTCATTCCCGCGTCGAGTCTGCCCTGCCCGTGCCCGACCGCGAGGCCCTGGCGATCAGCCAGGAACTGTCGACGCGCATTGCGGCCGAGATTGCGCGCCACGGTGGCTGGCTGAGCTTTGCGCGCTACATGGAAATGGCGCTCTACGAGCCGGGTCTGGGCTATTACAGCAACCCCGGCCAGGTGTTTGGGGCGGCAGGCGACTTCGTGACCGCACCGGAACTCACGCCGCTTTTTGGCGCCACCCTGGCCCGGCAGGTCTCCCCGTGGCTGAAGGATCCGGCGCTGGTGGGCAGCGGCCAGGTGGTGCTGGAAGTGGGCGGCGGCAGCGGCATGCTGGCTGCGCAGCTGCTCAATGCGCTGGACAACGTGGGGCACCATGAGGTGCGTTATCTGATTCTGGAGCTGTCGGCCGAACGCCGCGAGCACCAGCGCCAGACGCTGAAGAGCCTGGCCCCGGGCCTGATGGACCGGGTGGGATGGCTGGATACCTTCCCCGAAAGCTTTGCCGGTGTGGTGGTGGCCAACGAGCTGCTGGATGCCATGCCGGTGCAGCTGTTCGAGTGGCAGGCCGATGCGGAGGCGGCGCTGCAGGAAATGGGCGTGACGTGGGTGGACGGCCAGTTTGCCTGGGCGCCGCGCCCGGCCGATGCGGCGCTGACGGAAACCGTGACCACGCTTCGCAACCGGCTGGGGCCGGAAGGGGCCCAGTGGCACAGTCCCTACCGCTCGGAAATCTGCCCGGCGCAGCAGGCCTGGATGCGCACGCTGGCCGACTGCATGACGGCCGGCGTGGTGCTGCTGCTGGACTATGGGTTTGCCGCACCCGAGTATTACCACCCGCAGCGCGATCAGGGCACGCTGATGTGCCACTACCGGCACCGCAGTCACGCGGATCCCTTCCTGTGGCCGGGCCTGAGCGACATCACGGCGCATGTGGATTTCACGGCGCTGGCCCGGGCGGCCACGGCCGAGGGTTTCTCGCTGGTGGGTTACACCTCGATGGCAGCCTTTCTGCTGAATGCCGGCCTGCTGGACGAGCTGGCCGACCTGCCACGCGAGCCCGAGAGCTTCTGGTTCGCCCAGGCCCAGGCGGTGCAGCAGCTGATTTCCGAGGCCGAGATGGGCGAACTCTTCAAGGTGATCGCCTTCGAGAAGAATCTGCGTGAAGCGGCCTCGGTGCTGGGCTTTGGCGGAGACCGGGCGGTGTGAGAACCGTCACTCGATGCCGGCCAGCTTGTGGGTCTGGATGCTGAGCTGCCACCGGGGGCGGCCGGGCCGCTGGTTGAGCTGTCCCAGCTGGGTGATGGTATCCAGCATGTTCATCCGGCCATCCACGTCGCAGGGCGACAGATAGTAGCGGTCGGCCCGGATGCTGTCCTCGATCTGAGCGCAGAAGTCGCGCACGTCACCATCCACCACGATGCGCACCTCGTGCGCGAACTGGATGTGGCGCTTCGCATAGGCCTGCTGATAGAGGCGCTTCGGGCTGGTGGCGATGTAGTCGATCTGCGGCGGCACCGGCTTCAGGCCGTTGGTCTCGATGGCCAGAAAATGCCCTTCGGCCTTCAGACTGTCCAGCAGACGTTCAAGGTGAGGCTGGATGGTGGGTTCACCGCCGGTAATGATGACGTTGCGTGCCGAGAATGTCCGAACCTTGGCCAGGATGTCACCCAGCGTCATGGTGCCGAAGCGGTTGTAGTCGGTATCGCACCACGGACAGGCCAGGTTGCATTTGCCGAAGCGGATGAAGATGCTGGGCATGCCGGTGTTGAACCCTTCGCCCTGCAGCGTCTCGAAGATCTCGACGATGCGGTAGGGTGTATCCAGGCCGGTGGCAGGTTCCGGCCTCCGACGGGTTGCCGTGTGTGCCGGTGTCTCGACCGACAGCGGGATCACCGGATGGGGTGGCGCGATCGGCGTGCCTGCGGCCATGTGCTGAATGCTGTTCATCCGCTGTACTCGCAATAGGACGTGGGGGTTTCCCACAGACGGATGAGGCTGACCGGCAGGCCCTGGGCCTGAAGGACATGAAAGATATGGGCCGAAATGTTCTCGGCCGTGGTGCGCATGGGCAGGCCATGGACCTTGGAGTCCAGTTCCTGCAGCAGCGTGGCCACCCGGCATTCTCGCGGACTGCCGGTGTCATAGAGAAAGGCGTGGTCCATCGGGTCGACCACGTGGCGCTTCACGATGTCCTTCAGGTCGGCATAGTCCATCACCATGCCGGCCTTGGGGCCGCTGGCGTGCAGCGGGCCGCCCACTTCCACCTGCAGCCGATAGGTGTGTCCGTGCAGGTTCCGGCACTTGCCGTCGTGACCATCCAGCATGTGCGCGATGTCGAAGCTGAATTCCTTGGCGATCTTAAGCATGGTGCTGCTCCTTCGCCTGCGCGGCATCGCGTTCCGTCAGGTATTCGTGCAGGCCGCGCTCGCGCAGCACGCAGCTGGGGCATTGGCCGCAGCCACCTTCCACGCCCAGATAGCAGGTGTGCGTGTGCTGGCGGATGTAGTCGAAGGCGCCCAGCCGGTCAGCCAGCGCCCAGGTGTCTTTCTTGGTCAGCCACATCAGCGGCGTGCGGATGTCGAAGGTGTAGTCCATGGCCAGATTCAGCGTGACGTTCATCGACTTCACGAAGACATCACGGCAATCCGGGTAGCCGCTGAAATCGGTCTCGCACACGCCGGTGTAGAGCGTGCGGATGCCCTGGGCCTTGGCATGGATGGCGGCATACAGCAGGAACAGTGCGTTGCGTCCGTCCACGAAGGTGTTGGGGGGCTGGCCGTCTTCCTGCGAGATGGTGGCGCTTTCGTCCAGCAGCGCGTTGTGGGTGATGGCCTTGATGACCGAAGTGTCGATGACCGTCTGCTTCACGCCAAGGTCTTCGGCGATCCAGCGGGCCTTGTCCAGCTCGATGGCATGGCGCTGGCCGTACTGGAAGGTGATGGCCTCGACGTTGCCCGGGCCGAACTCCTGCAGCGCCAGGAAGAGACAGGTGGTCGAGTCCTGTCCGCCGGAGAAGATCACGGCGGCTTTCTGGGGGGATGACATGGAAGGGTCCTCTGGGCGTTCCCGAACGGATCCTTCCTGTGACCCGGGGCGGGTGTTGTCCGGGGGAGAAGCGTTCAGGTCTTCCCTAGTTTTTTAACGTGGGCGTTTTTCGAACCACGGGGGCGGAATGCCCCGGAAGCCGTGTCATGGACACGCGCTGCCATGCGGGATGGCGGACACGTGCACGCACGCTTCATGCCAGCGGTCTGGCGAGCGGGATTGTATCGTATGGAGGCATCCCGCGATGCATGAAAAGGAGTGGGCGACAGGTTGTGCGTCTGTCGCCCATCATGACCTGGATACCAGGTAGCCCGAGATGGCCTCACGCCGGGCGTCATCGATGGCAGCGCGGATGGCGCCAGGGTTGGCCTGATGCTGGCGGGCGATGGCGCCCGTGTCGACTGCGGCTGCAACGGAAAGCGCCTGTTCAATACGATGGATGATGTTCGAAACCGAATCTTGTGAGATTGTTCCGGACGCGCCATTGACGGTGGCAGGTGATGACGGACGGTAGCCTTGTCCGGGACGGACAGGCTGCGTCGAATCGCTCTCCGGCATGAGGGAGATGGCCTGATCGGCTTCGGCAATCTGCACCGGATGATCGGGCAAGGCCAGCCGCTGTGCGACGGTCAGCAGCAGCCGAAGCCGTTCCGGACGACGCCAGGCGTCGTGTCGGTTGAAGAGGGCCAGCAGCGTTTCGGCATTCTGGTGATCGGGAGACAGGAACCACCGGCGAGCTGCCTGAGGAACGGGGCCTGGTATTTCGCTGACTAATCGTGTGGCTGCGTCCGTGCATTCGTTGGAGGCGCGCAGGGCCTTGGCCTGTTCGGTGACGGATGTCACCATTTTGGGTCCGAGTTCGATACAGGGCTCTTCTGGAATGGTCATGCCCGCCATCAGGATGGCAAAGCGCACGGGCAGCGGATCGTGGGCCGCGGCGCTGGCATCCAGGGCCGTCAGCCAGTCGGGCTGGGTGTCCGGTGCGGGCAGGTGGGGCAGCAGGATGCGCAGGGCATGGGCCTGATCCAGTACCTGCAGCATGCGCGAAGGCCGCTGGCTCATCAGTCCCCGGGAGAGTTCCTGCCAGACGCGCTCGGCCACCAGGGCATGGACTTCGCCGGCGGCCGTCATCTCGCGCATCAGCGCCAGGGTTCCGGGGGCGATGGTGAAATCGGGAAAGCGGGCGGCGAAGCGGGCCAGACGCAGGATGCGCACGGGGTCCTCGCGAAAGGCGGGGCTGACGTGGCGGAAGATCCGGGCCTGGATGTCGGCCTGTCCATGGAAGGGATCGACGAGGCTGCCGTCGGCGGCACGGGCGATGGCGTTGATGGTGAGGTCACGGCGCAGCAGGTCGTCTTCCAGCGTGACATCCGGCGAGAAATGCACGGCAAAGCCCTTGTAGCCGGGTGCGGTCTTGCGCTCGGTGCGGGCCAGTGCGTATTCCTCGTGGCTCTGGGGGTGCAGGAAGACGGGGAAGTCCTTGCCGACGGCCTGAAAGCCCTGGGCCAGCATCTGTTCCGGCGTGGCGCCCACCACCACCCAGTCGCGGTCGCCGGCGGGCAGCCCCAGCAGTTCGTCACGGACGGACCCGCCGACGCGGTAGATCTGGAACTGGGGGGCACGGGCATCGGGGGCGGTCATGACGTTTCCTGCGGGGAGGGAGGGGCCGGGTTTTCCGGGTGTCTCGACCATGCCTCGATGGCCGTAGCCGAGATTATGGCAACTGTGCCACCCCCACCGGCTGTGGCGTGATGGTGGCCAGCCAGGATTTGAGGGACTGGGGCTGGCCGGAGAAGAGGGTGGCGTAGTCCACGGTGTTGGAGAGCACGGCCTTCACGTAGTGGCGGGTTTCGGTGAAGGGGATGAGTTCGGTGAAGATGGCGCCTTCCAGGGGGCGTGACAGGCTGGCGCGCCAGGTGTGGGCGCGGCGGGGGCCGGCGTTGTAGCCGGCGGTGGCCAGAACGGGCGAGCCGCTCAGGTCGTCCAGGGCACGCTTGAGGTAGTAGCTGCCGAAGGTGAGGTTGGTGGTGAGGTCGTCGATCTGGCCGGCCTGGTAGGTGGTGTTGCCCATCTGGCGGGCCACCCAGCGGGCGGTGTCGGGCATGATCTGCATCAGGCCGGAGGCGCCGACGTGGGAGCGGGCCTGCATGACGAAGCGGGATTCCTGGCGGATGAGGCCGTAGACCCAGGCGGGGTCGATGGCATGCTGGCTGGTGATGGTCAGCAGCTGTTCGGCGAAGGGCGTGGGGAAGCGCAGGCTGTAGTCGGCCTGGCCGGTGAGGATGCGTTCGTCGGTGTTGATGGCGCGGTCGAGCAGGCCGTGGCGCGCAGCCCAGGTGGCGGCGGCGCGCAGTTCCTGTTCGTTGCGGCCGCGCATCTGGAAGTTCCATTCGCGGTTGCCTTCGCCGCGCAGGCCCAGGGCGTAGAAGGCCATGGCCTGACGGATGCCGTCGTTGTCATCCATGGCCTTGACGAGGCTGGCCGGGGGGGCCTTGGGCGCAGGCAGGGCGGCTGGGGGCAGGGCCAGTTCTTCGCGGGCCAGTTTGCCGTAGTAGTCGTGCCGTGTGGCCAGGCCCTGGAAGATGTGGCGCGCCTGCTTGTGATGGCCCAGGGCGTCCTGGGCGCGGCCGTGCCAGTAGGTCCAGGTGGGGCTTTGGCGCAGGGCGGGATCCATGGCGCGGAGGATGCGCTCCAGTCCGGTCCAGTCCTGTTCGGCCAGGGCGGCGCGGGCCAGCCAGACGCGGGTGTGGTCGCTGATGGCGGCATTCCGGGCGTGTTCGGCCCAGGCGGGGGCCTGGGGGTCAAGGCGGAACATGCCGGCGGCAGCGATCTGCGACCAGACAAAGGCGCGGTCGGCGGTGCCCAGTTTCAGCGTACGGCCATCAGGGGTCTTGCCGGCGTCCATGAGGGTGGCGGCACGGGCCGGGTCCTGCCGGGCCAGGCGCACGAGGGCGATGCGGGCCAGTACCGGGGTGAGCGGGGTGCGGGCAGCCGCCTTGCTGGCGGCAGCAGCAGTGGCGGCCGCGGCGCCTGCCTTGTGGTGGGCGCCGGATTTCTGTGTGGCGCCCTGGGTGGTCTTGTGGGTTGCCTTGTGTGTGCGGGAGATGGCGCTCTTGCTGCCGGGGGTGGCCAGGGATGCTTTTGTCCGGCCAGCGGCCTTGGCGGCTTTGGTGCTCTTGCGGGCGGCGCTGCTTCGAGTATTGGCCTCATGCTGTGCGACGGTCAGCACGGTGGCGCGCTGGCGGCCGTCGGCAGGGATGAGGTGGGCAGATGGCTGGCTGTGACGGCTGGCAGTCCGGATGCCAGGCTGTGTGACGGCCGCGCTGCGCAGGGGTGCCTTGGCCGCGGGCACCAGGAGGGCGGTGGCGTTCAGCAGCTGGGCGGGCTTGTTCAGGGCCAGATCGAGGGCCTTGGCGTCGGGTGGCTGCGGCAGCAGGGCGACGGCCTGGCGGATCTCAGCGGGGTTGTTGATTTCCAGGGCCAGGTTCAGGCGCTGCTGGCGCTGGGCCGGAGTGAGCCATTCGTGCTCGGACAGGGTCTGCAGCAGGGAAGTGCAGCTGCTGTTGAGGGCCTGGGGCTGAAGCAGCAGGCTGGTGGCGTGCCGCAGGGTGGCAGCGCCCGGGTGTCTGCCTTCTTCGACGCGGGACAGGGCCGAGAGGTTGGCGAGGCATTCGGGAGCGCTTTCGTCCTTCAGGGTCCAGGCCGGGTAGAGGGCGTCGATGGTGGCCCAGTCCTGGCGGCGGCCGGCGGCCAGCATCCAGTCGCGGCGCAGCAGGTCGGCCGTGAGGGTGCGGGGGAACTGCTTCAGGTAGGCGCGGGCGTCGGCGCTGACGGCCAGGTACTCGGCATCGGTGGGGTCGCTGGCGGCCAGACGGATGCGAAGGCGCCAGTAGTCGAGGTAGCTGGACAGGGCATGGCCGCGCGGAACGAGGGCTGCCACGGTGTCGAAGGCGGCCAGGTTGTTGGCCTGCATGGCCTTGCGGGCGTCCAGGATAGCCAGGTCCACGGGGTCGGTGACGACGGGTGGGACGTAGATGATGGCGGGCGAGAGGCGCGCCAGGATGCTGGAGACGCCGGGCTGCAGGGCGCTGGCGCCCAGCGTGCCGGCACCATCGTCGGATGGGGCGGGGACGCTGGTGGCCGAGGTCAGCGGGGTAAGGTCCGGGGCAGCTTCGGAAACGGAGGCCGGGGCGGTGCCGGGCTGTGTGTCGGGCAGGGCGGTGCGTGCGTGCAGCGTGCAGAGGGCAGCCAGCAGGGACAGGGCCAGGGTCTTGCGGGCCAGGGGCTGGCCGCGCACCGCGTTTAGAATGTTCATGTGGACAAATCTTCCGAATCCAGCATAGCACGCAAGGCGCTGCGGCAGCAGCTGCTGACCTTGCGCTCGGACATGGCGCAGGCTGGGCGCGTGCATCTCGACACCTTACTGTGCCAGCAATTGCTGGGGGCCGATCTGTTGCAAAGTGCGGACAATATCGGCGTTTATCTGCCGATCCGGAGCGAACCGGATCTTTCGGCCTGCTATGCGCAGTGGCGGGCGCAGGGGCGGCGGCTGGCGCTGCCGGTGGTGACGGGCAAGAACGAGCCGCTGACGTTCCGGGTGTGGGAGGCCGGGGCGCCGTTGCGCACGGCCGCCTTCGGGGTGCAGGTGCCCGAGACGGACGAGACGGTGGTGCCCGATGTGCTGGTGATTCCGTGCGTGGGCTTCCGGGTGCTGGATGGCCGCCCCTACCGGCTGGGGTATGGGGGCGGCTTCTATGACCGCACGCTGGCGCTGCCGGCGTTTCGCAGGACCGGCAGCGTGGGGGTGGCCTACGATCAGGCCGAGACCAGCTCGTGGGCGCCGGATGTCTGGGACATGCCGCTGTCGATGCTGCTGACGCCGTCGCGCTGCATCGTGGCCATGGCCTCGCCCTGATTGAAGCGCTGGATCCAGGGGATCAGTTCGTCGGCGGGCAGGGCGCGGGCGTACAGGAAGCCCTGCACGCGGTCGCAGCCGAATTCGCGCAGCATGTGGACGGCGGCCGGGTCGTCGACGCCTTCGGCCAGGGCACGCAGGTCGAAGGCGTGGGCCAGGTCGATCAGCGCCTTGACGATCTGCTGGTCGCCGCGGTCGTTGACCAGGTTCTGGATGAACACGCGGTCGAGCTTCAGTTCGTGCACGGGGAACTGGCGCAGGTAGGCGAACGACGAGTAGCCGGTGCCGAAGTCGTCGATGGACAGTTCGCAGCCGATGTTGCGCAGGGCGTGCATGCACTCGATGGTGGCGCGTTCGTTGCGCACGATCGAGTCTTCGGTCAGCTCGAACAGCAGTCGGGTGGGCGACAGGCTCCAGGTCTCGCAGGCCTGGGCGACCTGGGCGGCAAAGCCGGGGTCGTTGGCGGTCTTGGCCGAGAGGTTGATGCCGATGCTGAGGTCGATGCCCTGGGCCTGCCACATCATCTGCTGGCGCAGCACGGTGTTGATGACGAACTGGGTGAGCTGGCCGATCATGCCGCGGTCGTCGCAGATGGAGGCGATCATGGCGGGGCTGACCTGCAGCGGGTGGTTGCGCGGCCAGCGGATCAGCGCCTCGGCGGCGTGACACTGGTTGGTGGCCAGGTCGATCTGCGGCTGGAAATGCACTTCCAGGTCGTTGCTGAACAGGTGACGGCGCAGGGCAGTCTCGATCTCGGCCATGCGCGCGGCGTTGTCATCGGCACCGATGCATTGCACCAGCAGCCGTTCCTCGCGCTCGGCAGCCAGCTGGCGCGCATCCCAGGCACCCTGCAGCAGGCCGCCGATGCTGACGGTGCTGCTGCGGCTCCAGGCGCCACCGATGATGGGCTGCAGCTGGGCGGTGAGAGTCTGCGAGTTCTGCAGCGGGATGTGGATGGGCACGTACAGTGCTTCGCGGAAGGCTGTGGCCACGGTGGTGGCGACGGCTTCGTTGGGCACGTTGGCAATGAGGATCCAGATCTCGTCGAAGGCGGCGGTGGCCACGCGGTCTTCAGCGCGCAGGCGCTTGCCGATGCGCTTGATGATCTCGCCCAGCACCAGGTTGGCGTGCGGGTCGCGCGCCAGGGCCTGCAGCTGGTCCGAACGGTTCAGGCCGATGGTGAGCAGGAGGGGCTGGCCCGGTGCCTTGCGGCTGAGCAGTTGTTGCCCGTGGGCCAGCAGTTCATTGGGCGTCAGGCGCTGATTGAGCGGTGCTTCCATGCTGGGTCTGGACCTCATCGAGGTAATAATCCTGCAGCTTGAATCCGTGGGTGCCGGCAGGCAGCCCTCGCACGATTCGCAGGGATTTTTTCTGTCGTCCACGGCTGTCCTTCGATTCCTGGTAGAGGTCGCGTTCGATGGGCACTTCAAGCGGCGTCTTGTCGGGCTCCGACAGAACCAGCACACGCGGTTCCAGGCGGCGCACGCGGTTGTGGGCAATGACGACGGCCACTTCGCCACTGGACAGTTCCACCAGGCTGCCGACCGGGAAGACGCCGATGGCCTGCACGAACTGCTCGACGAGCGGTTCATGGAACGAGGTGCCGCTCCATTCGTACAGGTTCATCAGGGCATCCTGCGGGGCGGAGGCCTTGGCGTAGGGGCGGGGGGTGATCAGCGCGGCAAAGGAATCGGCGATGGCCGCCATCTTGCCGTAGATGCTGATCTTGTCGCCCTTGAGCTGATTGGGGTAGCCCGAGCCGTCGATGCGTTCGTGGTGCTGGCTGATCCCCTGCAGCACCTGCGGTGGCAGGGCGGGGCCGCTGTTGAGGATGTGCAGCGACAGGTTGACGTGTTCCTTGACCAGCCCGAATTCGGCCGCCGACAGCAGGCCGGGTTTTTCCAGCAGGGCGCGCGGGATCTTGGTCTTGCCCACGTCGGCCAGCATGCCGATCTGGCCCAGGTAGCTGAGTTCCTGACGCGGAAAGCCCAGGTGACGGCCGAGCGCCACCAGGTACAGGGCCACACGCACACCGTGGTGGTAGACCTGGATGTCCTCTTCGCGCAGTCGGGCGATCCACATCATGGCGTCGGGGTTGTCCAGCACGCTGTCGACCATGCTGTCGACGGCGCCAGCCACGGCGTCCATGTCCAGGGTGTTGCCGTGACGGATGTCCTCGATCAGTGCGTTGAGGGCCGTCTCGCCGGACTTGAAGGCGTGCCGGGCGCGCGGCAGTTCCGCCTCCATGGGCCGACGCACTTCATAGCGGGTCAGCTTGATGCCGGAGCCCTTCAGCTCGGGAATCTGCTGGATGGTGCGCCTGTGCTGCTCCAGCTCGCGGCTCTGGGCCAGGTGGTCGGTGATCCAGAACAGCATCCGCTCCAGCATCCCCTGGTCGTTGTCCTTGGGGGAGTTGGCGGTCTGCTTGACCATCTGCCGGAAGCGCTGGCGCGTCTCGCGCGAGACGCTGGCGTCGGTGCGCGGCTTGTAGCGCCGGGGCGGCCGGGGCGCAGCAGCGCCCAGGATGCGGGTCCTGGGTTCCTCGTATTCCAGCGGCTTCTTCGCGGCCGAGGCCGATCTGGAGCGCCGCATCGGAGGCTCGAGGGGAGCCGGGGCGGCCGGTGCCGGCACGCTGTTGGGCGCACTGTGTGCGTGGATGATGGTGGTGGGCGATGTCGGGGGCTCATGCACGATGGCATTGGGCATGGGCCGGGTCTCGGACAGGCGCCCGAAATTGGCGTCGGCCACACGGATGTCCATGGCCACGCTGGGCGAGGACAGTTCGAGGTCGACGTAGACGTAGTTGCAGTACCGCGCCAGGGTGTCCAGTTCCACCTGGTCGTCGATCAGGAACCCCTGCAGCAGGAAGGGCGTGTCGAGCCACGGCCGATCCAGCTCCACGACGAACATGTTCAGTCGCAGATCCTGGACGGCGATCCGGTAACGGCGATTGGCCGTCATCGGCGGGGTGGCCGGTATCGTCTGGTCGACTACGGTGGACAAGGGAATGCTCCAGGTTGACGGTCCTTCACGGGGAAGTGGCCTGCAACACGGATCCGAAAGGGAGGATCCGGGAGGAGCATCTTAGCGAGCCGGGACAGGATGGCGCGCGCTCAGGTCCGCGTCGGCCGGCAGGGGCTGACGGGCGGCATGCCGGGTATGGGGTGTGTCGCCGATGCACGGATCCGCATGGGACGTGCGGGCATGGAGGGAGGCTGTGTGGAGCCGGGGTGTCTGGCCGCCAGGGGGGCGGTGCGATGGACGAGGGCGGTGGCCGGGAAAAGTGGCCGGTGGAACTTGCCGGGGGAACTTGCCGGGGAATTGGCTTGGGGAGACGGTCGGGGAAGACCGCAGGAAGAGGTAGGGGCGCGGGGAGAGGTGAGGCGCAGCAGGGCACCGGCGTGGGGCCGGTG
>ERZ773063.15-NODE-15-length-124121-cov-5.550965_pt1 | contig 124121 bp, 110 predicted proteins | sample MGYA00580625_ERZ773063 | MGnify/ENA primary metagenome ERZ773063 (study PRJEB29015, sample SAMEA2738022) | human oral metagenome | biome: human oral; feature: human-associated habitat; material: dental | place: China | collected 2042 ... | reverse complement strand
TGCCGCGTGTGCAGGAGGCTTTCCGCCATGAGAAGACCGATGTGAGCATCTTCCGCGAGATGGGTGAGCTGGGCCTGCTGGGCCCCACCATCGCCGAGGAATACGGTGGCGCCGGGCTCAACTATGTCTGTTACGGACTGATTGCCCGCGAGGTCGAGCGGGTCGATTCCGGCTACCGCTCGATGATGAGCGTGCAGGGCTCGCTGGTGATGGTGCCCATCGAGGCTTTCGGCACCGAAGAGCAGAAGCACAAGTATCTGCCCAAGCTGGCCACGGGTGAGCTGATCGGCTGCTTTGGTCTGACCGAGCCCAACCATGGCTCCGACCCGGGCAGCATGGTGACGCGCGCCCGCAAGGTCGAGGGTGGCTACAGCCTGTCGGGGGCCAAGACCTGGATCACCAACAGTCCCATTGCCGATGTCTTTGTGGTCTGGGCCAAGGATGATGAAGGCCAGATCCGCGGCTTCATCCTGGAGAAGGGCTGGAAGGGTCTGTCGGCTCCTGCCATCCATGGCAAGGTGGGTCTGCGCGCCTCCATCACCGGCGAGATCGTGATGGACGAGGTGTTCGTGCCTGAAGAGAATGCCTTCCCCGAGGTGCGCGGCCTGAAAGGTCCGTTCACCTGCCTGAACTCTGCCCGCTATGGCATTGCCTGGGGCGCGCTGGGGGCTGCCGAGGCCTGCTATGAGGCCGCCCGCCAGTACACGCTGGACCGCAAGCAGTTCAACCGGCCGCTGGCGGCCAACCAGCTCATCCAGAAGAAGCTGGCCGACATGGCGACCGAGATCTCGCTGGGCCTTCAGGCCGTGCTGCGTGTGGGCCGCATGAAGGACGAGGGCATTGCGCCGGTGGAAGTCACCTCCATCGTCAAGCGCAATTCATGCGGCAAGGCGCTGGACATTGCCCGGATGGCACGCGACATGCTGGGGGGCAACGGCATCTCCGACGAATACCCGGTGGCGCGTCATCTGGTGAACCTGGAGGTGGTCAACACCTACGAGGGCACGCATGACATCCATGCGCTGATCCTGGGCAGGGCCATCACCGGCATTGCAGCGTTTGCCAACTGATTGGCCCTGGCATGCCAGAGGCGACCCGGTCCGGATGACGGGTCGCCGGTTTTGTCGGCCGGCCGCACGGCCTTGTTGGGAGTGTGTGGCAAGAACCAAAAAACATGAGGAGACTGATCATGGCAGGCGCGCTGTCACACATTCGCGTGCTGGATTTGTCGCGCATTCTGGCCGGGCCGTGGGCGGGGCAGATTCTGGCGGACCTGGGGGCGGATGTCATCAAGGTGGAGCGCCCGGGACCTGGCGACGACACCCGAGGCTGGGGGCCGCCATGGATCAAGGATGATCAGGGGCAGGATACTTCGGTGGCTGCCTATTATCTGTGTGCCAATCGGAACAAGCGCTCCATTACGGTCGATATCACCCAGCCGGAAGGCCAGGACATCGTGCGTCGGCTGGCGGCGCAGTCCGACGTGGTGCTGGAGAACTTCAAGCTGGGTGGTCTGAAACAGTACGGACTGGACTACGACAGCCTGAAGGCCGTCAATCCGCGGCTGGTGTATTGCTCCATTACCGGCTTCGGGCAGGATGGTCCCTATGCGCCACGCGCTGGCTATGATTTCCTGATCCAGGGGCTGGGCGGGCTGATGAGCATCACCGGCCGGCCGGATGGAGAGCCGGGCGCCGGTCCCATGAAAGTGGGCGTGGCGCTGACCGATATCCTGACGGGTCTGTATGCCACGAATGCCGTGCTGGCGGCACTGGCCTGGCGCGAGCAAAGCGGTGAGGGACAGTACATCGACATGGCGCTGCTGGACGTGCAGGTGGCCTGTCTGGCCAACCAGGCCATGAACTATCTGGCGACCGGCAACAGCCCGCGGCGGATGGGCAATGCGCACCCCAGCATCGTTCCGTATCAGGATTTCCCCACGGCGGATGGCCACATGATCCTGGCTATCGGCAACGACGGTCAGTTTGCCCGCTTCTGCGAGGTGGCCGGAAGGCACGAACTGGCGGCCGATGTGCGCTTTGCCACCAACCGTGCACGGGTCGAAAACCGTGCCGAACTCATCCCGCTGCTGAGCGAGATCACGGCCACCCGCACTACGGCTGAGTGGATTGGCCAGCTGGAGGCCCGTGCCGTGCCGTGCGGTCCCATCAATGGTCTGGCTGAGGTGTTTGCCGACCCGCAGGTGCAGGCCCGTGGCCTGGCTGTGAAGATGCCGCACCCCGAGGCCGGCGAGGTGCCACTGGTGGCCAGCCCGATCCGACTGTCGAAGACTCCGGTGGAGTACCGCCGTGCGCCTCCTCTGGTGGGGGAACACACCGACGAGATCCTGGCCGATCTGGGGGTGGATGCGGCAGGCATTGCGGGGCTGCGGGAGCGGGGGGTGGTGTAGGGCCTCCCCCGCTGGCGTGGGTTGTCTTGGCGCCGAACGCCATGAAGCGGCGCCAGGACACTGATTGGCGGCAGCAATAAAAATATCTATAGCTTGAGCCAAGCGCGCGGCATCCCGATACTCACCGATCGTCCGGGCTGGCAAAGCTGCGCAACCAAGGCTCCAACCGGGCAAGGTCGAACGTGCCGGATTCCAGCATCTGCATCATGTCTTCATGGATCTGCAGCGCAGGGCGATGCAGGCGCCAGCCATTGATGCGCAGAAAGACATCTGTCGCCGCAAAGGCGATGCGCTTGTTGCCATCGATGAAGGGGTGATTGATGGCCAGGCTTTCCATCAAGGCCGCCGCTTCGGCCACGATGTCCTCGTAGTAGCCCGTCTGCGGACGAAAAAGCGCCGACTCCAGCGCACCCGCATCCCTGAGCCCCGGGGTTCCCCCATAACGCTGCATCAGCACCCTGTGCAGGCCAAGTACATCGGCCGTTGTCAGGTAGTCGGTTGCCATGGCCACCTACTTGGCCAGCTCTCGATACAACGCATCGAACTCGTCCAGACTGGCTGCAAAGGCCGACATGACGTGCCGCCGAGGGCGTTCCCTCTGTCTGCGATCAATGTAGTCGCGCAGTGCCTCATCCAGTATGGACTGAAACTGCCGGCCTTCGGCCTCTGCAATCTGGCGAAGCGCCGCCAGTACCTCGGGCGCAGCCTGGGAAGAAAACTTTTCGCGCACAGGGGTGTTCATGCAAGTAGCCATCATGATGAATCTGGAAACATCATGATGGATCAGCGTAGACACCCCCGTCAAGAGGACAGCCCAAAAGTAGAGACTCCGGCTGGGGAAGTCCTGAGCATGTAGACCGCAGGCGGTACATTGCCCAGGGATTCATGGGGACGCTGTTCGTTGTAGTCAGTCAGCCAGGCATCGGCCTGCGCCTGAACCTGATCGACCGAATCGAACAGACACGCATCGAGCACCTCGGTGCGAAAGCTTCGGTTGAAGCGTTCGATGAAGGCGTTCTGGTTGGGCTTGCCGGGCTGGATGAACATCAGCCGGATACCCTGATCCCGGGCCCAGTCCACGAAGGTATGCGAGGTCATCTCTGGACCGTTGTCCAGCCTGATGGCCTCGGGCTTGCCGTAGACTTCCACGAGTTCCTGCATGACCCGCATCAGCCGCGGGGACGAGATGGAGCTGCCACATTCAATGCGCAGCCCCTCCCGGTTGCCTTCATCAATGATGTTGAGCGTGCGAAATGGCCGACCGTCGTAGAGCGTATCGCGCATGATCAATCTTTGGCGCGATGGGCGAAGGTGCAGTACGGCACTTGGAAGGATGCAGCGTCGGCGCTTGGTTGCAACGAGAAAACGTTGCGGGATGACGCCAAGTAGTGTGTCCTGCTTGAGGCGGGGAGGGACGCAAGGACGGTGCTGTGCCGGTCGGGGCAAGTGTTCTGGTGGGCGCGACCGTCGGACCTCAACGGTGTTTTACATGTCGGGGCATCTGTCATCTGTCACAATCGAAGACTGGTTTCTGACCCGATGGGAGAGAGTTTGATGGGTGTTCATTCCATGATCAAGGTACGCCGCCTGCTGGGTGCGCCGCTGGCTGCGGCTTCGCTGTCGCTGGCCGGGGCGCTGCCAGGTACGGCCCTGGCGCTGGATCTGTCGTCGATCACGCAGACCGATGCGTCGGCGGCGGTGAAGGCAGCACTGCAGAAGGGGGCGGAGTCGGCGGTGGCCAGTCTGGGCAAGGCCGATGGCTTTCTGGGCAATCCGGAGGTGAAGATCCCGCTGCCGTCCAGTCTGCAGAAGCTGGAGAAGGCGGCCAAGCTGATGGGCAAGCAGAAGGATTTCGAGGCGCTGCAGGTGAACATCAACCGCGCAGCAGAGGCGGCGGTGCCGGAGGCGAAGACGCTGCTGCTCAATGCCATCAAGGGCATGTCGGTGAAGGATGCCAAGGGCATTCTGGCGGGTGGTGAGGATTCGGTGACGAGCTTCTTCCGTGAGAAGACCTCGAAGGACATGTATCAGAAGTTCCTGCCGATCGTGACGCAGTACACGGGCAAGATGGGGCTGGCGAAGCAGTACAACTCGCTGGCCGGGCAGGCGTCCAAGCTGGGGGTGGTGAAGTCGGACGACGCGAAGATCGAGAGCTATGTGACCAACAAGGCGATGGATGGTCTGTACAAGATGATCGCGGCGGAAGAGAAGTCGATCCGTGCGGATCCGGTGGGTACGGGTTCGGCCATTCTGAAGAAGGTGTTTTCCAAGTAAGGTCTGACATCCTTTGAAATCTGGGGCCTTCTGATGGGGCTGCCAGGTGACCCGGAAGCCCGGGCAGGTCGATGAGATGACCTGTCCGGGCTTTCTGTTTTTGCAGTGGGGTTGCGTGGTGGCCGGTCTGTCGGGCTGGGCCTTCCATCGGGCGGTGTGTGCGAAGCACTGATATTTGCGGGTACAAGTTCGTGGCAAAAGAACCCGCTTCCTCTGTGGATGGCCCCGATGTTCCCGATGATGAAGGTCTCTCCAGTTTTGCGTCGCCTGTCAGGGCGCTTCCATGCGTACCGCCTCCTGTTCGCCCTGCCGTGGGTGGCGGGATTGATGACGGCCACCATGCCTGCGCAGGCGCAGGTCTACAAGTGCAAGGTGGACGGCAAGGTCAGCTACCAGGCGATGCCTTGCAGTGGGGAGGTCGAGGGGGAGCTGAAGCTGGCTCAGGATGATGGGGTGGGCCGTGAGGGTGCCACCCTGCGCAAGCTCTGGACGGGTCTGAAGGCCGGCATGAGCGTGGCCGAGGTGAAGAAACAGAGGTCCGGGCTGATGGTGCCCGAGCGGCCGAGCAGGCTGGTCAATGGCGCCGAGGGGCTGCTGGAGAAGGACATGAAGTTGGCCGGCGCCCTGTTCAAGGTGAAGTACTACTTCCTGGACGGTGGCTACTACCAGGTCATGGTGACGACGGACAACCCGTGGTTACGGGAAGACGACGAGATCCGGGCACTGTACGGGAAGCTGCAGCCGCAGGTGCTGAAGATGCTGGGCAAGGCGTCGAGTGAGGAGCCGCTGGAAATGCGGAACATCGGGCTGTGGGGGCGTACGGAGTGGACGGATGCCGATGGGAACCTGAAGACCTGGGTGTTCATAACGCCCGGGCCTCCCGGCCAGTCCATGCTGACGGTTGGTCATCGGCCGGACGGGGTGGCGGCGTTCAAGGATCTGCGCCAGCTCAGGAAGCCCTGAAAACGATGATGGGCTGGTTGCAGGCACCCGCTGCCTGTCCGGACAGTTCACGATGTTCCCGATGACGATGACGATGACGATGACGATGAAGAGCACACCGGTTTCGTGCCGCCTGTCAGGGCGCTTCCATGCGTGCCGCTTTATGTTCGTCCTGCCGTTGGCGGCGGGATTGATGACGGCCGCCATGCCTGCGCAGGCGCAGGTCTACAAGTGCAAGGTGGACGGCAAGGTCAGCTACCAGGCGATGCCTTGCAGTGGGGAGGCCGAGGGGGCGCTGAAGCCGGTTCAGGATGATGGGGTGGGCCGTGATGTTGCCACCTTGCGCAAGCTCTGGACGGGCCTTGAGTCCGGCATGAGCGTGGCCGATGTGCTGGAGCGGGTACCCGGTGCAACGGCGCCCTCGAAGGTGGAAAGGATGGCCAATGGAGCCGTGGTGCTCCTGGAGAAGGAGGTACAGCTGGCCGGCACGACATTCAAGGGGCGGTATTACTTTCTGGACGGCGGCTATCTCATGTTCGGTCTCGCGCCGGATGCGCCGGCGATGCGGAGCAATGGCGAGGTCCGGCATCTGTACGGAAAGCTGCAGCAGCTGCTGCTGAAGGTGCTGGGCAAGGCGTCGGATGAGGTGCCGCTGGAAGAGCGGAACGGCAGCCTGCGGGGGGAAACGAACTGGCGGGATGCCGCCGGCGACGAGAAGGCCTGGGTGTTTGTATCGCACGGGAATTTCGGCTGGTCCTTGCTGACGGCCGGATATCGACCGGAAGGGGTGCCGTCGTTCAAGGCGTCGTTCCCCCGAAAGCGGTGACGGGGCGGTTAGACGGTCCTGCGGGAATGTGGGGCGGTTTGCGGCCCTGATGCTCTGCGGCATGGCCGGGTGTCTGCCCGCAGATGAGCCGGCCGAATTGCGGTCAGTCTGTCGGGTCATGCCTTCCATCGGGCGGTGCATGCCGTGTGATGCGGTTTGCGGGTACAAATGCCGCGGCGAAAGAACTTGCTTCCTGTGTGGGTGTACTTCGATGTTCCCGATGACGATGAAAGCTACTGAGGTTTCCCTTCCTGCTTCGCGGCGTTTCTCTCTGCGTCACTTCCTGTCGGCCCTGGGGCTGGGGCTGGTGACGGCTGCAACGCCTGCGCAGGCGCAGGTTCACAAGTGCGTGGTGGATGGCAAGGTCAGCTACCAGGCGATGCCTTGCAGTGCAGGGGTGGATGCCGGTCTGAAGCTGCCCGGGAGTGGTGGGGCTGGTAACGCCGCTGCTTCGCCCCGGATGCCCTGGACGGGGCTGAAGGTCGGCATGACGGTGGCTGAAGTGCAGAAGCAGGTCTCGGGCCTGACCCCGCCGCTGAAACCGGACTCTCTCATGAATGGTGCCCGGGAGTTGCTGGCCAAGGAGGTCAAGGTGGCCGGGGAGACGTTCCGGGCAGGCTACTACTTCCTGAAGGGCGGCTTATACCAGGTGAGCATGACGACGGAGCCGCTGGTGCGCGAGAGCGATGAGATCCTGGCGATGTACCCCAAGGTGCAGGCGCAGCTTCTGAAGGCGCTGGGCCCGGCGTCGGGTGAGGTGCCGCTGAAGGATCACGGTAGCGGTCTGCTGGGACGCACGCGCTGGGACGATGCCGCTGGCAATAACATGGCCTGGGTGACGGTGGGGCCGGCGTCTCGCCGCGGTAAGGCGCTGCTCACCTTCGGTTATCGGCCGGAAGGGGCGGTGCCGTTCAAGCCCATGTAAGCTGGCACGGGTCTGAGGAATATTCCACGGCCTGGCCGAGGTGACTTCGGGTTTTCCCTGGGTTTTGAGGTGGCTGCCCAGTCATTCACAGTATATATACCCCCACCTAATTACAATATGAGGAGTTTGATCTTTTCATTTTGTTAAGCAGGAGACTTTCATGAAGAGTCTGGGTGAATTCATCGTCGAGAAGCAGGCTGAGTACCCGCATGCCCGCGGCAGCCTGAGCGGCATTCTGGCGGCCATCCGTCTGGCGGCCAAGGTCATCAACCGTGACATTAACCGGGCCGGTCTGGTTCACGAGATTCTGGGTGACGCCGGTGCCGAGAACGTGCAGGGCGAGCAGCAGAAGAAACTGGACGTGTTCGCGCACAAGACGATCAGCGCGGCCTTCTTTGCTCGCGACGACGTGGCAGGCTTTGCGTCGGAAGAGGAAGAGAACTTCATCGCCTTCGACAGCGAGAAGAACCGCAATGCGAAGTACATCGTGCTGACCGATCCGCTGGACGGCTCGTCCAACATCGACGTGAACGTGTCGGTGGGCACCATCTTTTCCATCTACCGGCGGGTGACGCCGGTGGGCACGCCGGTGACGCTGGAGGACTTCCTGCAGCCGGGCCGCGCGCAGGTGGCCGCGGGCTATGTGGTGTATGGTTCTTCCACGATGCTGGTCTACACCACCGGCAATGGCGTGAACGGCTTCACCTATGACCCGGGCATCGGCGTGTTCGCGCTGTCGCACGAGAACATCCGCATTCCCGAGGACGGCAAGATCTATTCGGTGAACGAGGGCCAGTACCTGAAGTTCCCGCAGGGCGTGAAGAAGTACATCAAGTACTGTCAGGAAGACCGTCCGTCCGAGGGTCTGCCGCTCACGTCGCGCTACATCGGCTCGCTGGTGTCGGACTTCCACCGCAACATGCTCAAGGGCGGTATCTACATGTACCCGCAGGGCAGCAACTATCCGAAAGGCAAGCTGCGGCTGCTGTACGAGTGCAACCCCATGGCTTTCCTGGCCGAGCAGGCCGGCGGCATGGCTACCGACGGCGAGCACAACATCCTGGACATCCAGCCGACCGAGCTGCACCAGCGCAGCCCCTTCTTCGTGGGTTCGAAGAAGATGGTGGAGAAGGTGCACGACTTCATCCGGAAGTACCCGGACTGAGCATCGGGCCGGTGGGCGGACGGGGCACTTGGGTGCCCATCCGCACCGGACGCAGGCAGGGCGGTCAATCGTGGTTCACGCGATGGCCGCCCTGTCTGTTCTTGGGGGCATGATGCCCGAAAGCAGCCTTGGCGGGACTATTCGCCCTTGGCGACCGGTCGGGACGGATCGCTGATCCAGCCGCTCCAGGAGGGCGGATAGAGGCGGCTGCCGGGCAGGCCGGCCAGTTCCATCGACAGCAGGTTGTGGTTGGCAGTGATGCCCGAGCCGCACTGCTGGATGATGTCTTCGGGCTTGCGGCCGGCCAGCAGGGTTTCCCATTCGTGGCGCAGCACTTCGGCGGGCTTGAAGCGGCCGTCGGGGCGCAGGTTCTGCGAGAGCGGCCGGTTGATGGCGCCGGGGATGTGGCCGGCCACGGGGTCCATGCTGGTGTCCTTGCCCTGGAAGCGCTCGGCGGGGCGGGCATCCACGATCTGGCTGTGGCCGTCCTGCAGGGCGGCCATGAGCTGGGCGGTGTTGAGCAGGGTGACGAGCGTCGGGCGCTCGGACAGGTGGCCGGGCGTGGCGGGCGCAGGGGCTTCGGTGGACATCGGGTAGCCGGCGCGCTGCCAGGCAGCAATGCCGCCGTCGAGCAGGGCAACGTGACGGTGGCCCAGCCAGCGGGCCAGCATCCAGAGCCGTCCGGCCATGGCGCCGCCCTGGTCGTCGTAGACGACGAGCTGGGTGTCGTCAGAGAGGCCCAGTGCGGCCAGCTTGCTGCGCAGTGTCTCGCGGTCGGGCAGCGGGTGGCGGCCCAGTGAGGGATCATGACGGCCGCTGAGGTCGTCGTCGATGGAGAGGAAGTGTGCCGACGGGATGTGGCCTGCTTCCCAGGCGCGTCGGCCGGCCTGCGGATCGTCGAGCCGGTGGCGGCAGTCGACGAGCACGCAGCGATCGATGGCGTGGGCCAGTTCTTCAGCGGAAATCAGCGTTGTCCAGTTCATGGCGGCAATGAGGTGCGCGCCAGGGGCGATGCCGCTGGCGCATCCGGCAGGGCGCCGGCCGATCCGGCGCCCCGTCGGGCATCTTACCGCGGGCGGACGAGCTGGCGCTCGGTGAGCTGGTGGCCGGTGGGGTGATTGGCCGGCAGGTTGCGGTCGTCGCCCACGTCGCCCAGTTCACGACGCAGGAACTCGTGGAAGTGCTGCATGCCGTCTTCCATCGGGCTCTGGTAGGGGCCGGTCTGGTTCTCGCCACGTTCCAGCAGGGCGCGGCGGCCGGCGTCCATGCGCTCGCCGATCTCGTCGTCCTCGATGGCGGTCTCCATGTAGGCGGCACGCTCGGCTTCGATGAACTCGCGCTCGAACCAGACGATTTCCTCGGGGTAGTAGAACTCGACGATGTTGGTGGTCTTGCCCGGGCCGCGCGGAATGAGCGAGGAGATGATGAGCGAGTTGGGATACCACTCCACCATCAGGTTGGGGTAGTAGGTGAGCCAGATGGCGCCGTACTTGGGCAGCTTGCCGCCGTTGAAGCGCAGCACTTCATCGTGCCACTTGCGGTAGACGGGGCTGCCGGGTTTCTGCAGGTCGCGGTGCAGGCCGACGGTCTGCACGGAATACCATTCGCCGAATTCCCACTTCAGGTCGTTGCAGTCCACGAAGTGGCCCAGACCCGGGTGGAAGGGCACGACGTGGTAGTCCTCCAGATAGACCTCGATGAAGGTCTTCCAGTTGTAGTTGCACTCGTGCACCTCGACGTGGTCGAGGCGGTAGCCGGAGAAGTCCAGGTCGGCGGCCACGCTCATGCCGCGCAGGTCGGCGGCGATGTCGCGCGGGCTCTCGAAGAGCAGGCCCTGCCATTCCTGCAGGGGATAGCGGGGCAGCTCCAGGCAGGGCTGCTGGTCGAAGTGCGGGGCACCTTTCAGGCTGCCGTCCAGGTCATAGGTCCAGCGGTGCAGCGGACAGACGATGCTGTCGGCGTTGCCCGAGCCGTTGAGCATGATGGCCTGGCGGTGGCGGCAGACGTTGGAGAGCAGCTCGATGCGGCCCTGCGGGTTCTGCGCGTCGGGGCGCTGGTTGACCAGCACGCGGCCTTCCTGCTCGGCCACCAGGGTGCGGTAGTCGCCGGGTTCGGGCACCATCAGGCGATGGCCGCGATAGCCGGGGCCGTTGTCGAACAGCCGATGCAGTTCTTGTCGATACAGCGATTCGTCGAAATAGGCAGTGACCGGCAACTGGGTTGCGGGTCGCTGGATGTGTGCCAGATGCCCGATGTCCGTCATGATGGAACCTGCGTCCCTCCGACCAGAAGTGATGTGAAGCGGCTTAACAGGAAAGGCGGCCTTCGGCCTGCCGCGGGGCCGGGCCGCTGGAGGATGGGGTAGGCCGCCGGGGCCGGCCGGGGCGCCAGAGGAGAAGGTGGCGCGGGGCGGGGGGTCGAGGCGGCTGCGGCTGATGATGTCCGCGTGCTCCAGAAGGGCCGGATTCTACCGGCAACGGGGTGGGGTGCCCAGCAGATTTTCCAGCGGGATGACGGGGCATTGTGTCCTGTCGGCTTCTTTGGCCGGTTTGGGGGATTCCCCAAGCAGGATGCGTGGGAAGGGCACGACACGCGCTAGAATGCCGACACCCCGGTGTCGCCGGGGGGCCGTGGCACGCCATCGTGTCGCCGGGGCGGCCTGTTCTTGCGCCGTCGCTCGGGCGCGGGCGTGCTTGTCCGTCTGTCGTGTTCGTCGAGGGTATCGAGGTATTGGGATGAAAGTTGCCGCCCGTGCGGACGGGGCTCCGTCGCCGAGTTCCGGTCAGGATGTTCCGGATCCGTCGGAGAGCTTCGACCAGTCGATGCAGGAGCTGGAGGCACTGATCGAACAGATGGAGAACGGCCGTCTGCCGCTGGAAGCGTCGCTGTCGGCCTACGAGCGCGGCGTGACGCTGCTCAAGCGCTGCCGCGACAAGCTGGCGGCGGTCACGCAGCAGGTCGAGGTGCTGGAGGCCGGCCTGCTGGTGCCCTACGAGGCGCCGGAAGAGGCCGGGAGCGAGACCGGTGACGCCGAGGGCGGCACCATGAACACCGGGGCGGTTGCCCCGAGAACTCGGGCGAAGGGGCGCGGAGAATGAACCAGGACACCTTGGCAACGGCGCTGGGCGCCAGCCCGGCCGCTGCGCCGTTGACGCTGCAGGCCTGGATGCACGCGTGTGCTGCACATGTGGAAGAGGCGCTGGCGGCACGGCTGCCGGGGCCTTCGGGGCAGGCACCCGGCCTGGCGCCCGACCGGCTGCACGAGGCCATGCGCTATGCGGTGCTGGGCGGGGGCAAGCGGGTGCGTCCGTTGCTGGTCTATGCCGCTGGCGAGCTGGTGGGCGCCGATGCCCGCGTGCTGGACGGTGCCGCCTGTGCGGTGGAACTCATCCACGTCTATTCGCTGGTACATGACGACATGCCGGCCATGGACAACGACGACATGCGCCGGGGGAAGCCCACGGTGCATCGTCAGTATGGCGAAGCCATGGCCATGCTGGTGGGCGATGCGCTGCAGGCGCTGGCCTTCGAGGTGCTGGTGGCGCCCCTGGTCGAAGGCGACCCGCAGGTGGCCCGGGTGCCGGCAGCCACGATGGTGGCGGCGCTGGCGCGTGCGGCGGGCTCGTGGGGCATGGCCGGCGGCCAGGCGCTGGACATCGAGGGGGTGGGGCTGCGGCTTTCACGCCCCCAGCTGGAGGCCATGCACCGGGCCAAGACCGGGGCGATGCTGTCGGTCTCGGTCGAGCTGGGCCTGCTGGCCGGCGGCCAGCCGTCGGCAGATCTGGCCGAGGCGATGCAGCGCTATGGCCGGGCCATCGGGCTGGCCTTCCAGGTGGTGGACGACATCCTGGACGTGACTGCGGATTCGGCCACGCTGGGCAAGACGGCCGGCAAGGACCAGGCGCAGGACAAGCCCACCTATGTGTCGCTGCTGGGTCTGGAGGGCGCACGCGCACTGGCGGCCGATCTGCACGGCCAGGCGCATGCCTGCCTGCAGGCGCTGGGGCCGCGTGCCGACCGGCTGCGAATGCTGGCAGATTTCATTGTCGAGCGCCTGCACTGACCTGATCATGGCACGTGCCGGGGGATCGACGCCATGCTGCTCCCGGACACGCGCTGCAACGGAATAGAAGATCACCTGCCACTGAGATGAGCGAAGACGCCAAGCCCCAGAACGAGAAGTTGCTGGCCCGCATCGACAGCCCGGCCGACCTGCGCGGCCTGAGCCGCGAGCAGTTGCCGGCGCTGGCCGACGAGCTGCGGGATTACATCGTCAATGCCGTGTCGCGCACGGGCGGTCACCTGTCGTCCAACCTGGGCACGGTGGAGCTGACCATCGCGCTGCACTACGTGTTCGACACGCCGCGTGACCGGCTGGTGTGGGACGTGGGGCACCAGTCCTATCCGCACAAGATCCTTACCGGCCGGCGCGACCAGATGGCCACGCTGCGCCAGTATCAGGGGCTGTCGGGCTTCCCGCGGCGCACCGAGAGCGAGTACGACACCTTCGGGGTAGGGCATTCGTCCACGTCCATCGCGGCAGCAATGGGCATGGCGGTGGCCTCGCGCAACCTGGGCGAGAACCAGGGGCCCGAGCGGCGGCGGCATGTGGCCGTGATCGGAGACGGGGCGATGAGCGCCGGCATGGCCTTCGAGGCGCTGAACAACGCCGGGGTGATGCGCGACGTGGATCTGCTGGTGATCCTGAACGACAACGACATGTCGATCTCGCCGGCGGTGGGCGCGATGAACCACTACCTGGCGCGCATCCTGTCGGCCCGGCCGCTGGTGAAGGCGCGCGACGTGGCGCGGCAGATGCTGTCGGTGGTGCCGCCGATGTACGAGCTGGCCCGCAAGCTGGAAGAGCATGCCAAGGGCATGCTGGTGCCGGCCACGCTCTTCGAGGAGCTGGGCTTCACGTACTTCGGGCCCATCGATGGGCACGACCTGGATGCACTGGTGCCCACGCTGCAGAACCTGCGCGAGATGCGCGGGCCGCTGTTCCTGCACGTCATCACCCGCAAGGGGCAGGGTTACAAGCTGGCCGAGTCCGATCCGGTGCTCTACCACGGGCCCGGCAAGTTCGATCCGGCCGAGGGCATCAAGCGGCCGCTCACGCCGCCGACCAAACCCACCTACACGCAGGTGTTCTCGGACTGGGTCTGCGACATGGCCGAGGTCGAGTCGCGGCTGGTGGCGGTGACGCCCGCCATGCGCGAGGGGTCGGGGCTGGTGGAGTTCGAGAAGCGATTCCCGCAGCGCTACTTCGATGTGGGCATTGCCGAGCAGCACGCCGTCACCTTCGCGGCCGGCATGGCCTGTGACGGGCTGGTGCCGGTGGTGGCCATCTATTCCACCTTCCTGCAGCGCGCCTACGACCAGCTGCTGCATGACGTGGCGCTGCAGGACCTGCCAGTGGTGTTCGCGCTGGACCGCAGCGGCCTGGTGGGGGCCGACGGGGCCACGCATGCTGGCGTGTATGACTACGCCTTCCTGCGCTGCGTGCCCAACATGGTGATCATGGCGCCGGCCGACGAGAACGAATGTCGGCAGATGCTGTATTCAGCCGTGCGCTACCACGCGCCGGTGGCCGTGCGCTATCCGCGCGGCACGGGCCCGGGCGTGCCGGTGCAGAAGGAATTCACCGAACTGCCGCGCGGCAAGGCCGAGGTGCGGCGCCAGGGCAAGCGCATTGCCATCCTGGCCTTCGGGTCGATGGTGGCACCCGCCATGACGGCCGGCGAGGCGCTGGATGCCACGGTGGTCAACATGCGCTTCGTCAAGCCCATCGACGCCGAGCTGATCCGCGAGCTGGCGGCCACGCATGACGCCTTCGTGACAGTGGAAGAGCATGTGGTGATGGGTGGCGCCGGCAGTGCCTGCCTGGAGGTGCTGGCCGAGGCGGGCATCGAGAAGCCCGTGCTGCTGCTGGGCCTGCCGGACCGCTACATCGAGCACGGCGAGCATGCGCTGCTGCTGCGGCTGGAAGGGCTGGACGGGCCGGGCATCGAGAAGCGGATCCGCGAGCGCTTTCCCGAGGCCTGAGCTTCCCTGGCCTGAACGTTCGGGGACAGAACGTTGCAGATCCGGATCTCCCAGGTCTGAACCTGTCAGGCCTGAAAAAAAAGAACCCCGAATCCGCGGCAGCAGACTCGGGGCGAAGAGAGGAGATTTAGGAGATTGAGGCAATTGAAACAACCGATGTCGGGCTTGTGACGGCATCGGTGAAAAATCGCTTGCGTCTGTGAGGATTTTCGCACAGAGCATGCAGTTCCCCTAGGACCGTTCGTCTGTCGTTGGGTACCGTTCATAAGCGACCCCGACAGGAAGGGTTGTATGTATCACGGTTGACACATGTCCCCGCTTGACGGGCTTGACACGCGGGCTTCGCGGGGTGAAGCCCTGACCAGGGTGAGGGGCCTGACGTTCAACGCAGCGGCCGTTCAACGCAGCTGCAGCATGCCTTTCTGGTGGCGGTGCATCAGGTTGATGCTGGCCCAGGCGCCTTCGCGGGTCCACTGGCCCTGGCGGATCTGCGCCAGCACGGCCTCCAGCGGGTGCAGGCTGGCGCTTTCGGTTTCGCCGTCGGGATGGGTGGGCTGAAAGCCTTCCGGCACCTGCAGGTCGAAGACGTGCATGCGCTCGCGGTGCAGGACGGTGTGGCCATCGTCCTCGCTCAGGCTGGTGGAGTCCATGATGCCGGTGGGCAGCGCATGACGCGCGAGCGCCTGGGAAAGGCCGGCTTCCTCGGCGGCCTCGCGGAACAGCGTGGAGAGCGGCGTTTCGTCGCAGCCGATGCCGCCGGCCACCAGGGAATCCAGGAGGCCCGGGTCAATGGCCTTGTGGGCCGCACGACGGGCACACCAGAGCTGAGGCTGCCCCTCATGGACGGTGTAGACGTTGACCTGCACCGTGCGCAGCAGGAGCCCCAGCGGACGCAGCAGAGACCGTTCGATGTGAAAGAGCGGTTCCTGCTCGTCGGGCCCGAAGACCTCGATGGCCTCGCCCCGCCAGCCGGGCAGCGCCCCCCGGGCCTGCATCTCCTGGGCCCAGGACTGCAGCAGAGTCGGTTCCACCCGCACCAGACGCACGTGCGGCTGGCCGTCCCGGGTCTCGACGTTGAAGATGCGCGCGTCCAGCCGCGGCAGCCAGCCGGGCGACACGGCGCCCAGGCAGTGCTGACGGTACCAGAGCGGCGCCAGGCCTTCCGGCGCCTTGGCCAGCGAGGCGTCGAGCAGGGCGGGAGCCGACGTGATGGAGGGCTTCATGGGCGGGGGCCCGATCTCAGTCCCGGAAATTGTTCATGACCAGCGGCAGTTCGGGCACGCCGCTGCGGATGAGGCCGATGGCGGTCTGCAGGTCGTCGCGCTTGTTGCCCGAGACGCGCACGGATTCGCCCTGGATGGAGCCGCTGACCTTCATCTTGGAATCCTTCAGCAGCTTGACGATCTTCTTGGCGACATCGGTGGGCACGCCGTGGCGCACGGTGATCTTCTGCTTCATCTTGTCGCCGCCGATCTTCTCGGGCTTGGCTTCGTCCAGGTAGCGCACGTCGACGTTGCGCTTGGCCAGCTTGGCCACCAGCACGTCGCGCACCTGGCCCAGCTTGAAGTCGTCATCGGCGAAGGTGGTCATTTCCTTGTCCTTCAGCTCGATGCGGGCGTCCGACCCCTTGAAGTCGAAGCGGTTGCTGATTTCCTTGTTGGCCTGGTCGACCGCATTGCGGATCTCGACCATATCGGCTTCACAGACGACGTCGAAAGAGGGCATGGTTAGGGCTCCGGTCAGCGTGGAGGATCTTCTGAACACGTCCCGCGGGCAGGCGCGCCATGGAACGGGATGCGGGACGACGCGATACCTGCTGTCCCATGGCGCCGCCATGGACACCCGGTGGCCGCGCAGTCATGCGCCCGCCCCGGAGGATGCGATGGCCGCAAGGATTTGTTCGGAAGATCCGGAAGGGGCTATTTTAGGGTGCTTGCCTGCCGTTTGTCCGCCCGATGGGCGGCAGGCTGTGAGAGGCCATTCCTTTCCGCATGTGTCTTCCATCGGGGCCAAGCCGGTGTAGGATACGCGGACGGGCATCTGCGGCTGGCGGGACGGTTCCTTCCCATGGCCGCACGGACTATCTATCTCCGGGAGGATGGGCAGGATGGCGAACAGTGGCAATCGGGCGCCGGCGGGGCAGCAGGCGGACAAGGACGTGACAGGCACGTCGCCGGTCACGGCACTGGAGCGGTTGCGACAGTTCACCACCGTGGTCGCCGACACGGGCGATTTCCACGGGCTGCAGACCTTCCGCCCGCAGGACGCCACCACCAACCCCTCGCTCATCCTGAAGGCCGTGCAGAAGCCCGAGTACGCCGGCCTCATGCACGAGGTGCAGGCCCGCTACCCACAGGCCCCGCTCGACGAGCTGGCTGACCGGCTGCTGGTGGCCTTCGGACAGAAGATCCTGCAGATCATTCCCGGTCGGGTCTCCACCGAGGTGGATGCGCGGTTGTCGTTCTCGACCGATGCCACGGTGGCGCGTGCCGAGCGTCTGATGGACTACTACGCGCAGGCCGGCATCGGCCGTGACCGCGTGCTGCTCAAGATCGCGGCCACCTGGGAGGGCATCGAGGCCGCCCGTCGGCTGGAACGCACCGGCATCCACTGCAACCTCACGCTGCTCTTCGGCTTTGCCCAGGCGGTGGCCTGTGCCGATGCCGGGGTCACGCTGATCAGCCCCTTTGTCGGGCGCATCCTGGACTGGTACCGTGCCCGCGAGGGGCGTGACTTCACGGTCGAGGAAGATCCGGGCGTGCTGTCGGTGCGGCGCATCTACACCTATTACAAGCGCTTCGGCTATCCGTGTGAAGTGATGGGGGCGAGCTTTCGCAGCACGGCGCAGATCCTGGCGCTGGCCGGGTGCGACCTGCTCACCATCAGCCCGGCGCTGCTGGCCGAGCTGGATGCGCAGGAGGTGCCGGTGGCGCGGAAACTGGATCCGGACGCGGCGCGTCAGGCGCAGATCGAACGGCTGTCACTGGATGAGCCCGCCTTCCGCTTCGACCTGAACGAGGATGCGATGGCGACCGAGAAACTGGCCGAGGGCATCCGTGCCTTCGTGGCGGATGCGCGGACCCTGGACGGGCTGCTGGCGAGAAAAGTGTGAAGATGCGCGACCAGGACAGAAAAGGCCATACATGGCTGGCAGCGGGGCTGCTGGCGCTGCTGGCAGGGTGTGCGGGGCTTTCGTCGCCCCGGGCGCCGGTCGTGGCGGCCAGCCAGGGCGGCGTCTCGGTGGCTGCCGAGCCGGGCGAGGCGGCTCCCCGGTCCCTGCCGGCACGGGAGCCGCAGGCGCTGACGGCGGATGCTGATGACGAACTGCCGGAGCGTGTCGAGGACGTGCCTCAGGCCCAGGGCCCGGCGCCGGCCGAGCTGACGCCGACGTACTGCCACAACCTGTACGATGCGCTGGAGGGGCAGATTCGCAGCCGCCAGCTGGTCGATGCCGGCGAGCAGCGCCTGCCGGGCTATCCGTTCCTGCGGACGGATCGCTTCCTGGCGTCCTTTGGCGCTGATTTTGAGTCCACGCTGACGGCTTTGAAACGGAGCGAGCGTCAGGCGCAGGCCGCCACGCTGCTGAAGTCGCCTGCCTTCCAGGCTTGGCTGGCGCAGATGCAGCGGCTGGACACCCAGGTGCGGCATCTGGAGGTGTCGCGCCTGCCGGCCCAGGCCTTCCCGCTGTATCAGCTGGCCGACCGGCACGCGCTGCTGGGCGCCCTGGATCAGTGCGCACCGCTGCTGACGGCCGAGCTGACGCCGGGCGACGTGCCGCGCATCCTGGCCGAGGCCAAGGTGCCTGATGAATATCAGCGCTCGTTGCGGGCGCTGGGTCTCTACCCGATTACCGGCATTGGCGTGGCCTCGTCCATCCGCAACTGGGAGGCTCACCAGCGCGAGGTGTTCCAGCGGCAGCGCCATCCCGATTTCTCGGGACGGGCGACCTTCCAGCGCTATCGCCCCGCGAAAACGCCCTCAGGCGCCGATGCCTGGCGCGCGGCGGCGAAGGTGATGCAGGCGGTCCAGCGCGATGCGCTGGGCATCCCGAAGTTCTTGCCGGCGCAGCGTGATGCGCTCTTCGAGGCCTTCGCGCCGACCTTCGAGGTGGCCACGGTCAACGACTCCGACCGCATCGGCCGCCTGCAGTGGATTGATCTGGCGGGCCTGGTGCGTGACCCGCGCGAGCGTTTCTGGCTGGATGTGGACACCAACGTGCCGGCAGTCTATCGGCAGCTGACGTTCACGCGCTTTGGCAAGGCGGTGCTGCCGCAGCTGGTCTACACCATCTGGTTCAGCGAGCGGCCGATGGAAAGCGGCAGCGACATGCTGGGCGGACGGCTGGACGGCCTGGTGTGGCGGGTGACGCTGGACGAGGACGGCGCACCGCTGATCTTCGACACCATCCAGCCCAGCGGCCGCTTTGCGATGTTCTTCCCCACGCGGCGGCTGATGCCGGATGCGCACGCGCGTGCGAACGTGGACAGTCTGGTCGAATGGGTCTATTCCCCCATCGACGTGGCCATCGAGGACTGGGTGGGCGAGACCTGGCCCGGTCCGCTGTCGCTGCATGTCAGCAGCCGTACCCACCAGCTGGTGGGCATTGCGGCTCCGGGGAAAGCCTGGGGGACGCCCGTCTTCGACAACCCGCCGTACCAGCTGGTGTCGGACGACGTGCTGCGGGCGCTGCCGGTGCCGGGGGACGGCCGGCGCAGCATCTACAACCAGGACGGCATCGTCTCGGGCACCGAGCGGCTGGGCCGCTGGCTGCTGTGGTCGATGGGCATCTCCAACATGGGGGCCATCCGCCAGCCGGGGCATCAGCCCACGGCGCTGGTGGGCCGTCGCCACTTCGACGACCCGTACCTGTTCCAGAAGCGTTATCGGCGGGTGCCCGCGCCGGAGGCCGGCAAGCGCTGACGCAGCAGCCCGGCAACATCCTGCCGGGCAGAAGCGTGGGGTAGCCGGGCAGATCTATCGCGGCCCGGCAGATTTGCCAGGCACTACCAGCGGGCTCAGCGTCCGTCTGCGCCCGCCTGCTTCTGACGCAGCAGCACCCCGCATTCCGTGTGCGGGGTGAACGGGAACTGGTCGAACAGCGCCATGCGCTGGATGGTGTGCGTCTGGCAGAGGGTGTCGAGGTTGGCGCGCAGCGTGTGCGGGTTGCACGAGATGTACACGATGTTCGGGAAACGCTGCAGCAGCGCCAGCGTCGCGTCATCGACCCCGGCGCGCGGCGGGTCCACCAGCACGGAGGAGAAATCGTGGTCGGCCAGCGAGATCTCCTGCTCGCGCAGGCGCCGGAAGCTGCGTTCGCCCTGCATGGCCTGCGTGTACTCCTCGGCCGACAGGCGCGCGATGCGCACGTTGGGCCGTGCGTTGGCCTGAATGTTCCATTGTGCGGCCTGCACCGAGGTCTTGGACACTTCGGTGGCCAGCACCTGACGGAAATGCCGTGACAGCGGCAGCGTGAAGTTGCCGTTGCCGCAATAGAGTTCCAGCAGGTCGGAGGCCGGCGAGATGCCGGCCTGCTGCACCGCTTCGCAGGCCCAGCCGATCATCCGTTCGCACATCCGGGCGTTGGGCTGCGTGAAGGCGCCCTCGGGCTGGCGATACAGGAAGGGGGCGGGTGGCGCGCCGTCCGGACCGGGAATCTCCAGCCGCTCGATCACGAAGTCCTGCGACAGCACCCGTTTCTGGCCCCGGCTGCGACCGATGACATGGATGCCCAGCGCCGTCTGCAGCTGGCGCGCGGCGGCTTCCCAGGCATCGTCCAGCGGGCGGTGGTAGACCATTGTCACCAGCATCTCACCGCTGAGGGTGGCCAGAAACTCCACCTGATACCAGCGCCGTCGCAGCACGGGATCGGCGCTGGCCGCCGCCAGCAGGCGTGGCATCAGCGCATTGATGGCCTCGCAGGCGGGTGGAAACTGCTCGACGCGTTGCAGGGTGGCGCTGCTGGCCTTCTGCCCGGGCGAGAACATCGCATAGCAGATGGCGTCGTCCTCGTGCCAGATGCGGAACTCGGCGCGCATCCGGTAGTGCCGGGGTGCCGAGGCAAAGACCTCGATGGCCGGGATGTCGAGCCCGGCAAAGAGGGCCTTGAGCGCCTCGTGCTTGGCGTCGAGCTGGCGGTCGTAGTCGGCGGCCACGAAGGTCTCGGAGGCTACTGCGGGGCCCTCATGGGGGGCGGAGGCCTTGGCGGAGGTCTGGGAAGGGGTCTCGGATGGGGCCTGGGAGGGCGTGCTGGCGTGGGTCACGGCGGCAAGGTTCCTCGGGGTCAAGGGCCGGTCACGGGGACGTGCGGCAGGAAACGGTCAGGGTGGGCAGGGAGGGGCAGCCGGGCGGGTTCAGTGTGCGCCGGTGCTGCCAAAGCCGCCCGTGCCGCGGTCGGAGGCGGCGAAGTCGTCCACCACCCGGAAGCTGGCCTGCACCACGGGCACGATGACGAGCTGGGCCAGCCGCTCGAAGGGCTGCAGGGTGTAGGCGGTGTTGCCCCGATTCCAGCACGAGACCATCAGCGGGCCCTGGTAGTCGGAGTCGATGAGGCCCACCAGGTTGCCCAGCACCAGGCCGTGCTTGTGGCCCAGGCCCGAGCGGGGCAGGATCATGGCCGCCAGGCCCGGATCGCCAATGTGGATGGCCAGTCCGGTGGGGATGAGGTGCGTGCTGCCGGGTTCGATCACCAGCGGCGCATCCAGGCAGGGGCGCAGGTCCAGGCCGGCGCTGCCGGGCGTGGCGTAGGCGGGCAGCTGCTCGGCCATGCGGGGGTCAAGGATCTTCAGGTCGATCTGGGGGGCGGAGGACTGGGTCATCGGTCGGGTGTTTCGGAGGTGTCGGAGCGGAAGCGGCGGGAGCCGCTCGATGGGGTTGTGTGTCCGGGGGCCGGTACTTCAGCGGGCTTCAGCAAGACTTTAGCGGGCCGAAGTGCCAAAGAGGCTGCCCACAAGGCTTCTTCGGAAAGGCGGCCCTGCGGTTCAGGCCGGCAGCCGCTGCGCCAGCTCCTCCACCAGCTGGCGGGCCAGCGCCGTCTTGCTGCCCGAGGGCAGTGGGTGGTGTCCGGCCTCGTCCACCAGCAGCAGGGTGTTGTGGTCCTGATTGAAGGTGGCAGGCCCCAGGTTGGCCACCAGCAGCGGCACGCCCTTGCGCAGGCGCTTCTCGGTGGCATGCTGCACCAGGTTCTCAGTCTCGGCGGCAAAGCCCACACAGTAGGGGGCGTCGTGCCGGCGGGCGACGGTGGCGAGGATGTCGGGGTTCTCCACCAGCGGGATCGAGGGCACGCCGGCCGCCGGTGTGCCTTCCGTATCCGGCAGGGCCGACGCGTCGAGGCCGTCGGCCACGGGGGCGTGCGGAGCGATGAGGGGCGGCTGGGCGGATGGCTTCTTGATCTTCTGCGTGGCTTCCTGGGCCGGTCGCCAGTCGGCCACGGCGGCCACGGCGATGAAGCAGTCGATGCTGATGGTGGAGGCCGCCAGATCCAGTTCGGCGGTGACGGCATCCAGCATCTGCCGGGCGCTCTGCACGCCGATGAAGCGCACGCCGGCCGGTCGCGGCAGCTGGGTGGGTCCGCTGACCAGCGTCACGGAGGCGCCGGCGCGGCGGCAGGCCTGGGCCAGGGCATAGCCCATCTTGCCGGAGGACTGATTGGTGATGCCGCGCACCGGGTCGATGGCCTCGTAGGTGGGGCCGGCCGTGAGCAGGATGCGCTTGCCCTGCAGCCGCTTGGGCGTGAAGAAGGCGTTCAGCTCCTCGATCAGGTCCAGCGGCTCCAGCATGCGGCCAGCGCCCACTTCGCCGCAGGCCTGCTCGCCCGCGTCGGGGCCCAGCACGCCGATGCCGTCGGCGCGCAGCTGGTTGATGTTGCGCTGGGTGGCCGGGTTCTGCCACATCTGCCGGTTCATGGCCGGGGCCACCAGCAGCGGAATGTCCCGCGCCACGCACAGCGTGGAGAGCAGGTCGTCGCAGTGCCCATGGGCCAGCTTCGCGATGAAGTCTGCCGTGGCTGGCGCCACCAGGATCGCATCGGCCTGACGGCTCAGCTCGATGTGCGGCATGTTGTCGTCGATGCGGGCATCGAAGGCATCGGTGTAGACCGGGTTGCCCGACAGTGCCTGGAAGGTGACGGCACCGACGAAACGGGTGGCGGCCTCGGTCATCACCACCTGCACCTGGGCGCCGGCACGGCCTAGATCGCGCACCAGCTGGGCGGCCTTGTAGGCGGCCACGCCGCCGGTCACGCCCAGCACCAGGCGTCGGCCGGCCAGCGGGGCAGGCGGCAGGCTCTGCTCATCCGGGGTGGCGGGAGGCCAGGTGTCGTGGGTGGCGGGGGGCGTGTAGGCGGGTGTGTTCATGGTGGGCACGGTCGCGGTCTGCCGGCGGTGCCGGGATCGACCGTGGAAGGGGATTCATCGGATCGGGAAGCGCTGCCGGGGCGGGAGGGGCGCTTTGCGCCGGCAGCGCGACCCTGGACAGGCAAGCGCTTACCGGGCCTTGCGGGGGCGCAGCCAGGGCAGCAGTTCGTAGCAGATCAGCAGGATGGCGCCCAGCGTGATGGCGCAGTCGGCCAGATTGAAGGCCGGGAAGGCCCAGCCGCCCTGGTAGAACAGCAGGAAGTCGGTGACATGCCCCAGCACCAGGCGGTCGACCAGGTTGCCGATGGCGCCACCCAGGATGAGTGCAAGCGCCATGGAGAACATCCGCTGCCCCCGCGCCGAGAAGAGCAGCGAGATGAGCACCGCCGAGGCCACGACGGCGATGCCGGCAAAGAACCAGCGCTGCCAGCCGCTGTGGCCGGCCAGGAAGCTGAAGGCCGCACCGGGGTTGTAGAGCAGCGTGAGATCGAAGAAGCCTTGGATGACTGGCAGCCGCTCGCCGTAGGCGAAGCTGCCGATGATCTGGTACTTGCTGATCTGGTCCAGCACGATGACCACCAGCGCCAGCACGAGCCAGGGCCAGACGGCGGCACGGTGCGCCGTCGGGGCGGAGGCGGGGGTGTGGGGATCGTCGGGGGCTGTCATGGATGGCTCCGTGGCTCAGGCATGCTGGCGGGGCTCGCCCTCGCCGAACAGGTTGCTCTCGCAGCGACCGCACAGCCCCGGGTGCTCGGGGTTGGCGCCCACGTCGGCGCGCCAGTGCCAGCAGCGCTCGCATTTCTGGTGCGGGCTGGCCTTGGCGTCGATGACTAGCTCGGAGTCAGCCGCGCCTTCGGAGAGGCGGGCCGCCGAAGTAATCAGCACGAAGCGCAGATCGTCCTCCAGGCTGGCCAGGGCATCATGCAGCTCGCCGGCCGGTGCGGTCAGCGCCACCTCGGCCTGCAGCGACGAGCCGATCTCGCCCCGCTCGCGCAGCTGCGATTCCAGGTACGCCTGCACCTGGGCACGCGCCTTGCGGATCAGGCCCCAGCGGGCATCCAGCGCCTCGGCGTCGGGCAGCTCGGGGAAGACGTGGAAGAGCTCTTCCTGGATGCTGGCGCCCGGTTCGCGGCAGCGTTCGGGGGCGAACACTGGCCAGGCCTCGTCGGCCGTGAACGACAGGATCGGCGCCATCAGCTTGAGCAGCGCGTCGGTGATGTGCCAGAGGGCAGTCTGCGCGCTGCGCCGTGCCAGGCTGTTCTCGGCCGTGGTGTAGAGACGGTCCTTCAGGATGTCCAGATAGAAGGCCCCCAGCTCTTCCGAGCAGAAGGTCTGCAGCAGCGAGACGATGGGGTGGAACTCGTACTTCAGATAGTGGTCCACGATGCGCTTCTGGACCTGCTCGGTCATCACCAGCGCGTAGCGGTCGATGTCGAACATCCGGTCCAGCGGCACGGCATCCTTCTGGATGTCGAAATCGGAGACGTTGGCCAGCAGGAAGCGCAGCGTGTTGCGGATGCGGCGATAGGCCTCGACCACGCGCTTGAGGATCTCGTCCGAGACCGAGATCTCGCCCGAGTAGTCGCTGCTGGCCGTCCACAGGCGCAGGATCTCGGCACCCAGCCGGTTGGCCACTTCCTGGGGCTCCACGCCGTTGCCCAGCGACTTGCTCATCTTGCGGCCCTGGCCGTCCACCACCATGCCGTGCGTGAGCAGCGCCTTGTAGGGCGGGGCGTCGTTCATCATGCACGAGGTGAGCAGCGACGAGTGGAACCAGCCTCGGTGCTGGTCCGAGCCTTCCAGGTACAGGTCGGCCGGGAAGGCGGAGTCATCGCGGTGCGAGCCCCGAAGCACCGTCTGGTGCGTGGTGCCGGAATCGAACCACACATCCAGGGTGTCCTTGCCTTTCTCGTACTGGTCGGCCTCGTCGCCCAGCAGATCGCGCGGATCCAGCGTCTGCCAGATCTCGATGCCGTGCTTCTCCACCAGATCGGCCACCTGGTCCAGCAGCTCAGGGGTGCGGGGGTGCAGCTCGCCCGTTTCCTTGTGCAGGAAGAAGGCCATCGGCACGCCCCACTGGCGCTGGCGAGACAGCGTCCAGTCCGGACGGTTGGCGATCATGGCGTGCAGCCGCGCCTTGCCCCAGGCCGGGTAGAAGGTGGTTTCCTCCACGCCGCGCAGGGCACGCTCGCGCAACGTGGCGCCTTCCTTCGGCTTCAGGTCCATGCCGGCGAACCACTGGCTGGTGGCACGCAGGATCAGCGGCGTCTTGTGCCGCCAGCAGTGCATGTAGCTGTGGGCCACTTTTTCGGTGGCAAAGAGCGTGCCGTTGTCGCGCATGTGGGCGACGATCTTCGGGTTGGCGTCCCAGACGGACAGCCCGCCGAACAGCGGCAGCGTGGGCACGTACTGGCCGTTGCCCATCACGATGTTGATGATCTCGTCGTCCTTCATGCCGTGGGCACGGCAGGTCTGGAAGTCTTCCACACCGTGGGCCGGTGAGGAATGCACGAGACCCGTGCCGGTGTCGATGGTCACGTAGTCGGCCACGTACACCGGCGAGGTGCGCTCGTAGAACGGATGGTGGAACCGCACGCCGTTGAGCGCCTGGCCGGGGGCGGTGGCGATGATGCGGCCTTCCAGACCGTAGCGCTCCAGCTGGGGCGCCACGCGTTCCTTGGCCAGGATCAGCAGCGTGGGCTTGCCGTCACGCTGGGTCTCGACCAGCGCGTACTCGATCTCGGGGTGCAGGTTCAGCGCCTGGTTGGACGGCAGCGTCCAGGGCGTGGTGGTCCAGATGATGGCGTAGCCGTGATCGGTGGGCAGCTTGTCCAGGCCGAAGGCGCGGGCCACCCGCTCGGGCTCGGCAAAGGCAAAGCCCACGTCCACGGTGGGATCGGTGCGGTCGGCGTATTCCACCTCGGCCTCGGCCAGTGCGGAACCGCAGTCGAAGCACCAGTTCACGGGCTTGAGGCCCCGGAACACGAAGCCGGCACGCATGATGGTGGCCAGCGACCGGATCTCCTCGGCCTCGCTGGCCGGGCGCATCGTCAGGTAGGGATGGTCCCAGTCAGCCAGCACGCCCAGCCGCATGAAGTCGGTCTTCTGCTTCTCGACCTGCTCGCCGGCGTAGGCGCGGCATTTGGCCTGCACTTCGGTGGTGGGCAGGTTCTTGCCGTACTTCTTCTCGATCTGGTGCTCGATGGGCATGCCGTGGCAGTCCCAGCCGGGCACGTAACGGGCATCGTAGCCGGCCAGATTGCGCGACTTGATGATGATGTCCTTCAGGATCTTGTTGATGGCATGACCCATGTGGATCACCCCGTTGGCATACGGGGGGCCATCGTGCAGCACGAAGATCGGCCGGCCCTTGGCCACGGCGCGGATGCGGCGGTAGACGCCCTGGTCTTCCCACTGCTTGACGCGGCCCGGCTCCTGCTTGGGCAGGTTGCCGCGCATCGGGAAGGGGGTGTCGGGCAGGTTCAGGGTGTGGCGGTAGCCGGAGGCGCCCTCGTTGCCGGCGGATTCAGTCGATTTGGCCATCGGAGTCGGTCGTCTTTTGAAAATGGGCCCGTGCCTTGCGCACGTCGTCGGCAATCTGCCGGCCCAGGGAGTCGAGATCGGGGAAAGGCAGCTCGTCGCGCAGCTTTTCCAGGAATTCCACGCGGACCAGCCGGCCGTAGGCATCGCCCGACCAGTCCAGCAGATGCACCTCCAGCAGCCAGGCACCGTCGGCCTCCACGGCCGGGCGGGTGCCGAAGCTGGCCACGCCGGGCACGGCCTGGGCAGGATCGTCGGACAGGCCGTACACCTGCACCACGAAGATGCCCTGCAGCGCCGGGCGCCCCCACGGGAAACGCAGGTTCAGCGTGGGAAAGCCCAGCCGGGTGCCCAGGCGGCGGCCGTGGCTGACGCGGCCGGAGATGGCATAGGGGCGGCCCAGCATCTGCGCCGCCCAAGGGAAGTCGGCCTGCAGCAGTGCCTCACGGATGAGCGAGCTGGAGATGCGCACGCCCGCATCTTCCACCGTGGGCATGGCCAGCACGCGGATGCCGCACTGCTGGCCCACGGACTTCAGCATGCCGAAGTCGCCCTGGCGCTGTGCACCGAAGCAGAAGTCGGTGCCGATGCGGATGTGACGGGCCTGGAGCCCCTGCGCCAGGCAGGCGCGCACGAAATCCTCGGCCGGCCACTGTGCCACCCGCTGATCGAACGGGGCCAGATGCACCCGGTCCACCCCCAGCGAAGCCAGCATTTCCAGCCGGTCGCGCAGCGTGGAAATGCGCACGGGCTCGGGGCCGACATCGCGGCCGCGCTGTCTGGCCAGCGCGTGAAAGTACTCGCGCGGATGGGGCTCGAAGGTGAGCACCGCTGCCGGCAGGCCGGCCTCGCGCGCGTCGGCCACCAGCGTGCGCACCAGGGCCTGGTGGCCCAGATGCACGCCGTCGAAGTTGCCGATGGTCAGCGCACAGGGCTGGTCCAGATGGGCAGGGGGCAGGGATCGGAGAATTTTCACCGGCCTGATTATAAGGATAACGCCCGGGATGTCCGCGCGGAAAGCGCCCGGATGCGGGCGACAAGGTGTCCGGAAGGCCACGATCGGTGGCTTTTGGGGGCAGCGGGGGCCTGACGGGTTCGGTGGCGGGGCGCCCGCTGCTAACATTCCGCATCGAGTGCCCACCCTTTCACCTCCGGACCGCCATCATGAGTGCTGCTGCCCAGAAAACAAGTGCCTCGCCTGCCCGTGTCGTCATCCTCATCTCGGGGCGCGGCTCCAACATGATGGCGCTTGTCGAAGCCATCGAGCAGCAGAAGTTGCCGGTGGAGGTGGCGGGCGTCATCAGCAACCGCCCCGATGCGGCCGGTCTGGCCTGGGCAAAGGCGCGGGGCATCACCACCCGGGCGCTGGATCATCGCCAGTATCCCAACCGTGCCGCCTTTGACGAGGCGCTGGCCAACACCATCGATGCGCTGGTGCCGCCTGCCCAGGCCCCGTGGGTGCTGCTGGCCGGCTTCATGCGCGTGCTCACCGCCAGCTTCGTGCTGCGCTACACGCGCCGGCTGGTCAACATCCACCCGGCGCTGCTGCCGGCCCACCCGGGGCTGCACACCCACCGTCAGGCGCTGGACGGTGGCGCCATGCTGCATGGCGCCACGGTGCATTTCGTCACCCCTGAAGTGGATGTGGGGCCGATCATTGCCCAGGCCGTGGTGCCGGTGCTGGTCAATGACACCGAAGAGGTGCTGGCCGCGCGCGTGCTGGAGATGGAGCACCGGCTCTTTCCGCAGGTGCTGAGCTGGCTGGCCGCCGGTCGCATCACGCTCACGCCCGTGGGCGGCGTGCTGCTGGACGGCGAGGACCACCCGGAACAGCGCACACTGCTGCATCCGCTGCTGACGGGCGGCCGCGCCTGATTCACTCTTTCCTCGGCATTACGCATGAACGACAGAACCCCGCAGGAGTCCGGCGCACGCGACATGCCGCCGCGCATTGATGCCCGGCTGCTTGGGCTGGCCGCCGATGCGCTGGCCGCCGTGCTGCCGGCCGATGCCGCGCAGGCCGCACGGCTCTTTGCCACCCCGTCACCCGCGTGGGGGAAGGCTGCGCCTGCCGACCAGCAACTGGGGGCGTGGCTGCGTCGGCACCCGTCGCTGGGGGCGCGTGATCGCCGCTGGCTATCGGACCGGGTCTATGACGTGCTGCGCCATGGCCGGGCCTACGAATCCTTCCTGGAGGAGGGCGGCCGTGTAGACGCCGACGGACAGGCTTCGGCTGTCCGGGAGCGCCTGTCGGGTCTGATGCGCCTTTCCGAGGCGCTGCGGACCCATGCCGGACCCGAAGCCGCGGCCTATCGTCAGTGGCTGGAACAGCAGCCGCCGGCCGTGCGCTTCAGCCTGCCGGACTGGCTATGGGAAGGGCTTGCCGCCACTCATGGCGAGCAGGCCGAGGCGCTGGCAGCCACCTTGCTGCTGCCAGCCGCCATCGAGATTCGCAGCAACCTGCTCAAGGGCAAGGCCACGGCGCTGCAGAAGAAGCTGGCCGAGGCGGGCGTGGCCGCCGAGACCGTCCCTGAGGCACCTGCGGCGCTGCGGGTGATGGGCCGCCCGGCACTCACCCGGCTGCCGCTTTTCGAGAACGGCTGGTTCGAGCTGCAGGATGCCGGCAGCCAGGCCATTGCCGAATGCGGTGCGGCCCGGCGCGGCGAGCGGGTTATCGACTTCTGTGCGGGCGCCGGCGGCAAGACGCTCGCACTGGCCGCGCGGATGCGCAACCAGGGCCAGGTGCTGGCCTTTGATACCGACGAGGCCCGCCTGTCCCGGCTGGGGCCGAGGCTCAAGCGGGCCGGCGTGGACATCGTGACGCAGATGCGTCTGAAGGACAGCCACGACGCGCGCCTGGCGCGCTACCAGGGCTGGGCCGATCTGGTGCTGGTGGATGCACCGTGCAGCGGCAGCGGCACGCTGCGCCGCCATCCGGACCTGAAGTGGCGGCTGCAGCCGCAGGAAGTCGCGCATTATCGGCAGCTGCAACGGCAGATCATGGCCGCTGCCGCGCGCCTGCTGCGCCCGGGCGGCCGGCTGGTCTACGCCACCTGCAGCCTGCTGGCCGACGAGAACGAGGCGCAGATGGCCTGGCTGGCCCACAGGGCGGGCGGGGTATCGGCTGCCGGCGGTGCAGCTGGTGCAGCTGACGCGGCCGGTGCCGCGGAAAGGGCGGCCAACCTGACGGGGGCCGCCAGTGCGGCAGCGGTAGGGGCAGCAGCAGGGGGCGTGCAAGCCACGGACCCGACCTGGCCTGCCGTGTCGTTGCAGCCTGTGGCGCAGCGTTACTGGCTGCCGCAGCCCGAGGGCGGTGACGTCTTCTTCATGGCCAGCTGGACGCGGGTCTGATCCGCTTCGATATCGCCATATCCCATGGCCTGCCTGGGGAGCCAGGTCCGGGCAGCGCGCACTTGCAGGTGCTGCCGGGCAGGTCGCGCCTTGCCATCACACAGCAGTGACCAACCAGCATGACATCCGGGCAGTGGGCAGCGCTGGCGGCAGGCAACAAAAAACCGGCCAGCGCGAGGGGCGGGGCCGGTTCTTGCAGATCGGGTGATGGACGGCTACCGCAGGGGCAGCCCGACCGGGATCACTTGATCTTGGTTTCCTTGTAGGGAACGTGCTTGCGGGCAACCGGATCGAACTTCTTGATTTCCATCTTTTCCGGCTGGGTGCGCTTGTTCTTGGTGGTGGTGTAGAAATGACCGGTACCAGCGGTCGATTCCAGTTTGATCTTGTCACGCATGTCGGTTCTCCCGGGAGGTGAGGTCGGTTCGGGCTGAGGGGATCAGGCCTTGGCGGCGTTGATCTCGGCCAGAACGGCCTCGACGCCCAGCTTGTCGATCTTGCGCAGGCCGGCAGCCGTCACGCGAAGGCGGACATAGCGCTGTTCGCTTTCCACCCACAGGCGGCGTTGCTGCAGGTTGGGCAGGAAACGACGCTTGGTCTTGTTGTTTGCGTGGGAAACGTTGTTCCCGACCATCGGGCCCTTGCCCGTGACTTGGCAGACTTTTGCCATGATGCTGTTCCTGTCCTGTTGCGGCGTGGCTGGCCCATGCGCTGGAAAAGGGTGCCTTCCGAACCTGCGCACCGGGTGGGGGATGCCGCAGGCCCGTTGCCGTGTTCCGGCAGGGACTGCAGGGCTGCACCCGCCCGCAGTGGCAACCTTCTTCTGGCCAAGCGCCACCAGACCACGTGGTGTCTGTAGAGGTTGAACGAAGGCCCGGCACCTGCGACACAACCTTGTGTCGCCTGCACGTGCAGAGCCCACTAAAGCCGTGCATTATAGCTGGATCTGAAACCCGGAACAAGTTGGCTGCTGGCATGGCGCCACGGCCGTCTACAGCAGCCCGTGCTGCGAGAACGAATACTGCTGGTTGCCCGCCACGATGATGTGGTCCAGCACGCGGATGTCCACCTGGCCCAGCACCGCCTGCAGCGTGCGGGTCAGCGACAGATCGGCGTCGCTGGGCTCGGGATGGCCGGACGGGTGGTTGTGCGACAGGATCACGGCGGCGGCGTTGAGCTTCAGCGCGTGCTTGAGCACCTCGCGCGGGTAGACGGCCGTCTGGTTCACCGTGCCCCTGAACATCATGTCTGCCGTGATCAGCCGGTGCTGGTTGTTCAGAAAGAGTGCCACGAAGACCTCATGCTCCAGCCCGCACAGCGTCAGGCCCAAGTACTCGCGCACCGCCTCGGGGTTGTCCAGCAGCGTGTTCTGCTCCATCTGCTCGCGGGCCACCCGGCGCGCCAGCTCGATGACCACGGCCAGGGTGGTGGCCCGCGCCGGCCCCAGGCCTTCCATGCGCATCAGCTGCGCCGGTTCGGTGGACAGCAGCCGGGTCAGCGACCGGTTGCTCCGGTTCAGAAGCTGCAGCGCCAGTCCCACGGCCGACTGGCCTCGCGTGCCGGTGCGCAGCAGGATGGCCAGCAGCTCGGCGCTGGACAGCGCTTCGGCCCCATGGCGCAGCAGCCGCTCGCGTGGGCGCTCGGCCTCGGGCCACTGGGCAAGCGGTGCGCCGTCCAGCGGGTGGCGATCGCGGCGCAGAAAGCCGTCCGGCCCGATCATCGCCAGCATGGCCGCCTCTGTTGTGGCCAGGCCTTCGTCTTCTACAATGTCGGGAGCGGTTCTTTCATGACACCCCCTCATACCTTTCCGGGCGGACGCGCCCGTCATCCATGACCGATTCTGTTTCATCCGAGTCTGCTTCCCTGTCTTCAGGTGCTCCTGCCGCCTCCGAGCCTGCCCGGGTGGGGCCGCAGTCGTTTCTCACGCTGCATTACCGCCTGAGCCTGCCGGAAAACGGCGCCGATGTGATCAACACCTTTGAAGGTAAGCCGGCCACCCTGCAGCTGGGTATCGGCCAGATGTCTGAAGTGCTGGAAAATTGCCTCGTCGGAATGGCCGATGGCGAGCACCGCATCTTCGAACTGCCGCCGGGCGAGGCCTTCGGCCAGCGCAATCCCGACCTCATCCAGCGCGTCTCCAACGCACTGCTTGAGCGCGACAGCCTGCCCGACGACGCCGGCACCTACCAACCCGGCGACCTGGTGGAATTTCCCGCCCCTGATGGCAGCCGCTTTGCCGGCGTGCTGAAGGAGCAGGACGAGACCGGTGCGCTTTTCGACTTCAACCATCCGTTGGCCGGCAAGGCCGTGCGCTTCGAGGTGAAGCTGCTGGGGGTGCTCTGAATGGGGCCGATGAACGAGGCTGACCTGACCGCCGTGGACCTGCACCGCAAGCCGGGCGGGGCCGGGGGCCCGGCCGAGATGCAGGCCGACGTGGAGGCACTGCTGGCCGCGCCGCTGCCCGACGGTGAAGAGGCCGTGCTGCTGGCGCAGCCGCGCGGCTTCTGCGCCGGCGTCGATCGCGCCATCACCATCGTCGAGCGCGCGCTGGCGCTGCATGGCGCGCCCATCTACGTGCGTCACGAGATCGTCCACAACGACTACGTGGTCTCCACGCTGCGCGAGAAGGGCGCCATCTTCGTCGACGAGCTGGACGAGGTGCCTGACGGCGCCACGGTGATCTTTTCCGCCCACGGCGTGTCGCGCGCCGTGCGGGCCGAGGCTTCCGGGCGTGGTCTGCAGGTCTTTGACGCCACCTGTCCGCTGGTCACCAAGGTGCACGTGGAAGTGGCCAAGATGCGCAAGGAAGGCCACCACGTCATCATGATCGGCCACGCCGGCCACCCCGAGGTGGAAGGCACCATGGGTCAGGCCGATGACGGCATCTATCTGGTGGAGACCGAGGCCGACGTGGAGCGGCTGCAGGTGCCCGAAGGCGTGTCGCTGGCCTACGTCACCCAGACCACCCTGTCGGTGGACGACTGCCGCACCGTCATCGAGGCGCTGCGCCGGCGCTTCCCGCAGATCAACGAGCCCAAGAAGCAGGACATCTGCTATGCCACCCAGAACCGCCAGGACGCCGTGAAGTTCATGGCGCCGCAGTGCGATCTGGTGCTGATCATCGGCAGCCCGTCCAGTTCCAACAGCAACCGGCTGCGCGAAGTGGCCGAGCGCCACGGCTGCGAGGCCTACCTGATCGGCAGCGCCGCGCAGCTCAACCCGGCCTGGCTGGAAGGGCGCAAGCGCGTCGGCATCAGCGCCGGTGCCTCGGCGCCCGAGATCCTGGTCGACGAGCTGGTGGCACGCCTGCGCGAGCTGGGCGTGAAGTCCGTGCGGCCGCTGGAAGGTGTGCAGGAGAACATGGCCTTCCCGCTGCCCAAGGGCCTGGCGGTCCGGCGTCCGCAGGTCGCGGGCGAAGCGGCGACCGACGACGATGCAGCCGGGGCTTCCGACGCGGGTCCCTCCGCATGAAGCTCACGCTGCTGTCGCGCAGCTACTGCAGCCTGTGCCAGAAGATGCTGGACGCGCTGCAGCCATGGCGCGAGGCCCACGGCTTCGACATCGAGGTCGTCGACGTGGACGCCGACGAGGCACTGGTGGCTCGCTATAACGAGCTGGTGCCCGTGCTGCTGGACGGCGACGTGGAGATCTGCCACTGGCACCTGGACGAGGCGAAGCTGCAGGCGCACCTGCAGGCGCGCCCCTAAGGGCGGCATTTCCTTCTGTCGGCAGAGGTTTCATATTTGCCATGCTGTGACAGGTGTTTCCTGCATGAAATGCCTGCCTTGGCTAAACTTCGATCTTTCGCTTACTAGCAGTTATCCCAAATCCCCCCTCAACTGGAGAACCTGAATGGATCGTCGTTCCTTCATCGGCAGCACCGCTGTTGCCTCGCTGGCTTCCCTGCCTCTGGCCGCTGCTGCTGCCGAGCACAACCATGGCGCCCACGCCCATGGCAAGCACGCTGCTGCGCCCTCCGCCCCCAACCTGTACGCCGGCGTGCTGGCTGCCGCGGGTGAGTGCGTCACCCACGCCGAAGTGTGCCTGAACCACTGCCTGAACCTGCTGGGCGAAGGCGACCAGAGCATGGCCGCCTGCTCCAAGGCCGTGAACCAGATGCTGGCCCTGTGCAAGGCCCTGCAGAGCCTGGCCGCCCAGCGTTCGCCGCTCACCCCGATCCAGGCCAAGATCTGCATCGAGGCATGCAAACAGTGCGCCGACGCTTGCAAGGAGCACATCGAGCACCACGCCGAGTGCAAGGATTGCTACGAGTCGTGCCTGAAGTGCGTCGAGGCTTGCGAGAAGATCGCCGTCAAGTAATCGGCTCGCTTCCCTTATGAAAAACCCGGCGCGGGATTTTCCTGCAGCCGGGTTTTTTCATGGGCTTTTCCCATGGATTTTCATGGGCCTGCATGGGCGCAGCGTTCCGGGCGTTCATGCGTACCTTCGGTGCGGCCAATGCGTGAATGGATAAATATCTCCATGGGCGTAATGATGCAAAATGGTGGAAGAATGTTTCCGAAGGAGCGAGGAGCCATGAGCAACAATACGACCTGGAACGACGAAAGCGCGCGTGCTGCGCTGCGCCGCATCTTCGATGCCGCCGTGAAAAGCGCCGACCCGGCCGCTGCCGTGCGACGGCACCTGCCCGAGAAGCCGCGCGGGCGCTGCGTGGTGGTGGGGGCGGGCAAGGGGGCTGCCGTGATGGCGGCCGCCGTGGATGCTGCCTGGCCGGACGTGGATGTCTCGGGCGTGGTGGTGACCCGCTACGGACACGCCGTGCCGGCCGGCCGCATCGAGGTGCTGCAGGCCGCGCACCCGGTGCCGGACGAGGCCAGCGTGCAGGCTTCCACCCGCATCCTGCAGGCCGTTCAGGGCTTGGGACCCGATGACCTGGTGGTGGCGCTCATTTCCGGTGGCGGTTCGTCGCTGCTCACGCTGCCCGGACCCGGTATGACGTTGGCCGACAAGCAGGCGCTCAACCGCATCCTGCTGGCCAGCGGCGCCACCATCAACGAGATGAATGTGCTGCGCCGCCAGCTCTCGGCCATCAAGGGCGGGCGGCTGGCGCAGGCTGCACTGCCGGCGCGGCTGTGCACCCTCATTGTTTCCGACGTGCCGGGCGACGATCCCGCCGCCATCGCATCCGGGCCCACCATTGCCGACCCGGCCACGCGCGAAGAGGCCCGGGCCATCGTGGCCCGCTACCGGATGGAACTGCCGGTCGCCGCGCAGGCCATCCTGGCCACGCCGATGACACCGGCCGTGCCGCATCCCCGCGCCGAGGTGAAGATCATTGCCGCGCCGATGATGGCACTGAAGGCGGCCGCCGACGAGGCACGCACCCTGGGACTGACCCCGCTCATCCTGGGCGATGCGCTGGAAGGCGAGGCCGCGCAGATGGGGACCGTGCTGGCTGGCATCGGACGCTCCACCGTACTCTACGGCCAGCCGCTGGCTGCACCGGCCGTGCTGCTGTCAGGGGGGGAAGCCACCGTCACCATCGGGCCGGATGGCGCCGGCAAGGGCGGGCGCAACACCGAAAGCCTGCTGGCCATGGCGCTGGCCCTGGCCGGGCAGCAGGGCGTCTGGGCACTGGCAGCCGACAGCGATGGCATCGACGGCACCGAGGATGCTGCTGGCGCCATCATCACCCCCGACACGCTGGCGCGTGCGCGGGATCGGCAGCTGGACCCGCGCGCCTTCCTGCGCGCCCACGACAGCTACAGCTTCTTTGCTGCGCTGGGTGATCTGGTGATGACCGGCCCCACCGGCACCAACGTCAACGATATCCGGGTGACGCTGGTGGGGTGAGTGACTCAGGGTCTGGATCCAGCTCTACCAAGGGCCGTTGGGCCGGCGAGCGTGGCGGAATGTCCAGCGTGATGTCCGCCACGTCGGGATACTCATAATGGGCAAAAGCCTGCGCGATGGTCCGGGCCGGCCCTTGACCTTCCTGGCCGTCAGTGGCGGGGGAAAGCGGGCCGGCCGGCTTCATCTCACTGCTCCCGCGTGCGGTTCAGCAGCGCGTTCAGGATGATGGCCCCGAAGGTGGCGGTGCCGATGCCGCCCAGCTGGAAGTTGCCGAAGTGCAGGCTGAAGTCGCCGGCGCCCAGAATCAGCGTGACGGCGGCCACGATGAGGTTGCCGTTCTGGCTGAAGTCCACCTGGTGGTCCACCCAGAAGCGTGCGCCGGCCACGGTGATCAGGCCAAACACCACGATGGACACGCCGCCCAGCACGGCCGGCGGGATGGTGGAGATGGCAGCGCCGAACTTGGGCGAGAAGCCCAGCAGGATGGCCGCCAGCGCCGCAATCACGAAGATCAGCGTGGAATAGACGCGGGTGACGGCCATCACGCCGATGTTCTCGGCATAGGTGGTGACGCCCGTGCCGCCTGCCGTGCCCGAGACGATGGTGGCTACGCCGTCACCGATGAAGGCGCGTCCGATGGAGGTGTCCAGGTTGCGGCCCGTCATGGCCGACACCGCCTTGATGTGCCCCAGGTTCTCGGCCACCAGCACCAGCGCCACCGGGGCGATCAGCAGGATGGCCCGGGCCTCGAAGGCCGGTGCAGTGAACTTCGGCAGGCCCACCCAGGCGGCCTGCGCCACTGGGGTGAAGTCGATGGGCGCGCCCAGGCCCAGTACATTGGTCAGCACCCAGTACAGCACATACGACACCATCAGCCCCACCAGGATGAGGAGCTTCTGGATGGCCCCGCGGGCGAACACCGCCACCAGGCCCACGCTCAGCGCCGTGAGCAGCGCCATCCAGCGGTCGAACTCGTTGGCGCTCACGCCCTTGACCACCACCGGCGCCAGGTTCAGGCCGATGACGGCCACCACCGCACCCGTCACCACCGGCGGCATCAGCCGCTCGATCCAGCCCGTGCCCACCGCATTGACCAGCAGCCCGATCAGCACATAGACCACGCCGCAGGCGATGATGCCGCCCAGCGCCACCGGCAGGTTGCCATTGGGCCCCACGCCCGCATAGCCGGTGGCGGCAATCACCACACTGATGAACGCAAAGCTGGAACCCAGGTAGCTGGGCACCCGACCGCGCACCACCAGGAAGAACAGCAGCGTGCCCACACCCGACATCAGGATGGCGATGTTCGGGTCAAAGCCCATCAGCAGCGGGGCCAGCACCGTGGCGCCGAACATGGCCACCACGTGCTGAAGGCCCATGGCCACCATCTGGGGCCAGGGCAGGCGCTCATCGGGGGCAATCACCCCCTGGGTCTTCAGCGTCCAGTGAAAGGCGCGCACCGGCGTGTCGGCGGCGGGAGTTTGGGAATCGGGGGAAGCCATGATCGGGTACCTGTTCAGTCGTACCCGAATTTTGCATCAACGCGCCATCGGCTTCATCTGGTGAATGTGCTCTTTTGCCGGTGAAGGGGCAGAATGGAAGAATCCGCAGGGAAAGTCATGGACCCCTGGGGGCAGCTTCATTGTTCCGATTCACGAAACGGTCTGGTGAGGAATCCCCCTCTTATGACCGGCATCGTTCGCCCCGATATTCGATCCATGCAAACGCACCCCTTGAAGGGCATGACGATGACGGCAACCACTTCCCATACTCCGCGTACCCCCAAGACTGTGATCCACGTCGGTGACAAGCCCCCGCGCCACTGGGTGGGCGACGGCTTTCCCGTGCACGGCATGTTCGACTACGGACAGGGCACCGATCAGCGCAGCCCCTTCCTGCTGATGGACTATGCCGCTCCCACATCCTTCACCCCCAGCAGCGGCCATCGCCGGGGCGTGGGCGCCCACCCGCACCGGGGCTTCGAGACAGTCACCATCGTCTACGACGGCGAAGTGGAACACCGTGACTCCACCGGCGCAGGCGGCGTGATCGGTGCCGGTGACGTGCAATGGATGACCGCCGGTGGCGGCATCATCCACGAAGAGTTCCATTCCGACGCCTACAGCCGGCGCGGCGGCCCCTTCGAGATGGTGCAGCTCTGGGTGAACCTGCCTGCCCGCGACAAGATGACCCCGGCGCGCTATCAGAGCATCACCGCCGACACCATCCCGTCCGTGCCGCTGGCAGGTGGGGCAGGGCAGGCACGCATCATCGCCGGCAGCCTGGAGGGACACACCGGCCCGGCGCAGACCCACACCCCCATGAACGTCTGGGACGTGCGCCTGTCGGCCGGCACCGAGGCTGTATTGCCCCAGCCAGCTGGTTGGACCACCTTGCTGCTGGTGCAGGCCGGTACCGTGCGCGTCAATGGCCATGCCGTGAGCGAAGGGCAGCTGGTGACGCTCTCCCGCGAGGGCAGCGGCCTGACGCTGGAAGCGCTGGAGGGCAATGCCCGCGTGCTGCTGCTGGCCGGCGAGCCCATCGACGAACCGGTGGTGGGCCATGGCCCCTTCGTGATGAACAGTCGCGACGAGATCCGTCAGGCCATTGCCGACTTCAACAGTGGGCGCTTCGGCAACATGCCGCGATGAACACGTGCCGTCCGGGCAACAATCCCCGGACCGTCGCCGGAACGTGGTAATGTCAGCGCTGCCATAGATTGATATTTATCCAGGGCCCGTTCCTGCCGGAGTGGGCCCTGTTCCCTGGAGATGACCATGAAACTCTTCTACCTGCCGGGTGCCTGCTCCATGGTGCCCCACACCGCCCTGCAATGGATCGGCCAGCCCTACGAGGCCAAAGCCGTCACCCACGCCCAGACCAAGGAACCTGCCTACCTGGCCATGAACCCCCAGGGGGCCGTGCCGCTGCTGGTGGACGGTGACCTGGTGCTGTCCCAGAACGTGGCCATCCTGGCTTACCTGGACGCACGCTTCCCCGAAGCACGGCTCTTCGGCAGCGACACCATCGAAGGCAAGGCCCGCGCATGGCGCTGGCTGGCCTTCCTGAACGCCGACGTCCACAAGGCCTTCGGCCAGCTCTTCCGCACCCCGCCCTGGGCCGAGGACGAGACCGTCAAGAACGCCATGCAGCAGGCCGCCCGCACCCAGATTGCCGGCATGCTGAAACAGGCCGATGACCAGCTGGCCAACCACGCCTGGCTGGGCGGCGAGGAAATCTCCGTCGCCGACATCTACCTGTATGTCATCCTGCGCTGGGCCAACGGCCTTTCCGTGGACCTGAGCCAGATGAAGCACCTGGACGAGTTCCAGAAGCGCGTGGCCGCCGACCCCGGCGTGCGCGAGGTCTGCGCCCAGGAGGGGCTGCAGCCGTGATGGCCATGCCATCCTGCAGGGCAGGATGATGGCCAACATGCAAGCGCGTGTTCGGCAGCAGAAGGCTGCCGAACACGACGCGTGGTTCCGGCGACAGGTTCAGGCCGGGCTGGATTCAGCCAACGCCGGAAGGTTGATTCCGGCGGCGGAGGTTGAAGCCCGGTTTGCTGAGAAGCGGGCTGCTACGCGGCGCCAGCTGAAAGCTGGCGCTTCATGAGTTTTACTGGTTGAAGTGTCTGATCAGGTCGCTGCGCTGGATGCCGCATTGCATGGCCTTCTGGATCAGCATCAGCTATTTCGTAGATTGATGGCTATAGATCTGGTTGACTATTTGGGTTCACTTTTAGGAAGACCTTCTGTTGTTTTGCTGTTAATGGATGGTTGTATGTTTTGACAATTCTACAATTCTCCTGGTCGTAGATCATGTTCTCCCCAAGACATAACTCGGCAATTTCTCTGTTGTTTTCGTGGATTAAACTGTAATTTTTTTTGATCCATCTAACCGCAAGTTTGTGTGAAGTTGAGTTTATAATACCTTCATCTCCTGATAGCTCGACGAGTGCTGTTAAATCCAAGAGAAATCTAGTCGTCATAAAAGCTTGATCGAGCGAGGTTGATTTTGATGCTTCGATGTTGTTATACACGAATCGTCTAAATTTTCCTTGAATAAATTTTTCTGCCTTTTCTCCTTTTGATGTGTAAAAAAGCGTCGTGTGCGAAATTATTTCTCTTTCAAGCTTTTCTAGCCATTTTGAGTTTGTGATTTTCGATATGTCTAAAAAAAGTCCTAGCATGACACGAGATATTTGTTCATAGATGTCCGTATTGAGAGTGTTGTCTTCTATGTTAATGTGGGTGTTTATGCCGGTCGGGGTGTTCTTTTTGCTTAGGTCTTCGATGCAGGCTTCGATGAATTTAATCACCATCCTAACTCGTTCAAACTGCTCGTTTTCGTTGGAGTATGCCAGATCCGAATTGAGTGTATGAACGTTATTCGTTGATCGGATGACTCTCCATAGAGCGCGGTTTATTGCTAGCGAGGATGGTCCGTGTATTTCTGGTGAAAACCCGCTTAGTGTCATGTAAACTATTCTTAGGTATGCATTCCACTGATCGTTGTCCCATTTGTTGTTATCAAGCGGTTTGAGTGTTAGTGTTGTTTCTATTTCTTTTGTCATCTCATAGCTTGAGAAAAGTGCTTTGCTAAGCGGTTTGTCATAGCCGGTGATTCCTGATTCAAGCATATTTGTTTCTTTGTACAGAAAAGATTTTTTGTTTTCTATGGATTCACAGACGAAATTATTTATAAATAATCCGATAGGAATTTTGTATTTCTTTGTTGCGTGAATTTCTTGGAATATAATTAATGCCGTTTCTTGCGAGTGATTTATGATCGCTTGACAGAACCCCCTTTCGGCAATGAGTAGAAGAATTTTGTCAGCGAGAATTGATGTCGTTTGTTTTTTTCTGAATTCTGATGGTTGTTTGTGTTTTCTGCGTAATAAATTATATTTTTGATGGAATCAGATATTTCGGTTGCTATGATTGCGAGTTCGTTTGGAGATCCGTTCATAATGTATATATATAAGTTATAATAAAATTTTTCAGAGTTGTACTTGCTGTAAATTGCTGGAAAGAGAAAGGCGAAACCTGCCCAGAAAAGAAACGTCATAAGAAGCGCCCCTCCCATGATCGCCTGCCAGAATGTCAGGGAAATGCTGGTCGGAAATAGCCGTTGTTCGGCGCGCCAGAGGTCTGTCAGAAGCGTTAGCATTCCAACAATAACGACAACCCCGAATGTGATGCCCTTTAGGGGTATGGGAGCGCAATCAATCCGAAAGCGGTACCGGACATCGGAGGTTGTCCAGGCCAAGACCATGAGGGCAAGGCTGGTCAGGAATTCGGAGAACCCGAAAAACTTCGGCGCGCTGGCGTTGATGGGGGCCAGTTCGATGCAGATGTCCATCAAGCATTTTTCGATTGTCACTTGGATCTCCTGGTGTTCCTGTTGTCTCGATAGCGGAATTCTATATAGAGCCTGATGGAATGGGGGATCCTGTCGGAGCGGCAGGGCTTTTTGCGCCAGGTTCGTTGGTTTTTTGTTGGTGTTGCTTCTGGCATACGCGCGTGCAGCTCAAAAGAAAAGGCTCCCAGGGGCCTTTCCTAATTTCAGGCTACAACCCAGATAGACTATCGATCCACCTCAGAACCAATAGTCGACATTCCGCCGAACCTCACCCGGCTCCAGCAGGCCGGAGACGCTATCTCGCTAGCTGCGGCTCTCCAGACCACCGGCAGGCGCAGGATAAGGCTTCACTCCTTCCTGATCCCTCGTCTGTTCTCTTTCCGATAAAACACATACAACCACCCGCAAGCGATCAGGTACAGACCATAGCAGAAAAGACGTTCAAGCCAGGTCTCAGTTCGCCAATATCTCAATGCCACAGAGAATTGTTCGGGTGGTGCAACAAACACTTTCTGCTTCCCGTCTTCCAGAAATTCAATCCTTCTTATCGCCAGGCGCTGTAAAGTGCTTTTGTAATGCAATGGCGTGTAAAAACGGATGCCTTCAATGCTGATGATCTTTTCTGGGCGATGATTGTCGAGAAACTGGTTTCCTTGCTCGTCAAGAAAACGGGGGGCGTTCACGGAATAACTCCGCCCGCCATGTTCCAGGCCGAAAAAGGCAGGTCGTGCCGGCGGGGTGTATTTGATGTTGCCACTCAAGTGCACGGCTTCTTCGCGCACGGGCTGGAACAGGCTCAGAACCAGCGTACTGCCCAGCAAGACCAGCAAAACACTCAGCAGTATCAGGGCCACAACCAATTCAGGTTTGCTTATTCTGGGCATCACGCTTCCATCGTCCATTCATGTCGGTTGCAAGCCGTCGTTCCGATATCCCCATGCTTCATGGAGTCTTCCAGCGGATTGTGCAAAGAAAAAGCCCCCGAAGGGGCTTTTTCTCATGTCAGATGACAAACCATTCAGCTATCGAACAACACCTCAGAACCGATAGCTGACATTCAGCCGGACATCACGTCCGGGTTCCGGCAGGCTGGAGACGCCGGAGCGCTGGCTGTGGCTCTTGTAGTACTTGTTGAACAGGTTGTTGACCGCGAAGTTGACGTTCAGGTCGTCGGTACCGAAGGGCTTCCAGTTGGCGTACAGGTCGTTGACGCCGTAGCCGCTGCGGCGAACCAGTTCGGGCGTGGCGGATGAGCCGCGCGAGCTGGGGATGTAGCCGGCGCTCTGCACGAAGCGGCCGCGCCAGCCCACTTCCACGTTGGGGTTCTCCAGCTGGTAGGCCAGGCCGGTGGTCCAGGTGCGGCCGATGGGGATGGCGGTGCTGGTCGAGTCGGCCACTTCGCCGTCCAGCTTGGGCTTGCTGTAGGCCACGCCGGCGCGCGTGGTCCAGTGGCCGAAGGCGTAGGCGGCGCTCAGTTCGTAGCCGTGGTTCTTCAGCGTGCCGCTGTTGAAGAGGCGATAGTATGAGGCGCCTTGGCGACCCTGGCAGGGGGTGCCGGCCGCGTTGATGCACTGGTAGTCCTGGTGGTTCCGGGTGTTCTGGTGGAACACGGTGGCGGCCAGACGCAGGGCCTGGGAGGGCGTGTAGGTGACGCCGGCTTCCAGGGTGCGGGCGCGTTCGGCTTCCAGGTTGTTGTCGGCAATGACGCGGCGACCGCCGGCCAGCATGGCTTCGTACAGGCGCGGGCTGCGCGTGGCGTAGGACAGGCCGGCGTTGAACGACACCTGTTCGTTCAGGTCATAGATGGCGGCAATGCTGGGGTTGATCTGGCCGTCGGAGACTTCACTGCGGCCGGAGGTGCGCATCTTGAAGTGGTCGTAGCGCAGGCCGGTGGTGAGGGTGACGGGGTGCAGGTTCCAGATGCCTTCGGCATAGACGCCGTAGTCGGTCTTGCGCTCGTTGACGGTGTCGATGGCCGTGCCGTCGGTGGACAGGCGGGAGCCAGGCTTGGACTCCTGACGGCGCAGGTTGACGCCGTATTTCAGGATATGCTCGTTGAACAGGTAGCTGTCCAGGTTGATGTTGGCGCCCTGGGTTTCCACTTCACTGGCGCCAAGCAGCAGGGTACCGGAGCCTGCGCGCGGGAAGTTCTTCATTTCGGCGCTCATCCGGTAGACATCGGTCTCGATCTTGTCCACCGGGCCCAGGCCGCGACCGGTGTAGGCCAGTCGGGTGGTGTCCTGGGTGTAGATGCGGTAGCGCGGGGCGTTGTTGGCTTCGTTATTGTCCTGCGAGAAGTCGAATTCTTCGCGCAGGGCGCGCACGCCGTGGGTCTTTTCCTGGCGGTGGCTCAGTTCGATGCGGTTCTGCTCGTCCAGCGCATAGCCGAACTTGGCCAGCAGGCCGCGCTGTCCCAGGGCGCTGTTCTGCACTTCGCGCTTGGCGCTGCCGCCGGACTTGTAGTTCTCTTCCTTCGTCCAGTTGGCGTTGACGAGGGCATCCAGTGCACCGAACTGGCCATAGGCGGCCACGCCGGCACCCCGGCCCTTGTTGCTGCTGAAGCTGCCGTTGACCTTGAAGCCCAGGGTCTGGCCGGAACGCAGCAGGTCCTTGGCCGAGGCGGTGCGGGCCACGATGGCGCCGCTGGTGGCACCAATGCCGGCCGAGGCCGAGCCGGTGCCTTTCTGCACTTCGATGTCCTTGATGAGGGCCGGATCCAGCAGGAAGCGGCCGTTATGGTGGAACATCTGCGTGTCGGAGTAGGTGTTGTCGACCTTGATGTCGATCTGGTCCTGACCCATGCCGCGGATGGTGACCCACTGCGAGGTGCCGTTGCCGCCGCCGAAGTTGATGGAAGGCTCGGCCGAGAGCACTTCCTTCATTTCATTGGCGGTGCTTTCTTCCAGCGCCTTGAAGTTGACCTTCTCGGTGGAGGAGGCCGCCTTTTCGATGGCGTAGATGGTCTGGAGCTGGGTTTCGGTCGGGGCGGCGGACTGGGCGTGCGCAAAGGTGCTGATGAGCGCCAGCGGCACGGCCTTCAGGCCGAGAGAGACGCAGTGTGAACGGAGTTTCATGTCTTGGGCGTCAAAACGGGGTGGAATGGCCAAGGGCAGCCCGCATGGACTGCACAATGTGTCAGCGCCCAAGTATAAGTTCAACTCTTGTTTACATTACGTCTAACTTCATTCAGCTCACGCCGACATGCCCCGTTTCAGCAGCCACTGGCTGAACGGCCAGTCCACGCTGTCCAGCAGGTTCTTGGTGATGAGCCCCAGTTCCGTGTCACCCTCGATACGCAGCTTGCGGTTGAAGAACAGGGTGTCGGGGTCTTCCTCGCGCATCATCATGCGCAGGAAGTCGATGCCGTTGGCGGCCAGTCGCAGGTCGGGGGCGCCTTCGTAGTCCTGGTCCAGGAACTTCTGGTCGTCGGCGCCAAAGCGTACCTTGATGCCGGCGTCCAGCACGTCGATCTCGAACTTCCTGCCGGCAAAGAGGCTCATGTCGGCGGGCAGCAGGCCTTTCTTCAGCATGGCGTTCAGCGCCAGCACCAGGGCAAGGCGCGGCGGCCGGCCGGGCAGGTGGGCCACGATGCGGCTCACCCAGGTGGGGGCGATGATCTCAGGCAAGGGCATGGCTTTCCTCCTTCAGGGCCTCGATGCCGGGCAGTCCGCGCCAGTAGCCGTCCACGGGGGTGCCCACGGCCAGGCGGGTGAGTTCGGGCTGCACGTCGGCCCAGGTGGCCTTGCCGTCCAGCACGTCGCGGTGCAGGCGGATGATCTCGGGCATGTCGTGCAGCTGGGGCGAGAGCCGCAGCAGGCTCACGCCCATGGCCTGCAGTTCCTGGTGGTGCGGCAGCAGGGTCTGGCTGCCGTAGGACATGGTCTGGATGCCGTTGATGGTGAGGAACGGCTTGCCCTCGCGGGTCTTCAGCACCAGGCCGTCCTCATGGTCCAGGCAACGGAATTCGCAGTGGTCCTTGTTGAGGTTGTAGTGGCGGGCGGTGAAGCAGCGCGACGAGTAGGCCAGCGGCATGCGGCCCCAGCCGAACAGTTCGGTCTCGATGCCTTCGGTGGTGGCCAGGATGGTGGCCAGCTTGTCGTGGCTGAGTTCGGTGGGGGGCACCCAGCGGAAGGCGCCCAGCTCGCGGAAGACGCCCAGCGTGGTCTCGTTGTAGATGTTGAGACTGGCGCCGGCCACGAAGGGAATGTCGTGCTCTCGGGCTAGTCGTACCGCCCCCATGTCGTTGGCCTCGACCTTGAAGCGGTCCTGTCCAGTGATCTTGCGCAGCCGCCGCAGGTCGGTCTCGCTTTCCAGCAGCACCTGCGACGACAGAATGACTTCCTTGCCGCTGTCGGCCAGGTTCTCGGCCAGGCCATACCAGTCGGCAAAGCGCATCTTCTGGCGGCGCGAGCACACGACTTCACCCAGATAGATGGTGTCCACCGGGGCATCCAGCATGGAGACATAGAACTCCAGCAGCGTTTCCTTCTGCCAGAAGAACTGGATGGGACCCAGCGACAGCCGGATCGGGTTCCGGGATTGGATCGGTTCGCTCATCGTGCCTGTCTCCTCATTTCCACGGCCGGTTGTAGGCGCCCAGGGTGGTCTGGTGTCCTTCGGATACCTTGCCCAGGGTCTTGTTCCAGAGCGGATCGACCCGGAAGTGCGACGGGTCGGCCGCGGCAGCATCCAGCGCCTTGCGCAGGGTGTGGGTGACCTGGGCGGTGTAGGTGGGGCTGCGCTGGCGGCCTTCCACCTTGATGGCGGCCACGCCGATGCCGATGAGATCGGGCAGCATTTCCAGCACGTTCAGGCTGGTGGGCTCTTCCAGCGCGTAATACGTGGCGTCGTTCACCTCGAAGCGGCCCTTGCACAGCGTGGGGTAGCCGGCCGGTTCCTGCGGGTTGTAGCGATCAATGAGGACGTGGTTGAGCCGCACGTCCATGCGGTCGGGAAGCTGTTCCCACCGCACGGCCTTGGCGGGCGAACACACGCCCTGCATGTTGGGCGATTCGCCCGTGGCGTAGCTGGACAGGATGCAGCGGCCTTCCACCATCACGCACAGGCTGCCAAAGCCGAACACCTCGATTTCCACGTCGGTGTTTTCAATGACGTGCTTGACCTGGCTGAGGGTGAGCACGCGGGGCAGCACGGCGCGACGGATGCCGAACAGCTCCTTCATGAGGTTGATGGCCTCGTAATTGGTGGCCGACCCCTGCACCGACATGTGCAGCCGCAGGTCAGGGTGGCGGTCGCGGGCATAGGCCATGATGGCCGGATCCGCCACGATGATGGCGTCGGCGCCCAGCAGCACGGCGGTATCGACCGCGGCATGCCAGCGCTTCACTTCACCCGCCTGGGCAAAGGTGTTGATGGCCATGAGCACCTGGCGGCCACGCGCATGGGCATAGGCCACACCTTCCTGGGCGGATTTCATGTCGAAATTGAGCCCCGGGAAATTGCGCGCGTTGGTGGCGTCCTTCAGCCCCATGTAGACCGTGTCCGCGCCATTGTCCACCGCCGTCTTCAGGGCAGGCAGGTTGCCCGCAGGGCATACCAGTTCCGGAATCCTTCGCATTATCTCTCCCTGTAATTTCGACGGTGAAAACCCGTCGATCATAGTTCAGGAGGATTTTCGGCTCAAGGCTTGGCCGTTGATCCGGATCAAATGGAGGGGGTTATATGCGGAAAACTTATTTATTAAGTGATGATCGATAGGGAAGTTAAGTTGTGATTGATCGTGATGTTACGGTGGGGTGGGTTTGAATATTAAGGTGTGATTGATATGTTGTGAATGGATGGCCGTTGCGAATATTAAGTTGTGATTGATTTGATAATGGGATGACGGATGACGGATGACGGATGACGGATGACGGGTGACTGGAGGCGCGTTGGGCGAGGTTCCGGCATTCAGCCAGGTGGACAGATCTGGTGAGCGGTGCCGGCGGAGGAGGGTAGGGTGCGTGCGGGCACCGACGCATCTCAAAATGTGCGACGAGTCAGCACTTCGAGAGGTGGTGAGCGTGCGGACACCTCGCCGTTGGAAACCGCATGGTGCCGTCAGGGCTGCGAAGTGGCAGGGCACGCGGGCCTCAGCCTTGCCTCAAGCCGTGCGATGGATTCAAGGCCGAGGAGGAGGGCGCAGGTGTCGACCTGTGGCGAGACCTTGTGCAGGGCCGGGAAAGCAAAAGGCCACCGCGAGGGTGGCCTTCTGGAATTTGGTGCCGGTGAAGAGAGTCGAACTCCCGACCTTCGCATTACGAATGCGCTGCTCTACCAACTGAGCTACACCGGCTTGGTGTTGAGCCTGCGATTCTAACCCGAAACCGGGGCTGTTTGGCAAGTCCGTTGGATGTGGGCCTGTCAGGGTGCGGCTGGGACGAGACAGTGGCAGCGTGGATGGGCGTTTCCGGGCGATCGGCGGGGTCTTCAGATTGGTGCTCTGGCCAGAAACGCCGCCACCGTCGGCCACTGCAGCCGCACGCGCAGCTCGCGCTTCAGGCGGCGGGTGTCCAGCCGGCGGGATTCGCGCATGAAGCTCATCCGCACTTCGGACAGGGTCCGGGTCAGTTCGGCGCGCGAGTGGCGCGGGGGACGGGGCAGAGCCAGGCGGTCGGCCACCTGGTCCAGGTAGTCGCCCAAGGTCATCTGGCTGTCGTCCACGGCGTTGATGACGCGCTGGCGCGGGCCACGCAGCAGGGCGGTGCGGGCAATGCGGGCCAGATCGTCGGCGTGGATGTGGTTGGTGATCACGTCGTCAGCCGGCACCAGGGCCGGTACCTGCTGGCGCAGCCGCTCCACCGGCAGGCGGTCGGCGGCGTAGATGCCGGGCACGCGCAGCACAAGGGCGGGCAGGGGCGGCTGTTGCAGACGACGATGGCGCGGCCCAGAGACGTGGGCTCCGTCGCGGTGGGCGCTGTCCGGGCGTGCGCTGTCGGCGTGGGGGTCATCAGCGCGACGGCTGCCCGCGTTGGAACCGTCAGGGCGATGGATGCCGAAGCGCACCTGCCGCTCGGCGTCCACCCGGCGGCGGGCGCGGTCGGTCAGCGGCTGCAGCGTGTCGGTCTCGCGGGTGAAGGCGCCGCCCCGGTCGCCGTAGACGCCGGTGGTGGACAGGTAGACAAGGCGCGGGGCAGGGGCGTGCTGGCTCCGGCTTGGGGCCTGGGTGGCGGGGGCGGGCACGGCAAGCAACGCAGTCGCTGACCGGGCGCCCAGACGGTGGGTGCGGCCCGGGCGGGAAGTTGTGCGGGCGCGCTGGCCACGCGCCCGGGCCAGTGCCTGCAGCCAGCCCCGTGTCAGCCGGTCGGTCACTTCGCCGTCGCGGCTGGCGGGCGGGGCGGCGTGCAGGATGTGAGTGGCCCAACGGGCCAGGCGGTGCGCGTCATCGGCACGCATGGCCAGGGCGCCCGCCGTGCGGATCTTCTGCAGGGTCTCGTCGCTGCGTGCCACGCCCATGACCTGCCAGCCGTGGTGCAGCTGCTGCACCACGCGCTGGCCGATGTCGCCGCAGCCGATGATCAACAATCGTTGACGGCGGAAACGCTGGGGAACTGGGCGATAATGCGGGGTTTGGCCTTTCTTCTGGATCATGCGCCAATCCTTACGGGGGAACTGACATGACTTACAACGTGACGATCTCGCCCAGTGGCCGCCAGTTCAAGGTGGACATTGGCACCACGGTGCTGGAAGCCGCACTGGACCAGGGCATCGTTCTGCCCTACGGCTGCAAGGACGGCGCCTGTGGGGCGTGCAAGTCGCTGGTGACGGACGGTAGTGTAGAGCAGGGCAAGCACCTGCCGTCGGCACTGTCGTCGGAAGAGATGACGCAGGGCTATGCGCTGCTGTGCACGGCCACGCCCACGTCGGACCTCACCATCGAGGCGGCGGTGGTGGACGGGGCCAGCGACATCCCGGTGCGCAAGCTGCCCTGTCGGGTGCGCTCCATTGAGGCGCTGGCGCCGGACGTGCGCTGTATCCGGCTGCAGTTGCCGTTTTCCGAGCGGCTGGAGTATCTGGCCGGCCAGTACGTGGATCTGATCTTCCCCGACGGCGTGCGGCGCAGCTATTCCATGGCCACCGCACCCGGCATGCTGGAGGACGTGGAGCTGCACATCCGCCACCTGCCGGGCGGGCATTTCACCGACCGGGTGTTCGGGGTGGGCTCGCGGCCGCCGCTGAAGGAGCGTGAGATCTTCCGGCTGGAGGGTCCGTTCGGCACCTTCTTCCTGCGCGAGGACAGCGACAAGGCGGTGGTGCTGCTGGCCAGCGGCACGGGCTTTGCGCCCATCAAGGCCATCGTGGAGCGGATCACGGCGCTGCAGGCGGCCGGCAGTTTCCGGCGGCCGGTGCGGCTGTACTGGGGCGGGCGGCGTCCGGCTGACCTCTACCACGACGCGCTGTGCCGCCAGTGGGAAAAGGACCTGGCCGACTTCCAGTATGTGCCGGTGCTGTCGGATGCGCGGCCCGAGGATGGCTGGACGGGACGTACCGGCTTCGTGCACCTGGCGGTGATGGCCGATCTGCCCGACATGTCGGGGCACGAGGTCTACGCCTGCGGCGTGCCGGTGATGGTGGAATCGGCACGGCGCGACTTCGTGGCGCAGTGCGGGCTGGATGGGGCCGATTTCTACGCCGACGCCTTCACGTCAGAGGCCGACCGGCAGGCGGCAGCCTGATCCGTCGCCCGCAGGGGCCGCTGCCCGGGCCCGGGTGGTCCGGGCGGTCTGACCCCCGAATCTCCTCACGGACTGCTGCCCTGGTCGATTTCCTGTAATCTGGCCAGCAGTCGAAACGACGAAGCGAATATCGGGCCGCCACGGGGGCGGCCCCGCTTCAGGAAAGGACCTGCGCACGGCAGCCGCAAGGCGCCGCTCGGGCCTTTCCCAGTGAGGAGATGATCATGAGACGACTGCTCACGTCCAGGAACCTGCTGCTGCTGGTCCTGCTGGCCGTGATGTTCTGGTCCTTCTACAGCGGTGCTTCCCCATCGCACAGCACGCCGCCGGCGTCGGCGGACAAGGCTGCGACGACGCAGGGCGGTGGGGCGGCAGGTGCGGCGCAAGCCTCCGATGGTGCTCCCGAGCAGCCGGTGGGCTTGCCGCTGGCCTATCTGCAGAAGCTGAAGGACGTGGCCGACAAGCCGGCCAGCACCTACATCAAGCCTGGCCGGCCCACGTTGGTGAAGTTCTGGGCCAGCTGGTGCCCGCTGTGTCTGTCGGAACTGGCCGACACCAATGCCTGGGCCACCGATGAGCGCTTCTCGTCGGCGGTGAATCTGGTCACACTGGCCTCGCCCGGCTTCCTGCACGAGAAGCCGCAGGCCGACTTCGTGACGTGGTACGGCGGGCTGGACTATCCGGCCATGCCGGTGCTGCTGGATGTGGGCGGCCTGCTGGCGCGGCAGCTGGGTGTGCGGGTGTATCCGTCGTGGGTGCTGCTGGGTGCCGATGGCGGCGTGGCGCGGGTGGTGCGCGGGCGCCTGTCCGAAGCACAGGCGCTGGCCCTCATCGAGGACCCCGAGGCCGATCTGGCACGGCTGGCACAGGCCGAGCGTGCTTCCTTCTATCAACCGGATTCGCAAAAATCATCGAAAGTCATGAATACCAGGACCATCTATCTGGCCGGCGGCTGCTTCTGGGGCGTGGAAGCCTATTTCCAGCGCATCCCGGGTGTGGTGGATGCCGTGTCGGGCTATGCCAATGGGCGCACGCAGAACCCCAGCTACGAGGACGTGATCCGTGGCGCGGGCCATGCCGAGACGGTGAAGGTGACCTATGACGCCGACCGTCTGAGCCTGGCCGACATCCTGCAGTACTACTTCCGCATCATCGATCCCACCAGCCTGAACAAGCAGGGCAATGACCGCGGTGCACAGTACCGCACGGGCGTCTACTACACGGATGCGGCTGATAAGGCCACCATCCAGCAGGCGCTGGATGCGCTGCAGCAGAAGTACAGCCGCCCGCTGGTGGTGGAGAACCTGCCGCTGCAGAACTTCTACGAGGCCGAGGAGTATCACCAGGACTATCTGGCCAAGAACCCCAACGGCTACTGCCATATCGATGTTCGCAAGGCTGATGAGCCGCTGCCGGGCAAGCCGGCCGGCAATCCGCCGGCAGCCGCTGCCGCCGCGGGCAAGGGCTTTGATGTGGCCAGCTACCGCAAGGCTTCGGATGCCGAGCTGAAGCAGCGCCTGAGCGCCGAGCAGTACCGCGTCACGCAGCAAAGCGGCACCGAGCGCGCTTTCACGCACGAGTATGACCACCTGTTTGCACCCGGCATCTACGTGGACGTGGTGAGCGGCCAGCCGCTCTTCAGCTCGAAGGACAAGTTCGATTCCGGCTGCGGCTGGCCCAGCTTCACGCGGCCCATCCAGCCGTCGGCCGTCACCGAGCACGAGGACCTCAGCTACAACATGCGGCGCGTCGAGGTGCGCAGCCAGGCCGCCGATTCGCACCTGGGCCATGTGTTCCCCGACGGCCCGCGCGACAAGGGCGGTCTGCGCTACTGCATCAACGGTGCCAGCCTGCGCTTCATCCCGCTGGAGAAGATGGCCGAAGAGGGCTACGGCAACCTGATCGATGCCGTGAAGTGATCAGGACGTGACGGGGCGGCCGGTGAAGGCATCCGGCTGCCCCATTGAAGGGATCACGCCGCCATAAAAAAAGCCCGGACCGAAGTCCGGGCAAAAAACCAACCAGGGAGGAATTCAGCCGGTGACTGAGGAAGTCACCGTTGCGGCTGAACAACGACATTCTCCAGCGATCGGTCCCCATGTGTTGCGTGTTTGCGTCATGCGGGTGTGCGGGGCCGATGGGTGGCCGGATGGCCGGGAACGAAGGCGGAATACCCGGACTTTCCATGTGCGTATTCGGGATGGGGCGTGGACTGCTCCGCGGGGCGCTCGGGTCTTGCTTGGTGAGCTGATCCAGCGGGCAGCCTGATCCGAATGGCGAGCTTTTGCCGCGGTCACGGGGGCAACCCGTCATCGCACGACATATCGTGAACGAGGCACACGGCCACGCTGCCCCCGCGCAGGGCAAGGGACACCGTCCGTGCAGCCGTCGGCAACCGGCCAGCCTGTGGGGACTGTTCCCTCATCGCCGGCTGCCTATGCTGTCCACCGCCCGGGCCGGTTCGCGGCCTGTGACGCTGCTGCCCGGGCTTCGGGCCCGACGCGACATGGACGGGCACAACGGAAACGGTCGTTTGACGCGATGGGGTGTCGTCTATGTGGATGGTCTGGGGTGGCGCGCTGCTGGTGTTGCTGAAGTGGCTGGAGGTCGATCCGGTCTCGAACTGGAGCTGGTGGTGGATTCTGGCACCGCTGGGTGTGGCCTTCCTGTGGTTCGAGTTCTTTGAGCGGATGTTCGGCCGCGACAAGCGCCAGCTGGAGATGGCCGCTTACGAGAAGCGTGCCCGTGAGCGCGTGGCGCAGACCTTCGATCAGCAGGCCCGCCGTTCCTGAGCGTTTTCGGCTTGGGCATTTTCCGGCGGCCGGGCCGCATCGGTGCGGCGGCCGCGTTGCGGTGTGGGGTGGCTGAAGTGTGTGCAGGACGCATCCTGACGGAATCACCCCCTTGAAAAGCATGTAAGAATGGCCGCTTGTCCATTCCGTCCGGCGCTCTTTCTTCCATGCTCGTCCATCCTCAGTTCGATCCCGTCGCCTTGCACATAGGCCCGCTGGCCATACGCTGGTACGGGCTGATGTACCTGGTGGCCTTCACGCAGTTCGTGCTGCTGGGGCGTTGGCGCATCGCGCAGCGTCAGCCGGGCCAGCCGCTGTACGGCTTCACCGGCAAGGATGTCGAGGACCTGATGTTCTACGGCGTGCTGGGCGCGGTCATCGGCGGGCGCCTGGGGCACGTGCTGTTCTACGGGCTGTCGTACTACCTGGCGCACCCGCTGCACATTTTCTATGTCTGGGAAGGCGGCATGGCCTTTCACGGCGGCTTGGTGGGCGTGCTGCTGTCGTGCGCACTGTTTGCCTATCGGCGTGGCGTGCGCTGGCTGGACCTGATGGATTTCGTGGCGCCGCTGGTGCCGCTGGGGCTGGCCGCCGGCCGGCTGGGCAACTACATCAATGGCGAGCTGTGGGGACGTGTCACCGACGTGCCCTGGGGCATGGTGTTTCCGCAATCGGGTTCGGCGCTGCCGCGTCACCCGTCGCAGCTCTATGAGCTGGCGGCCGAGGGGCTGCTGCTGTTCGTGGTGCTGTGGTGGTATTCACGCCGGCCGCGGCCCACGGGGGCGGTCAGCGGGCTCTTCCTGGTGGGCTATGGGCTGTGCCGCTTTCTGGTGGAATACGTGCGCGAGCCCGACGATGGTTTCTGGGGGCCGCTGACGGCCGGCCAGGCGCTGACGCTGCCGATGCTGCTGGCCGGTGCCTGGCTGATGTGGCGGGCAGGGCGCAAGGCGGACTGACCGGCACATGGCCCTGATCGGCAGGCGCCCCTGACTGGCGGCCTGCCTGATCATGAGCGGGCGGAAGATCCGCCCGCAACGGGGCGCCTGTCGTTTGTGAGGCCCGAAATGCAGAAAGGCCCGGACATGCCGGGCCTTTCATGGAATGGGGTAACCCCGCCTGTGCCGGTTGGCCGGCATCCTGAACCGTTGATTCAGTTCAGGTCGGCAAAGAGAGCAGCCACATCAGGTTCATCCGACGAGGGACGATCGCAACAGTGGCACACCGTTTTCTCTTCACCTCATGCATCGCATTGGTTCAAGGAATATATGGCCTGAACGAACACTGCAGGGTTGAAGCAATTATACGCGCTTGTCTGTCGAAGGGGGCAAGTTCTGCCGGTCGTCCCTTTCGTTGTCGCCGATGAGTGGCCGGACAGTGTGGTTTCGCTGTTTCAGCGAACGCCCTCGAAGCGGCGGATGCCGTCGTCCAGTTCGTTGTTGAGCTGGGTGACCAGGGTCTGCACCTGCTCGACGGTGGCGGCGCTGGAGTCGACCGGCTGGCCCAGGAATTCGTAGGTGATCTGCAGGGCGGCGTTGACGGCGATGCGCTCGACGCCGTGGGCCAGGCTGGCGTCACGGATCTCGCGCATCTTCTGGTCGACGATGCGCACGGCGTTCATCAGCCGCGGCTTTTCGTTGGGGGGAACCTGCAGCTTGAAGGTGCGGTCAAGGATCTTGACCTCGATCTGTTCCATGGCCATGGCAGCTCCTGGGGCTTTCAGTCTTTGTCGGTCTGCGGCAGCGGCAGCCGCGCCAGGGCGGATTCCACGCGGGCGCGGGCTTCGGCCAGTCGTTGCTGCATGTCGGCCTGGCTCATGGCGGCTTCACCCAGGCGGCCACGCAGCAGCTGGTTTTCGTCAGAGAGCTGGCGGGTGATTTCAAGCAGGCGCCGGACGCGCTCGCCCAATAGCTGGAGATCGGTTTCCATGCCGCGGGATAGTAGGGATTTGTGACAGGGGGGTCAAGCGAAGCGACACCCCGGGGAATGGCTGTACCCGATTTTGCCACGCGGCGCCCGCTGGCGTCCGTTGATCGGGTACCGGGCGTGTGTCATGGCACCATCTGCGGCCGCTGTCGGCGCCGGAATCGGGCGATGCGTTGTCCATGACATGCCCTTGTAATGTTGGACGGACTTGTAACGACCACGTTGGGGTATGTCATGGCAAAGGCAGGGGCCTGCCTTTACCATCGAAGGTTCCTGAAAGGTCTGGGCCGGGGCTCGTGCTCTGTCGGCGAAGGTGTGCCGGCATGTGGAGCCATCTGAGCCTTTCATGGGCCGTCGGCTGCCGTGGTTCTGCAGTTCCCCTCAACCGTCGTTCTCCTATTTCAAGGCAAGATGATGCACAAGGTGTCGTCCCGCTCTCGCTGGCAGCTTCTGCTGTCCTCCCTCCTGTTGGGTTCCGCGCTGTTTGCGGCAACCTCACCCGCCATGGCGGTCGATGCCGCACAGGGCGCGGGCGCGCAGGGTGCGGCGCAGGCTACCGGGGCTGGCGATGCCCAGGCCGACGCGGCCCATGACTGGAAGGCCGGCCCGCAGCGTGTGGGCTCGCTGGAGGTGGAGCTGGTCTCGGACTCCCGCCAGGTGATGCCGGGCGAGACCTTCCGCATCGGCATGCGGCTGCGGCACGATCCGCACTGGCATACCTACTGGCGCAATCCGGGCGACACGGGCTATCCCACCCGCTTCGAGATCGAGGGGCCGGCCGACACGCAGTATTCCGACATCCGCTGGCCGGCGCCCGAGCGGCTGGCCATCGGGCCGCTGGCCAACTATGGCTACGAGGGCGAGGCCCTCATCTATCGTGACGTGACGCTGCCGGACAGCTTCAAGGGCCGTCAGGCGCGCTTCCGCGTCAAGGCCGAATGGCTGATCTGCAAGGAGGTCTGCATTCCCGGCGAGGCAGCGCTGCAGCTGGACGTGCCGGTGGGCGGCGTGACCGAGCCCGACCGGGCCGAGACGGCCAGTTTCGAGGCTGCTCGCCGCGGTGCACCGGTGCCCGACCAGGAACCGGCGGCCGTGGGCTGGTGGCAGCGTGGTGGACAGGCGGTGGTGGTGCTGCCGGATGCCGTCACGCAAGGCAAGGCACCACGCTCGGCGCTGTTCCTGCCGTACTTCAGTGGCGTGGTCAAACCCGTGGCACCGCAGAAGCTCATCGAGATCTCGGGCGAGGAAGGCCGCTATGGCCTGGCGCTGGAGCTGGATGAGCAGGGCGTGCGCTCGGCCGATCCGGGCTGGGAAAAGGAAGGGGGCATTGTCGTCATCGACGGCGGGCAGCCGGTGGAAGTGAGCCTTCAGCGCCAGACGGTGGTGCCGGTGGCGGCGCGTACCGTGGCCATCGATGAACCGATCAAGGTGGACCTGACCGAGCCCGGCGCTGCCCAGGGCAATGGCGCCAAGAAGGGCGGGCTGCTGGGGCAGTTGCAGCTGGGGGGTGCGCCGGCGCAGGGCGGACAGGACATGCCGGCGGCGGGCGCCATGGCGTCCGGTGCCAACGGGCAGGGCGCTGATGCTGCTGCGGCAGGGGTATCGAACGGCGCTTCGGGCGCGCCGGGTGCGGCAGGCAGCGACGGTGCTGCGCCCGCCGCCCACGGACAGGATGGCAGCAGCCTGGGTGCCCAGGCCGAGCAGGCCGTCGATCAGGCACAGGACACGCTTGGCGCGCTGACGGGCACGCATGGGCAGGGTGAATGGCTGGCACTGGCTGGCGCCATTCTGGGCGCGTTCGTTGGCGGCCTCATCCTCAACCTGATGCCCTGCGTGTTCCCGGTCATCGGGCTCAAGATCCTTTCCTTCACCGAGGCGGCGGCCGGCAAACCGGCTCAGGCGCGTCGCCATGCCATGGTGTTCGGCCTGGGCGTGGTGGTCAGCTTCCTGGTGCTGGCGGCCATCCTGCTGGGGCTGCGGGCGCTGGGTCAGGCGGCCGGCTGGGGCTTCCAGCTGCAGTCGCCGGTCTTTGTGGCTGTGCTGGCGCTGCTCTTCGTGGTCATCGGTCTCAACCTGTTCGGCGTGTTCGAGGCCGGCACGCGGCTCACGCAGCTGGGCGCGGCCGGGCAGGGCAGCCATCAGGGCTACTGGGGCAGCTTCATGACGGGCGTGATGGCGGTGGTGGTGGCCACGCCCTGCACGGCCCCCTTCATGGGCGGTGCGGTGGGCTTCACGCTCAGCAGCTCGCCGCTGCTGGTGCTGGTGGTGTTTGCCACCATCGGCGTGGGCATGGCGCTGCCGTATCTGGTGCTGGCCAGCAGCGAGCGCCTGCTGGCGATGCTGCCGCGCCCGGGGGCCTGGCTGCAGACCTTCAAGCAGCTGCTGGCCTTCCCGATGTTCATCACCGCGGCCTGGCTGGTCTGGGTGCTGGCGCTGCAGTCCGATGCTGAGGGTGTGCTGCTGTTGCTGCTGGCCGCCATCTTCCTGTCCTTCAGCTGCTGGATCTACGGGCGCTGGCAGTTCGAGCTGCGGCCGCGCAGCGCGCGCAGCACGCCGGCCTGGATCATCACCGCGCTGCTGTCGCTGGTGGCTTGCGGCGTGCTGGTGAGCCGGCTACCGGTGGTGGCCGAGGCTGCCCAGACGCAGGCTGCGCCGGTGTCGGCCAATGCCGCAACCAACGGCCCGGTGTCCATGCTGCCGCCGTCGTGCAAGCCGGAAGCCGATGGCCGTCTGCCGGCATCCTGCCGGGGCTGGCAGCCGTGGTCGCCCGAGCGCCAGGCTGCAGCTCGTGCTGCGGGCGTACCGGTCTTCGTGGACTTCTCGGCGGCCTGGTGCCTGAGCTGCCAGGTCAACGAGAAGGTGGCGCTGAACCGCGACGAGGTGCAGGCCGCCTTCCGTGACCGCAACGTGCTGCTGCTCAAGGCCGACTGGACGCGCCGCGATCCGGCCATCTCGGCCGAGCTGGCCCGCTTTGGCCGCAACAGCGTGCCGCTCTACCTGTTCTATGATGGCCGTGATCCGAAGGCCGCGCCCGTGCAGCTGCCCGAGCTGCTGACGGTGGATACCGTGCTCAAGGCCATCGGCGCGGCGAAGTAAGCGACGCCCCCGATCAGGCCGATTGCTTGCCGCTGGAGAGTCCCAGCACGGCCCGCATGTCGTACAGGCCATGGGCCTTGTCGGCCAGGAAGCGGCAGGCGCGCAGGCTGCCGTCGGCGTAGTGGGCGCGGCTGGTGGCGCGGTGGCGGATCTCGATCTGCTCGCCGTTGCCGGCAAAGAGCACCGTGTGGTCGCCCACGATATCGCCGCCGCGGATGGTGGAAAAGCCGATGCTGCCGGGCTGGCGCGGACCGGTGTGGCCCTCGCGGGCGAAGACGCCGATCTCGGCCAGCGGCTTGCCCAGCTGCCCGGCGATGGCCTCGCCGATGGCCAGGGCCGTCCCCGAGGGGGCATCCACCTTGTGGCGGTGGTGGGCCTCGATGACCTCGATGTCGGTGTCGGCCAGCATCTGCGTGGCCAGCTCGATGAGCCGGATGGCGGCATTGACGCCCGGGCTCATGTTGGCGGCCTGCACGATGGCGATGTCCTGTGCAGCCTGCTGGATGTGGGCGCGCTGCTCGGCCGAGAAGCCGGTGGTGCCGATGACCATCTTCACGCCGTGTTGCCGGCAGGCGTCCAGATAGACCATGCTGGCTTCGGGGCGGGTGAAGTCGATCAGCACCTGGCAGCCCGCCAGGGCTTCGTCAGTGCGGTCGGTGATGGTCACGCCCGTCTTTGCGCCCATGAAGGCGCCGGCATCGGTACCCAGCGCCGGGCTGTCGCTGCGGTCCAGCGCCGCAGCCAGTTCCATGTCGGGGGCGGCCAGAACGGCCTCGATCAGCATGCGCCCCATGCGGCCGGAGGCGCCAGTGATGGCAATCTTCATGAATTCACGTGCCTTTCGGTGGGTTGGTAGCCGGGCAGGGCCGGATCGTTCGGGTCGTCGCGCTCGGGCAGGCGATCATGCTTGATGTCGCTGACGCGGCCGTCGGCAAAGAACACCGTCACGCGGCGCAGCTCGGAATCGCCGTTCGGATACTGGAAGCGGAAGACGTATTCCCAGCGGTTGGGGTGGAACACGTCGGCCAGCAGCGGGGTGCCGATGCGCAGCCGCACCTCGTCGGGGGCCATGCCGGTGTGCACCTCGTCCAGCATCTGCTGGTTGATGTAGTTGCCCTGCGGAATGGCAAAGCGATAGGGTTCCAGAAAGCCGCTGCGCGAGCGGTCGCTGGCGCAGCCGGCCAGCGTGGCGGCCGCGGCCAGCAGCAACAGCGTGCCGGGGATGCGGGAAAGACGGATGGGCATCAGAGGGATGGGCTCCTGGGTTGTGCGGAGGGTGCCGGTGGCATGTCGCGGTCCGGGCCTGAACCGGCAATGATGCCATGGCCGGCACCGCAGGGCGGGCCGGCGGGCATGAGGCGGGCGCCGGGAAGGCTCGGGGGCGGCGCGACACTGGCCAGGCCGTCTGTCGCCTCCTGGGCACGCCGGCCGTCGGCGCTGTGTAAAGTTCCTGCAAAGTTCGGGCTGCCAGGGGCCGGCCTGTGCAGGCATCCCCGTATGATAAGGGCTTCCTTCTCCCTGCTGTTCCCGCCTTCATGTCCTTATCGTCTCACAAGGCGTCCGGGCGCCGTACCACGCTGGTGGTCACGGCCCTGGTGCTGCTGGCCGTGGGTGCCGGCCTCTGGTTCTGGGTTCTGAAACCCGCTTCCCATGGCACTGCTGCGCCAGCGGGCATGCCCCCGCCCCCGGGTGCCGGCGGGCCGGGTGGCCACGGCGGCATGTCACCCGTCACCGTCAGCGTGGTGAGTGCCGAGCAGGGCGCCTTCCCGGTGGTGATCCGCGCCGTGGGCAACGTTACCCCCTACAACACGGTCACCGTGGTGCCGCAGGTGGAAGGGCGGCTGCTGCGCGTGCATTTCCAGGAAGGGGCGCATGTGCAGGCCGGTCAGCTGCTGGCCGAGCTGGATCCGCGCGCATTGCAGGCCAGCCTGGACGAGGCGCGGGGTACCCAGGCTCAGAACCAGGCCGAGCTGAAGAATGCCCGTTCCGATCTGGCGCGTTACGAGCGGCTCTATCGGCAGGATTCGGTGTCCCGCCAGCAGCTGGAGACCCAGCGGGCGCTGGTGCGACAGCTGCAGGCACGTTCGACCGCCGATCAGGCCAAGGTGGACAATGCCCGCGTGCAACTGGGCTACACGAAGATCCACGCGCCGGTGGCCGGCCGGCTGGGGCTTCTGAAGACCAACATCGGCGCGATGATCGGCCCTTCCACCACGGACGGCCTGGTCAGCATCGTGCAGACCGACCCCATTTCGGTGATCTTCGGCGTGCCGGAGGTGCAGCTGACGGCGCTGCGCGACGCGATGGCCACTGCTGCCGGCAACGGTCTGGAGGTGCAGGCCTGGGACCGCAGCGAGCAGGGTCGGCTGGCCAGTGGCCGCCTCACCACGCTGGACAACCAGATCGACACCACGACCGGATCGCTGCGGGTTCGGGCGCGCTTCGACAATCCGGGTGAGACGCTCTTTCCCAACCAGTTCGTGAACATCCGCCTCACGCTGCAGACGCTGCCCAGGGCTGTCAGCGTGCCGGTGGATGCGGTGCAGTTCGGCACCCAGGGCAACTATGTCTATGTGGTGCGTGATGACAAGGCCCACGTGCAGGTCGTGAAGCTGGGCGCCACCGCGGCCGATCGGGTGCAGATCGTCGAGGGGCTGGCCGCCGGCGAGCGGGTGGTGCTGGAAGGCATGGACCGGCTGCGCAACGGCAGCGCCGTGAAGATCGTGGCCGCCACCGAGGGCGATCCGGATGCGCTGCTGGCCCCGGGGCCGGGTGAAGGCCCGGCCGGTGGCCCGCCGCCCGGACCCTGAGCGCTGTCATGAATTTCTCCCGTCCCTTCATTCTGCGGCCCATCGCCACGTCGCTGCTGATGGTGGCGCTGCTGGTGGCCGGCATGCTGGCCTGGCGGCTGCTGCCGGTGGCGGCGCTGCCGCAGGTCGACTATCCGGTCATCCAGGTGCAGGCCACACTGCCGGGCGCCAGTCCCGACACGGTGGCACGGATGATCACCGCGCCGCTGGAGCGCTATCTGGGCCAGATCTCCGGCCTCAAGCAGATGTCCTCGGCCAGCGGCGCCGGCGTCTCGGTCATCACGCTGCAGTTTGCGCTGGACAGTGACCTGGGTGTGGCCGAGCAGGACGTGCAGTCGGCGCTGGATAATGCCGAGAGCCTGCTGCCCGACGGCATGCCCGCCCCGCCACGCTACCGCAAGGTCAATCCGGCCGACACGCCGATCCTGACGCTGGCCGTCAGCTCGAAGACCCTGCCGCTGCCGCAGATCCATGACCTGGTGGATACCCGCATGGCGCAGAAGCTGGCGCAGGTGCAGGGCGTGGGTCAGGTGAGTCTGGCGGGTGGCCAGCGCCCGGCCATCCGCGTGCAGGCCGATTCTGCCGCGCTGAAGGCGGCTGGGCTCACGCTGGCCGACGTGCAGAAGGTGATTGCCTCGGCCAACGCCAATCTGCCCAAGGGCAGCTTTGATGGCCCGGTGCGCAGCACCACGCTGGACGCCAACGACCAGCTGACCACGGTGGCCCAGTACGGGGACCTGGTGGTGACCTGGAAGAACGGCGTGCCGCTGCGCGTGCGTGACGTGGCAACCGTGGTGCAGGGGCCCGAGGACCGCTTTCTGGCCGCCTGGGCCGACGCCGAGCGGGCCATCCTGATCAGCGTGCAGCGCCAGCCCGATGCCAACGTCATCGAGGTGGCCGACCGGGTGCGTGCGCTGCTGCCGCGGCTGACCGCCACGCTGCCGGCCAGCGTGGACGTGCGCATTCTCACCGACCGTACCGAGAGCATCCGCAGCTCGGTGCGCGACGTGCAGGTGGAGCTGGGGCTGGCCGTGGGGCTGGTGGTGCTGGTGACGCTCGTGTTCCTGCGCTCGGTGCGCATGACGCTGATTCCGGCCGTGGTGGTGCCCATCTCGCTGGTGGCTACCTTTGCCGCCATGTACCTGGCCGACTATTCGCTCAACAACCTCAGCCTGATGGCGCTCACCATCGCCACCGGCTTCGTGGTCGATGACGCCATCGTGATGATGGAGAACATCGCCCGCCACCGGGAGCAGGGCAAGCCGGCGCTGCAGGCCGCCCTGGACGGCGCGAGGGAGATCGGCTTCACGCTGGTGTCGCTCACTGTTTCGCTGGTGGCTGTCCTGATTCCGCTGCTCTTCATGGGCGACGTGGTGGGGCGGCTCTTTCATGAATTCGCCGTCACGCTGGCGGTCGCCATCGGCATCTCGCTGCTGGTGTCGCTCACGCTCACGCCCATGATGTCGGCGCGGATGCTGAAGGGCGAGACAGGGCACGGGGCAGGGCCGTCGGCGCGTCCCGCGCTGCTGGATCGGCTGATCGCCGCCTACGGCCGCAGCCTGGACCGCGTGCTGAATCACCAGGGGCTGATGCTGCTGGTGATGCTGGCCACGCTGGGGCTGACGGTCTGGCTGTACCTGCTGGTGCCCAAGGGATTCTTCCCGGTGCAGGACAGTGGCGTCATCCAGGTGGTGACGCAGGCGCCTGGGACCATCTCGTTCGAGGCCATGAAGAAACAGCAGGAGGCCGTGGTTCGCCAGCTGCTCGATGACCCGGACGTGGCCAGCCTGTCGTCGTTCATCGGCGTGGACGGCAGCAACACCGCGCTCAACACGGGGCGCATGCTGCTGAACCTGAAGTCGCACGAGGACCGTGCTGACGACGTGCTCGCCATCATCGACCGGCTGCGCCACCGGATGGCCGAACGGCCCGAGGCCGAGCGTCGGACCATGGGCGTCTGGTTCCAGCCGGTGCAGGAGCTTTCCATCGAGGACCGCATCAGCCGCGCCCAGTACCAGATGACGCTGAGCACGCCCGACACGGACCTGCTGGCCGAGTGGGTGCCGCGCCTGCAGGCCGCGCTGGCCCAGCGGCCCGAGCTGGCCGACATCGGCAGCGATCTGCAGAACGACGGCTGGCAGGCCTACGTGGAGATTGATCGCACCGCTGCGGCCCGCCTGGGCGTGCAGGTGCAGACCATCACCGCGGCCCTGCAGAATGCCTTCGCGCAGCGGCAGATCGCCACGCTCTTCACCCAGTCCAACCAGTACCGCGTGGTGCTGGAGCAGGATCCGGCACGGGCCCAGGGCATGGCGGCGCTGGACCATGTGTTCGTGGCGGCTTCCGACGGCACGCCGGTGGCGCTTTCCGCCCTGGCGCACTGGAGCAGTCGCAAGGCGCCGGTGGTGGTGAACCATCAGTCGCAGTTCCCGGCGGCCACGCTGTCCTTCAACCTGGGCAACGGCCATTCGCTGGGGGATGCGGTGGCGGCTGTGGAAGAGGTGCAGCAGCAGCTGGGCTGGCCGCTGTCCATCGAGAGCCGCTTCCTGGGTGCCGCCGAGGCGTTCCGGGCATCGCTGTCGAACACGCTGTGGCTGGTGCTGGCCGCCGTGGTGGTGATGTACCTGGTGCTGGGCATCCTGTACGAGAGCGCCATTCACCCCATCACCATTCTGTCCACGCTGCCCTCGGCCACGGTGGGGGCGCTGCTGGCGCTGCTCGTCAGCGGCCGGGCGCTGGACATGGTGGCCGTCATCGGCATCGTGCTGCTCATCGGCCTGGTGAAGAAGAACGGCATCATGATGGTGGACTTCGCGCTGGAGGCCGAGCGTCATGAACGGCTGTCGGCGCGAGCCGCCATCCACCGCGCTGCCATCCTGCGTTTCCGGCCCATCCTGATGACCACGCTGGCTGCGCTGCTGGGCGCGCTGCCGCTGATGCTGGCCAGCGGATCGGGCGCCGAGCTGCGCCAGCCGCTGGGTCTGGTGATGGTGGGAGGGCTGCTGGTCAGCCAGGTGCTCACGCTCTACACCACGCCCGTCATCTACCTGTTCTTCGAGCGGATCGCGCAGCGCCGAGGCCGATGAAGCCGTTCTTTCCGCTGACCTGCTGCCCATGAGCCCGTCCCTGCCGTGATTGCCCGACGCCGATGAATCTGTCCCGTCCCTTCATCCGCCGACCCATCGGCAGCACCATGCTGGCGCTGGCCATCCTGCTGGCCGGCTGGCTGGCGTGGCGACAGCTGCCGGTGGCGCCGCTGCCGCAGATCGACACGCCGATGGTGGTGGTCACGGCCAGCCTGCCCGGGGCCAGCCCCACCAGCATGGCGGCGACCGTGGCCGGGCCGCTGGAACGGGCGCTGGGCGCCATTGCGGGGCTGTCGTCCATCTCGTCGTCCAGCAGCACCGGCTCCACCGAGGTGCGGCTCTTCTTCGACATTGACCGCGACCTGAACGAAGCCTCGCGCGAGGTGCAGGCGGCCATCAACAGTGTCATCGACCAGCTGCCGCCCGGCATGCCCGGACGGCCCACCTTCCGCAAGCTCAATTCCTCCACGTCGCCCATCCTGGCGCTGGCGCTGTCGTCGGCCACGCTTCCGCCCAGCCAGCTCTACGACCTGGCCGACAACATCGTGCTGCAGAAGATCTCGCGCGTGCAGGGGGTGGGCGAGGTCTCGCTGGGCGGCGCATCGCTGCCAGCCGTGCGCATCCGTTTCGAGCCCAGCGCACTGGCTGCCCTGGGCATGTCGCTGGAGGAGGCACGCCAGGTGGTGGTGGCCGCCAGCGCCGAGGCGCCCGAGGGTTTTCTGGAGGATGAAGGCAACCGCTGGCTGGTGGCCACCGGTCACAAACTGAAGAACGCCGCCGACTTCTCGGACCTGGTGCTGCGCTGGAAGAACGGCCAGGCCGTGCGGCTCTCGGACGTGGCCGAGGTGAGCGATTCGGTGGAGGACCGCTACAGCAGCGGTTTCCACAACCATCAGCCCGCCATCATCGCGCTGGTCACCCGTCAGCCCGATGCCAACGTGGTGGCCACCATCGATGCCATCAAGGCCACGCTGCCGCAGCTGCAGGCCATCCTGCCGCCGCAGGCCAGTCTCACCGTGGTGATGGACCGTTCGCTGGGCATCCGCGGCAGTCTGGCCGAGGCGCAATGGACGCTGGTGTTCTCGTGCCTGATCGTGGCGGCCGTGGTGTGGCTCTTCGTGGCACGGCTGCGCACCGCGCTCATTCCGGTGGCGGTGATTCCGGTCTCGCTGATCGGCACCTTTGCCGTCATCTGGCTGGCGGGCTTCTCGCTCAACAACCTCAGCATCATGGCGCTGGTGGTGGCCGCCGGCCTGGTGGTCGATGACGCCATCGTCGTGCTGGAAAACATCACCCGCCACACCGAGCGAGGGCTGTCACCTTACCGGGCGGCGATGCGCGGGGCGGGCGAGGTGAGCTTCACGCTGCTGGCGCTGAACGTGGCGCTGGTGGTGGTGTTCGTGGCCGTGCTCTTCATGGGCGGCATCATCGAGCGGCTGTTCCGCGAGTTCTCGCTCACGCTGGCGGCGGCCATCATCATCTCGCTGGTCGTGTCCATCAGCCTGACGCCCGCGCTGTGCGCGCATGTCCTGCCGCGGGAAAGGCGGCAAAAGGCGGCCGAGCAGGGGGCTGCACAGGCCGTCGCCTTGCCGGGGAGCATGCGTGATTCGACCCACGATGCAGGGCAGGGGACGCCGGGATCGGAGTCCGTGCAGGATGACGCCAACGCGGCCCGCGTCCCATGGCATCGGCGCCTGCTTGGGCTTCATGCCAGCTATTTCCATCATCTGCAGGCAGCCTATGAGCAGTCGCTGGCCCGGATGCTGCGCCACGCCTGGTATGGGATCGTGGCTCTGGTGGGATTGATCGCCGCCAGTGTCTGGCTGTTTGCCAACCTGCCACGCTCGGATCTGCCCGAGCAGGACACGGGCGTGATCGGCGCCTTCATCCGGGGCGACGACGGTTTCTCCTTCCAGGTCATGCAGCCGCGCATCGAGCGCTACCGCCGCTGGATCCTGTCCGATCCGGCCGTGCAGGATGTGGCCGGCATCAGCGGTGGCAGTGGCGGGCTCACCAACGCCCGCCTGGTCATCACCCTCAAGCCGCTGGCTGAACGCAAGGTGTCGGCGCGCCAGGTCATCGACCGCCTGCGACGCAGCGCACCGCAGATGGCGGGCACCATGTTCTTCGGTCGTGTGGAGCAGGACCTGCAGCTGTCGCCCCCGAAGTTCGGGGACGATGCCGATCATGTGATCGTGCTGAAGTCCGGCGACCGGGATTTGCTGCAGACCTGGAACCAGCGGCTGGGCGTGGCGCTGTCGAAGCGCCCCGAGCTGGAGAACGTCAGCTACAGTCTGGGAGAGGACACTCGCCAGATCGTGCTGGACATCGACCGCAACACGGCCAGCCGACTGGGCGTGCAGCTGACCGATATCTCGGCGGCGCTCAGCAATTCGTTCGCGCAGCGCCAGGTGGCCACGCTGTACCAGGACCGCAACCAGTACCGGGTGGTGATGGAGGTTTCCGAGCGCTTCACCGAGAACCCGCTGGCGCTGGATCGCGTGCAGATCATCACCAGCGAGGGCAAGTCGGTGGCGCTGGCCGAGGTGGCCCGCTGGCACTTCGGCATGGTGCAGGACCGCGAGCGACACGTCGACCAGTTCTCGGCCGCCACCATCAGCTTCTCGGTGGCGGCTGACGTGACCGACGCCGCGGCCTTGGAGGCCGTGCGTGACGTGATCGACGCCGAGCGCATGCCGGTCACTGTCATTGCCGACATCGATGGCGACGATGGCCGACCCAAGTCACTGGTCAAGGCCGACGGCCAGGGCTGGCTGATCCTGGGCGTGGTGCTGGCCGTCTACCTGGTGCTGGGCATCCTGTACGAGAACCTGCTGCATCCGATCACCGTGCTCTCCACCATTCCCTCGGCGGGCGTGGGGGCGCTGCTGGCGCTGTGGGCCAGCAACACGCCGTTCAGTCTCATTGCGCTGCTGGGGCTCTTCCTGCTCATCGGCGTGGTGATGAAGAACGGCATTCTGATGATCGATGTGGCCCTGAAGAAGCAGCTCCACGAAGGACTGGCCCCGCACGTGGCCATCCTGCAGGCCGCTGGCCAGCGCCTGCGCCCGATCCTGATGACTAACGTGGCCGCACTGGCCGGCGCCATTCCGCTGGCCATGGGCCTGGGTGACGGCGGCGAGCTGCGCCGCCCGATGGGGCTCGTCATCATAGGCGGCCTGGTTGTCAGCCAGCTCATCACCCTCTACACCACGCCGGCGCTGTACCTGCTGCTGGAGCGGTTGCAGCAATGGCTGCGGCGGGGCCGGCGCTAGAATGACGACCCACCTCCTCCTTGACTGAATCATTTGCTCCCGGAGCGTCATCTGCATGGACACCCTGCTGAGAATCGTCCGCTTCACCAACAAGACCTTCGCCCTGTGGGTGCTGCTGTTCGGCGCCCTGGGCTTCGTGTTTCCAAGCCTTTTCCTGGATCTGCGCAGCTGGATTCCCTACCTGCTGGCGGCCGTCATGCTGGGCATGGGCCTCACGCTGTCGGTAAAGGATTTCGCCGGCGTGCTGCGCTATCCGAAAGCCGTGCTGGTGGGCGTGTGCGCCCAGTTCCTCATCATGCCCGCCCTGGCCTGGGGACTGTGCAAGGTCTTTGACCTGCCGCCCGATCTGGCCGTCGGCGTCATCTTGGTGGGAGCCTGCCCGGGTGGCACCGCGTCCAACGTCATGACCTATCTGGCCCGTGGCAACACGGCGCTGTCGGTGGCCTGCACCACGGTGGCCACGCTGCTGGCGCCGCTGCTCACCCCGCTGGTGTTCTGGCTGTTTGCCTCGCAGTGGCTGCAGGTGGATGCCTCGGGCATGTTCCTGTCGGTGGTGCAGGTGGTGCTGTTGCCCATCATTGTGGGTCTCATCATCAAGGCCATCCTGGGCCATCGCATCGACCACGTGGCCGAGACCATGCCGCTCATCTCGGTCATTGCCATCGTGCTGATCGTCGGTGCCGTCGTGGCCGGCAGCAAGGACCGCATCATCGATTCGGGTCTGCTGATCTTCGGCGTGGTGGTGCTGCACAACGGTCTGGGCTACCTGGGCGGGCTGCTGGCGGCGCGTCTGTTCCGGCTGCCGCTCTATGACGGCAAGGCCCTTGCCATCGAGGTCGGCATGCAGAACTCCGGCCTGGGCGCCACCCTGGCCGGCCTGCACTTTGCCAGCGCGCCCATCGTCGCCGTGCCCAGCGCCGTCTTCAGCTTCTGGCACAACGTCTCGGGCCCCATCCTGGCCACGTGGTTTGCCAGCCGCCCCAACGGCAACGAAGGCTCGGACGAAGCGGGCGGGAAGGGCGCCTGACCGGGCTTGCGGACGGTCTGATGCGCGGTCGGACGGTCTGACCTGCTGTCGGACGGTCCGGCTGGCGATTTCCCGCTGCAAAAAGGGGGAATATCCGCCACAACCGCACCCGGACCATTCATGGCGTCGTAAACTGGGGCAGCACCCGTGCTTCACCCTTTCTCCACCTTCCCTGGCTTGCTTTCATGCCTGACATGACCGCTCGGACCCCGATGACCGTGACGACCCTCTTTCGCCGCACCACGCTGGCGACCAGCCTGCTGCTGGCGCTGGCCGGCTGCAGCGTGATGACGCCCTACAAGGTGCCTGCTTCGGCGCTGGAAGCACCGCTGGAGCAGAACAGCGGCTGGCATCTGGCGTCCAGTACCGAACGTGAGGCCGCTGCACACCAGGCGCAGGCCGGCCAGGCCGGTGCCGTTGGCCAGAAGACGGGGACAGCCGACAAGGCTGCGCCCCGGGGCACGGATCCCAGCGCAGCGGGAGCGCCGTCCAGTGGCACGGGGGGTGATGCCGGCCGCCAGCCCGATGACCGCATTGCCGTCGTCAGCCTGATCGATGGTGCCGCCTTCCAGGATCCGGTCCTGAAGGATCTGCTGCAGCGCCTGCAGTCCGGCAATCTTTCGATGGTGCAGGCCGAGGCCCGGCTGCGCCAGGCCCAGGCGACGCTGTCGGGGGCGGGGGCAGCCCGCCTGCCGCAGGTCGGCGTCAACGTCCAGGGGGGCCGCTCGGGCAGCAAGGGCAGCACCACGGGCCGCAGCAGTTCCGGCGGCAATGCCGGCGCGCTCAGCGCCCTGGGACTGGACCAGGACACGCTGTCCCAGCTGGGGGGCAACGGCAAGGGGGCCACCAATAACGTTCAGGCCGGCACCACCATCAGCTGGGCTCCGGACCTGTGGGGCAAGGTCTCGGCCCAGGTCGAATCAGGCCGTGCCGCCGTGCAGGCGGCCGAGGCCAACCGCCGCGCCGCCGAGCTGCAGGCCCAGGTCAGTCTCATCCAGGCCTACTGGCGCATGCGTCTGGCCGAGGCGCAGCTCATCCTGCAGGCCCGCTCCGAAGCGACTTCGGAACGTTCGCTCCAGCTCACCCGCAATCAGTATCAGGCCGGTCTGGTGACCCGGGCCGACGTGGTGCAGGCCGAGACCAGCCTGCAGTCGGTTGTCACCCAGCGCCATGCCCTGGAACGCAGCCGGGACACCGAACGTCACGCCATTGCCGTGCTGCTGGGCCTGCCGCCCTCGTCCCTGAGTGCCGCAGATCTGGCGCCCACCGCCATGGCCAACACGGTTCCGGGCGGCAAGGATGCCTCGGCGCCACCCGTCATGCTGCCGGCCGTGCCCGCCATTCCCGAGACGCTCTCCATCGACCTGCTGCGTCGTCGCCCCGATGTGCGCGTGGCCGAACGCCAGGTGGCGGCTGCCAATGCCGACGTGGGCGTGGCCCGTGGTGCCTGGCTGCCCGACCTGACATTCAGCACCACCGGCACCCTCAGCTCGGCCACGGTCGCCAATCTGCTGTCATCGCCGTTGCGTTCCTGGTCGGTTGGTGCCCAGCTGGCCCAGACCCTGTTCGATGGTGGCACCCGCAGTGCCGCCCTGAAGACCCAGGAAGCCGCCTACGACGAGAAGGTGGCGGCCTACCGCCTGCAGGTGCTTACCGCCCTGCAGGAGATCGAGGACGGCCTGCTGTCGCGCCGCACGCTGGCCAACCAGGAAACCGACCAGCAGCGCCTGGTGGCGCTGGCGCAGGAAGCCGAGCGCGTGGTGCGCAACCGCTACCAGGGCGGGGTGGTGAACTACGCCGAGCTGGCCTCTGCCGAGAGCACAAGCCTCAGCGCCCAGAGCCAGCTGCTGTCGCTACAGGCCGAGCGGCTGAACAACTACATCACCCTGCTGGCGGCCGTGGGGGGATCCTGGCAGCTGCCGTGATCAGCGCCGGCTGGCCTCCAGCAGCTCGGCCGCATGGGCCCGAGTGGTGCCGGTGATCTTCTTGCCGCCCAGCATCCGCGCGATCTCTTCCTGCCGGGCGGCCTCGTCCAGCCGTTCCACCCGGCTGGAGACCGAGTTCGTCGAGCGTGTCTTCAGCACCTTCAGGTGATGGTCGGCGCGTGCTGCCACCTGCGGCAGGTGCGTCACGCACAGAACCTGTGACTCGGCTGCCAGCCGCTGCATCAGCTCGCCAATGACGGCCGCCACCGCGCCGCCCACACCGGTGTCGGCCTCGTCGAAGATCAGGATCGACACCGGAGCGGAGCGCGCCGCCAGCACCGCAATGGCCAGCCCGATGCGGGAAAGCTCTCCGCCCGAGGCCACCCGGGCGATGGGGCGGGGCGTGGCGCCCTCGTGTGCGGCAATCTGGAACTCCACCGCGTCTATGCCTGACGGGCCAGGCGTGGCTGGCGTGCAGGCAATCAGCAGTCGGGTGCCGGGCATGCCCAGACGCTCGATCTGTTCGGTCACTTCGCCAGCCAGGCGCGCAGCCGTCTTCTTGCGGGCCGCCGACACCTTCTCGGCCAGCTTGCGGTAGGCGGCTTCGGCCTCTGTGCTGGCGGCTTCCAGCTTCTCGATGTCGACCGCCGCGCCCAGCTGTTCCAGATCGGCCTGCAGGCCCTCCAGGTGCGAGGCCAGGTCCTGCGGCTGCAGGCGCAGCTTGCGGGCCGTGTTGAAGAGCGCTGCCACCCGCTGTTCCACCTCGGCAAAGCGTTCCGGATCCAGATCCACCCGGTCGGCGTAGGCGGCCAGCTCGCTGGCGGCCTCGTCGATCTGGATGACAGCAGAATCCACCAGTTCGGCAGCGTTCTTCAGGGCAGGGTCGATCTCGGCCAGGGCGCGCAGGCGCCCCTGCAGGCTGCCCAGGCGGCCGGCAATGGCGTCCTCGTCGCGCTCCAGTGCATTGGCCAGCGCATCCGCCCCGGCCAGCAGGTCATGGGCGTGCGCCAGTCGCTGCTGCTCGGCCGACAGGGCCTCCCATTCGCCCGGTGCCAGCCGAAGCTGCGTCAGCTCGTCGATCTCCCACTGCAGCCGCTCGATGCGGATGGCCTCCTCGCGGGAGCCGCTGCGTGCCGCCTCCAGCGCCCTGGACGCCTGCTGCCAGCGCTGCCAGCCCTGGGCCAGGTCGGCCAGCAGTCGTTCCTGCCCGGCCAGCCGGTCCAGCAGCTCGCGCTGGGCGCCGGGGCGCAACAGGTGCTGCGATTCATGCTGGCCATGGATGTCCACCAGCTGCTCGCCCAGCTCACGCAGTCGGGCGATGGTGCTGGGGTGGCCATTGATCTGTGCGCGCGAGCGGCCGTCCTTCTCGACGATGCGGCGCAGCAGCAGCTGGCCCGGGTCACCGGCCAGGTCGTGCTCGGCCAGCCAGGCGGCCAGCGTGTCGTCGATGCCGAAGAGCGCCGAGATGTCGGCCCGCTCGGCCCCCTCGCGCACCAGCGTGGCATCACCGCGCCCGCCCAGCACCAGGCCCATGGCATCCAGCAGGATGGACTTGCCGGCCCCGGTCTCGCCGGTCAGTACCGTGAAGCCCGGCCCGAATTCGATCTCGGCCGATTCGACGATCACGAAATCCCTGAGTCGCAACCATTGCAGCATGATGGAAAGCCTCTCGTCCTGGAAAGCGCTTCGTGTGAACTTCGGATGAAACCGTCAGCCCCGCCGCGGCTCCAGGCCCGGAATCTCGTGCCAGTTGAGCTTGGTGCGCAGTGTGGCGTAGTAGCTGTAGCCGGGCGGATGCAGGAAGCGGCTGGAGTCGGCCGAACGGTGCAGCACCACCCGGTCGCCCAGCTGCAGGGATGCAAAGGACTGCATGTCGCAGTTGAGCCGGGCGTTCCGTCCGTGGCGGATGGTCAGTTCCACCTCGCACTGGTCGGGCAGGATGATGGGGCGCGCCGAGAGCGACTGCGGCGCCACCGGCGCCAGCACGAAGCCGTGCAGCGACGGGTGCATCAGCGGGCCACCCACCGACAGCGCATAGGCCGTGGAGCCCGTGGGCGTGGCCACGATCAGGCCGTCCGCGCGCGGGCTGTACATGTAAAGCCCGTTGACGCTCACCTCGATCTCGATCAGTCCGGCGTGCGAGCTGCGGCTGATCACCACGTCATTGAGCGCCCGGGAGTGAAAGAGCGCCTTGCCGTCCCGCCAGATATTCGCTTCGAGCAGCGACCGCTCCTCGATCTCGTAGTGGCCGTTCAGGATCTCGTCCAGCCCCTTCTGCCAGTCCGACATCGGAATGTCGGTGATGAAGCCCAGCCGCCCGCGGTTGATGCCGACGATGGGCACCTTCAGCGGGGCCAGCGCGCGGGCCACCCCCAGCATGGTGCCGTCGCCCCCCACCACCACGGCCAGATCGGCCCGGCGACCCAGTGACTGCACCAGCCGCATGTTGCGGCTGATCTCGGTCAGCACCGTGACACCGCGCTGGGTCAGCCAGTCGGCGATTTCCTCGAGGATGCGCTCACGCAGCCCGTCGGATTGCGGGCGACCGAACAGCGCGATGGTCTTGAAAGGGGCAGTCATGCGGCGGATTGAACCATAATTCCGGATAATTGCGTCATGGTCATTGACTCCTGCCGGGTCATCCCGGGTAAGCCGAATGGATGAACGCGCCCGAATCCTGCTCAAGTCCCTCATCGAACACTACATCGTCGACGGCCAGCCCGTGGGCTCGCGCACGCTGTCGCAGTACTCGCGCCTGGACCTGTCGCCGGCCACCATCCGCAACGTCATGGCCAATCTGGAAGAGCATGGCCTGATTGCCCACCGCCACACGTCCAGCGGTCGCGTGCCCACCCCGCGTGGCTACCGGCTGTTTGTCGACTCGCTGCTCACCGTCCAGCCTCTGGAGGCCGGTGAGGCCAGCCAGATGCAAGGGGCCCTGGTGGCCCAGGAGCCCCGCCAGGTCCTGGCCAAGGCCGCGGGGCTGCTGTCGGAGCTTTCGTCCTTTGCCGGCGTGGTCTCCACCCAGCGCCGCAGTGGCACCTTCCGGCACATCGAGTTCCTGCGGCTCTCGGCACGACGCGTGCTGCTCATTCTTGTGTCGCCCGAGGGGGATGTGCACAACCGCATGCTGCAGCTTGACCGCGACTACACGCCATCCACCCTCAACGAGGCGGCCAACTACATCAATGCCCATTACGCCGGCATCGATTTCGATGAGATCAAGCGCCGCCTGGGCACCGAGCTGGCCGAGCTGCGCCGCGACATCAGCGCCCTGATGCAGCGCGCCGTCGATGCCGGCCGCGAGGCCGTGGAAGACGACAGCGACAAGATGCTCATCGCTGGCAGCAGCAACTTTGTCGGCATTCCTGACTTTGCCGACGACATGGCTCGCCTGAAGCAGCTCTTCAGCCTCTTCGAGCAGCGCACCGACCTGCTGCAGCTGATGGATGCCTCGGCCCGCGCCAGCGGCGTGCAGATCTACATTGGCGGCGAATCCGAGCTGGTGCCGATGGAAGAACTGTCCATCGTCATTGCCCCCTACAAGGCCGACGGCAAGGTGGTGGGCACCCTGGGCGTCATCGGTCCCACACGCATGGCCTACCAGCGGATGATCCCCATGGTGGACATCACGGCGCGGCTGGTGTCGTCGGCGCTGGATGCGGGCCGGGAGTAAACGGGGGCGTGCAGGCCCTCGGACGCGGCCCGCTGTCGTGCCCCGTGCAACGCCTGAAACGGCATTGTCAGCCAGCCCCTACAATCAGCGCTGATCACTGACGATGGACCCCGTTGTCCACATGACCGACGCCTGCCATGAACGATACCGTCCCACCCTCCCGCGCCGCCATCCTGCTGGTCCAGCTGGGCACGCCCGACAAGCCGGAGGTGCCGGAGGTGCGCCGCTACCTGCGTGAGTTTCTCACCGACCGGCGGGTGGTCGAGCAGTCGCCCCTCATCTGGTGGCCCATCCTGTACTCCGTGGTGCTGACCCGCCGACCCAAGGAGTCGGCCGAGAAGTACCGGTCCATCTGGACCAAGGCCGGCTCGCCGCTGCTGGTCAACACGAAGCTGGTGGCCGAGGCGCTGCAGGACGAGCTGAACAAGCGGGGCCGGCAGGTGGAGGTGGTCTGGGCCATGCGCTATGGCAACCCGTCGATGGTCGATGCCCTGCGCGACCTGCGCGACCGGGGTTTCTCACGCATCGTCGTGCTGCCGATGTACCCGCAGTACTCGGCTGCCACCAGCGGCACCGTGTTCGACGTGATTGCCCGCGAGTTCCTCCAGTGGCGCAGCATTCCGGCGCTGCGCTTCCTGCAGAGCTTTCACGATGACCCTGGCTACATTGCCGCCGTGGCCGAGAGCATCCGCCACTTCTGGCGCCAGTCCGAGGCCGGCAAGCCCGAGAAGCTCATCTTCAGCTTCCACGGCCTGCCACAGAGCTGTGTGGACCAGGGCGACCCCTACGTGAAGCAGTGCCAGGAAAGCGCCGCCCTCATCGCCGGCGCCCTGGGGCTGGCCAAGGAAGACTGGCTGCTGACTTTCCAGTCACGCTTTGGCCGTGCGGAATGGGTCAAGCCCTACACCCAGTCCACGGTGGAGGCTCTGGCCAGGAAGGGCGTCAAGACCGTGGATGTGGTGTGCCCGGGCTTCGTGTCCGACTGCATCGAGACGCTGGAAGAGATCGACATGGAGGTGCACAACGCCTTCGTGGGCGCCGGCGGCAAGCGCTTCCGCTACATCCATTGCCTCAACGACGCCCCGCTGTGGATCCACGCCCTGGCCGACATCGTGGGCAACGAGCTGGCGGGGTGGAAGACGCTGGAGGCGGAGCAGGGGCGGCGCAAGGGGTGAGGGGCCGGCTGGTGCAGACCCGGCAGACCTTGCGCAAGGAGCGCGACGGGTGATGCCATACGGATCGGAATTCCTGGGCATCGTTCTTATCCACTTCCTGGCGGTCATCTCGCCGGGGCCGGATTTTGCGGTGGTCATCCGCCAGAGCGTGCGTCATGGGCGTCGGGTCGGCATCTGGACGGCGCTGGGCATCGGGGCTGGCATCTCGATCCATGTGCTCTACACGCTGGTAGGCATCAGCGCGCTGCTGCGTGCCACCCCGTGGGCGATGACGGCCGCCCGCTGGGCCGGTGCGGCCTACCTGCTGTGGCTGGGCATCCGCTTCGTGCGCAGCGCGCCTCCGACGCCGCAGGATGTGGCCGTGCAGGGGCCGACGCAGGGCGCTCCGGTGGGAGATGCGCCCGCGGGGATGATGCCGGAGGCCGCGTCAGTCCCGATGCCTGAACCATCCGCCCGCCGCGCCTTCTGGGTGGGCTTCATGACCAACGCCACCAATCCCAAGGCCACGCTGTTCTTTCTGGCCGTGTTCACCACCGTGGTCAGCCCGGCCACGCCGCTGTGGGTGCAGGGCCTCTACGGGCTCTGGATGTGCGCAGCCACGGCGGCCTGGTTCGTGGTGGTGTCGCTGCTGTTCTCGCGGCAGGCCGTGCGGCAGCGCTTCCTGGCCTATGGCCACTGGTTCGAGCGCATCATGGGTGTGCTGCTGCTGGCCTTTGCGCTGAAGCTGTTCCTGTCCTGAAGCAGGGCACCCGGCGGCGGGACGCAGAAGCAGGGACGAACGCTGGGGGCAGGCGAGGCATGTGATTCATGAACCTGGATGCCGATTGAACGAAGCCCGCAACCTGTCCTGCTCCGAGTACCCATGAAAAAGCCCCCGCTCCGTGACGGATGCGGGGGCTTTGCCTTTCCTGAAGCTGAGGGGGCGGCGAAGACCGGGATACATCGATGCCTTCGCCAGCCGGTTTCAGGACTCGACCTCCAGCCGGTTGCGCACGCCGCTGGTGACGCCCCCCAGACGGCCGTAGCGCTGACGGCTGCCGCGCGTGGCTTCACGGTCTTGCAGGTTACTGTGAGGGGCGGTGGCGGCCTGTCGGGCCTTCTGCTCGGCGCGTGCCCTGGCGTTCTCGCGGACATGCACCACGAAGCCGCCCAGCATCACCAGAATGGCGGCCACGGCCGTGGCCAGCACCATGTGGCGGTACTCGTCGATGAACATCATGACGATGAGCGAGCCGATGATGAAGGCGATGACGGCGTAGGTGAGCCAGGGGAACAGCCACATCTTCAGCCGGATCTCACGGCCTTCGGCCTCCAGCTTGCGGCGCATCTTCAGCTGCGAGAAGGCGATGACCAGGTAGACCAGCATGGCGATCATGCCCGTGGTGTTCATCAGCACGTCCAGAATGTCCTTTGGGCGCAGCGACTCGAAGAAGTTCAGCACCGCGATGAACACGGCGATGGAGCACGAGGCGATGACCGAGTACACGGGAATGCCGCGGGTGGAGGTCTGCTTGAAGATGGGGTGGGCATCGCCGCGCTTGGCCAGCGAGAACAGCATGCGCGAGGCAGTGTAGTGGGCCGAGATCAGGCAGCTGCTGACCGAGGTGAGCACCACGAAGTTCATCAGGTACTGGGCACCGGGCACGCCCAGCAGTTCCAGGGTGCGGCGATAGGAGCCGTAGCCGGACTCGCCCAGATGCGGGTCGTTCCAGGGCACCAGGCAGACGATCAGGAAGATCGAGCCGATGTAGAAGAGGCAGATCCGCCAGACCACCGAGTTGGTGGCCTTGACGATCTGCTCGGCCGGGTTGGCCGATTCCGAGGCCGCAATGGTGACGATCTCGGCGCCCAGGAAGGCGAACATCACCCCCAGCATGGCCACGATGACCGACGACCAGCCGTTGGGCATGAAGCCGCCATGGGCCGTGAGGTTGGCGATGCCATGCACCGTGCCGCCCTGCCAGAGGTTGAGGACCGCCAGCAGGCAGATGATGATGAAGCAGACGATGGCCGTGACCTTGATCAGCGCGAACCAGAACTCGAACTCGCCGTAGTTGCGCACGTTCATGAAGTTGATGCTGATCAGCAGCAACGTGGCCACCAGGGTGAACACGTTGACCGAGATGTCGGGGAACCAGGTGTTCAGGATCATCCCGGCCACATAGGCTTCCCAGGCCATCAGCAGGGCCCAGAACCACCAGTACAGCCAGCCGATGGTGAAGCCGGCCCAGCGGCCGATGGCCTTGTCGGCGTAGGTGGAGAACGAGCCGGTGTCGGGCGAGGAGGTGGCCATTTCACCCAGCATGCGCATGATGAGCATGACCACGATGCCGCCGGCCAGGTAGGCCAGCACCACGGCGGGGCCCGTGGTGTAGATGATCTTGCCCGAGCCCACGAACAGTGCTGCACCGATCACGCCGGCAATCGACATCATCGTGAGGTGACGGGTCTTCAGGGAGGCCTGGAGCTGCTCGGTATTTTTCCGCTTGCCTGAGCAGCTGTAGTTGGGGGCGTTCGTGGTCTCTTTCATATCGTGATTCTTGTATCGTATGAATATTGGACTGACCGATCACCGCATGAAATGAAGCGATGATTCTGGCGCGAGCAGGTCTGTCGAACGCACGAGCCAGGACGGGCGCATGTCAAAAACGTAGCACAGGAAGCCGGGCTGAAAATGCAGGCGCGGGTTTTGGGATGGGTAATCCCCAGTGTTTTATGATGCGCTGCAGAAAACAAGGATTCGCTGCGACAAAATACGCATGAATCGGCTTGTGGAGCCGGGTGGCAGGGACAAGATTTAATTCGGAATTAAATCAGGGGATAAATGTGGAGAAGGAGAGCCGAATGGGTTAGGGGTAATCCCTAGGGGTCTCCGGGCATAGCGTGCAGGTGGGCGTCGCATCACGGCTTCTCGGGCCGTGTTTGATCATGGATAGGGCGTCAGATTATTGCCATATCGCCCGGGATATAAGGGCGTTTGTCTGGAATAGCGGTGGAAAATGGTTTGTCCGGGGGCGCCAGATCCGGAGGAAAAGAAAGGCCACGCGAAAGCGTGGCCTTGTCGTGGGGCGATCCGGGGCGGTGCTTCAGGACGCCGCCTGCGACAAGCCCGGAGGCCGGAGCTGTCGCCCGCGGGGCATGACCGCCGCCGTCAGGATCACTGCGGCGGAATGCGCAGCTTCTGTCCCGGGTAGATCTTGTCGGGGTGCGACAGCATGGGCCGGTTGGCCTCGAAGATCTTGTTGTACAGGTTGGCGTTGCCGTAGTACTCCTTGGCGATCTTCGAGAGCGTGTCGCCCTTGACCACGGTGTAGTAGCGGGCCTCGGGGGCGGACGTGGCCACCGTCAGCTCGTCGTTGACCTGCTCCACGCCGGCCACGTTGCCGCAGCACAGCAGGATCTTTTCCTTGGTTTCCTGGTCGGAAGCCTGACCCGAGACCGTGACGGCGCTGCTGGCACCGTCGAACTTCACGCTCAGGTTCTCGGCGTCCAGGTTCTGGGCGCGGATGTAGGTGACGATCGCATCGGCCGCCGCCTGGTTGGCCGCATCGGGGTTGCTGGCCGGGGTGGCGGCCTGGGCCGTGCCGCCGCCAAACAGCTTCTCGCCAGCTTCCTTCATGAAGGACATCAGACTCATGCGGTTTCTCCTGTGAATGGTTGAGGGATGGGCGGCACCATGGGGCGCGTGCTGCCCGGCCCCCGGCGTCCGGACGGGTGCCTGGGGCCAGACACCTATTGTGGACCATGTTGGCAACCCATGGCGGTGCATGGTCCCGTCTTGGGGACCTGCGCCACAGGGGGCTTCAGAGGGGATCCGGCAGGGCCAGTTCGCCCCGTGTCGCGCTGCTGCTGCGGATCTTCCGTCGTCGCCGGCAGGCCGTTCGTGTCGCCCGGGCGGGGATGTGGTCAAATCCGGGTTGTGAATCCTTGTTTCACCCCTATGTAGGGGTGATGTTCATGCCCGCGGGGGGACGCAACCATGTCCGCCACCGGGGTGGGCGGCAGCTGCGCTGTCGCCGGATTCGACAGACTTTTCAAGAGATGGGGTATTCCAAGCCATGAAGGATTTCAGAAAGCACGGCGATTCGCATCACCCCGGTCAGCATCCGCAGTCGCAGCATGGCTACGGGGGGGAGCGGCCGATGTTCGCCAACGATCCGCGTGACTACCCGCGGTCCAGCCAGCGGCATGGGCATGCCGACGAGCCCTACTACGACGCCGGCCAGAGCTGGCAGCAGCAGGGGCAGCACGCTGCACAGCCGGGCCAGGGCCAGCAGGCCGCCCACGGTCAGCCGCAGCAGGGTGTCCAACCTGGCCAGGCGGCTGCGCAGGGCCAGGAAGGCTGGCAGACCGCTGGTCAGGAAGCGCCCCTGCATGCCGAGGCCGGGCAGGATGACGCCGTCGTGGCCGCCCTGCAGGCCGAGATCGAGGCCCTGAAGGCCCAGCTGGCCGAGGCGGAGCAGAAGGCCGGCGAGAACCACGAGCACTTCGTGCGCGCCAGCGCCGAGACGGAAAACGTTCGCCGCCGCAGCAAGGAGGAGCTCGACAAGGCGCGCAAGTTCGCCATCGAGGGCTTTGCCGAGTCGCTGCTGCCGGTCTGCGACAGCCTGGAAATGGCGCTCACCGTCGAGACCCCGTCGGTGGACAGCATCCGCGAGGGTGTGCAGGCCACGCTGCGCCAGCTGCAGCAGGCGCTGGAGCGCAACAAGGTCCAGGTCGTCGACCCGCTGGGCCAGCGCTTCGACCCCAACACCCAGCAGGCCATCTCCATGCAGCCCAACCCGGAGGTGGCGGCCAACCACGTGGCGGCCGTGCTGCAGAAAGGCTATCTGATCAATGATCGGGTGCTGCGCCCGGCCATGGTGGTGGTCAGCCAGGGCTGAGCCCGCTGACGGGGCGCAAGGGGGCAGGGTGGACGCCGTCTGCCCGGCCGTCTTCTGCCGGGAAAGGTCAGTTCATGAAATTTTTCACTTGACCCCTTGAAAGCCTCCGTACCACCCCCAATTGCGGATCATCGCTGAAACAAACCACTGCGGGAGCCAGTCTGCAGACGCCGTGCGGCCCGGCCGCACACCTGCCACCGGCTCCCTCGAATACCTGAGGAAGAACAAACATGGGAAAAATCATCGGTATTGACCTCGGTACCACCAACTCGTGCGTCTCGGTCATGGAGGGCAACACCCCCAAGGTCATCGAGAACGCCGAGGGTACCCGCACCACGCCGTCCATCGTCGCCTACATGGAAGATGGCGAGATCCTGGTCGGCGCGCCTGCCAAGCGCCAGGCCGTCACCAACCCGGCCAACACGCTGTTCGCCATCAAGCGCCTCATCGGCCGCAAGTTTGGTGAAGAAGCCGTCCAGAAGGACATCGGCCTGATGCCCTACAAGATCGTCAAGGCCGACAACGGCGACGCCTGGGTGGAAGTGCGCGACAAGAAGCTGGCCCCGCCGCAGATCTCGGCCGAAGTGCTGCGCAAGATGAAGAAGACCGCCGAGGACTACCTGGGCGAGGAAGTGACCGAAGCCGTCATCACGGTGCCGGCCTACTTCAACGACAGCCAGCGCCAGGCCACGAAGGACGCCGGCAAGATCGCCGGCCTGGAAGTCAAGCGCATCATCAACGAGCCGACCGCGGCTGCGCTGGCCTTCGGCATGGACAAGGGCGGCAACAAGGACCGCAAGATCGTCGTCTATGACCTGGGTGGCGGCACGTTCGACGTGTCCATCATCGACCTGGCCGACGTGGACGGCGAGAAGCAGTTCGAGGTGCTCTCCACCAACGGCGACACCTTCCTGGGCGGCGAGGACTTCGACCAGCGCATCATCGACTACATCATCACCGAGTTCAAGAAGGAACGCGGCGTTGACCTGTCCAAGGACGTGCTGGCCCTGCAGCGCCTGAAGGAAGCGGCCGAGAAGGCCAAGATCGAGCTGTCGTCCAGCAACCAGACCGAAGTCAACCTGCCCTACATCACCATGGGCGCGGCCGGTCCCGAGCACCTGAACATGAAGATCACCCGCGCCAAGCTGGAAGCGCTGGTGGAAGACCTGATCGAGCGCACCATTGCGCCGTGCCGCACCGCCATCAAGGATGCCGGCATCAAGGTCTCGGACATCGACGACGTGATCCTGGTCGGCGGCATGACCCGCATGCCCAAGGTGCAGGAGAAGGTCAAGGAGTTCTTCGGCAAGGAACCGCGCCGTGACGTGAACCCGGACGAGGCCGTGGCCGTGGGTGCTGCCGTGCAGGGCTCCGTGCTATCGGGCGACCGCAAGGACGTGCTGCTGCTGGACGTGACGCCGCTGTCGCTGGGTATCGAGACCCTGGGTGGCGTGATGACCAAGATGATCAAGAAGAACACCACGATCCCGACCAAGTTCAGTCAGGTGTTCTCCACCGCCGACGACAACCAGCCGGCCGTGACCATCAAGGTGTTCCAGGGTGAGCGCGAGATCGCCTCGGCCAACAAGGCGCTGGGCGAGTTCAATCTGGAAGGTATCCCGCCGGCACCGCGCGGCATGCCCCAGATCGAGGTCACCTTCGACATCGACGCCAACGGCATCCTGCACGTGTCGGCCAAGGACAAGGCCACCGGCAAGGAGAACAAGATCACCATCAAGGCGAACTCGGGCCTGTCCGACGCCGAGATCGACAAGATGGTGCGCGATGCCGAGGAGCACGCCGACGAGGACAAGCAGCGCGTCGAGCTGACCCAGGCCCGCAACAACGCCGATGCCCTGGTGCACTCGGTCGAGAAATCGCTGAAGGAACACGGCGACAAGCTCGACGCCGACGAGAAATCGAAGATCGAGTCCGCCCTGGAAGCGGCCCGTGAAGCGGTGAAGGGCGACGACAAGGCCCGCATCGAGGAAACCAGCAACGCGCTGACCGAAGCCGCCCAGAAACTGGGCGAGAAGGTCTACGCCGAGGCCCAGGCTGCTGCCGCAGGCGCAGCCGGTGCAGCGGGTGCGGCAGCTGGCGCTTCGTCGGCCGAAAGTGCCCACTCGACGGAAACCGCTGGCGACGATGTGGTCGACGCCGACTTCAAGGAAGTCAAGCGCGACTGATCGCGGTACAGTCCGGTGGCCTGCCGCCGGACACGCCGGCAGCCCCGGCTGGCCATGACGGGCAGGGCGGCTTCACGAAGCGCCTGCCCGCATGGCCCCTATCCCGATACCCGGTCCGCCGGGTATCTTGCTTTGAATCCCGACATTTCCGAAAGGTGCCTCAGGGGCCTTTCGACAACGCCTGTCAGCCATGGCCAAACGCGACTATTACTCTGTGCTGGGGGTGGGCAAGAACGCCACCGACGAAGAAATCAAGAAGGCCTATCGCAAGATGGCCATGAAATATCACCCGGACCGCAACCCGGGTGACAAGCAGGCCGAAGACAAGTTCAAGGAAGTGGGCGAGGCCTACGACGTGCTGGGCGACCGCAGCAAGCGCGACGCCTACGACCGCTACGGCCATGCCGGCGTTGACGGCATGGGTGGCATGGGCGGTGGCCCTGGTGGCGGCGCAGGGGGCTTCGGTGGCTTTGCCGAGGCCTTTGGCGACATCTTCGGCGACATCTTCGGTGGCGGCGGCAGTCGCGGCGGGGCCAACCAGGTCTTCCGTGGCGCCGACCTGCGCTACGCCATGGAGATCACGCTGGAGCAGGCCGCCAACGGCTACGAGACCGAGATCCGCATCCCCTCCTGGGAAAACTGCACCACCTGCAAGGGGACCGGAGCCAAGGCCGGCACCAAGCCCCAGACCTGTGGCACGTGTCACGGCCAGGGCCAGGTGCGCATGCAGCAGGGCTTCTTCTCGGTGCAGCAGACCTGTCCCACCTGCCACGGCAGTGGCAAGGTCGTGAAGGATCCGTGCGAGGCCTGTGACGGCGCCGGTCGCATCAAGAAGACCAAGACGCTGCAGGTCAAGGTGCCCGCCGGCATCGACGACGGCATGCGCATCCGCTCGGCCGGCAATGGCGAGCCGGGCACCAACGGCGGCCCGGCCGGCGACCTGTACGTCGAGATCCGCATCAAGGAGCATTCGGTCTTCAAGCGTGACGGCGACGACCTGCACTGTGAAGTGCCCATCAGCATGGTTACCGCCGCACTGGGCGGCACCATCCAGGTACCCACCCTGGGTGGCAGCGCCGAGATCGAACTGCCCGAGGGCGTGCAGCCCGGCAAGGTCTTCCGCCTGCGCGGCAAGGGCATCAAGGGCATCCGTGCCCAGATGCCGGGCGACCTCTACGCCCACATCACCGTGGAAGTGCCCGTGCGCCTGACCGACAAGCAGAAGCAGATGCTGCGCGAGCTGGACCAGAGCCTGTCGGACGCCAAGCACAGCCCGCAGACCCGCAGCTGGAAGGACCGGTTGAAGGAGTTCTTCCAGTAAAGCAGGTCATGGGAAGTTTCTGAAGGACATCGAGTTGACCTCAATCGGACCAGGCGTCTGATTGAGGTCAATTCGTTTCATGGGCTCGCTGCTCGGACAGGTATCGCTCGGCTGCCTTGGCCAGCAGGCCGGAGCGGGTCTCGTGGTGAGCCTCTGCATAGGCATCAATGCGGGCCAGCAGGTACTCGGGCCAGCTCACATTGAACCGCGTCTGCTTCAGCGACAGCCGTTGCAGATCGACATCGATCAGCGCCCAGGTGGCGCCGGCATAGTCCGCTTCCTGCGCCAGTTCCTCGATCTGGCGCGTGGAAACCGTGACGGCCTCGCCGTCTTCCAGCATCCCTTCCAGATGGAAGACGATGGCTTCTCGCGTGTTGGACAGCGCCTCCTCGATGGTCTCGCCGGCCGAGAAACAGCCCGGAATGTCCGGTACAGTCACACCGTAGAGTGAGTCCGTGTCCTTGTGAATGGCTACAGGAATGAGCATGGTGTCCGGTTCCGTGATGGTTACTTGAGACCTGCCTGCTTGAGAATGCTCTGAACCGTTCCGCGCGGAAGATCCTTGTTGGGATGAGGAATGGTGGCGCGCCCGGGAAGGGTGGGGTGCTTGTACTGTCGATGGCTGCCACGGGTGGCAACCAGATGCCAGCCGTGGGCTTCGATCAGTTTGATGAGTTCCTTGCTGCCCATGGTGGTGGTGTAATTGGTGTGTGTAATGATACACACGAGGTCATGCAGCGGGCAACCGGATGCCGGATAGGCGGGGGGTCCGTGATGGCGCCTCCGACCGGAGGTGTCTGGACTTGCGGGTGGATCATGGGGCTGGCCTTCCGGCCCGCAGGCAGTGTGGCTGCTGAATATGGCACGCGTTTTGCGCAGCACGCCCGTTGGTCGCACAATCAGGGCATTCCCGACTCCGGGCGACCATGCCTGGGGCCATCGCTGAAATTGCCATCGCCGGACGTGGGCCGGCCTTCAGGAATTGCCATGAGCCAAGCAACCAACCAACAGGAATTCGACCGTGCCAGCCAGGTGCTGGTGGGCGGCGTCAACTCGGCCGTGCGGGCCTTCCGGGCCGTGGGCGGTACGCCGCGCTTCATCCAGCGGGCCGAGGGCGCCCGCATGTGGGACGTGGAGGGCAAGGCCTACATCGATTACGTGGGCTCGTGGGGGCCGGCCATTGTTGGCCACTCGCACCCCGAGGTGCTGAAGGCCGTGCAGGCGGCCGTGGCCGATGGCCTGTCGTTCGGTGCGCCCAATGTGCGTGAGACCGAGCTGGCGCAGAGAATCTGCGACATGTTCCCTCACGTCGAGCGGGTGCGCTTTACCAGTTCCGGCACGGAATCCACGATGTCGGCGCTGCGGCTGGCGCGGGGCTACACGGGCCGCAACCGCATCATCAAGTTCGAGGGCTGCTACCACGGTACGGCTGACAGCCTGCTGGTGAAGGCGGGCAGCGGTGCGCTGGCCTTCGGCAACCCCAGCTCGGCCGGCGTGCCCGAGGACGTGGTCAAGCACACGCTCATCGCCCGCTACAACGATCTGGACAGCGTTCGCCGCCTGTTCGAGCAGTACCCGGATGACGTGGCCTGCCTGATCGTCGAGCCCATCCCCGGCAACATGAACCTGATGGTGCCGCAGCCCGGCTTCCTGGAAGGGCTGCGCGAGCTGTGCACCCAGTACGGCGCCGTGCTGATCTTCGATGAGGTGATGTCGGGCTTTCGGGTGACGCTGACGGGTGCGCAGGGCTGGTGCGGCATCACGCCGGACCTGTCCACCTTCGGCAAGGTCATCGGCGGCGGCATGCCCGTGGGTGCCGTGGCCGGCCCGGCCCGCATCATGGAGCGCTTCGCGCCGCTGGGTAATGTCTACCAGGCCGGCACGCTGTCGGGCAACCCCATCGCCATGGCAGCCGGCATTGCCACCATCGACCTGATCTCCCGTCCCGGCTTCCACGACGAACTGAACCGCCGGATGACGCGCCTGGTGGATGGTCTGAATGCGGCGGCGAAGAAGACCGGCGTGGCGTTCTGCGCCCGGGCCCTGGGCGGTCTGGGCGGCATGTACTTCCGTGCCACGCCGCCCGTGTACTTCGAGGAAGCCACCGACCAGAACCTGGAGCAGTACAAGCGCTTCTATCACCTGATGCTGGAAGGCGGTGTCTACCTGCCGCCTTCGCCGGTGGAGGCCTTCTTCCTGTCGTCGGCCCATACCGACGAGGACATCGATCAGACCGTGGCACTGGCCGAGAAGAGCCTGGCTGCGGTGGCGTGATCGCCACGGGGGGATGGGGAGACTCCCAGCCGGCGCACCGGCTGGGACCGATCAGTGCCTGGTCATATGGGTCTGTCGGAACATTCTGTTCAGGTCAGTCTGCCATGAGCCATGTCCTGACGTCGATCGTCATACCCGTATGAAACTGTCGCTGTATTTTGCCACCAGCGCATCATGCGTGAGGAGACGCATGGGTTCAGCCAATGCCTGTGCGATCAGAATGCGATCGAACGGATCCTTGTGGTGGTGGGGCAGCGTCTCCACCATCAGGCTATGCTCCGCCTGGATGGGAAGAATCCTGTAGCCCGACAGCTGGAAATACTTCAGCGCGTCGGCTGAACCGATGGGCATGTCGTCACTGTTTCTACTGTGCTTGATGGCGATTTCCCACAGGCTGGCGACACTTGTCCATATCGCATGCTTTGGGTTCGCGATCAGTTCTCGGGCCTGTGCAGGGAGCCTCGGGCTGTCGTCAATGGCCCAAAGCGCGATGTGAGTGTCCAGCAGAATATTCAAGATTCTCTGTCCCCCTGGAAGAGGGCTTCGATCTCGGCGTTCTGGGCATCGATGTTGTCAGGGATCCTGAAGAGCCCTTTGGCAACGCCAATGCGCTTCTCGCTGCTGCCATGGGTGATGGGAACAAGCTTGGCTGCAGGGCGGCCGTTGCGGGATATGACGATTTCGGGTTCGTGTCCGCTCTCGACGGCCTGTACCAGGCGAGACAGAGAGGACTTGGCTTCCAGCATGTTGACCATGGTCATGGGAGGGATTCCGGGTATCGTTAATGGTCTTAGTCTAGTCTGGCTAAGCGTGCCGATCAACCGTTGCATCCATTCCATCCAGGGGAGTGGGCTTTTGCCCGCTTCGCTCCCCATCTGGCGCGAAAATGCAGGAAAAGTCAGCTCCGGCTGCCATGACGTCATCACTTCTTTCCTTTCCTGCATCCATGAAGAAAGCATTCCTTCTTGCCGTTCTCTGCGCCACGTTGCTGGCCATGGCCGGCTGTGCCACTGAAAGCTCCCGCGTGGTGGAAAGCCCGAAGGTGACCAGCCACGGTACGGCGTACCAGGGTCAGAAGGCCCCCATCTCGGTTGGCAAGTTCGACAACAAGTCCAGCTTCCAGAACGGGGTCTTCCAGGATGGCGAGGATCGGCTGGGGAATCAGTCGCGCACCATTCTGGTGGCACACCTGCAGCAGACGGGGCGATTCAATGTGCTGGATCGCACCAACATGAGCGAGGCGGCGCAGGAAGCGAAGATCTCCGGCCGGGCGCAGAACCTGAAGGGCGCCACGTATCTGATTTCGGGTGATGTGACCGAGTTCGGCCGCAAGAATGTGGGTGATCATCAGCTCTTCGGCATTCTGGGTCGTGGCAAGAAGCAGGTGGCTTATGCCAAGGTGACGCTGAATGTGGTGGATGTGAATTCGTCCGAGGTGGTGTATTCCACGCAGGGGGCGGGTGAATACGAGCTGTCCAATCGCGAGGTGCTGGGCTTTGGCGGTACGGCGGGCTATGACGCCACGCTCAACGGCAAGGTGCTGGATCTGGCCATTCGTGAGGCCGTGAACAATCTGGTGTCGGCCATCGAGTCCGGGCACTGGACGCCGGCCAATTGAGGGGAAGGGCATGCATCAGGGCATTGGCCGGCTGACGCTGGTGGCGCTACCGTTATGGCTGGCAGCGTGTGCCAGCTGGCCGCAGACGCTGTATCACTGGGGCAACTATCCGGACACGATTCACGCCTGGTATGACGGTAACGATGACTGGGTCGGGCAGGAGCAGGCGCTGCGCAAGATCATCAGCGATGCAGCGACCCGACAGAAGAAGGTGGGGCCAGGGGTGCATGGCCAGCTGGGCCTGGTGCTGTCCCGCCAGGGGCGGGATGATGAGGCAAAGGCCGAGTTCGCCGAGGAGCAGGCGCTGTATCCGGAATCCGCCACGTTCATGACGCGGCTGCAGGGTCGGCGGATGGGGAACGTGTCGGCAGCCCGTTCTGGCCCGGGTGCAGGACCGGACGGCGCTGAGACACGGAAAAACAATGAAGGCCGGAAATCGAAAGGCGCGACATCGGGTACGCACGACAGCGACAGGAAACGGGATGCCGCCAGCAAGCCGCAGGATGTTCATGACATGACATCCGGGAAGGACAACGCTGCAGGAGGGCACGCAAGATGATGAAGTCATCGGTGCTGGCCGTGGCCCTGTCGGCCCTGGTGCTGGCGGGCTGTGCGAACCATCGTCCGAAAGGCTACGATTATTCGGCGCTGAAGCAGAGTGATCCACGTTCCATTCTGGTGGTGATGCCCACCAGTGATTCACCGGACATTCGTGCCGAGAGCAGTGTGCTGGCGCAGACCACGGTGCCGCTGGCTGAGCGCGGCTATTATGTCTTTCCGGTGGCGCTGGTGGATGAGATGTTCCGCCAGAATGGGCTGACCAACGGGCACGATATCCAGCAGGCGCCCATCCGCAAGCTGCGCGAGATCTTCGGTGCCGATGCGGTGATGTATCTGCACGTGGAAGAATACGGCGCCAGCTACAACGTGGTCAGCAGCGTGACCACGGTGACGGTGAAAGGAAGGCTGGTGGACCTGAAGAATGGCAGGACGCTCTGGGAAGGGCGCGCCAGCAGCCATTCGGAATCCGGCCATGCCAACGGCGATACCCTGACGGCAATGGTTTCAGCGGCGGTCCTCCAGGTTCTTGATGCCATCAACGACAGTGGCTACGAAATGGCCGGCACCGCCGATGCGCTGCTGTTCAGCCGTGGCAATCGGGGAGGGCTGCTGTACGGGCCCTCCCATCCGGAGCATGGGACGCCCTGAGCGTCATTTCGTTCGCCACCTCATGGCCCGACCTTCGGCGCCATAGCCGCTGACGCGACCGGATCCGAACTTGTTCGTGTCCCAATCATTTTTTGCAAGCCAGGTGGTGCAGTACTTGTGGGCTGCCACGGTGTTGTCCTTCTCGTCCGTCGCCCTGACGTGCCAGCACAGGTCCACATCGTTTGCATGCCATTGGGACTGCTCCAGCGTCAGCCAGACCGAGGCTTTCTTCTTGCTGGCCTCATCGTTTGGGGTCGCCCAGGACTGCAGGGTGCTGCCGAACGGGATCAACTGATTGTCGGTGAAGGTTCGTGCGCTGGTGCCCTGCAGCGGTGCTGCCTTGTACAGCTCGTAGGCCTGCTTGCTGTTCCGGTCAATGCCATGGAAGTCCAGGCTCAGCTGGTTGGGTAGCGTGAAGCCTTTGCTCAGGTCATGGTTCACCTGCATGGCCAGCCCCACCTGCGGATAGTCCTCGTGAGGGACGCGAGGGTTCTGCGGGTCCTGATAGCTGCCGGTGGCAAAGGTGTACTGGTAGTTGCCGATGGCAGGCGAATAGCCATCGACGAACGGGGTATAGTTGTCCTTTCCGCCATCGGCATAGGCCACGCCCGTGCTCTGGTGCGTGAGGGAAATGCGCTGCGGAGCATCGCTGCTGCGGACTGCATCGGCGTAGTCGGCCAGCATGTGCTTCATCATGTCGCGGTTCCGATCGTTGGTGGAATCGAACATGGCGGCCAGCTGGGCACCGCTGATGCCGTACTGATTCACGGCTTGGGTGGCAGTCTTCAGGCTTTCGGTGGGAACGTACCGGGGCTCATTGAGATTGTTCCAGTTCCATGTGGTGGCGGTATCCCACTGATAGCTGGTGTAGCGGTTTTCGTAGGTCAGCGCCTTGTATACCAGAGGCTGGCCGGGTTTCCACCCTTCCGGAACTTCCCACTCGTTGCATCGGGTATGAAGAACGCCGTATTCCGTTGCGACGCTATCCACGTCAATGCAGATGCGGAACCCTGACTTGCCCGCGGAAGCGGAGTAGAGTTTTGCCGAGGGATACGAGGTGCCGTTGCTCCAGTAGTGTTCGGCCCCGATGTCGTAGGTCTGATCGGACTGGATGGTCTGGCCGTTGGCGCTTCGCAATGTGTACTCTTTTCCCGCCAGGGTCACGATCACCTGTGCCGCGATGTCGAGCTTGAGGGGGACGGCCTGGGTGGCAGATGCCCCACGATTGGGCAGCCCCGGGGCAGATAGCCCCAGGCGGATGGTGTGTGCATCCACGGAGGTTGTACGCGCGCCTGCCGGGTTGCGCGTGGGGCCCACGGAATCATCGATCCGGTAAGTGTAGGGAGAGCCCAAGCCTGCTTCGGTGCCATCGGCTGGCACGATGTCTTCTCGGCTCAGCATGACAGGGCCCGAGAATCTCTCGTATTTCGGGGGCTCCGTGCCGCTGCCCGAGGTGTAGTAGTGATTGGGCGGCAGCCACGCGGTCAGATCACGCCCCTGGGCGTCCTGATGGCTGGTCTGCGACAGCAACGCCTGAATCAGCACGTCCCCACGGATCTTGCTGTTTGCGATGGGCGGGGTATCGGGCGTGACGGCTTCCTTGGTGGTGCGTCCGGATGCAGTGGCATGGGGCGTCGCCGAGGAATCCTGTGTCGTGACGGTCAGATCGGTGGCGGCCTTGGTCTGCGGGCCGCCAGCATCGGTCTGGGGGGTATCCTGGCCGCCGCCGCAGGCAGCCAGTGCCAGCGTGATGGCCAAGGTCAGAGGATGCAGGGCTGTGCGTTTTTCGACGTGCATGAGTCTCTCCGCGTGATGGTCTCCGTGAAGTGTTCTTCTTGTTCTGTGGTCAGTATGGAGAGCAGTCTGCGGAGTGTCGACCGATTTAATAGCGCGTGAAAGTTCTTACATTTGCGTCGAATTTATATAGGTTGCGAATCATTGTCCCATTCGGGAATTTAACGGGCCGGCAGCATCTGGATGGAAAGAGGGGTTCCCTGAATTTCAGGGAACCCCTCGGAACGGATGGGCCGTGCAGCCGGCCTTTCGCCCGGCTGTGGCCTTACGTGAGCAGACCCGGTTTCAACGGGGCTGATGAAACGCCATCACGGCTCACTGGCCTTTGGCCTGGGTGCTCCAGGTGGGAACACCATTTTCACTGGGCCTGTCGGTTTCGGCGTGGTAACCCTGTGGCAGCAGGGGTTGGCCCGGTGTCCAGCCTTCGGGCACCGTCCATGTGGTGCAGTACCGGCCGAATTCGCTCAGGAACACGGATACGTACCAGCACATGTCCACGGTGCGCAGGTTGGGCTGGCTCTGCTGGATGATCAGCTGTACCTGGGCATAGGGATTGTTCTTTTCGTCGTACCAGGACTGGACGGGAATGCCGAACATGATCTGCTTGTTGGCGGCAATGGTCAGGGCTGAACGGTCGCCGCTGAGCTGTTCACCCTCGTAGACCTGCGTGGCCTTCAGTTCCCAGTTGCGGCCGCGGACGTTCAGGCCGGACCAGCGGGGCAGCGTCAGGCCCTGGGCGTTGGCGTTCACGTGAATGGCCAGCGTGTTCTGCGGGTAGTCCCGGGAGCGTGTGTTGGGTACCTGTTCGCTCAGCCATGCGCCGGTGCTGAACACGTACAGGTAGCTACCGGTGGCCGGTGAATAGGTGGCCGCGTCGGCACTGCCATCAGCATAGGTGGTGGCGCGGCTGTCGTGGTGGAACGAAACCCGCTGCGGATCCAGGCTGGAGGCAGGCCGTTTGTAGGGAGCAAGGCTGGTCGTGGCATAGGCCGGCAGGCGCTGCATGCCCTTGGCACGGGGGCTGAAGGCATCCAGCATGGCGGCCAGCACCGCACCGCTCACGCCCCGGTCATTCACGGCCTCGGTCGTGGTCTTCAGGCTCTCTGCGTTGATGTATTGCGGGGCCTTGCGGTTGCTCCAGCTCCGTTCGCCGTAGCTGCCGCCTATCTCGAAGTGCAGTTTCCTGCTGAATGTCTGGGTCACGTGCTTGAGGGGTTGACCAGCCTTCCAGCCTGCAGGCACTTCCCAGACATCACACAGGGTCTCGAATTCGGTGTATTTCGGCTTGAACTGGGCGCAGGTGGAAAACTGGTTGGCGCTGTCGCCGGGTTGCGCGAAGACCGATGCCTGGGAGGAGGCGGCCGGATCGGAGCTTTCCCATTCATGCTTCCATGTGTCCAGGTCGTAGACTTCGTTGGGTTGAATCGTCGTGACCGTCTTGGCGACCAGAGTCTCCCGGGTGGTGGTGGGGGGTGCGTACTGATCCTGATCAGCGCTTGAGGAGGTGCGCTCGGCCTGAGCCTGGGTGCCGATCTCCAGCGCGCCAGCAGCGGCCTGGGCCGCACCGGTGCCGCCATTGGGCAGGCCCGCGGCAGACAGGCCGAAGCGCAGTGTCTGGCTGGCGATGTTCAGCATCAATGGATCATTGATGAGCCGACGAGGCCCCTGACTGATCTCGAACTGATAGTAGTGACGACCCAGGGCGGCGGTGTTCGCGTCGGTGGGACGGATGTCCTGGTTGGCCAGCACCACGGGGACAACAGACGGGTTGCTGCCTTGTTGACCCGCGCCCAGGGAGCCCCAGGTGTAGGTCTCGGGTGACAGCCAGGCGGTCTGCGGGTTGTTCTGGGCGTCAAGGCGTGCCGTGCGCGACAACAGCGCCTGGATCAGCACGTCGCCTCGCAGCATCTTCCGGTTTTCCGAGAGGGGCGGGGTGTCGGCGGTGGCCACGGCCTTGGTGGCGCGACCCGAAGCGGATGTCTGGGCAGCTTCCGGCGTGTCGGCGGTGTCCAGCGTGGTGGCCGGCAGGCCAGTATCGGCCTTGGTCTGCGGACCGGGGGCGCTGGTCTGGGGTGTGTCCTGGTTGCCGCCGCAGGCGGCCAGCGCCAGGGTCACGGCCAGGGCCAGGGGATGCAGGGCGTGGCGAGTGTTGATGCTCATGGGTTCTTCCTCATGAAATGTCTCCGTGGGGATCGTGTTTTGCAGAGCATTATGAATATCGACACAATGAGCGTCGACAAATCTAACATTGGCTAAAAATTCTTACGTTTTGGTCGTAAGTGTTTCTTGATCGCTTTCCGGAGATGCGACGGCCGCAAGGGCCGTTCAGAGGATCCCTGGCGGGCGAGGGGTCATGAGGCCCGGTGGGGGGGCCGGATGCCGGCTACACTGTGTCCGGGAGGTTCACGGCAGGCGTGGGCCGGCAGGGGCCGGCGCGATCTGCGACCCGAGAGCATGAGCAAGCCAGACTATCCGGTGACGACGGCGGTGCGTTTCCTGCGCGAGCACCATATCGATTTCGAGCCGCATCTGTATCCGTATGTGGAGCATGGCGGCACGGCGCATTCGGCCGAGAGTCTGGGGGTGCCCGAGCATCAGGTCATCAAGACCATCGTGCTGGAGAACGAGCAGAAGAAGGGGCTGATCGTGCTGATGCACGGCGATCGCCAGATTTCCACGCGCAACCTGGCGCGCGAGCTGGGCATGAAGCACATCGAGCCGGCGGACCCGAAGCAGGCCAACAAGTGGACGGGCTATCTGGTGGGAGGCACGAGCCCGTTCGGCACGAAGACGCGGCTGCCGGTGTATGTGGAGCGCACGATCCTGGATCTGCCGGTGATCTACATCAACGGCGGCAAGCGTGGCTTTCTGGTGGCCATTTCGCCGGCCGGGTTGCAGGCGCTCGAGGCCCAGCCGGTGAGCGTGGCGACGGAAGGGTGAGGCAGGCGGCGGGCTGCCGGGCGAGGGGCCCGGCAGTGTCCCGGGTGCTGCCTTCAGGCTTTCGATCGGGTGTTGATCTCGATGTGGCCGGTGAGTGTCCTGTGCACGGGGCAGCGATCGGCGATCTCCAGCACGCGCTGGCGCTCTGCGTCGGTGAGGTTGCCGGTCAGGGTGATCTCCCGCTCAAGGATGTCGACAACCTCATCGGCGGCTGCGCCGTTCGGCGCCCCCGATGCCTGCGGGGCTGCGGGCCGGGTGATGCGTCGATGGTGCAGCTCCACCTTCACGTCATCCAGCTGCAGGCCCTTGCGGTTGGCGTACATGCGGATGGTCATGGAGGTGCAGGTGCCCAGGGCCGAGAGCAGCAGCGTGTAGGGATCGGGACCCAGGTTGGTGCCGCCCATGGCTTCGGGTTCGTCGGCCACCAGGGTATGGCGACCGGCCTGCAGGCCACGCAGGAACTGGTGGTTCAGTTCGGTGACAAGGACATGGCCGGGGGCCAGGTCGGGTTTGACGGGAACGGCCGGGACCTTGGGTTCGGGGCTGCTGGACTGGACGGCAGGGTCCAGGTAGCGCGATGCCCAGGCGACGATGCAGCTGGCGACGTATTCGGCGTCTTCGGCGCGCGAGAGCAGGTGGTCGGCGCCGTCCAGCGAGATGAAGCTCTTGGGGTGGCGGGCGGCTTCGTAGATTTTCTGGGCCTGTTCGATGGCGACCGTGGCGTCTTGCGGTGAGTGAAAGACCAGCAGGGCCTTGCCCAGTCGGGCGATGCGGCTGGCCTGGTCCTGGCCGGCCACGTCTTCCAGGAACTGGCGCTTGATGGTGAACTGGCGGCCGGCCAGCGAGACGGCAGATTCGCCGTGCGCGCGGATGGCATCCAGGTCCTTGCGGAACTGCCGCAGGACGTGGCTGGGCTCGGCCGGTGCAGCGATGGTGGTGACGGCACGGGCTTCGGGAATGCCCTGGGCCGCGGCCAGCACGGCAGCACCGCCCAGGCTGTGGCCGATCAGCAGGGCCGGCGCCTGGTATTCGCGCCGCAGGAAGTCGGCGGCGGCCAGCAGGTCGGTGACGTTGGAGGTGAAGTTGCTGTCGGCGAAGTCGCCCTCACTGGCGCCCAGGCCGGTGAAGTCGAAGCGCATCACGGCCACGCCGCGTGCCTGCAGGGCGCGGCTGATGCGGGCAGCAGCCTTGACGTCCTTGCCGCAGGTGAAGCAGTGGGCGAAGAGGGCGAAGGCGCAGGGGTTGTCGGGCAGATCCAGGATGCCCGCCAGTTCCTGGCCGCTGGCATTCTGGAAGGTGATGTGTTTCTTGGTCATGATGTGAAGGGCCGGGCTGACAGCCGGCATGATGGGGCGGATCAATCCGGCCCGAAGGGTTTTGTTGGGGGATAAAGGAAGGAACTCTGACTTGAAGCGCATTCTGACGGGCAGGCGAGGCATCCTGGCGCCTGGGCCGTCGATCGGCGGTTGCGGTGGCGCTCAGCGGGTGATGATGTTGCCGCCGGCGCCCGTGCCGCCGCCGTATCCGCCCGGGCCGGCGGAGTAGTCCGGTGGCATGGGGGGCAGGCCGGCTTTCTGGCGCACGGCATTCACGTAGGCGTTGCCATCCAGCGGGCGGCCGTGCCGCTGTGATTGCCACAGGGCCTCGACCAGACATTCCTGCACGACGTGGGCGGCGTCGTGGGCACTGCCCAGCTTCACCTCCAGCACGTCCATGGCCTGGCGGATGCCGCGGGGCTGGTCGATGCCGCGCTGCTCGCTGATGGCCAGGTGCAGCGACAGGTGCAGGAAGGGGTTGCTGCGGCCGGCTTCGGGGCTGTAGTCGGCTTCCAGCGCCCGATCCAGGTCAGCCAGCTCGTCGTGATATTCAGGATGCTGGCCGATCCATTGCAGGGCGACCATCTCCAGGGGCTCCAGCGGGGTGCCCTGCTGGTGTTTCTTCCAGACGTTGCAGAAGTAGCGGCGCACGTCGGCGACGGAGGGATTGAAGAGCATGGGCGTAGGGGAAGGGCCGGTCAGGCGTTGCGTCAGGGAGGTTATGGGGCGGTTACGGCAGGCGCAGGGCGGGATGGTGGGACATGGTGTGGGCAGGGGCCAGCGTGGGCAGGACCGACAGGTGCTTCATGCCCTGTCGTCCCGTGCCCTGATGGTTCATGCTTTGGTACTTCTTCATGCCTTGGTGCGTGGCGCCCGGTCCAGCGCCGACTTGCGGGGCGGAGGCAGGGTCTTGGGCTGGTAGGGGCAGAGATCCGCGATGGGACAGCGCCAGCACTCGGGTGTGCGCGCCTTGCAGATGTAGCGGCCGTGCAGGATGAGCCAGTGGTGGGCGTTCTGGCGGTAATCCCTGGGCACGACTTTCAGCAGCTTCTGCTCGACTTCCTCGACATTCTTGCCCGGGGCCAGGCCGGTGCGGTTGGAGACCCGGAAGATGTGGGTGTCCACGGCGATGGTGGGGTGGCCGAAGGCAACGTTCAGGACGACGTTGGCGGTCTTGCGGCCGACGCCAGGCAGGGCTTCGAGGGCGGCGCGGTCATCGGGCACTTCGCCGCCATGCTGGTCGATGAGGATCTGGCTCATGGCCAGCAGGTTCTTCGCCTTGTTGCGGAAGAGCCCGATGGTGCGGATGGCTTCGGTGATGTTCTCCAGCCCCAGCTCGACCATGGCCTGCGGGGTGGGGGCCAGTGGAAAGAGCCGTCGGGTGACGATGTTGACGCTCTTGTCGGTGGCCTGGGCCGAGAGCAGCACGGCGGCCAGCAGCTGATAGGGGCTTCCGTATTCCAGTTCGGACTGGGGATCGGGATTGGCGGCGGCCAGACGCCGGAACATCTCCTGGCGGTTTGCGGGGCTCATGCAGTGGGTCGTGGGCGGGGCATCCGGATGCGGGCACGGATGGCGGCCAGGCGGCGGGCCTTCTCGTCGGTGTCGACCAGGGCGACGTTGGGGTCGCGGAGCAGGGTGTCTGTGGTTCCGGGTGCTGCCGGTCCGGTCGTGGGGGATTCTGCCCGAGGGGCGGCATGGCCGGTGGTGATGTCGGCGGTGCCGTTCCCGGCGGAGACATCTTCTGCGGAACGCGGGCTGGTGGCGTGTGTGGCCTTCAGGCGCAGGTCACGGCGCTGGTGGTGCTGGCGGCCGTGCCGGGCATCGGACGCCTGCCAGGGGCTGGCCAGCGGCACCAGGGAAATGCAGTCGGTGGGACACGGCGGCAGGCACAGTTCGCAGCCGGTGCAGCGGTCGGTCAGCACCTGGTGCTGAAAGCGCGGGGCGCCCACGATGGCGTCGACCGGACAGGCCAGGATGCACTTGGTGCAGCCGATGCAGTGCAGGGGATCGATGCGGACCACATGCCGCACGGGCATGGGTTCCAGGTCTGCGGCCAGCGGCACGACCGGCTGGTCGAGCAGCCGGGCCAGGGCCTGGATGGTGCCGTCGGCACCCGGCGGGCAGCGGTCGATGGTGGCCTCGCCGCGGGCGATGGCGCCGGCATAGGCATGGCAGTCGTCGTAGCCGCAGCGCCGGCACTGGGTCTGAGGCAGCAGCCGGTCGATGGCATCGACCAGGGCCACAGCGGTCATCGGCTGAAGGGATGGGGCCATGGTCCGATTGTAGTGATCATGGGTGGACAATCCTTGACAGACCGTGTGTTGCAAAAAACACGATTTCCCCTTGCCTGGGTGCCAGCAATATCCCTAGGGGTCATTCTGAATGAGAGTCCTACCCAATCTCAGATATATTGATAGGACGGGAGGGAGGAGGCGAAAGAGCATCGGCCGGATGGCCATTCGGGACAGGAAAGCAGGGCGGGCGTAATGCCCGCCGACAGGGTCAGCCTTCCAGGTACTGCAGCTTGTTGGGGGTGCCGTTCCACTCGTCGGCGTCTTCAAGCGGCGACTTGCTGCGGGTGATGGCCGGCCAGTTGGGCGCCTTCTCGGCGTTGATGGCGATGAAGTTTTCCTGATCGCCGGGCACGTCTTCTTCGGCGACAATGGCTTCTGCAGGGCATTCCGGCACGCAGACGGCACAGTCGATACACTCGTCGGGATCGATGACGAGCATGTTGGGACCTTCCCGGAAGCAGTCCACCGGGCATACATCGACGCAGTCGGTGTATTTGCAGCGGATGCAATTATCGAGCACGATGTGGGCCATTGCAGCGTGACAGGTATGAGATGATAGAAGAGGGCAGTATTTTATCCTCTTGCATGCCGGTCTGGCGATCCTGAATTCATGGAAAAGTCGATGATCATTGCCTCTTTACTTGATACCGACCTGTACAAGTTCACGATGATGCAGGTGGTGCTGCATCACTTCCCCGGGGCGCAGGTGGAGTACCGCTTCAAGTGCCGCAACGAGGGCGTGGACCTGGTGCCGCTCATCGACGACATCCAGCGCGAGATCGAGGCGCTGTGCTCGCTGCGCTTCACCGACGAGGAGCTGGACTACCTGCGGCAGTTCCGCTTCCTGAAGAGCGATTTCATCGACTTTCTCGGTCTTTTCCAGATGAATCGCAAGTACATCTCGGTTGCACCGGCGCCGCAGGGCAACGGCGAGATCGATATCGTCATCAAGGGGCCGTGGCTGCACACCATCCTCTTCGAGATCCCGGTGCTGGCCATCGTCAACGAGCTGTACTTCCGGCGGCTGGCACCCAACCCGGACTACGACGAGGGTCGCCGGCGGCTGGACGAGAAGATCGCCACCATCGTGGACGATCCGGAGATGGAAGGCATCCGCATTGCCGACTATGGCACGCGCCGGCGTTTCTCGGCGCGCTGGCAGGAAGAGGTGCTGCAGGTCTGCAAGGAGCGGCTGGGCGATGTGCTGACCGGCACCTCGAACGTGATGCTGGCGATGCGCTACGGGCTGCGGCCGCTGGGCACGATGGCGCACGAGTACCTGCAGGCCTGCCAGGCGCTGGGGCCGCGGTTGCGCGATTCGCAGATCTTCGCCTTCGAGACTTGGGCGCGCGAGTACCGCGGCGACCTGGGCATCGCGCTGTCGGACGTGTACGGGCTGGATGCGTTCCTGCGCGACTTCGACATGTATTTCTGCAAGCTCTTCGACGGCGCAAGGCACGATTCGGGCGATCCGTTCGAGTGGGGCGAGCGCCTGATCCGGCACTACACGGCCAACCGGGTCGATCCGGCCTCCAAGACGCTGGTGTTCTCGGATTCGCTCACCTTCGACCTGATGAAGGCGCTGTACCGGCGCTTCCACGAGCGGGTGGTGGTGCGCTTCGGCATCGGCACCAATCTCACCAACGATCTGGGCTACAAGCCGCTGGCCATCGTCATCAAGATGGTGGGCTGCAATGGTCAGCCCGTGGCCAAGCTGTCCGATGACCCGGGCAAGAACATGGTGACCGACCACGACTACCTGCAGTACCTGCGCAAGGTGTTCGACATCTCCTCGCAGCAGATTCCCACGCCCGCCCCGGCGCCGGGCAGCGTGGCCGACATCGCAGGCGGGGAGTGAGGGAGCAGGGGCGGGCGCCGCGCTCAGGCGGCGTGCCGGCCGGTCGGGCGTGTGCCGGCCGCTGGCTGCACGCGCCCGTGGCGGGGCTCCGGATTGCGGGGCTCCAGATCTAGAAGAAGAGCCGCACGCCCAGCATCAGCAGGCTTTCGGGCGTGGCACTGCCCGATTCGGCCGCATAGCGGCTCTCGGCAAAGGTGGCCATCTCGCGCGACAGCCGCGAGGTGAGACCCAGGCCAATGATGCCGTGCGTCTTGTAGCGCTGCTTGACGGTACCGTTGCCGTCGGTGACCTGATGGCGCACTTCCACCTGCAGCCGGGGCTGGATCGGCCCGAAGGTGCCGAACCAGTCAGTTTCCATCACGCTGCCCAGTGACAGGCTGGACAGCGAGCGGTTGCTGTGCGCGCCACGACCGTCCAGCTGGGTGGCATCCAGTTGCGTGGCCACCAGATCGTAGCGGCTGTAGGGCGAGAAGCTCCAGCCATGGAAGGTCTCGGGCTGGCGGTTCAGCTCCAGGCTGATGGCCTGCGACATGCCCGAGACGCCCAGGCCGGTGCCGGCGTAGGACTGCAGGAAGTCGCGTCGCGCCCGATGCATGCCTAGCGAGACGCTCATGTCGAACATCACGGCGCGCATCGGCTGCAGCGACATGTAGGCCGACAGGACGGTGCCGGAGGCCTTGCGGGTGGCAATGCGCCCCGCGGCGAAGCCGATGGCCACTTCCTCGTTGACCTGCTGGTCGCTGCCGACGATGGTGCCCGGCGTGGTCAGACCCAGGCCGCTGCTGTTGTTGATGCTGTAGAGCGTGCCGCGCACGTAGACATTGGTCTTGCCCGGTGCGCTGTTGAGCAGGCGTGCCGTGCCGGGCTGCAGGCCGCGGGTGGCCAGCGGGATGTTGCCGCTGATCTTGTCGGAGAGTTGCAGCTGGTTGTGAAAGCGCGGCACGTCGCGGCTGCTGGCGCGCGCCAGTTGCTTCTGGCGGGTGCGGATCTGCGCCATGTGGGTCTGGATGCCGCCCTGGGCCTGATCCAGGAAAGATTCCGAGGCCTTGCGGCAGATGCCGCCGGACATCTCGTTGCTGGCCTGGGCCAGGGCAGGGAGCGTCAGCAGCGCCGCCATCGAGAGGGCGAGGATCGGTCGTCCGGTAAACTGTGCCCGGCGGGCGGCGAAGGCCGGCAGACGACGCGGGTTTGTGACAGGGGACCACATGATTGCTGCACGCAAATAGACGTTGCGACGATGTTTCAGGGTGCCGACGGTGCCCCGAGGATTGCTCTCCGGGAAGGAGGAAACCCGTGAGGCATGATTCTTCTGGAAAACATCGTTCGATCCATCTCCGGACGGACGAGTGGTCACGAACTGGCCCCTGATCGGTCCGGTATCTCATTGTCCGTCTTTTGTTCGTCCTTTGTATCAACAGAAGGTTGCGTGTATCGAAATGGAAACATCTCAGGATGCAGTCCGCAGTTCCCGCGTCACAGCGGGTGAGGCGGGTGTCGGAAAAGCGGCGAAGCGGCTGGTGGGCCTGATCCCGGCGGCCGGGCGTGGCACGCGGCTGGCGCCCTTGCCCTTCAGCAAGGAGCTGGTACCGGTGGGCTTCCAGCACGCCAGCGAAGGGGCCGACCGCAAGCCCAAGCCGGTGTCGCAGTACCTGTTGGAGCGGATGCGGCTGGCTGGCGCGCAGCAGGTGTTCTTCATCACGCGCCCGGGCAAGGGAGACATTGCCGACTACTATGGCGACGGCAGCCGGCTGGGCATGGACTTCGCCTATCTGCAGGCACGTCTGCCCTGGGGGCCGCCGTTCTCGCTGTCGCAAGCCGTGCCTTTCATTGGGGATGCCGACGTGGTGTTCGGCTTTCCTGACATCCTGATCGATCCGGTGGATTCGTTCACGCCGCTGCTGGCGCGCCAGGCCGAGACGGGCGCCGACGTGGTGCTGGGGCTGTTCGACGCCACCGCCCGTGAGCCGGGCGATGTGATCACCCTGGACGACGCGACTGGCCGCGTGCTGGGGCTGGAGACCAAGGAAGAGCGGCCGAATCGGCCCGAGCACTACACCTGCTGGATGTTCGCGGTCTGGAACGGGCGCTTCTCGGCCTTCCTGCGGGAGGAATGCGAGCGGCTGGCCGAGGTGGCCCGTGCCCGCATCGCAGCCGATCCGGCCGGCAAGGCCCCCGAGTGGCCGGTGGGGGCGGTCATCTCGGCGGCCATCCGTGCGGGGCTGCACGTCAACAGCGTCTATTTTCCCCAGGGACGTTTTCTGGACATCGGTGAGCCCGCCGGCATCACGGCGGCCGCTGCCTTCCCCGGTGTCTGGGACGGGCTGACGCCGCATCCGGCGGATGGTGGACGATGACGGTCGCGGGCATCCCCTGCGCCTGGTGGCTGGTGCCGGAAGCCGGGCGGCATGAGCGGCTGTCGCGCTGGATCGGCGCGCTGGCGGCCCTGCACGGTGGCCCGGTGTTCGAGCCGCATCTGACGCTGGCGCTGTCCACGCTGCCGGAGGGCGTGGATGTGCCGGACGTTCGGGCGCGACTGGCTGCTGCCGTGGCCGTTCTCGGTCGGGCAGGGGCGGCCGACGAGGGGCTGCAGCCCCTGACGCTGAACACCGTGGGGCTGGGGCATGATCCGCATTTCTTTCGGGCCTTCCATCTGCGCATGGCTCCCGGCCAGGCCGAGCGGCAGGCCCTGGCGGCGCAGGTGCGAGCGTTGCACGGGGCGCTGGGGCCGGCCTGGGACACCCGGCCGCCGGCCTTTGCACCTCATGTGAGCCTGGCCTACGGCGAGTGGACCGAGGAGCGGCGTCGCCAGCAGGTGCGCGACACGCCCATCGACCCCGAGCTGGCACGGATCCGCTTCGACACGCTGGTGGGCGTGCGGCCGCGCGCCGGGGCCCGCACGCTGGACCACGTGGCCGATTGGGAGATCTTCCTGCGGCTGTCGCTGAGCCAGGGCTGAGCGGCTGGGTCAGTGGTCAGTGGTCAGGGCGGTCAGGGCGGTCAGGGCGGTCAGGGCGGACAGGGCGGACAGGGCGGACAGGGCGGACAGGGCGGACAGGGCGGACAGGGCGGTCAGCGGTCAGCGGTCAGCGGTCAGCGGGCAAGGCGGTCGGGTAAATGAGACAGACTGGCAACAAACAGGGGATATCCCCAATCGGCACGCTGCGATGCCGGACGTAGGATGTCCGAGGAGGTGGCGGCTGGCCGGAGGGCCGACACCGTCATTGTCTGTGTGGCCTGTCTTTCTGTCCGCCGGGCGCCGGTTGCAGGTGCCCGAAAGACGGCCGCGCAGTGATCGATCATCATTCAAGGAGCGGGCATCGCATGACCGGAGGTTACGTCATGTCCAGCCTGGAGGAGGCCTTTCGCAAGGCGCAGCAGGACGTGCACGCACTGAGCGTGCCGCCCGGGCGCATCATGCAGCTGCGCCTGTACGCGCTCTTCATGCAGGCCACGTCCGGCAACGCCTCGGGCGCCCGTCCGGGGTTCTCCGACTTCGAGGCCCGCTCGCGCTGGGATGCCTGGCAGGCCCTGTCGGGCCTGGCGCGTGAGGACGCCATGTCCGAGTACATCGCTGAGGCCGGGCGTCTGAAATATCGACAGTTGCTGGGAGCCGTCTAGGGCGTTTGGGTTTTCCCCGGATACCGGATATCATCACGGGTTCCTTGCCACACGGTGTCGGTGCAAGCCGGGCCGGTGGCTTTCTTCCCACGGAAATCCAGAAGGGTAATCCATGCGACATTATGAAATCGTCTTCATGGTCCATCCGGACCAGAGCGAACAAGTGCCTGCAATGATCGACCGTTACAAGCAGATGGTCGAAGGCACCAACGGCAAGATGCACCGGGTCGAGGACTGGGGCCGGCTGCAACTCGCCTATCCCATTCAGAAGATCGGCAAGGCGCACTACGTGCTGATGAACGTCGAGTGCGACCAGCACACGCTGGGCGAGATCGAGAATGCCTTCCGCTTCAACGACGCCGTGCTGCGCCACCTGGTGGTGCGGATGGACAAGGCCGAGACCGGCCCGTCCGTCATGAGCAAGCGTCTGCAGAAGGAAGAGTCCCGCAAGGCGGGCAGCTCCGAGGCCCCTGCAGCGGCTGAAGGCAAGGCAGCCGAGTAATCGGCAGCGCGTGTGCAGCAGGCAGCCCGAGACCCTGTGGTGCCAGCCCCGGCCGATGATCATCCGGAAGCATCCGTTCCGGCCCGGAATCATCTGGAGCTGACCGCCATCCTCTCGGAGCGAGAGACGCTGCGCTACAACCTGTCGGGCGTTCCGGTGGTGGAATGCGTGCTCACCCACGAATCCATCCTGCCCGAGGCCGGCATCGACCGTCGCGTCAACCTTCGGGTCCAGGCCGTCGCCATCGGTGACGTGGCCCACCGGCTGGTCGAGATCGACCCCGGCACCCGGTTGAGCGTCAGCGGTTTCCTGGCCCAGGCCCGCAAGAGCACCCGCATCGTCTGTCTGCACCTGACACGCATCGATCAGTACTGAACAAACACTCAAGAGGTTTCATCATGGTTGGTTTCCGTCGCGGCAGCAAAGACCGCAAACCCAAACGTCCCGCCCAGTCCGCCCTGTTCAAGCGCAAGAAGTTCTGCCGCTTCACGGCCGAGAAGGTGGAATGGATCGACTACAAGGATGTCGACACGCTGAAGGACTTCGTGACCGAGCAGGGCAAGATCATTCCTGCCCGCCTCACCGGCACCCGTGCTCACTACCAGCGTCAGCTGGGCGTCGCCATCCGGCGTGCCCGCTTCCTGGCCCTGATGCCCTACACCGACAACCACTGATACCCCATCGCGGGGCCGCAACCTGCCGCCATCTCCGTGATGGCGGTGCGCGACCCGGCAGGAGCACATGATGCAGATTATTTTGCTTGAGAAAGTCGTCAACCTCGGTCAGCTGGGCGATGTCGTCCGCGTCCGGGATGGCTATGCCCGCAACTTCCTGATCCCGCAGGGCAAGGCCCGTCGTGCCACCCAGGCCGCCGTGGCCGAGTTCGAGGCCCGTCGTGCCGAGCTGGAGCGCCTGCAGGCCGAGAAGCTGGCCGCTGCCCAGGCTGAAGGCGAGAAGCTGGCCGGTCGCCAGTTCTCGCTGAACGAGAAAGCCGGCGTCGATGGCCGCCTGTTCGGTTCGGTCACCAACGCCAACGTGGCCGAGACCCTGCACAAGGCCGGCTTCGCCAGCGTGCAGAAGTCCATGATCCGCATGCCGGAAGGTCACATCAAGACCATCGGCGAGCACCCGGTGCAGGTTGCCCTGCACACCGACGTGCTGGTCGACATCACCATCAACGTGGTGGGCGAGACGGCCTGATTGCCGTGTCGGGCCCATGCCCGGCCAGTCCCCGGGGCGCTTGCCCCGGCAGGTTGGCTTGAGGCCCGATCGATGGTCAAGGGGCCTGTTCAGGTCCATGGCCATCCAGCCGTACAGAAAAGCGGGGCGTCCCTTTGCGGGGTCGCCCCGCTTTGATTTTTGCGTGTCCGGGTTCCCCTGTCCGGAGCCGTTTCCGGCTTCTTCCGTCACCGAAAGGCTTGCATTCCATGGATAGCGAGATTGCACAACTGCGGCTGCCGCCGCATTCGATCGAGGCCGAGCAATCGGTGCTGGGCGGGCTGCTGCTGAACAACGGCACCTGGGAAGACATTGCCGACATCATCACTGATGATGACTTCTATCGGCATGATCACCGGATGATATGGCAGCACATCTCCAACCTGCTGCGTGCCGGTCGGCCGGCTGATGCGCTGACCGTGAAGGATGCGCTGCAGCAGTCCGGCCGGCTGGAGGATGCCGGCGGCGAGCAGTACCTGGCCATGCTGTCCAACGCCGTCATCTCGGCCAGCAACATCCGCCACTATGCCGAGATGGTGCGCGACCGCGCCGTGCTGCGCCGGCTGATTGCCGTCTCCGACCAGATCGCCACCGAGGCCTTCAACGCCCAGGGGCGCCCGGTGAACGAGGTGCTGGACGCGGCCGAGGCCGAGATGTTCAAGATTGCCGAGGACAGCGGCAAGAAGCGCAACGATTTCCAGCACATCGGTCCGCTGTCGGGCAAGGTCTTCCAGCGCATCGATGAGCTCTACAACCGCGACAATCCCAGCGAGATCACCGGCATTGCCACCGGCTTCGTGGATCTGGACCGAATGACCTCCGGCATGCAGCCTGGCGACCTGATCATCGTGGCGGCCCGCCCGTCGGTGGGTAAGACGGCGTTTGCGCTCAATATCGGCGAGCACGTGGCCGTGCACGAGAAGCTGCCGGTGGCCGTCTTCAGTATGGAGATGGGTGCCGAGCAGCTGGTGATGCGTCTGATCGGTTCCACGGGGCGCATCGATCAGCAGCGGCTGCGCACCGGCCGGCTGACCGAGGACGACTTCATCCGACTGACCGATGCCATGGGCAAGATGCAGGATGCGCCCATGTTCATCGACGAGACGCCCGCGCTCAACCCCTTCGAGCTGCGGGCCCGTGCCCGACGCCTGGCGCGCCAGTACGGCCACCTGGGGCTCATCGTCATTGACTACCTGCAGCTGATGACGGGCGCCAACCCGGGCGGCCGCGAGAACCGGGCCACCGAGGTGGGCGAGATCTCGCGTGCACTGAAGTCGCTGGCCAAGGAGCTGAAGTGTCCCGTCATCGCGCTGTCGCAGCTCTCGCGGGAGGTGGAGAAGCGCCAGGACAAGAAGCCCATCATGAGTGACCTGCGAGAATCGGGCTCGATCGAGCAGGATGCTGACGTGATCTTCTTCATCCACCGCGACGATCGCTACGACCCCGACGCCGAGACCAAGGGCATGGCCGAGATCATCATCGGCAAGCAGCGTAACGGCCCGATCGGCTCCGTCACGCTGGCCTTCCAGGGGCAGTACACCAAGTTCGAGAACTTCGCGGCGAGCTGAGGCACTGGGGCGGGCCCGCGCCCGTGCAGCGGGAAGGCCCCCGGCAAATCCGTCACCGCTGGCTGACCGTTCAGCTTGCCAGCGGCATGGCGGCCTGCGGCGGATGGTGGCGACCCTTGTCCTTGTTGCCGCCCTTGCCGTGCAGCAGGTGGCGGCTCAGGAAGGCGCGCACCGGTTTCTCGTACAGTACGTACACCGCGGCGGCCACCGTCAGCGTGGCGGCAAACACGATCGCCGTGTAGACGGGCAGGCTGAACTGCAGCGCGCCCAGGCGCTTGACGGCCCCCATCACGTAGATGTGGAAGATGTAGATGGGGTAGGACAGCTCACCCAGGAAATCGATGGTGGCCTTGGCAGGCTGGCCCAGCTTGCGGAAAGCCTGCTCGCAGGCCAGCGTCAGCACCACCAGTGCGGTGCTGGGCAGGCCGATGACCACCACGCGCACCCATTTGTCCAGCGCCATCTCCTGCGTGACCAGCCCCGTGTCGGGCAGCAGCGCCCAGGTGTAGAGCACCAGGCCGGCCACGGCGGCCAGCATCGGCAGCCTGGCGTGCTCGATGAAGCGGGTGCTGGAGAGCAGTTGGGCCAGCAGCATGCCGTAGATGAACTCGACCACGTAGGCATCGCTCCAGAAGGCCAGGGCGGATTCCGGGGCAGCGTAGGGATGCAGCGCCGTCAGGGACACCAGCAGCAACGAGCTGATGAGCAGGCGGTGCTGGTGCGAGATCTTCAGGGCGATGAAGAACACCAGATAGAAGAGGATCTCGTAGTTCAGCGACCACCCCAGCGTCAGCAGCGGCATGTGGTACTGGATGCTCTCGTTCCACACGGGGATGAAGAAGAGCGAGCCCAGCAGCTTGTCGGCGTCCAGGCTGGTGTGGTTGAGCATGCCGGGCGCTTTCAGCGCGATGGCGGCCAGGGCCAGCGTGCCCAGCCAGTACAGCGGCACGATGCGGATCAGCCGTCGGGTGAAGAACTGCGGCGCCCCGTCCCGGGTGACGTAGTAGATGATGAAGCCCGAGATGACGAAGAAGATGTCGACGCCACTGCTGCCGAAGGGGGTGAGTCCCACTTCGTTGCGGATGTGGCTGATGACCACCAGCGCCGCGGCGATGAAGCGCAGCGCCTGCAGCGAGTAGAGGGTCTTGTCGGCACGGGCGGGCTGGGCCGATTGCGGGGCCTGACCGGCGGGGTGAGAGCGCAGGATACTTGCCATGGGATGGGGCTCCGAATGGAGCGCCCATCTTAGGAAAGTGTTGTTTTCATGTCACTCGCCAATCCAGTCCGAGTGTGAGGAATTCCGGCTCCGTCGGCAGGACGTGCCTCGGCACGTGTGCACTTGTTCCGCTTCCGGAGTCGGCCCACGCAACGGCCAGTGCGGCCGCTGCTCCAGGTTACAGCACGTCTGCCGCGAAATCTGCCAGCCGCGAGCGCTCACCGCGCTGCAGCGTCAGGTGCCCGCTGTGCTTCCAGCCCTTGAAGCGCTCCACCACGTAGGTGAGGCCCGACGAGGCTTCGGTGAGGTAGGGCGTGTCGATCTGGGCAATGTTGCCCAGACAGACCACCTTGGTGCCGGGACCCGCGCGGGTGGCCAGCGTCTTCATCTGCTTGGGCGTGAGGTTCTGCGCCTCGTCGATGATCAGGTACTTGTTGTTGAAGGTGCGGCCGCGCATGAAGGACATCGACTTCACCCGGATGCGCGAGCGGATGAGGTCGGCCGCTGCGGCACGCCCCCACTCGCCACCGGCACTGCCGCGGTTGAGCACCTCGAGGTTGTCTTCCAGGGCACCCATCCAGGGCTGCATCTTCTCTTCCTCGGTACCGGGCAGGTAGCCGATGTCGTCGCCCACCGGCACGGTGGCGCGGGTCATGATGATCTCGGTGAAGCGCTTCTGGTCCAGCGTCTGTGCCAGCCCCGCGGTGAGCGCCAGCAGCGTCTTGCCGGTGCCGGCCTGGCCCAGCAGCGTCACGAAGTCGATGTCCGGATCCAGCAGCAGGTTCAGGGCAAAGTTCTGCTCGCGGTTGCGGGCGGTGATGCCCCAGATGGCGTGGCGCGCCTGGGTGTAGTCGCGCACCACGCGCAGCACGGCGCGGTCGCCTTCGCGTTCCCGCACCTGGGCAAACAGCGGCGTGCCGCCATCGTCTTCCAGGTACACGAACTGGTTGAGCAGCATGGAAGACACCAGCGGGCCGCGGATGCGGTAGTAGGTCATGCCGCCGTCCTGCCAGGACTCCATGTCCTTGCCATGGGTCTGCCAGAAATCGGCCGGCAGGGCCAGCGAGCCGCTGTAGAGCAGGTCCAGGTCGTCGGTGACCTGATCGTTGAAGTAGTCCTCGGCCGGCAGGCCCAGCGAACGGGCCTTGATGCGCATGTTGATGTCCTTGGACACCAGCACCACCTGCCGCTCGGGAAAGACCTGGCGCAGCGCGGCCGTCACCGACAGGATGCGGTTGTCGGCCTTGCCGGGGGGCAGCGCCTCGGGCAGGGGGGCTTCCAGCACGCGGGTCTGCAGGAAGAGCCGTCCGGTGGCATCGGAATGGCCCAGCCGGTCCAGCGGGATGCCCTGCTCGATGCTGCCCTCGATGCCGGCCAGCAGCTCGTCCAGGCTGCGGCTGACCTGGCGGGCGTGGCGCGAGACCTCGCTCATGCCGCGCTTGTGGTCGTCCAGCTCTTCCAGCGTGATCATTGGCAGGAACACGTCGTGCTCCTGGAAGCGGAAGAGGGCGGTGGGATCGTGCATCAGCACGTTGGTGTCCAGCACGAACAGCTTGTGGGTCGCCGCCTCGGTGCCCGGGGCGCGGTGCCGGCGTGCGTGACGAACCGGAGCGGCAGGTGCCACCGTGGTGTCTGGCCGTGCCGTACCGGACACTGCATCGGGCGTGCTGCCTGCAGGCGGTGCGCTGAGCAGCGCGGCCGTCTGGGAGCTGCCCTGAGCCGGGCGCTCGGTTCCTGTCCGGGTGCCTGCTGCCGGCTGTGCGCCTGTGGCTGATGCTGCAGGGCTGCTGACCGGGGCCGAGGCCTGGGCGCGACCGCCAGCCTTGCCCGCAGCACGTTCCTTGCCGGCATCCCGGCCTTGGCTTGCCGTGGCAACCGCGGGGGACACGGCTTCGGCCACGGGGGTGGCAACCGGGTCGAGAGCGAGTTCCAGGGCCGGGTTGGCCTCGGCCTGGGCGGCCGCGCTCTTTCTGCGGCGGCTGGCCGGCAGCTTGGCCTTGTTGCGTGAGGCAGCCTTGATGTCGAGGCGTTCACCTCGGGTAGTGGGGGCTTTGGGTAGCGGCATGGGACAGGCGGCGGGCAATGGCCCTGGCCGTGGAAAAGGGTCGGGGTATCAGAAGGCGTGGGAGGGCGAGTCGTGAAGCTCCCGGACGGCAGCCAGCACCTCGGCCACGTGGCCGGGGACCTTCACCTTGCGCCATTCCTTGACCAGCACGCCAGCGCGGTTGATGAGGAAGGTGGAGCGCTCGATGCCACGCACCTGCTTGCCGTACATGTTCTTCAGTCTGATGACGTCGAACAGCGTGCAGAGTGCTTCATCGGGGTCGCTGATCAGCGCGAAGGGCAGCTCTAGCTTCTGGCGGAAGTTGGCGTGGCTTTTCAGGCTGTCGCGCGAGATGCCGTACACCTCGGCGCCAGCGGTGAGGAAGTCCTGCCAGGCCGCGGCAAAGTCGCTGGCTTCGTTCGTGCAGCCCGGGGTGCTGTCCTTCGGGTAGAAGTAGAGCACCACCATCCGGCCGTTCAGTTCGTTGAAGTTGAGGGGGCCGGCCGTGGTCTCTGCCGTGAAGTCGGGCACTTTCTGGCCAATCTTCAGGGCGGGGGCGTGGGCAGGCGCGGAGGATGTTTGCATGAGCGAGAGAATCAGGAATTCGAGGGGCAGGGGCCGCAGGTGGGAGGGGCGCCGACGATCAGGGCGCAGTCACCAGGGCGAGCAGGACCTGTCGGCCTTCGGCCATCAGGATGTTGTAGGTACGGCACGCCGCTACCGAATCCATGGTTTCCAGACCGATGCCGGCCTGCAACAGTGGATGCGAGCACGAGGGCGGCGGAAACTGCAGGCGTGCGCCGGTGCCCAGCAGGATGACTTCCGGGCGTGGCTCGGCCAGTGCCAGCAGTGTCTCGGGCGTGAGTGCCGCCAGACCGTCGATGGACCAAGGGCGCGCCGGACCCTGCGGGCGCAGCAGCAGCGGCCCTTCGTGCCTTGCCCCGTTGACTTCCACCCAGCCGGTACCGTAGGCGGTGATGGCGTTGAGATCGTCGTGGTGGTCGGGGTGCAGTTTCATGGATGGGGCCGGCGGGCGGGCTGAAACCTGCCGACGGTGATGCGCAGGTGCGGGATGGGCCGCAGCCGGTGTACATTATGCGGTCATTCCCATAGTACCGCACCTTTCACGGTGCCCGCAGTCATCATGAAGACCATCCACAAGTCTGCCAAGCTGGCCAACGTCTGCTACGACATTCGCGGACCGGTGCTGGCCCGGGCCCGGCAGATGGAGGAGGACGGCCAGCGCATCATCAAGCTGAATATCGGCAACATGGCGCCGTTCGGCTTCGATGCACCCGACGAGGTTCGCCAGGACATCATGGCCAACCTGGCCGATGCCTCCGGCTATTCGGATTCCAAGGGCCTTTTCTCGGCGCGCAAGGCCGTCATGCACTACTCGCAGCTCAAGGGCATTCGCGGCGTCACGGTCGATGACATCTACATCGGCAACGGCGTGAGCGAGCTGATCGTGCTGTCGCTCAACGCGTTGCTGGACACGGGCGACGAGGTGCTGGTGCCCACCCCCGACTACCCGCTGTGGACGGCCGCGGTCAGCCTCTCGGGCGGCTCGGCCGTGCACTACATGTGCGACGAGGGCGCAGGCTGGCTGCCGGATCTGGACGACATCCGCGCCAAGATCACCGAACGCACGCGCGCCATCGTCATCATCAACCCCAACAACCCCACCGGCGCGCTGTATCCGGACGACCTGCTGAAGGAGATCCTCGAGATCGCCCGCCAGCACGACCTGATCGTCTTTGCCGACGAGATCTACGACAAGATCCTCTACGACGGTGCCACGCACACCTCCATCGCCTCGCTGGCCGATGACGTGCTGTGCATCACCATGAACGGCCTGTCCAAGAACTACCGCGCCTGCGGCTACCGGGCCGGCTGGATGATCATATCGGGCGACAAGCGCGGCGCGGCCGACTATCTGGAAGGCCTGAACATGCTGGCTTCCATGCGGCTGTGCGCCAACGTGCCCGGCCAGCTGGGCATCCAGACCGCGCTGGGCGGCTATCAGAGCATCAACGAGCTGGTGCAGCCCGGCGGGCGGCTGGCGCGCCAGCGCGATCTGGCCTGGGAGATGATCACCAGCATTCCGGGCGTGAGCTGCTACAAGCCGCGTGCGGCCCTCTATCTCTTCCCGCGCCTTGATCCGCAGATGTATCCGATCGAGGACGACCAGCGTTTCATCCTGCAGCTGCTGGAACGCGAGCGGGTGCTGCTGGTGCAGGGCACCGGCTTCAACTGGCCGGAGCACGACCACTTCCGCGTCGTGTTCCTGCCCAATTCCGACGACCTGACCGAGGCCTTGCGGCGCATCGATCGCTTCCTGGCCGACTATCGCTCGCGCCACGGCCGGGTCGGCTGACGACAACGAAAGGCGGGCACTGTCGGCAGGCAGGCCCGCTGCACAGGACAGAAAGAACCAGGAGTCATTCCATCGTATGAAAGTGATCAAGGTCGGGCTGCTCGGCATGGGTACCGTGGGCAGCGGCGTATTCGAGGTGCTGAAGAACAACGCTGCCGAGATCAGCCGGCGCGCCGGCTGCACCATCCAGATCGGTCGCGTCGTCGTGCGTGACCCCGAGGAAGTCCGCACGCTGGTGGGCCCCGACATTCCGCTCAGCAGCGATCCTTTCGACATCGTGAACGACCCTGCCATCGACGTGCTGGTGGAGGTGATGGGTGGCACCACGCTGGCCCGTGATGTCGTGCTGGCTGCCATCGCCAAGGGCAAGCAGGTCGTCACCGCCAACAAGGCGCTGCTGGCCGTGCATGGCAACGAGATCTTCGCCCGCGCCCGCGAGGCCGGCGTGATGGTGGCCTTCGAGGCCGCGGTGGCCGGTGGCATTCCCATCGTGAAGGCGCTGCGCGAGGGGCTGTCGGCCAATCGCGTGCAGATGGTCGCCGGCATCATCAACGGCACCACCAACTTCATCCTGTCCGAGATGCGCGACAAGGGCATCAGCTTTGACGTGGCGCTGGCCGAGGCACAGCGCCTGGGCTATGCCGAGGCCGATCCCACCTTCGACATCGAGGGCATCGACGCCGCCCACAAGGCCACGCTGCTGGCCTCCATCGCCTTCGGCGTGCCCGTGCAGTTCGACGGCGCCTATATCGAGGGCATCAGCAAGCTGGCGGCCGAGGACTTCACCTATGCCGACCAGCTGGGCTACCGCATCAAGCTGCTGGGCATCGCCCGCCGTCGTGCCGAGGGCATCGAGCTGCGCGTGCATCCCACGCTCATCCCGGCGCGCCGCCTGCTGGCCAACGTCGAGGGCGCAATGAACGCCGTCTGGGTCAAGGGTGACGCCGTGGGCGAGACCCTCTACTACGGTCCGGGTGCCGGCAAGCTGCCCACCGCCAGTGCCGTGGTGGCTGACCTGGTGGACGTGGCCCGTCAGATCGAGGTCGCGCCCGAAAGCCGCGTGCCGTACCTGGCTTTCCAGCAGGACCAGCTGCAGCAGGTGCCGGTGCTGCCGGCCGCCGAGATGGAGACGGCGTACTACCTGCGCATCCCGGTGCGCGACGAGCCGGGCGTGCTGGCCGACATCACCCGCATCATGGCGGACGAGGGCGTTTCCATCGACGCCATGCTGCAGCGCCAGCCCTCTGAAGGTGCCAACACCACCGACATCATCCTCATGACCCACCGCACGGTCGAGAAGTGCATCGATATCGCCAGCCGGCACATCGAGGCCCTGCCTTCCGTGACGGCTGCCCCGGTGCGGCTGCGGGTCGAAGCGCTGGACTGAACGACCATGGAATACATCTCCACCCGGGGCGGCATGCCCCCGCTGCGCTTCAGCGACATCCTGCTGGGCGGACTGGCGCCGGATGGCGGCCTCGTCATGCCCGCCAGCATTCCGCAGATCGACAACGACACCCTGCAGGGCTGGCGCGGCCTGTCGTATGCCCAGCTGGCCTTCCAGGTGCTCAGCCGCTACTGCAACGACATTCCCGCCGACGACCTGAAACGGCTGGTCGAGGAAACCTACACGGCAGAGACCTTCGGCACGCGGGCCATCACCCCGCTGACCGAACTGGAAGCGGCCAGCGCCGAGCGCGGTTCGCTGCTGGTGCAGCACCTGTCCAATGGCCCCACACTGGCCTTCAAGGACATGGCCATGCAGCTGCTGGGTCGGCTCTTCGAGTACACGCTGCTCAAGCAGGATCGCTGGCTCAACATCGTCGGCGCCACCTCGGGTGACACCGGCAGTGCGGCCGAATACGCCATGCGCGGCCGCCAGCGGCTGCGCGTCTTCATGCTGTCGCCGGCCGGGCGGATGAGCGCCTTCCAGCGCGCCCAGATGTTCAGCCTGATGGACGACAACATCCACAACATCGCCATTGAAGGCGTGTTCGACGATTGCCAGGACCTGGTCAAGGCCCTGGCCTCCGATCTGCCGTTCAAGAAGCGCCACCACATCGGCAGCGTCAACTCCATCAACTGGGCACGCGTGGTGGCCCAGGTGGTCTACTACTTCCGGGGCTACCTGCAGGCCACCGCTGCGCATCCGATCGATACCAACGGCCGGCCGGCGCAGGTCTCGTTCACGGTACCCAGCGGCAACTTCGGCAACGTGCTGGCGGGCCACATCGCCCGGCGCATGGGTCTGCCCATCCGCCGCCTGGTGGTGGCCACCAACGAGAACGACGTGCTGGACGAGTTCTTCCGGACCGGCCGCTATCGCGTGCGCAGCGCCCGCGAGACGCACGCCACCTCCAGCCCGTCGATGGACATCTCCAAGGCCTCCAACTTCGAGCGCTTCGTCTTCGACCTGCTCGACGGTGACGCAGAGCGCCTGAAGGCACTCTGGCAGCAGCTGGGCCAGACCGGCGAGTTCGATCTGTCCGGCACCGATGCCTTCGCCCGCGCTGCCGAGTGGGGCTTCGTCTCGGGCAGCAGCTGCCATGCCGATCGCCTGCAGACCATCCGCAAGTGGCACGACGAGCGCGGTGTGCTTGTCGATACCCACACGGCCGACGGCCTGAAGGTGGCCCAGCAGTACCGCGAGCCCGGCATCCCGATGATCTGCCTGGAGACCGCACTGCCGGCCAAGTTCGCCGAGAGCATCGTCGAGGCCACGGGCCAGCAGCCGCCGGTGCCCGAGGCGCTGGCCGACCTGGAGCATCGCGTGCAGCGCTATGTGCGCATGCCGGCCGATGCCGCGCTGCTGAAGGCCTACGTGGCCGCGCGCACCTGATGGCGGCGTCAGTGGGGCAGGGCGTGCGCCATGGCCTTGTCTTCGGCTTTGCCGGCTACTCAGGCTCGGGCAAGACCACGCTCATCGAGCAGGTCATCCCGCGCCTGGTGGCCGCTGGCCGGAAGGTCTCGGTCATCAAGCACGCCCACCATCGCTTCGACTTCGACACCCCGGGCAAGGATTCCTGGCGGCATCGCCAGGCCGGCGCCACCGAGGTCCTGCTCACCACGGACCAGCGCTGGGTGCTGATGCACGAGCTGCGGGGCCAGCCCGAGCCGGGCCTGGAGGCGCAGCTGGCCCGCATGAGCCCCAGTGACGTGGTGTTGATCGAGGGCTTCAAGACGGCCGCCATTCCCAAGATCGAGGTCCACCGGCCGGCGCTGGGCAAGCCCCTGCTGTATCCTGACGATCCCTGGATCCAGGCCATCGCCACCGATGCGCCGCTGGACGTGCCGTTGCCGCTGCTGGATCTGAACGACCCGGACGCTGTCACCGCCTTCATCCTGGCTCGGGTCGGCACATCGGCCGCCGTGCCTGGCAGCCAGTCTTCCGGCACTCCTGATGCCCCCTAGCGCCATGTCCGCATTGCTTCCCTTCGACGACGCCTTCGCCCGCCTGCTGTCGCATGCCGACACGCTGCCGGGCACCGAGACCATCGACACCATGAATGCCGACGGGCGCGTGCTGGCCCGGGCGCTGGTGTCCTCGCTGGATGTCCCTCCCTGGGACAATGCCCAGATGGATGGCTATGCCGTGCGCGCCGCCGACCTGGCGGCCAAGCCGGACTCGGTGTTTCCTGTCTCACAGCGCATCCCCGCCGGCCATCAGGGCCAGCCGCTCCAGCCCGGCACCGTGGCGCGCATCTTCACGGGCGCGGCCCTGCCGCCCGGCGCCGATGCCGTGGTGATGCAGGAGGAGGCCGAAGCGGGCCTGCCGCTGGCCGGCACCGAGGGTACGGGTGTGCGCTTCCGGGTGCAGCCCGCATCGGGCGCCTGGGTACGCCGTCGGGCCGAGGATATCGCCGCCGGCAGCACCGTGCTGGCCGAAGGCGCTCGCCTCACCCCGGCCGCCGTCGGTCTGGCCGCATCCATCGGCGCGGCCACGCTGGAGGTGCGCCGCCGTCCGCGCGTGGCCTGCTTCTTTACTGGCGACGAGCTGGTCATGCCTGGCCAGCCGCTGCCGGCCGGCGGCATCTACAACTCCAACCGCTTTGTGCTCAACGCGCTGCTGCGCCGGCTGGGCTGCGAGGTGCTGGATCAGGGCATCGTCCCCGACTCGAGGGAGGCCACCCGTCAGGCCCTGCGCGAGGCGGCCAAAGGCGCCGACCTCATCATCAGCGCCGGCGGTGTCTCGGTGGGCGAGGAAGACCACGTGCGCCCGGCCGTCGAGGCCGAGGGACAGATCGACCTGTGGCGCGTGGCCATCAAGCCTGGTCGGCCGCTGGCCTACGGGCGGGTGGGGCGCCACGGCCCCGAAGGCGCACGCGCTGCCGTTCCCGGCAGCTTTGCCCATTTCATCGGCCTGCCCGGCAACCCGGTCTCGGCCTTCGTCACCTTCCTGCTGTTCGTGCGCCCCTTCGTGCTGCGGCTGCAGGGCATCCAGGCTGTCGAACCGCAGGCCGTCACGCTCATCAGCGGCTTCGACTGGACCAACCCTGATCGCCGCCGCGAGTTCCTGCGCGCCGTGCATCTGCCCGACGGCCGCCTGGGCCTGTTCCGCCAGCAGGGCTCCGCCGTGCTCACCTCCGCTGTCGTGGGCCATGGCCTCATCGACAACCCGCCCGGCCAGACCATCCGGCAGGGCGATGCGGTGCGCTTCCTGTCCTTTGCCGAGCTGCTGAACTGAACCATGAACATCGAACTGCTGTTCTTTGCCAGCCTGCGCGAACGTCTGGGACTGGCCTCCGAGCGCCTGGCGCTGCCGGCTGACGTGCAGACCGTCGGCGCCCTGCGCCAGCACCTGGCCGCCCGGGGCGGCCCCTGGGCCGAAGTCTTCACGCCGCCCGCCAGCGGCAAGGACACCCTGCGGGCCGCCGTGGCCCAGGCCATGGCCACACCCGACACCCCGCTGCACGAGGGTGCCGAAGTGGCGTTCTTCCCGCCGGTGACGGGGGGCTGATCCGTGTCCTCCGTGGCCCCCCTCATTCACGTCCAGACCCAGGACTTCGATGTCGGCACCGAGCTGAAGCGCCTGCAGGCGCTCACGCGGGAAGTGGGGGCCGTAGCTTCCTTCGTGGGCTACGTGCGCGACAGCAACCAGGGCGACGGCGTGACCGGCATGACGCTGGAGCACTATCCAGGCATGACCGAAAAGGCGCTGGCCGACATCTGCCAGCGGGCCCAGACGCGCTGGCCGCTACTGGGCGTTACCGTCATCCACCGTGTGGGGCCGCTTGCCCCGGGCGAGCAGATCGTGCTGGTGGCCGTGGCCTCGCGCCACCGTGACGCCGCCTTCGAGGCCTGCCGTTTCATCATGGACTTCCTGAAGACCGAGGCCCCGTTCTGGAAGAAGGAAGCCACCACGGACGGCGAGGAGCGCTGGGTGGATGCGCGCGACAGCGATGAGGTGGCGCGCAGCCGCTGGCTCTGATCGGCGTGTCTGGTGCCCGTGCCCTGCGCACGGACACGCCCATGAAGAAGCTGTCCTGACTTACAGCAGCGGCGCCGCCAGCCGTGCCAGGCTGGCCACCATCCGCTGGTTGAAGCTGTCCGGCTGGTGATCGGCATGCAGCTGCGTGGCCGACTCCAGATCCTTCAGGAACTGCCTTGCCATCTCGGACGTGGTCTTCTTGTCGTAGATGGCTGCCATCACCTCGAAATTCAGCCGGAAGCTGCGGTTGTCCATGTTGGCCGTGCCGATCATCGACAGCTCGTCATCGATGACCAGCGTCTTGGCGTGGATGAAGCGCGGCACGTAGGCGTAGACCTTCACGCGCCGGGCCAGCACCTCCTCCACGAAGGTGGAGGCAGCCAGCCCCGTCAGCAGCTGGTCGGACTCCATGGGCACCAGCAGCCGCACGTCCAGGCCGCGTCCGGCTGCCGTGGTCAGCGCGGTCAGGATCGATTCATCCGGGATGAAGTAGGGCGTGGTGATCCAGACCCGCCGGCGTGCCGATGACATGGCGGCAAAGAAGTAGCGGTAGATGGCGTACTCGCTGCGGTCCGGGCCGGAATCGATGATCTGCACCCAGGGCTGGCTCTCGTCGCGGGGCTCGTCAGGGGGCAGCGGGAACCAGGCCAGAATGTCCTGCGGCGTGGTCAGCGCCTTGTCCAGCCGCGCCAGGTGGCCCGAGCGCGTGCCCGCATACAGCCAGTCCTCCAGGAAGATCCGCTGCAGGTCCAGTGCCGCGCTGCCCTTGAGCGCCAGGTGCGTGTCGCGCGATGCGGTCTCACCCACACAGGCAACCGACTCGACCCGGTCCACGTTGATGCCGCCCGTGAAGCCATAGAGCGCATCGATGACCACGATCTTGCGGTGGGTGCGGAAGTTAACCATGCTGGGCCGGAAGGGCAGGAAGCGGGGCGGATTGAAGACCCGCACCTCGCCACCGGCCTCGCGCAGCGGCTTCCAGAAATCGTTGCGGCAGCGCCCGGAGCCCACCGCATCCACCAGCATCCGAACCTTCACGCCGGCGCGGGCCTTCTCGGTGAGCAGGTCGCGCCAGCGGGTGCCGATCTCGTCAGGCTTGAAGATGTAGTACTCCACATGGATGTGGTGCTCGGCCTTCAGCATCGCTGCCTCGATGGCAGCGTAGGTGGCATCACCGTCGATCAGGATCTGCAGCCCCTGTACTTGGCGCGGCGGTGCGCTGCCACACTCGGTGGCCACCCGTGCCTGGGCCAGCAGCCAGTGGCGTGAGGCCAGCGTCTCGGGCAGTGGCTGGGTGCGGTGCGGACCGTGGTGCGCCGCCAGGTGGCGGGCCAGCTCGCGGCGGACGTTGCGGCGCTTGAGCTTGCGGGGACCAAAGAGGAAATAGCACACCAGGCTGAGCACCGGCAGGCTGAGAAAGGCCAGGATCCACGAGAGTGTGGCCAGCGGCGGCCGTCGCTGCCCCAGCAGGAACAGGATGCTGCCCACCTCCAGCACCGCGTACAGCAGCACCCGGTGCGTGACCGAGATGCTCTGCCAGATGAGCTGGAGTTCGGTGAGCAGGTGGTTCAGGAATTCCATGGAAGAAGCAGGGAGGAGGGCGTTCAAGGGCTTCCGTGACGGACCGGACGCCCTGGCCCTTCATGGTACCGGTCTCCCCCCGTCTGCAGGAAGCACCTTCGCTGCGTCCCGTGCAGGCGCCATGGGTGAATGGCCATGACCGTACAGGGGCCGCCACGGGCCTGCGCCCCTCCGGGAGGCGGGTCATTCCGGTGCTCGCCACCCGGTGCCGTGTCATGCTTTCCCCTGTCTGTATCACAGTCCTTCACGCTGAAAACTTGTCTTGAATTCTGACAGGAAGTCCCTATATCTGTTGCATTCCGAACTCAACGGAAGGCCGGATGCCTTCCTCGGCGGAATTCCAGGCCGGCTCCGCGCCTGCTGTGAATTCCTGCCAGCCTTGCTGAAAGAGATACCAACATGCGTATAGACAAACTCACCACCCAATTCCAGGAAGCCCTGTCCGAAGCCCAGAGCCTGGCCGTCTCGGCAGACAACCCCTACATCGAGCCGATCCACGTGCTGGCCGCCATCATTGCCCAGCCGGACGGTTCCGGCCGTGCATTGCTGGAGCGTGCCGGCGTTCGCATCTCGGCCCTGCGCAGCTCGGTCGAGGCCGCACTGAAGAACCTGCCGCAGGTCAGCGGCCAGTCCAGCCAGCCGCAGGTCAGCCGCGAGCTGCTCAAGCTGCTCACCCAGGCCGAAAAGGACGCCGAAAAGCGTGGCGACCAGTATGTGGCCATCGAGATGTTCCTGCTGGCGCTGACCGAGGGCGATGGCCGTCAGGGCGGCGATGCGGGCCGGCTGCTGGTCCAGGCTGGGCTCACCCACAAGTCGCTGCAGGCGGCTGTCGATGCCGTGCGCGGGGGGCAGGCCGTCGAATCGCAGGATGCCGAAGGCCAGCGCGAAGCGCTGAAGAAATACACGCTGGACCTGACCGAGCGGGCCCGTGCGGGCAAGCTCGACCCGGTCATCGGCCGTGACGACGAGATCCGTCGCACCATCCAGATCCTGCAGCGTCGCTCCAAGAACAACCCCGTGCTGATCGGCGAGCCCGGCGTGGGCAAAACCGCCATCGTCGAGGGGCTGGCCCAGCGCATCGTCAACGGCGAGGTGCCCGATTCGCTGAAGAACAAGCGTGTGCTGGCGCTGGACATGGCCGCGCTGCTGGCCGGTGCCAAGTACCGGGGCGAGTTCGAGGAACGCCTGAAGGCCGTGCTCAAGGACATCGCTGCCGACGAGGGCCGCACCATCGTCTTCATCGACGAGATCCACACCATGGTGGGCGCCGGCAAGAGCGACGGTGCCATGGATGCCGGCAACATGCTCAAGCCTGCCCTGGCACGCGGCGAACTGCATTGCGTGGGCGCCACCACCCTGGACGAATACCGCAAGTACATCGAGAAGGATGCTGCCCTGGAGCGCCGCTTCCAGAAAGTGCTGGTGGGCGAGCCCTCGGTGGAATCCACCATCGCCATCCTGCGCGGCCTGCAGGAGCGCTATGAGATCCACCACGGCGTGGAGATCACCGACCCGGCCATCGTGGCTGCGGCCGAGCTGTCCAACCGCTACATCACCGACCGCTTCCTGCCTGACAAGGCGATCGACCTCATCGACGAGGCCGCTTCGCGCATCAAGATGGAGATCGACTCCAAGCCCGAGGTGATGGACCGCCTGGACCGCCGGCTGATCCAGCTCAAGATCGAGCGCGAGGCTGTGCGCAAGGAGACCGATGACGCATCGAAGAAACGCCTGGAGCTGATCGAGCAGGAAATCGCCCGCATCAGCAAGGAATACGCGGACTACGAAGAGATCCTGAAAGCCGAGAAGGCCGCCGTGCAGGGCAGCGCCCAGATCAAGGGCGAGATCGACCAGCTGCGGGCGCAGATGGCCGAGCTGCAGCGCAAGGGCCAGTACGAGAAGCTGGCCGAGCTGCAGTACGGCAAGCTGCCCGAGCTGGAAAAGCGCCTGGCCGAGGTCAACGCCGCCGAGACCAACCTGAAGGCCGATGAGGCCGCCGTCTCCGGCAAGCCGAAGCTGCTGCGCACCGTCGTGGGTGCCGAGGAGATCGCCGAAGTGGTCTCGCGGGCTACCGGCATTCCCGTCTCCAAGATGATGGAAGGCGAGCGCGAGAAACTGCTCAAGATGGAAGAGGAACTGCACAAGCGCGTGGTCGGCCAGGACGAGGCCGTCACCCTGGTGTCCGACGCCATCCGCCGTTCGCGTGCCGGCCTGGCCGATCCCAACCGGCCGTGGGGCTCCTTCCTCTTCCTGGGGCCCACCGGCGTGGGCAAGACGGAACTGTGCAAGGCGCTGGCCCGCTTCATGTTCGACTCCGAAGATCACCTGATCCGCATCGACATGAGCGAATTCATGGAGAAACACTCCGTGGCGCGACTGATCGGTGCGCCTCCGGGATACGTGGGCTATGAAGAGGGCGGCTACCTGACCGAGGCCGTGCGGCGCAACCCGTACAGCGTCATCCTGCTCGACGAGATCGAGAAGGCGCATCCGGACGTGTTCAACATCCTGCTGCAGGTGCTGGACGACGGCCGGCTGACCGACGGCCAGGGCCGTACCGTGGACTTCCGCAACACCGTGGTGGTGATGACCAGCAACATCGGCTCCGCCGAGATCCAGCGCCTGTCGGCCGACAAGACGCTGAACGATCCGGACGTGATCAAGGAAGCCGTGATGGGCGAGGTGCGCCAGCACTTCCGGCCGGAATTCATCAACCGGATCGACGAAGTGGTGGTCTTCCACGGCCTGGACGCCAAGCACATCCGCGACATCTCGGTCATCCAGCTCAAGAGCCTGGAGAAACGCCTGGCCGAGCGCGACCTCAAGCTGGAAGTCAGCGAGGCCGCACTCGACGAACTGGCCAAGGTGGGCTTCGATCCGCTGTATGGCGCACGCCCGCTCAAGCGCGCCATCCAGCAGAAACTGGAGAACCCCATCGCCAAGCGCGTGCTGGAAGGTCGTTACGCACCGAACGAAACCATCCCGGTGGATTTCCGGGACGGACATTTCACGTTCGAGAAAGCCGGCAACTGATGATGGCGGGCTGACGCTGGCCCGACAGCTCGACGGCCCGGCCTGATGGCTTGACCTGATGGCCTGGCCCCCCGATGGCCCCGGCACCGAAGAACATCTCGGTGCCGGGGCTTTTTTGTTCCTGTTTCCCTGCGACAGGCCGTGTCCTGAGCGGCGGGCTGCAGTGCCAACGCATCGACAAGTGCCCTTCGAGCGCTCGGCCGTGTCATGAGTGGCAGGCTTAAGTACCAGTCGAAAGCACATGCCGGATGCAGGGATTCAGCGATTCAGCTATGCCCCGATGTCCCGATGTCTTTGCTCCCCGCGTTTTTTCGCAGGGCCGTGTGTCGACGCATTGCCCGTGTGGCGTCCGGTTTTCTGATCATCCTGTGCTGCAACACGCTGACATCAATCACGTAATGGCGCGAATCAATGAAACATCCAAGCGCCACTGTTGACATACATCCGCATACACTCGTTCTTTGAATCGACAGATTGCATACGATTTGTATCTACCTCCTGCTCTAGCATCTTCTGGCAATTCTTTTGACAGATTGGGAGGTAGTGCAGAACATGCTGATCAGATTCACGACGTCGACCTCGATGGTGGCCGCTGCGGTGGCCGCGCTTTTCCTGGCTGGTTGCGGCGGTGGTTCGGACAATAGCGGCGGCGCAGGCGCCGAATCCGGCGGCCTGTCGACCAAGACCAATGGCACGGGCGCTGCTGGCACGAACGCAGCCAACGCGACGGGCAGCACCGAAACCACGGGTACGGCCGGTGCCGCCGATGCTGGCGTAGCCGCCCCTGCAACCGCGCCTGCTTCCAGCCACGGCGCCATCACCGAAGCCGGGATCAGCACCGAACTGTTCGAGAAGATCCTCAGCACGCAGACCGCCTATGTGCGGGTCGGCCCTCACGCCTACCCGATCAGCAGCAACCATGCGGCCAGCCAGCTGGTCTCGCCGGATGATCACCTGCATGAGCCGCTGGATCGCAACAAGTGGATGGACACCCCCGATCTGCCTGACATGCTGTCCTATCAGCAGCCGGTGGACGGGAAGTTCATCGTCCACAGCTGGGGGGCAGACCGCAGTGGCCAGAATGCTGACGCCAAGATCATCAGCGCCGTGGCCAGCTTCGGCTATGTCTTTCACAAGGAAGCCGATTCCCCCGACAAGCGCCTGACCCTGAAGACCGATGCCGAGATCAGGAACGGCTACAGCCGTGACGCAAACACGGGTGCCGAGACCTATCGGGAAACTGACACGTTGAAGGCCGATGTCGAGAAGGTGATCCCGCGCGATGGCGTGGTGAACTTCGACGAATCCGTCCAGGAATGGACGCATGCCACCGGGAATGCACTTCACGGCGGCAAAATGAAACTCTTCGTCCAGCGGGGCGACTCTCCGGACGAAGTGATGTTCTGCCTGAAGATGGAGTCGCGCAGGAAGAACCTCAACGCCGATGATCCGGCCAGCCCCCCGCAGCCCAAGTCCGATGTCCAGCGCACCGTGTGCAGCCTGTGGCAGGTGCCCGCCAACTGGACGGCCAAGCAGTCGCTGACCTACAACGGCATCTTCGTCAGTGAAGATCTCAGCGTCGAGGGCAACATCAATGGTGCCAATGTTCGTTACTGGAAGACCAAGCCTGCTTCGGCGGCTACCCAGGATGCAGCCGCAGCGGGCCAGGCAGGGAATGGCACCGCCGCCAATGCGGCAGCAGAGGGAACTGCAGCCGTGAACGCCGGAGCCGCGGCAGCCACCACCGGTGATGCCACGCAGAACACGACGGCCCAGACGGCGAATGCCGCACAGGCGGATGCAACCAGCCAGGCGGCCGCCGATGCCGCTGCGGCCGCTGATGCGGCCGGCAACGGTGCAGCCTCGGTCAGCACCGAAAGCGGCCATGCCGCCGCCGTGGCCCAGCAGCATGGCCAGGCAGCCGGCGCCGCCACCCAGCCTGCTGCCGGTGATGCCGCCGCTGCGCCGGCAGATGCCTCGAAGCCCACCCCCCAGCCGACGACGGATGCCGCTCCGGCAACCGGCGCAGCCGCACCGGCCGCAGACGCCGCTGCTCAGCCGGATGCCGCCAAGCCCGCCGAGCAGGGCGCCGCTGCCACACCTGGCTCTGCAACGAACGCCGCCGCTCAAACCCCCGCCGCGCCGACCACGACGGGAGCAGCTCCGGCAACGGACGCTGGCAAGCCGGACGCAACCCCGGCAGCCGGCGCGACCGGTGCAGCCACTCCGGCCACGGATGCCAAACCGGCAACCGGTGCGGCTGACGCCGCAGCCCCGGCTGCTGACGCGGCCGCTGCCAAGCCGGATGCAGCCAAGCTGGACATTGCCAAACCTGCCGACCAAGATGCCGCAGATGCGTCGGCTTCTGCAGCGGCTGCAGCCAGCCAGGGTGCAGCAGCGGGCAACAGTGAGGCTGGCGCTGCGGGCTCTACCACGATCAAGCCCACCACGCTCAATAGCCAGTGAGCGCTGATGGCTTGAGCTGAAGCCCCTCAGATCATGGCTCGCCTCACTGGGCCAGATAAACCCGGCTACGATGACCAGAGTGCCGTCGTGGCCGGGTTTCTTGTATGCCCGGCATGAGGCACATTGCCCTCCTTGCCATGCCGGGAAGCACACGGTTTCATCCATGCCCGCTGGCCAGGCCTTCTGGAAGCCGTGGACCTACGTCCCATTCCCGGGGCCAGAGCGCCCATCCCTATCTCTCACCACATGGCGAGGGCGAGGAGACCGTGCTGGCCCACTTCGTCGGCTCGACACCTAGGCTGTTGCCTTGCGGGCACCGGTGAGCGTCGATGCGGACAAGGGGTAACAGCTGAAAGAGCCTGCCTGAGACTGAACGAGACTCCCAAAGGCTTGTGAGATAGGGGGCGCCCTACAAGGATTCTGAGCCCGAGATGGGACGCCCGGCGTCGAAGAGAGGCGTCCCAGCCTGAATGGCGGCATCAGAGGTAGTGCGAGTCCATCTGGGCCAAGAGAGCACGTCTGAGGCAGGAGAGCACGTCTGAGGCTGAGAGAGAGGGAGGGGAAAGTCCAGGGATAGGCCAGAAAGCACCAAGATTCTGTTGGTTACAAAGACTTACATATTGGATGCAATCACCCGGAGAATGGCTTCTGGAGCCGAAGAAGGGCGAATCTACGGGGCAAAAGTGTGGCGCTTGGGGCTCCCTGTTGCGAAAATTTCATCGAAAGCGTTTGACAACCCGATCCGACATGCCCATAATTCCATTTCTTCGCTGCTGACACAGCGACGCGACGAAAGACACAGTCTTCCGATCGGCGTGAAGTCCTAACGGACGAATGGTGTTGGCGGCTCGTTCCTTAAAAATCAGCAGCCGATAAGTGTGGGCGTTTGGGGTAGGTGGCCGACGCTGCG
>ERZ773063.11-NODE-11-length-131654-cov-6.871162_pt1 | contig 131654 bp, 113 predicted proteins | sample MGYA00580625_ERZ773063 | MGnify/ENA primary metagenome ERZ773063 (study PRJEB29015, sample SAMEA2738022) | human oral metagenome | biome: human oral; feature: human-associated habitat; material: dental | place: China | collected 2042 ... | reverse complement strand
AACGCCTACTTCATCGGCGATCCAGCGGAGATCGAAAAGTTCAGCGCCCGCTTCGTTAAGCGCGAAGCCCGGCGGCTGGAACGGCTCATGATCATCGGCGCGGGACGTACCGGCCGAGCGCTGGCCACGATGTTTGAGCCGACGGATGTCAAGGTGAAGGTCATCGAAAAAGACAGCGAGCGCTGCCAGCGGATGGCGGATATGCTGCAAAACGGCATGGTAATTTCCGGCGACGGCACGGACATTGACCTTCTCATGCAGGAGGGGATCCACGAAACGGACGTAGTGGTCTGCCTGACGGAGGACGATAAGCTGAACCTCATGCTGGCGCTTTTAGCTAAGCATCTGGGTGCACGGGAGACTGTGGTGCGGGTGGGGCGCAGCGAATATGTGGATCTCATGGAGAAGGTGGGAGTGGACATCGTCCTTTCGGCCCGGCTCCTATCCGCCAGCGAAGTGCTGGCCTTTGCCCGCCGGGGCGGCGTCGTGTCGGTCTCCCTCTTGGAAAGCGCCAAGGCGGAAGCGGTGGAGGTCATCGTGCAGGAGGGAACGCCAGTGGTGGGGCATCCCTTAAAAGAAGTCCATCTCCCCCGGGAATGCCTCGTCTGCGCCTATGTGCGGGGCGAAGAGGCCGCCATCCCCAACGGCGACTCCGTTCTCCTCCCCGGAGACCGCGCCATTCTCTTCATCGAAACACAGTTTTCCCAGAAGGTCATCCAATACTTTAAGGGCAGGGATCGGGCATGAGCCGCTCCCTGCTGCTGTTCCTTCTGGGGCAGGTGACGCTGCTCTCGGGAGCGGCCATGCTGGTACCGTTTTTTTATTCGCTGAGCCGAATGACGGCGGAGGTACCGGCTTTTTTGGCGTCCCTTCTCCTCGTCATGACAGTGGGCGAGATCATTGCCCGCCTGGGGAAAAACCATCCGCCCCGGATGGAGCTGATGGACGCGGCGGCCCTCTTGGTCTGCGTCTGGCCACTGGCCGCGGCGGCCGGGGCCGTTCCCTTCGTCCTCTCCGGAGTCTTAGGCCCCGTGGACGCCCTCTTTGAAAGCGTGTCTTGTATCACCTCCACCGGCATTTCCTTCCTCGGCCCCACCGCGCCCTACTCCTTGCAGCTCTGGCGCAGCATCATCGCCTGGATGGGCAGCCTCTCCTTCGTCGTTATGCTGGTGACAGTCATGCCCGCCGTCTGCGGCTCCTTCGGGCTGGTCTTAACCTATGAATACAGCCTGTCCTTCAGCCCTCTCTTGGTGCGGATGAAGCGTTCCGCTTGGCAGGCTTTGCGGATCTATGCAGGGTTGACCGCCATCTCCCTCCTCCTCTTTTATTTAGCAGGCTTGGGGCCCCTCGATTCCCTCTCCATGGCCATGATGTCCCTCTCCACCGGCGGGGGCGCTGACCTTCCGGTCTTCATGCTTCAGAACAACCCTTGGCTGGAAATGGCCGCCATCCTCTCCATGCTGCTGGCCTGCGGGAATTTCCTCCTCTACCGGCAAGCAGTACGGCGGCGGGATTTTCGCCTCATCTGGCAGGATACGGAACTGCGGCTCTTTTTCCTGCTGCTCCTCCTCTTCAGCTTGGCCGTCAGCGCCCATCTTTGGTACGCTGGGGTCTACGACCTCGCCGACAGTCTGCGCTACGGCTTTTTTGAGGTGATCTCTTTTTCCAGCACCAGCGGTTTCATGGCCGCGCCGGTGGCGGCATGGCCGGATTTAGATCGCTTCCTGCTGCTCCTCCTGGTTTTCATCGGCGGCTGTATCGGCTCTTTGACGGGAGGGCTGAAAATCAAACGCTTGGTCATCCTCTTCCGCATGACGCTCAGCGAAATGAAGCGTACCCTGCACCCCCACATGGTGGAGCGGATCCGCGTGGGGAAAGAAACCGTATCCATGCGGATCGTGGGCAATATCCTCTGCTACTTCTTCCTGCAATTAGCCGTTTTCTACGTGTTCACGGCGCTGCTTTCCCTCTCGGACATCACCCTGCCGGAAGCGGTGGGGCTGGGGGTGGGGATGCTGTCCAGCGTCGGCACCGCGTCCGGCCTCTACGGCTTCGATACTTACGCGAATTTAGCGCCGGGCTTTAAGCTCCTCTGCTGCTTCTTCATGCTGGTAGGGCGCATGGAAATCTTCGCGCTGCTCCTCTGGCTGGGGGGACGGGCGGCGGCAGAACATCGTTGGTGAGGGGGAACGTGTCTTGAATCTGTTTATCATCGCGGACATCTTGGGAAACCTCGCCTACTCCGTCGCCGCCGTCCTCTCTCTCCCCCTCGTCTACGCCGCCCTTCAGGAGGAAGCGGACGCCGCCATGGCTTTCTTCTTCGCCGTCATGGTGAGCCTCATCGTGGGGGGAGCTCTCAAGCAGCGCGGCGAAATGGTCACGGAGGATGAAATCGCCGTCCGAGAAGGCGTCGCCATCACTGGCGTGGGCTGGTTCATGGTCTCCCTGCTCTCCCTCCTGCCCTATCTCTTGGGGGGCTTTCTCTCTCCCTTAGACAGCCTCGCCGAATCCATCTCCGGTCTCTCCGGAACTGGAGCTACCTTCATCCCCGACTTGGACGTCCTGCCCCGAAGCCTTCTCCTCTGGCGCAGCCTGACGAATTGGATCGGGGGCATCGGGATCATCGTCATTTTCATGGCGCTGCTCCCGCAGTTTGGCCGGGGGGCCATGTTCCTCCTGCGGGCCGAGGCCACGGGTCCCATGGTGGAGCGCCAGCGCCCCCGCATTCGGGACAACGCCATCGCTCTCTTTAGCGTCTACATCGGCTACACGCTCTTAGCCATGGGGGGCTATCTCGTCCTCGGCATGAGCGCCTACGATGCACTGAATCACGCCTTCACCACCATCGCCACCGGAGGCTTTTCCACCTACAACGACAGCTTCCTCCACTTCAACAGCCCGGCCATCGAAGCCTGGGCCGTCCTCTGGATGCTCATCTCCAGCGGCAGCTTCGGCATGTACGTCTTAGCCCTCCACACCAGCTGGCGAGTCGTCCTGAGAAACACGGAATTTCGCGCCTTCCTCCTCCTCTTTGTCGTCGCTACCCTCCTCATCGCCTTAGACCTCATGACGGAAATGGGCTTCGGCCTCGGCACGGCCTTTCGCCACGCTGTATTTCAAACCGCCTCCTTGGGCTCCACCACCGGCTTTGTTTCCTACGACTTCGACACCTGGCCCTCCTTCTCGAAGGCCGTCCTCCTCCTTCTCATGTTCGTAGGAGGCTGCGCCGGCTCCACCTCCGGCGGCTTCAAAATTCTGCGCTTCGTGGTCATGCTGCGCCTCATCAAGGCCCTCGTCTGGCAAAAACTCCACCCGAAACTGGTGGCCTACGTCACCATGAACGGCGTCCACCTGCCGAATCAAATCCTCTTCAACATCGCCCGTCACTTCTTCGTCTACGTCATGATGAATGTCCTCTTCGCCTTCTTCCTCATCTTTGACGGCATTCGCATGATCGACGCCGTAAGCGTCAGCATCTCCACCATGGGCAGCGTCGGGCCGGGCTTTGGTATCGCCGGAGCCACCAGCACCTACGCCATCCTCCCCCCCTTCTCCAAAGCTGTGGCCTGTGTCTCCATGTTCTTCGGCCGCTTGGAAATCTTCACCGTCCTGGCCATTTTGACCCCGGAATTCTGGCACAAGGGAAAGAGCTGGTGAGGAAACAAAAGTTTTTAAGATGACGTTCATCATGATAATTTTGATGGCAACAAGTAAATAGACGAATTTTGCAAAGAGAACGGTCATGGGAGTTATTTGGCTTGCATGACCGCTCTCTTTATTTTTAAGGTATATTTGATGATTTCCACTGCTCACTATATAGCGCTATCATGGAGTCGCTATCATGGGATCCTCTAAAATCAAGGAGTATCGGTTTTCTATATTTTGATGGGAGGAATTACAATGGACATCAACAACATTCACAGTGCAGAGAGCGCATCTATTGTCGGATTGGCAAACGATGGCGTCACGTATGGATACATCAGGGTATCTACTGCCATCCAGCATGAAAATCGACAGCGCATGGCAATGGAGGACTTCGGGATTTCGGAGGACTGCATCTTCGCCGATACACAAAGCGGCAAAGACTTTGATCGTCCTGCTTACAACGCTATGATGGATCGGCTGACAAGTGGCGACACAGTGGTGGTTAAAAGTTTGGACAGACTTGGACGCGACTACGAGGAAATGATTCACCAGCTTGACATCATCACCCGTGAGAAGGATGCCGCCATCGTCATTTTGGATATGCCCCTCATTGACACGCGCCACAAGCAAGGCGATGATCTCACGGGAAAGTTCATCTCGAATCTCGTCATTCAGATTTTTTCCTATGTTGCCCACATGGAACGGAACATGAATCACCAGCGCACGATGGAGGGCATTGCGGCAGCCAAGGCCAAGGGTGTACGGTTTGGCAGAACACCGCTCACGAAGCCGAAAAATTTCGAAGCCATCCGCGCCGCGTGGGAGGCGAGAGAATTGTCGGAACATGATGCTGCAAGCCTTTTGGGCGTGTCGCGTCCTACTTTTCACAAATGGGCACATGAAGAAACGGTGGTAGAAAATTCATCGATTTTCTGCCAGGTATAGTTTTCAATTTTAGGCAGGAGTCAATGGCATTTTTAGCGAATTTTTACCATATTATATTATTGGAGATACTAATCAAAGATTTTGGCGGTGGCAGAAAATCGATGGTATTTCTGCACAGTGCCTTCCAAAATAGATTCGTGTATCAGGGGAGGGAATGTTGTGCATCTGAAGGAGTTTGTCGCCGGAAGTAAAGTCAAGGGACTCGAAGCCGGCAAAATCGTGGAGATCGTGGCGGTCAAGCATCATGGGGATATGGTGGCTGATATCACATACAAAGATGCCAATGGCCAGTTGAACGAGCAGATGGTGTACGCCGATCAAGCCGCAGGTATGGAATTGGAGGAAAAAGCCCTACCGTGGAGCTTTGATGCCGACGCCGATCGGATGAGGCTTGTTTCCGAGGCATACCGTATTCACCTGGCCTACCTGTTTGATCCATACATTGCGGTACATACATCCTCCATTGAGCCACTGCCGCACCAAATATCGGCCGTATATGAGAAAATGCTTCCCCGGCAGCCGCTGCGCTTCGTGCTGGCAGATGATCCCGGCGCAGGAAAGACGATCATGACGGGGCTTCTCATGAAGGAGCTCATCATGCGCGGAGATATCAAACGCTGTCTCATCGTCTGCCCCGGAAACCTTGCTGAACAATGGCAGGATGAGCTGTATCGCAAGTTTCATTTACGGTTTGAGATACTCACGAACGACAGAGCGGAATCCTCCATTACGGGGAATATTTTTTCAGAAATGAATTTTTGTATTGCCAGATTGGATAAGTTGTCTCGCAGTGAAAGCTTGCAGGAGAAACTCAAAGCCACCGATTGGGATCTCATTATTTGTGATGAAGCGCACAAGATGTCCGCGACGATCTGGGGCGGTGAGGTGCGCTATACGAAACGATTTCAATTGGGGCGGCTTCTGTCATCGATCACAAGGCATTTTCTCCTTTTGACCGCAACGCCCCATAATGGCAAAGACATTGATTTTGCTTTGTTCATGTCGCTCATCGATGCAGACCGATTCGAGGGCGTCAAGCGTGACAGCCACCAATCGGTGGATGTATCGGATGTCATGCGCCGCCTGGTGAAGGAAGAACTTTTGAAATTTGATGGGAAACCGCTGTTCCCGGAACGAATCGCCTATACGGTCAAATACGACCTTTCCCCCCTGGAAGCAAAGCTGTATCAAGAAGTGACGGCGTATGTACAGGATGGATTCAACCGAGCGGAGCGTTTAGATAGCGACCGAAAAAACACGGTAGGATTCGCGCTCACCATTCTACAGCGACGGTTGGCGTCATCTCCTGCCGCCATTTACTGCTCCTTGGATCGAAGGACAAAACGGTTGGAGCAACTATTACAAGAGGAAAAATTTAAACGCCGTGCCAATGAAGCTCACTTTGATTTTGAAAGTTACGGAGATGTCGACGACTTGGAGGATTCTCCGAGCAGCGAAGTTGAGGCTGCCGAGGATGAGATGGTCGCGCGAACCAGTGCGGCACGGACCATCGTTGAAATGGAGGAAGAGATACGGACGCTTCGTCGCCTGACCCAGATGGCGGGGCAAGTGCGCGCCAGCGGTGAGGACAGGAAGTGGGATGAGCTGTCGCGGCTTTTGCAGGAAAACAAAAATATCGTTGGAGCAAACGGCGAACGGGAAAAGCTCATTATTTTCACGGAGCATAAGGACACGCTTCATTACCTGCAAGAGAAAATATCCTCTTTGCTAGGGCATGCCGAGGCTGTTGTCACGATTCATGGCGGCATGGCGCGGGACGAACGGCGCAAAGTTGAGGAATGCTTCAAACAAGACAAGGACGTCCTGGTGCTCGTCGCCACGGATGCCGCCGGGGAAGGCATCAATCTGCAGCGAGCACATCTCATGATCAATTATGATCTGCCTTGGAATCCCAATCGACTGGAACAACGATTTGGGCGTATCCATCGCATCGGACAGACGGAAGTCTGTCATCTTTGGAATTTGGTGGCAACAGGGACACGGGAAGGCGATGTGTTCCAGCGGCTTTTCGGCAAATTAGAAGAAGAGCGGAACGCCTTGGGCGGCAAGGTCTTTGACATATTGGGCAAGCTGTCCTTTGACAACAAGCCGCTCCGAGAACTTCTGATCGATGCGATACGCTACGGAAATGATCCCAAGACAAGGGAACGGCTTAATACCGTTATGGATGATTCCCTCAACCGGGAGAAATTAGAGGAGCTACTGACGGAGCGTGCCTTGACCGAAGATGTCATGAATCAAAGCATCGTAACTCGCATTCGTGAGAACATGGAACGGATGGAAGCCCGAAAGCTTCAGCCGTTCTTTATTGAGAGTTTTTTCCTTGCCGCATTTAAGCTGTTGAACGGCCGCATTTATAAACGTGAACCGGGGCGCTACGAGATTACCCGCGTGCCGTTTGATATCCGGAGCCGTGATATGCAGATTGGCTTCGGCGAGCCTGTTCTTCCTCGTTATGAACGCATCTGCTTTGACAAGGAGAAAGCCAATATCCCGGGTCTTGTTCCTGCCTCTTTTATTACCCCCGAGTCGCCGCTTCTGTCCGCTATGAGCGACCTTATCCGGGAAAAATACGGCAGCGCTCTCAAGCAAGGGACGATCTTCGTAGACGACAGCGACGACGGTAAGGAAATGCGCCTGCTGTTTTATATTGAACATAGTATGCAAGACGGGCAGATCATCCCCGGTACAAGTCAAAGGCGTGTGATTTCGAAGCGCGTCCATTTTGTTGAGATCCGTAAGAATGGCGAGGCTTCCCCGGCGGGATTTGCGCCCTACTTGGATTATCGTGCGCCGAATGACGAAGAGAAGGAGCGGGTATTTTCGGCGCTTCAGCAAGAAGAATGGCTCAAGAGCGGAGTGGAAGATATTGCCGTCGGCTACGCCATACGAGATATCATTCCTGCCCATCTGAGCGAGGTGCGTGAGCGCAGGAAGACCCTGTTGGACAAAATGGAACGTGCAGTAAAAGAACGGCTGACGAGTGAGATTCGCTATTGGGATTTTCGCGCTAATGAACTTCGGGAGAAGGAGAGCGCCGGCAAACGCAACGCCAAGCTCAATGCCGATCAAGCTGCACGAAGGGCCGAAGATTTGACGGCAAGACTGGAGAAGCGCCTCGCTGAAATCGCGCAGGAGCGGCAGATCACAGCGACGCCTCCCGTCGTGGTGGGCGGTGCGCTCGTCGTTCCGAAAGGGTGGTTTGGCGAGACGGCGGGAAGTGTATCAAAAAACGAGGGTGCATCTCGCTCGGAGATCGAAAAAATCGCCATGCGAACGGTAGAATCCATTGAGCGGGAATTAGGATACGCGCCAAAAGATGTCAGCATGGCGAAATGCGGCTATGACATCGAATCTCTCGTGCCAGAAGGGCAGCGAGCGCAGGGGAACTGTATACGTTTTATCGAGGTCAAGGGCAGGCAAGCCGACGCCGATACAGTGACGGTCAGCAAGAATGAAATCCTGACTGCGCTGAATAAACCCGATGCGTATATTTTGGCGATCGTTATGGTGGATGGGGATAAAACGGAAACGACATACTTACAAAAGCCATTCACCATCTCACCGGATTTTGGCGCGGTGAGTGTGATATATAAAATTACTGATTTGCTCAAACAGGGTGAGTGTATTTTGAGGAGGTAGCCATCGTGTGTTCGTACGAACCCATCACCCCTTCCATGCTGTCATCCATTGGATCCTGCATTGCAGCGTTCTTTTCCTGTATCGCAACATGTGGATTATGGTATATAGCCTATCAAACTCATGCTTATACCAAGCGCGAGGATGAAATGAAGTATGCGCGAGGCGTAGCGCTTTGGGTGATTAGTCAGGTTTCTGATAACAAGAATTTTATAGAGATGGCAATTATTAATCTCTCTGAAAGCCCCATCTACGATGTATACGTCATCGGTTGTCCGTATGACAAGGATACGGTCAGGGAAAAGTCGTATGGCGTTTACGATCAGCGCGATGTGATTCTTCCTAATGCGAGTGACTTGGACAAAGTGTATATGACCGCCGAAGAACTAGGGACACCGAAAGCTCTGTCATCGGTCACAGCAACGATGTTTTTCCGAGATATCAACGGCATCGAATGGTGTCGTGATAGTCACGGTAGACTATGGAAATGTCCAGGGTATTTGAAGTTTTTCAAAAAACAGCATGGATAAATCTTGATTGGAGAGAGTTTTATATCATGAAGAAAAAACTGATCGAAGTAGCTATCCCTCTCGATGCCATCAATGCGGCTTCGGCGCGGGAAAAATCCATTCGTCATGGTCATCCGTCTACGCTCCATCTTTGGTGGGCTAGGCGGCCGCTTGCCACGGCGCGAGCGGTGCTCTTTGCCTCTCTCGTGGATGATCCGTCCTCGCATCCCGAGGAATTTCCCACGGAGGAGGCGCAGGATGGGGAGCGGCAGCGTCTCTTTCGCTTGTTGGAAAAGCTCGTCGTCTGGGAAAACAGCGGCGACAAGGCGCTTTTTGCTGAGGCGTATGAGGAAATCAAAAAATCGACAGGCGGCAATCCGCCGCCCGTATTCGATCCCTTCGCCGGGGGCGGCTCGATTCCTCTGGAGGCGCAGAGACTGGGGCTGAAAGCTATCGCTGCCGACCTGAATCCCGTGGCGGTGATGATCAATAAGGCGATGATTGTGATTCCCGCGAAGTTCCAAAATCAGCCGCCGGTGAACCCGGAAGCAAAGTCTCTCCTTGCTGCCGCGTGGCAGAGAGCCGAGGGGCTGGCAAATGATATTGCCTACTATGGGAAACTGCTCAAAGAGAACGCCTTGGCAAAAATCGGTCATTTGTATCCGAAAGTAACAATTCCTGAAACAGGGGAAGAAGCTACAGTTATTGCGTGGCTTTGGGCGAGGACGGTGAAGTGCCCGAATCCGGCCTGCGGGTGCGAGATGCCATTGGTGAAGTCTTTTTGGCTCTCGAAAAAGGCGGGTAAGGAAACGTATCTTGAACCGATTGTGGAGGGGAGCAAGGTACGGTTTGAGGTACGGCACGGAAAAGGAAAGGTACGGAATGGGACGATTTCTCGTGCCAGGGCGAAATGTATTGGCTGTGGGGCAAGTGTGCCCGGAAAATATATTCGTGATGAATCCAAGGCAGGGCGCATGAAGGCGCAAATGCTCGCGATTGCAGCTGATTTAAATCCCGGACGTGGCTATACACCCGCTGACGATTTTCATATCAAGACAGCAGATGTCGAAAAGCCGATGGATTATCCTGAGCAAGAAATGAATCAAGATACACCAGATCTTGTCAGTGGACGCGGCTATGGTATCACACATTGGCATCAACTGTTCACCAATCGCCAACTCACGGCCTTGACCACATTCAGTGTGCTCATCAACGATATACGAAAGCAAGTGGTGGCGGACGGCGGCACGAAGGAATACAGCGAGGCGATTGCAACGTATTTGGCGTTTGTGGTGGATAAATTGGCGGATTATCATTCCAGCATTTGCAGTTGGAACGTCCCTGGTGAAAAGTTGCGTAATACCTTTGGACGTCAAGCCATTCCTATGGTCTGGGATTATGCAGAAGCGAATCCTTTTTCACATTCCTCCGGCTGCTTTGATAATATGTTGGAGTGGGTGGAGAAGAGTGTACGCGAGATGCCGGCGGGTATCATGGGGCAGGTAATACAGCATAGTGCGTCAGTTCATAATGACCTGCGGCAGGTCATGGTATCTACGGATCCACCGTATTATGACAATATTGGATATGCGGACTTGTCCGATTTCTTCTATATTTGGCTGCGGCGTAGTCTCAAGGACATTTATCCAGAAAATTTTTCAACCATGCTTGTCCCTAAAAAAGAGGAACTTGTGGCAACCCCTCATCGCTTTGACGGCAACAAACAAGCCGCCAAAGAATTTTTCGAGCAAGGAATGTCTAAGGTATGTAGTCAGATACATCAATACGCCACAGGAAATATGCCTTTGACGATTTATTATGCATTCAGGCAAAACGATACGGACGAAGATGGCGTGGCTTCTTCTGGCTGGGAAACAATGCTTTCTTCCATCATCAATGCAGGTTTTTCCATTAACGGCACTTGGCCAATGCGAACGGAAAAGCCAGGAAGAAGCGTCAGTATTGGCACGAACGCTCTCGCCTCCTCCATCGTTCTCGTCTGCCGAAAACGCGACGCTGCCGACACCACCTGCACCCGCAAGACTTTCCTACGCGAACTCAAAACGGAATTGGAATCGTCCCTCGCGCATCTCCAAGCCTCCAACATCGCTCCCGTGGATATGGCGCAATCGGCCATAGGCCCAGGGATTAGCGTGTACTCTCGTTATGCGGCTGTTCTCGAAGCGGACGGCTCTCCCATGACGGTGCGCAGTGCGCTGAAGCTCATCAATCAGGCATTGGATGATTACTTTCATGGGCAGGGGGAAAATCTCGATGCCGAGAGCCGCTTCGCGGTGGACTTGTATACGCAGTGCGGCTTCAACGAAATCGCCTTCGGCGAAGCGGATGTATTGGCACGGGCGAGAAACGTGGCCATGAACCATCTGCAGGATATGGGCGTCGTACACGCCGCCAAGGGGAAAGTGCGGCTAAAATCCCGGGATGAACTCCCCGCGACGCTCTCCGCAGGAGACAGTGCTTGGCTTTGTGTGCAGACTTTGGTGCGCGAACTCGGAGAAAACGGCATTGAAGGCTGCGCCAAGCAGCTCGTGAACATCGTTTCCAGCGGAGAAGGCATCAAGCATCTTGCCTACCGGCTCTATCAGATCGCCGACAAAAAAGGCTGGGCGCAGGAAGGCACGGGGTATAACAATCTCGTCATCTCGTGGCCGGACATTATGATGCGGCGGGAAGAACTCAGGAATCAGCATGTCACATCCATGACCTTAGATTTTTAGGCGGTGAATTGCAATGAATGAACAAAATCACGAACTCGTGGGGCGCGCCCTCAACACGATCCTGCGGGAAGCTCTGGCGCCCTATGTGGCGCGGGAGCTTATGGCGGCTTTTCAGAATCGCTGGTGGGAAGAGGGCGTCCTGGGCGTCCTGTACGAGGAGCAGAAGCGAAATCTCCCAGAGAAAGGCAGCTATGCAGAATTGACCGATGCGATGGATGTGCAGTGCTGCCTGATCCTCATGGATTTGCATTGGCAGAAAATCTTCAGCAAGAAGCTCTCGCGCAATCACTACAACTGGATCAAAGAACTCAATACCGTCCGCAATCAATGGGCGCACACGGAATGGAAGGTTTTCGATGATTCCTATACGGCGCGTGCGCTCGATACCATGGCACGCCTGTGCGAACAGCTCGACGACGAATATACGATCGAGCTTCGCAATCTTTGGCGCGAAAAAGCCTATGGCAATGCAGCAGGTTCCAGAAATGCGGCGCAGGCAGAACATGTTCCCTCTGCCGCAAAGGCGAACACGGGCATCATGCAGGAACCGATCGGTAGTCTCAAAAGCTGGCGGGAAGTCATGCGCCCGCATCCGGATGTGGCGGAAGGCCGCTACCGCCAGGCGGAATTTGCCGCGGATTTGGCGCAGGTAGCACGCGGCGAGGGAAGCGCCGAATATCTCGACCCGGTGGAATTTTTCGCCCGCACCTATGTGACGGAAGGGATGAAGGGGCTTCTGTCGCAGGCGCTCCGCCGCCTGCGACTTGGCGACGGCGAGCCAGTCATTCAGCTCAAGACGTCCTTTGGCGGCGGCAAGACCCACAGTATGCTGGCGCTCTATCATCTGTTTCATGGCAAGCTTCGCCCGGCACAGTCGGAGAATGTGCAGACCGTTCTCTCGGACGCCGAAATGGAAGATTTGCCGAAAGATGTGCAGGTGGCGGTGATTGTCGGTACGGCGCTCAATCCTGCCAAGGCGAAGCGGCCGCCCAATATGCCAGGGCTAACCATCCATACGCTATGGGGCGAGATTGCCGCCCAGCTTGCCTACGCATCGAAAAATCCCAAGCTGTACGACTATGTGAAGGAGGCCGATAAGCGCGGCGTTTCGCCCGGCTCGGAAGCCCTGCGGGATATGCTCGATGCATGTGGGGCGTGTCTCATCTTGGTAGATGAGCTGGTCGCCTACGCCAAGAAACTCTACGGGATCGAGGGGCTTCCCGCCGGCTCCTTTGACAATCTCATCTCGTTCATCCAGGAGCTGACCGAAGCAGCCCGTGCCAGCCGCCGCAGCATGGTGGTCGCATCGCTGCCGGAATCGGAAATCGAAATTGGCGGCGATGCCGGACAACAGGTTTTGACGCAGATCGAGCATACCTTTGGGCGCATGGAGTCCATTTGGAAGCCGGTGGCAGCGAACGAAAGCTTTGAGGTCGTGCGGCGCAGACTCTTTCTTCCCTGCCAAGACGGGGCGGCACGCGATGCCATTTGTGCGGCCTTCAGCGAGATGTACCGCACGCACGGCAATGATTTCCCGGTGGAAACCAAGGACGTTTCGTATCAACAGGAGATGGTGAATTGCTATCCGATTCATCCCGAATTTTTCCATTTCCTCTATGACGAGTGGGCGACCATCGAAAGATTCCAAAAGACAAGGGGCGTCCTGCGCCTAATGGCGGGCGTGGCGTATCATCTTTGGATCAATGCCGATGCAAGCTGCATGATCATGCCGGGGTCCATCCCGCTCTTCATTCCTCAAATTCGTGACGAGCTGATCCGCTATCTGCCAGAAAATTGGAATGCAATCGTAGATTCCGAGATTGACGGCTGCGATTCTGAGCCAATGAAACTCGACCGGGGCAATGCACGCTATGGCGCACGCATGGCGGCGAGCAGAGTGGCGCGGACGATCTTCCTCGGCAGTGCGCCGAGCGTCCGGGAGCAAAAGATTCGCGGCGTGGAAGAGAGCCATATACGCCTGGGCGTAATACAGCCGCAAGAAGAAAACGACATCGCCGTCTTTGGCGACGTTCTCGGCAAACTCAAGAGCCAACTCTCCTATCTCTATACGAACGACACGGGTACGCGCTATTGGTACGATAACCGCCCTACGCTTCGCAAATTGGTGCAGGATTTAGAGAGCCGCATTGCAGCCGACGATGTGGAGAGGGAAATTGAACTGCGCCTTCGCCAGTGGAAGGCTTCGCCCGATTTTGGCGGCATCCATATTTGTCCGTCGTCTGCGGATGTGCCAGATGAGCAGACGGTTCGTCTCGTCATCCTGCCCATCGCCGATGTCCACGAGCGAGGGCAGAAAGATACGGCGGCGCTGGCCCGAGTGAAAGAAATTCTGGAAATGCGGGGCACGTCTCCCCGGCAGTACAAGAATATGCTAGTGTTTCTTGCGCCGGACAAGGGCAAGATGTTCGACCTGCAAAGAATCGTTCGACGGTTCAAGGCATGGCAGATGATCCGCGACGAGGCGGAAAGCCGCAACCTCGACCAATCGCAAATCCGCGAGGCGGACGCCAGCATCAGGCAGGTGGAAGCAACTCTCGTCATGCGGCTTTCACAAGCTTATGCGTGGGTATTTGCTCCCTACATTGACGCTGAGGAAAACATCAAAGATGTGAAATGGGACATCGCTGAAATCTCCTGCACACAGCTCGACAATGTGCAGAAGTGTGCCGAGCGGCTCACCGGCGATGATAACCTGATTCGGGCATGGGGGCCTGTTCTTTTGAAAATGGACCTGGACAAGTGGCTGTGGAAAGACAGGGACGCCATCGAAATCAAACAGCTCTGGGGATATCTTGCATCCTACTGCTATCTGCCGCGACTGCGGGATGCCCAAGTTCTTTTGGATACGATCCGCAAGGGCATCATGGCAGAGGACGGCTTTGCTTTTGCTGAGACATTTGACGGCAGCCGCTATACGAACCTCAGACTTCGGCAGGAGATCGAGGGTGAAGTACCGATGTACGGCCTCATCGTCAAGCAAGAGGCTGCCGAGATGCAGATTGCTGAAGACGCGAGGAAACGTGCGCGTGAATCGATGCCAGCGTCGACACCCGGTTCGACGAATGGAGAGAGCACGGGACAGGGGGCGACAGCAAAGGAGGAGCATGAAATTCCATCGGCAACGGAAGGCCTATCTTCAAAATCACCTCAGAACAGGCATTTCTCTATGGATGTACCGTTAGACAGCATTCGCATCAATAAAGAGGTCAGTACCTATATGAGCGAGGTTCTGTCGCACTTGATCAGCCTGCCCGGTGCAAATGTCACGATGCGACTGGATGTAGACATCCATATTCCGAACGGTACGCCGTCCAACGTGGTGACCACCGTATCGGAAAATTGCCGAACACTGAAGATCGAGAGTTTCAGGTTTGAGGAATAAGGAGAGATTTCGATAACCTTGCTATTCTCCTGATAAAGCGGCCTCGATGGCGTCGAGTTGGCCGCTTTTTTTATTTGCCGCGTCAGAGAGCGGCGCGAAGATGGACGGCTGCCCAAGATGTTCTTGGAACCAAGTGGCGATCGCCTCTCCCCGCCCTTCGTGGAGAACGACATTGAAGGCGGCGCGGCCCGCTTCTCTTATGCTTTCCACCGTGGTGCCCGGCGCGCCGAAAGTGAGGTGCACTTCGATGCCCCGCCGAAAGAGCTGTCGCTTGATCTCCGCCAGATTCTCCGCCGCATGTTCCTCCAGGGGAGAAAAGCCGATGAGGTTCACTGTCCCCGGCGTCGGCGGGCACGGCACCGGGGACAGCGCTTCCAGCACCGCCAAAAACGCTTTCCCGTAGCCATCGTCAAATTCCCCGGTGAAGCCTCCCGCCTCGGCCACCGCCACGGGGACTCCCGGAGCGAAGGCAGTGCAGATGCCGCGGACATCGTCGCCGATGAGCCCCGGGGCGCAGTTCACCGCCACTCCCAACAGGGCGTCGCCCTTTGCCACCCGTGCCTCGAGGAGAGTCTGCCGCAGCGCTTCCTCACCGCCGAAGAAGAGATCGCTTTCCTCGACGAAGGTGCTGAACAGCCACTCGCAGGGGATGCCCCACGCCTCCAGCCGCATCTCGGTGATGGCGGCGCACCACATGGGGGAATGGAGGACGGCCTTCGCCCCCGCGACGGACAAAAACGCGGTGGCCGCCCCCGTAATGGCGGGAAGGGTCTCAGCGGGCCGCCACTTCGCCAATCGGTCAGGCGTCATGGGGAAAATCGCCTCCCTCGAAAAACGCAGCCAGGCGCGCCGCTTCCTCGCCCCAGCCCGCAAAGGTGAAGTGCTGGGGCGTAAGAAGGAACTGGCGCAGCTTTGCCTTCGCTTCCCCCGTCGTCACCAGAAAATCCGCCGTCCTCTCATCGGCCTCCTCCCCACAGCAAATCATGTCGGGATAATGGGCGGCAGTAAAGGCCTGATACTCTTTACGCCGCACCTCGCTGACATCCTCCGGCAGAAAAAAGCCCCGCACCGTCAGACCGAGGCTTTGAAACCAGCGAATGATCCCTTGAGGCCGAAAAATCTGAAAGGGCAGCCCCGCCGCCAACAGGCAGCGCTTTCCGGCCAGAATCCGTTCCGCTGCCCTCCGCTTTTCCTGATAGACGCGCATTTCCTCCGCAATATATGCTTCGGCTGTTTCTCGCTGTCCCAAAATTTCCCCCGCTGCCCGAAAGGCCGCCGTCAAATCTTCCGGCGCATCCATCTCATTGAGATTGAGGAGTGGCCGCTGGAGCCGCGCCGCGAATTTCTCCGCCAAAGCCTTTCCCGCGGCCTTTTTGACGACGCCCATCGAGAGCGCCGCGACGACGCGGGCGGCGGACAATCGCTCATAGTCGGCTTTCGTAACCCCCACCGGAGGCACGCAGAGGCGGGTGATGCCGAACACGCGGAAAAACGTGCGAAGCTCGGCGAAAACCTTCTCCGAGATATAGTACGCGCTGGAGCCGACGATCACGGCCATATCCGACGCGAGGGGAAATTCTCCCCGCCGCGGATAGGTAAATTCTTCAAACCAAAGATCGGCAGCAGCCAGGGTCATGTCGATGCCCTCTGGCACCATGAAGCCCTGCCCCGGAAGAAGCAGGATGGGAACGCCGGTCTTCTCCCGCACCGCCCGGCACACCGCCGCCGCGTCGTCCCCGGTAACGCCGGGGACACAGCCGCAGGCAACCAAAATGTAATCCGGACGGCGCACTTCGCAAATATCCGTTAGGCACGCCGCCAATTTTTCCTCCCCGCCGAAGACAGCATCCTGATTGTCAAGGGCGGTGGAGAAGAGATTGTCTCCGCCGGAGCCGCTTATTGCCGCCCCAGAGGGACGCGCCCTGAGAGAGCGGTACGCCGTCAGGGCGATGTTGGAGCAAGAGCGCGTGTTATGCAGCACCACCGCCGCTTTGGGATCGTGCGCCGCCGAAAGGAAGGCCTGCATAAAATTGCAGTGCCGGATCTTTTTCCGATTGGAGCTTCGTATCATAGCGCGTTCCCTCAGCCCCTGACGTCAACGGGGCGTGGCATCTCCCCGGCGGGCGCGGCTTCTAATAGTTTAGCTAACTCCAAAAGGTTTTTTCCCGCGTGATGAGAGAGGCAGTTTACATACCGCTGGGGGAAGATGTAAGCCCGGCGGTTTTTTACGGCGCTGACGTTAGCATAGGCCGCGTCCTCATAAATGTCCCGAAGCTGCGCCTCGCTATCCTTGTAGGCGTCCCCTTGCGTCCAGCGCGCCAGCAAAAAGACGTCGGGATTCGCCTGAATCACTTCTTCCTTGGAGAGGATGCTGGAACTGGCTTGGGCGATGGCGCTCACCTTGCGCACCTCGTTGTAGCAGTCATAGAAGCCCAGCGCCGTCAAGGCATCATGATAGACCGTCCCTTCCCCGCCGATGGCTCCGAAGCGCAGGAAGAGCAGCGCTTTTTCCTTGGGGTCGCCGGGCTTTTTCATGCCCTTGACCTTTTCCATGTCCTTTTGGAAGTCCGCAATTAAGACTTCCCCGCGCTCTTTTTCTCCCACCGCCGAGGCGAGGGAGCGGATCATTTCCTCGACCTCCCCCAAGCGGCGGGCATTTTTATACACATACACCCGAAAGCCCATATCCTCGAGCGTCGCCACCAAATCGCCCCGCGAGGCATCCGGCATCAAGATCAGGTCGGGCTGTAAGGCGACGATGGATTCCGTGTTCATCTCAATGACAGTCTTCACATCGGCGGCTTCCCGCACCGCGCTGGACAGTCCCTCGTCATGCACCCATTTGTCGAGGCCCGCGATCCGGTCATGCGCTACCAAATCCAACAACACTTCGTCGGCAAAAACGAAGCCGCAGACAATCCGCGTCGGTTTTTCGGCAAAGGCGAATGTCTTTCCCCGGCTGTCCGCCGCCGTATAAGAATCTCCCGAGGGAGTTTTCGCTGCGGATTCTCTCCCACTCCCCGAAGGGGCAAAGCCACAGCCGACAGTGGTCAAAGAGAAGAGCAGTAGGATCAAACCAATAAAATTTTTCACAAAGTCACCTCAATCCCGGCGGTCCATCCGCCTTACGTATGAGAAAAGCGAGGGCATAAGGCCCCCGCTGCCCAAAGAAAGCACTGATAAAATGAAGTCCCTCAGAAACTGCGCTCGTAGGTGAGGAGGATATTCCGCTCGGGGAGAACGGAACTTCCCGTCCCCCGAAAATCGCTCCGATTTAAGAGGTTGCTGACCTTCAGGGACAGCTCATCCTGCGCCGTCATTTGATAGCGGACGTTCATGTCCACCGACAGAAGCGACCCCGTCACATCCGAATTGTACCGCTGGCTGGCGTAATTGGCAAACAGATTGACAGCGGTCTTTCCCATCGTGTAGCGCACTTCACCGTGGGCCCCCAGCCTCTGATCCGTGCGCGTCCACGGCCCGGAGGTTTTTTCTTTGGCCTTCGGATCCCCGTAGGAGAACCCCACGGCGTAAGAGAGGCCCTTCGGCACAGACCATTCGTAGCTGACCTCGACCCCTGTGTTTTTATAGCTGGCTACATTGTAATACTGGCTCGTCCCATCGGCCAGTTTTCGCGTAGAAATGCGATCGTCAATCTTCATGTGGTAAAGCCCGATCTTCACCAAGCCGTTCTCGTTGACGCTGCGCTTCCAACCTACTTCGTACGTCCAGCCGATTTCCGGTTTGAGATTAGGATTAGGTGTCGTCGTTGTGGACATGTACCCGTACCGCTGCGAAAGAGATGGCTCCAAAAGGGATTTATTGACGTTCAAATACACCGATTCCTTATCCGAAAGTTTTTGCAGCACCTGCACCTGGGGGCAGAAAGCCGTCCCCGAATCACCGGTAAAGACCTCCCGCGCCCCGGCCAAAATCGTCGTCCGTTCCGCCACCGGCGTTTCCGTCATGAAGTAGAGGGAGCCGTGATTGCGGTTGCGATCGTTCCACTTCCCGGAAGAAAGCTGTGCCGCCCGAATGGCTTCATAGGTACCGCCGGCAGTGAGCTTGGTACCCTTGAAATGCCACTGATTCACCACATCGATCCCGTAGTGTTTCCCCGTATCCGTGCTGTGCCTTGGCCCTAAATGAGAATCCCATGTCCGATCCTGATAGTACGCGGTCACACGCAAGTCATCGGCTTTGTAGGTGCCTTGCAGCATCGTATAGCGCGTATCGTTGCGCCACGGCGCCTCCTCCTTTCCCGTCTTCTTCACTACCCGCGTGCAGAGATTCGCCTTATCGTTGTAAAGATACATGAAATTCCAGTGTTCATTGGGCTCGTACTGCATCATAAGGGAACGGCGCTTCAAAAATTTCCGGTAATATTGGGTAGCGGAGTCATAGACCAATCCGGCATTTTTCGTATGATACCAATCCAGGGAAAGGGAGAGCCCCTCTGAGGAAAAATTCCCCGACAGCGCCTTTTGGCTGTGATTGCCAACCCCTACCGCCACGCTGCTGGCACCGCCCTTTTTCGTAATGATGTTGACGACGCCGACGGAGGCCCGGCTTCCATAGAGCACCGCGGAGCCGCCCTTGACCACTTCAATGCGCTCGATTCCCCCCATGGACAGCGTGCCCATCTGATAATAATACTCCGTAGTCAGGGGAATCCCGTTGATCAGGATGGAGAGGTGTCCCGTGATGCCCCGAAACCCGGGGGAACCGTTCCCCGAAGGCGATTCGCTGACCGAAAAGCCAGGAATGTTCGCCAATACTTCCATGACGCTCTTGGCGTTCATCGCCTGGATATCTTCCTGGGTGAACACCTGGGTCGACGCGGGAATATCAAGGTCTTTTTTCTCGTAGCGCGACGCCGTGACGTAGATGGGATCAAGGATGTATTCGGATAAATCTTCCGCCGCCGCCGTCCCATGGGATACTAAGAGTGCGCCGCAGAGGGCGCAGGTCAATCGTTTCATCGTAGTGCCTCCTTAATGTCGCCTGATAAAAGACGCCGCGAAGTCCGCGCCCCTCTCCCCTCCCGTCAGGGAACTAAAAACGTCAGCGACGCGTAATAGCTCTCCGTCATGACCCGCCCCGCTAAATCGCCCCGGGGCTCCATGGTCAGGCCGGCTTTGATGACCCACGGCCCCCAGTGGGTGATGCGGATGTGTGCCACGCCGTTTCTGTCGGTCATGGTGGCGCAGGACGATTCGTCGGTCTGGGAAAATCCTTCGTACTTCGCGGAGAGCTTGACATGCGCCGCCGGTTCGCCTTCAAAGAGCACCCGCACGGGCAGATCACCACCGGTATTGTTCCCTAATTGGTAGGGATTGACGAGAGGGACGATCTCTAACGTCTGCCCCAACGGCCGGTCAAACGCCCCCGCCGTCCGATCCCCCACGCAAAAGAGCGTCTTAGCGAACTGCTGGGAATAAGTGCTGGACAAGACATCGGAAAGGCCGGTCATATCCTGCTTGACGCTCTGGGTCTGCCCCTCCGCGTCGCGATACTTCGTGTTATAGGAAGCATGGCGCGTCACGCCGATGAGATAGAGGCCCTCCTCCGTAAGCTTCAGCTCGCTGGCCGCAAATCCCGTCGTCTCTAACTTGATCGTCTTCTCCTCGCCGTCGGGCGTCGTGAGCCAGATGCGGTTGAAATCCTCTTCGGAAACGTAGCCGTCCACCGGGAAGTGATGCCCCCAGCCCATGTACAGCTTCGTTTTGGCCAGCGCCTTCTCTGCATCAAACGCGGGATGATAATCCGTCATGTTGATCCAGAGAGCGTGGGCGTCCGCCGCCCCCGAGTAGAGCAGCGTCCCCAGAGAAAGCGCCAACGCCGCAGCCATCCGCCCAAAAACGCGGGAAAATACATGCTTCGTCATGATGTGATACTCCTTTCTTGTCTAACCTTTTAGAATGTATACTCCATGCCGATGAGGAAGCTCCTCCCCGGCGAGGCAATCCAGAAATTTGGATCCAGTTCATACACCCGCTCCGTGTAGTCCTGATTGAACAGGTTCCCCACTTGCAGGAAGAGATTGATCTGTTCCGTGGGGCGGTAGTTAATGTTGGCGTCCCAGACCCAAAAGGTCGTGGCCTTCTTATCGACTTTATTGGCCAGCCGGCCGTCCCGGCGAATGGTGCCCCGCCCGGTTACAGCGATCTGCCACTTATCCAGCGTGTAATCGGCGCTGAGCTTCCACTCCGACCGCGGCACATATCCGTTGCGGTTCGCGTTGGCGTTATCCTGCGCCTTGATATACATGTAGCTGTATCCGGCACTCGTCCGCAGCCGGTCAGAAAAGCGATGGGAGAGCTCCATGTTGGCGCCTCGGGCGTCCTCATGATTGAAGTTCGTGTAGCGATTCCGGCGCAGCCCGATCCGATTGTGGGCCAGCCGCCGGAAAAGGCTCACCTTCAGCGACGTATTTTTATTAAAGGCATGATCCGCCCCTATCTCCCAGGTATGACCGTACTCCGGCCGAAGATGGCGGTTCCCCCAGCGCGTGCTGTAGATCTGCACCACCCGCGGCGCGATGAAAAATTCATTGAAATTCAAATACACATTTGTTCTGTCCGTAGGCGTATACCCCAAAGAATAGCTCTTGGAATTATGCCCGCCAAATTCCGAATTGTTGTCGTAGCGAAGCCCCGCGGTGAAATTCACCTGCGGCGTCACATCCCATCGCCACTGGGCGTACAGCGCGTGATTGGTAAAATCGATCCCGCTGTAATTTTGCTTCGAATAATACATGTAATCCAGGCTGTCCTTCGTATATTCATAGCCCAAGAGAAGATGATGCGCGTCGCTCAGCTGCCAGGAAAGGTAATCGTTGATATCCGTGGTCTTAATGTAATAGATGCCTTTGGCGTTATCGGAACCCCTATAATCATTTCGAATATCATTGTTATTCTGAAGGAACTTAAACGTATTGGACAGGCGGTCATTGAACCGATACGTCCAGTCTATGCTGAATTTGCGATTATACCGCCGCCCCAGGCGCTGCGGCAGCGTAAAGAGATCCGCTTTGGGATTGCTACCGGCATCGTTTAAGTTCACCCGGTGGCTGTCGGAATGGAAATAGCTGCCGGAAAGGCTAAGACTGCCTTTATCGCCAAAATCCTTGCCGACGGTGAAGCTGACGTTTTCCGAATCCGTGGCCTCCGGAATTTTCCGCCCGCTGCCCTCCCGAAAATCGCCGGTATGCTGCTTCATGGCATCGATATTCCAGAAATAGCCGTCCTCCCGGCCATGGTGAACGACTTTATACGCGTACTGAGAGAAATTGCCGCCCTGCGCGCCAATTTTCGTCGTCTGCCCATTTTTCTTTTTCTTCTTCGTAATGATGTTGATGACGCCGCCTTCCGCGTCAGAACCATACAGCGTAGCGGCGGAACCGCGCAGCACCTCAATGCGTTCGATATTGTCCATATCGATGAGGGTGGCCGTAGAGAAGAGCTCGTTGGTATTTCCATTTTGATTCAGCCGCATCCCGTCCACAAGGAGAACGACATTATCCGAACCGTTGATGTAGATGGTATTATCGGCAAAAGCTCCACCCGTCAGCCCCTTGTTGCGGACGCTGACCCCGGCGATGGTATTGAGCGCCTGCCCTACGGTAGAAAAATGACGATCCGCAATGGTTTCGGCGGTAATGACGGCCATATTGGCATTGGTGTTCTTTTCCTTTTGCTCTGTTTTCGTAGCGGTGACGACGATCTCATCCATATCAAATGTCTCGATTTCAGCCGCTTCCTGCGCTTCGGCCGCGCCATACCCCGCAGCCGACAGAGCACAGATCCCCGCCATGAGCATCCAGACGGCCCGGCGGCAGCTTGTCCTCAAGTGCCGCTCTCTTTGCCGCCAAAACTTGAACAAACGCATTGTACTGCTCTCCCCCTTGTTTCATTGTGCTGTAATGAAATTTTCACAAAAAATTCATTTGTATTAACCCTATCATACGTCCTACAACACCGTCAAGCACGCCTTTAGCCCTGTCTTTTGCGTATATATTTAGAATGATTCTCGTATCATTTCACTTTAATTCTTGACAAAATACCCTAATGGGGTATATGATGAAAAAACCGAAACAGGGAGAAAATCGGAATAGGTGAAAGAACATGGATGAGCAAAGAGCCGGCGGCTGTGGGTGCTGCCATAAGACGAAGACGCGTTCGGAAGCGGAGTATAAGAGCCTCGTTCACCGGCTGAACCGCATTGAGGGACAGATTCGCGGCATTCGCAAGATGGTGGAAAAGAGCGCTTACTGCCCGGATATTCTGGTACAGTCGGCGGCGGCCACCGCGGCCATTCAAGCCTTTAACCGTGAGCTTTTAAACAGCCACATCCGAAGCTGCGTGGCGACGGATCTCCGCGCTGGGAAAGACGAAACGGTGGACGAATTGGTGGGACTTCTCCAAAAGCTGATGAAGTGACCGCCTCTGAAACGTGTTTTGTCCTTAAGCTGAAAAATCATGAATACACGGAGGTATGTAGTGTGCCAAATTTAGTTGGCGTTGTGCTTTCGACGGCGATTGCCGCCTTGGGATTACGAGCAGCGGCACGCCACCTGCGGCGGGAAAACGCCTGCTGCGACGAAGAAGAAATATTCCCCCCGCCCAAGGCGCTGACGGCAGCCATCATCGGCTCCAAGGTCGTCCATCTCCGGGGGATGCACTGCGAAAACTGCCAGCGTCGGGTAGAGGCGCTGTTAGAAACCATTGAGGGAGTTTCCGTCCGGGCCGACCTTGCCGGGCAGCAGGCCATCTTGTCCATGAGCCGTACGATAACGGACGAAGAAATTTTCGCTGCCCTCGCAGGCAGCGGCTACCAAGTAACGAAAATTAAGAAGTTGGTGACGTAATCACCAAGCGAAGGAGTCAATCATGAAACAATATACCGTTACCGGCATGAGCTGCGCGGCCTGCGTGGCCCGGGTGGAAAAGGCGGTGGCGAAGGTACCGGGGGTGGAGTCGTGCGCCGTTAGCCTCCTGACCAATTCCCTGGGAGTCGAAGGCACGGCATCAGCGGAAGCGGTGGTAGCTGCCGTAGAAGCGGCGGGCTACGGCGCCGCCCCCAAGGGCGCAGCGGAGCCAGGGAAAGCACCAAGCGCAGCGGAAGACGCCTTGGAAGATAAAGAGACGCCGCGCTTAAAGCGCCGCCTTGTGGCGTCGTTAGGGTTTTTAGCGGCCTTGATGTACCTTTCCATGGGACATCCCATGCTGGGCTGGCCCCTGCCGGACATGTTGTCAGAAAATCCCTTGGCCATCGCCTTAGCCGAGCTGCTGCTCGCCGCCGTCGTCCTGCTCATCAATCAGCAGTTTTTCGTGAGCGGCGGAAAAAGTCTGCTCTCCGGGGCACCGAACATGGACGCCTTGGTAGCCTTAGGGGCGGGTGCAGCCTTTCTTTACAGTGTAGGTGCCTTCTTCACCATGACGGCAGCCGCCATGGCAGGAGAGATGGCGCGGCTCCAGGGGCTTTTCCACGAACTCTACTTTGAGTCCGCCGCCATGATCGTCGCCCTCATCACCGTGGGGAAAATGCTGGAAGCCCGCGCCAAGGGAAAGACCACAGACGCCCTGAAAAGCCTCTTGCAGATGGCGCCCCAGACGGCGACGCTCTTCAAAGACGGCGCCGAGACCACCGTCCCCGTAGGAGAAGTCAAGGCGGGGGATATCTTCGTGGTGCGCCCGGGGGAGACCATCCCCGTGGACGGCGTGGTGGTGGAAGGCACAAGTGCCGTGAACGAAGCGGCGCTCACGGGGGAAAGCCTCCCCATCGACAAGGGGCCAGGGGACGAAGTGGCCTCGGCGACGCTGAACCAGTCGGGCTTTCTTCGCTGCCGGGCGGCACGCGTGGGAGAGGATACCACCCTCGCTCAAATCATCCGCCTCATGGAAGAGGCGGCGGCCACGAAAGCCCCCATCGCCAAGATCGCCGACCAGGTATCCGGGGTCTTCGTGCCGGTGGTCATCGCTCTGGCGGTCATCACGGCGGCCGTATGGCTGGCCTTGGGGTCACCCGTCGGCGAAGCGGCAGCCCGGGGGATTGCCGTCTTAGTCATCAGCTGCCCCTGCGCCTTAGGCCTCGCCACGCCGGTGGCCATCATGGCGGGGAGCGGCCGGGGGGCGCGGAGCGGCATCCTCTTTAAGACGGCGGCCTCGCTGGAAGCGGCAGGACGCACCCAAAGCGTCGCCCTCGATAAGACGGGGACGGTGACCAGCGGCGTCCCCGTGGTCACTGACCTCCGCCCGGCGGAAGGCGTCGCAGAAGAAGAACTTTTACGCCTCGCGGCCGCCTTGGAAGAAAAAAGCGAACATCCCCTGGCCAAGGCCATCCGGCAAAGAGCCCGGGAAGGGGCGCTCACCCTCCCGGAAGGGACAGACTTTCAAGCGCTCCCTGGCCATGGGCTGACCGCCGTCATAGAAGGACAGCGCCTTTGGGGAGGCAGCCGCGCCTTTGTAAGCGGCAAAGCCGTCCTCCCTACGGCGCTGGCAGAAGCCGCCGACACCCTCGCCGAAGAGGGCAAGACGCCCCTCTTTTTCGCCCGGGAGGGTGTCTCTCTCGGTTTGATCGCCGTAGCGGACACCCTGCGGGAAGACAGCGTCGCCGCCATCGCCCAGCTCAAGGCTATGGGGCTGCGGGTGGTCATGCTCACGGGGGACAATCGCCGCACCGCCGCCGCCATTGGCCGCGCCGCCGGCGTGGACGAGGTCATCGCCCAAGTCCTTCCCGCCGAAAAGGAAGCCGCCATCCGCGCCTTACAAACCGCGGGAAAAACGGCCATGGTGGGGGACGGCATCAACGACGCGCCAGCGCTTTCCCGGGCCGACATCGGCATCGCCATCGGCGCGGGGACGGACATCGCCATCGACGCCGCCGACATCGTGGTGATGAAGAGCCGCCTCTCGGATGTGGCAGCAGCCATCCGTCTGAGCCGGGCGACCCTGAAAAACATCCGGGAAAATCTCTTCTGGGCGTTCTTCTACAATGTCGTCGGCATTCCCTTAGCGGCGGGGGTCTGGATCCCTCTCTTCGGCTGGACGCTCAGCCCCATGTTCGCAGCAGCGGCCATGAGCCTTTCCAGCTTCTCCGTGGTGACCAACGCCCTGCGGCTCAATTTTTTCTCTCTCTATGACGCGGCGAAAGACAGGCGGCGCGAACCGGTTGTTCTCCCCGCTGCCCTATTCTCAACGGAAAGGAACGTGAAATCCATGACAAAGACCATGAAAATCGAAGGCATGATGTGCGGCCACTGCGAGGCCACGGTAAAGAAAGCATTAGAAGAATTGCCGGCCGTCACGGAGGCCAAGGTGAGCCACGAAGCCGGCACGGCAGTGCTGACCCTCTCGGGGGACGTCGCCGACGACGTCTTAAAAAAGGCCGTGGAAGCCAAGGATTATCAAGTCACCGGCATCGAGTAAGGACTTGACAAAGCACACATAACAAAAAGCGCTTGGCGAAGTTTATCTCTCTTCGCCAAGCGCTTTTTCTATGCGTTTCCTTCAGAAATGTTACCCTGTCCGACGGCTGGGGAGGTCGTCCCGCAGCCAAGCCGCCATTTTTATCCAGCTTCGACAAAAGGCCGATATAAAGCTCTTTGATGTGCCGGAAAATATTCCGCTTCGTCCCGCCTATGCCTTGCCTGCCCCCGGGCAAAGAAAATGCCGCCCTAAAGGAGACATGTGTCTGTTCTTTCAGGGGCGGCGCATGGTTTTCGCAAAATCAAAAGTACAGATTGAGCAGCGTTCCCAGGCGGTTGTAATTCGCCTGCTGGAGGAGCGCCCGGTTAGAGTAGTTCAGCTGGGTGGGATCGACGGCTTTTTTCCCCACCAGAGACTCTACCCCGGGGAAGAGCTGGCCCTTCTGGAACGTCGCCTGATTCGCCCGCGCCTCGGCTCGCCCGGCCAAACCGTTTTTCCCTAAGACCGCTTCCACCGTCTTGGGGGATTTCTTCAGCGCCTCCGTCAGGCGGTCATTGTCCACCTTGAGTTGTCCCGTGGCCGCATCCGTGGTGACGCCTACCGATTGCAGCGAGCGGGAGAAATACCGCTCCTCCTTAAAGGTGTCCGCCATGCGTCCCACCCGGCTGGACACGTCGGCATTGCTGTCGAAGAATTTCACCGCGTCGTTATACTGATTGACGAAATCATTGACCTTGCCGAGGACGGCCTTCGTATTGGCGTCGGTCTCCGCCGCCGTTTGCCCGTTGACGTTGAAATCGGCGGATTTCAGTGCCGCGGCGGATTTTTTGAGGTTTGCCGTCGTCTTGTCGGCTTCGGTATTGAACTGCTTCTGCGCCGCTGAATACTGCTTTAAAAGGCGGCCAATCTGGGGGCCGCTGCCATAAAGGGAGGCAAATGCGTTATACCGGTTCTCCCGCGAGGACGTCCTTCGCTCGCCCCAAAAAGAATTTTGCGCGTTCGCGTTCGACAGGCGGCCAAAGGCCAGCCCGCGGTTGGCGATCTGATACATCAGCGACGTCTGCCGTGCCGTAGAAAAAATCGTTGCCATACTTCCTTATCTCCTTCCCTGTGAAAAAATCATATCCGTTGCTTTTATTTAATCCTGTACGATATCACCTTACATCATAATTATACTATAACCAGTAAGATTATATCACATTTTTCTGAAGGCGGAAACAGAATTTTCCTTCTTCAGCGCAGCGTCTCCACGGTGAAGGCTGACGCGCCGCAGCGGGCGCAGCGATAGCGGCCGGGATGACGGACGATGGCCCCAGCCCGCAGGTAGCAGAAAGCGCTGCCGCAGGCCCCGCAAGTCACCCGGTAGCGATAGCGCGACGCGAGGGAGCGGATGGCCGTTTCCGCCGAATGAACGGCGAGGGAGAGCCCCAAGGCCTCATTGAGCTTTCGCAGGAAGAAACGAAAGTGGGTGCCGTGTCCCTCGCCATAGGGCAGACAGGCGTGGAGCATTTCGTGGCCGATGACGTTGACGAGGTTTTCCTCGTTGCCGGGGAAAAAGAGGTGCCGGCTGAAGGCGAGCACGCAGCGCGTATCATCGGCGCGGCGGATGAGACAGGTGCCAAATTCCCGAAGCCCTCGGGAAAGGCGAATCCGCTCCACCTGCCGCAGGGGGAGCGGCCGCCCCGCGTAGTGCCGCAATACCGCCTCCATCGGGGAACGATAGGCAGCGATGATGTCCGCCGCCAACATGCGCCGGGCCGCGTCCGTCTCCGCTCCCGCAAGGGCGGCGCGAAAGTCCGCCGCCGTAGGAAGTGTATCCGCCAAAAACGGAAAATATGCGGCGCCCTGTTTTCGTCCCTCTTCCCCAGTAAAAGGCCACGCCTCTCTCCCGGGCGCCGATAGCGGCGGCGCGGATCGGGCCGCTTCTCCTGTGCGTTCCGTACCCCAAAGATTTGTCATCTTAGCGGGCGCTCTGGATCGCCTGCCGGATCGCTTCATCCTCTTCATCAGTCAGAGTATAGGTGGATTTCCCGGCCTCGATGGGCTTCACATAGCTTCGGGAATCTTCGCGCCCGAAAATACTGGACAGCACCACCCCGTTGTTTTCCGAATCTAAGAGCGCCACGGCATAGGAAAGATCGCTCCCCATGTCTTCAAAGGCGCGAAAGCGCACCACCCCCACTCGGGTGATCGCCTTCGCCAAGAGGGCGCTGATGCGGCGATTTTCCGCCTGAAGCTCCTGATTTTCCGCCGCCACAGCGTGGGTCTCCTCGATGTGTCCCAAGAGCATCGCCTCAAAATCCCGGCCCGTTTCCTCCCCCGTCATCATCTGCCGGTAGCGCCCTTTGAGACTGCTAACGGCCACCAGAAGATAAATGATGAGGAGGATTAAGAGCGCCATCACAGCGGTCAAAGCGCCCACTAAATACGGCAAATTCTCCCCTTGCAAAAAAGATAATATCGCTTTCTCCATGTACTCTCCCTTATCTCCTCTACTGTTCTATCAGGTGGTAAAGCGGCGGGAAACCTCCCGCAAGAGCGTCTTTTTGCGCTCCACACTCTCCGTGCGCACTTCCCCCAGCGCTTCGACGATGCGGTCCAGATCCGCCTGATCCTTGAAATTGATGACGATGCGGCTCTGGGTCATGCCCACATGAATATGTACCGGTGCGCCGAAGAACATTTTCAGTTTATCTTCCGCGTCCTCGATGAAAAATTCTTTCTCCTTCACCGTCACCGCCGGTTCCTTCAGCCACTCCACCGGATCTAAAAATTTCGGATCCTTTTTCAGCTTGGTCACCAGCTGCTCCGCTTCCCGGGCCGAAAGATTATGCCCAGCGATGTGATCCGCCGCCTTCTGCACCAATTCCGGCGTGGAAAGGGCCAGGAGCGGCCGGGCCTGTCCCATGAGCAGCACCCCCTGCAGCAGGCTCTCCTGCACCTTCTTCGGCAGCGCCAAGAGCCGGAGGATATTAGCGATGTGAGAACGGCTGGCCCCCACCTTTTCCGATAATTCTGCCTGCGTCAGGCCAAAGCGGTCCATCAGCACCTGATAGGCCCGCGCTTCTTCGATAACGTTAAGATCCTCCCGCTGCACGTTCTCAATGATGGCCACTTCGGCCATTTCCAGCGGGTTAAAGACGCGCACAATGGCGGGGATCTCTTTCAGCCCGGCCAGTTTTGCCCCCCGGTAGCGGCGCTCCCCGGCGACGATCTCATACCCGTCCCCTGCCGGCCGTACTAAAATCGGCTGCAAAACCCCGTACTGCCGCACCGACGCCGCCAATTCCTCCATGGCCGCCTCATCAAAGGTCTGCCGCGGCTGCTCCGGATTCGGATGGACCCGATCCATAGGGAGCGACTCCACCCTTTGCCCATGTACCCCCGCCGCACCAGGAGCCGTGCCGTCTATCGAAGACGTGGGTGCCTCCCGCCATTTCGGTGCGGTGGGAAGAAGCGCCCCTAAGCCGCGCCCTAGGCCTTTCGTCTTAGCCACGTTTTGCCACCTCCTTCGCCAACGTCATGTAAACTTCCGCCCCTTTCGCCTTCTCATCGTAAAAGACGGCCGGCATCCCGTAAGAAGGCGCTTCGCTGAGGCGCACCGTCCGGGGAATCACCGTATCATACACCTTATCGGGGAAATACTTTCGCACTTCCTCCACCACCTGCTGGGAAAGATTCGTGCGGTAATCGTACATGGTGAGCAGGACGCCCGCCACCGTCAGGTTCGCATTGAGGCTCTCCTGCACCAGTTTCAAGGTACTGAGGAGCGCCGTCAATCCCTCCAACGCGTAAAACTCGCACTGGATCGGCATCAAAAGCCCGTCCGCCGCCGTCAGGGAATTGAGATTCAAAAGGCCCAGGGAGGGAGGGCAGTCGATGATGACGAAATCATACGCGTCCCGCACCGTATCCAGCGCCTTTTTCAGGCGGAATTCCCGGCCTTCTGCCTGGGCCAGCTCGATCTCCGCCCCCGCCAAATTGATATTGGCCGGAAGAATATCCAATTTATACGCCGTAGTGCGGATGGCTTCCCGGGGCGCCAGACCGTCCAGGATCACCTCGTACACCGTGGGCGTCAGCGTCCCCTTATCGAGGCCCACGCCGCTGGTGGCGTTGCCCTGAGGATCAAAATCCACCAGGAGAACCCGCTTCCCCAATATGCCAAGCCCGGCGCTCAGATTCACCGCCGTCGTCGTCTTGCCCACGCCGCCCTTTTGGTTGGCCACAGCTATAATTTTTGCCAACGCCTCTCACCCCGCCCTTCTCTCAATTTTCGGCTTACGGTTTGTTTCTATTATAGCGAAACTTTTTCGGAAGATAAAGAGCCTTCGGCCTCATTTCCCAAATTCTTTCGATAAAAATGTTTCACGTGAAACATTTTTATCGAAAAACGCCTCGCCAATCAGCTTCCATATGTCCCGCGCCGCCGAAGCTTCACCAAAAACACTTCCAGTTTTATCTCCCTTTGATTCGTCACCCCGCAAAGATCCTACCGGGGACAATCCTTCTCATAAAGTCAGCCATGGTATTTGGGTTCCCGTAAAGGCGCCGGCGGCAAGGGAAGAGGAATTACAAAAACGCGCTGCGCATGGGGAAAGGTTGGCGTGTTATGCAGGCTTTCGGATGCGGTCTCACATGTTTTCCGATGTTTCACGTGGAACATCAGGGCACATACGCAGCTTTATAGAAAAAAGCTTCCGGTCGGAGCTACTTTATTCTCCAAAATGTTTCACGTGGAACATTTTCCAGTTAAACGTCGAAGAAAAATTTTACATTACCAGTGGCGCGTCAAATCATATCTCGGGATCTCATCTTCGAAAAATTCTTCCCGCAAAAATGTTTCACGTGGAACAATATACTATCCCTCGCTTTCCGTCATGAAGGCCGCCTCGGCAAACTGCGCCAGGGAAGCGCTCCTTTCGCCGATCTTTCCCACGTCCCCGATAAAACCCCATGTAGCACGCTCACACCCCACCCAAAATCCTTTTTTCTTCCGTTTTCCGTTGTGTAGCCTAAATTGATTTTTCTTTTCCCCTGTTTCTTTTAAAATGTTTCACGTGAAACATTTTCTTGGAAGTTGTTTGTCATAGCAGCGGGGGAGTTATTGCGTCGTGGGGACGCAGTGTTTCACGTGGAACATTGGATTTTTATTTCCCCTGTTCGATAGGACAGGAACCGCGGGGACCGTCAACGAACGCCGGACGAGGCCGTCCGTTTTAGGGCAAACGTTTTTTAAACGGCTCGACCTGGAATGTTTCACGTGAAACAAAAAACTCAGATCACTTTCTCAATGTTTCACGTGAAACATTATTTCCCATTCCCATCAAAAACAACAGAACTTCTTTGTCAAAAGTATTCCCATCAACATTTTCTCGGTATGCCTCATGATATTTTTTGGGGGAGCCTCCAGCTTTCGATAAGCACCTCATTTTGTCCATACGGCCTCGCTAACCGGTGCCTTCCCACCGTCTCACCCAAACCTCCTCCAATACTTTCTTTTTTTCGGCCACCTTTCCCGCTAAAATTAAGCCCCTTTGTCTGTAGAACCTGTCCGATGTTCTCCGTGAAACGAAAAAATTTTCTCCGTCACAAAATGTTTCACGTGAAACATTTTTATCGCCGCCTCGCCATCGCCGACCATCTTCTATTTGACGCTTTACCATATAGGCATTACAATAGATGCATCTTTATATAAAGGCGGTGTTCTTATGCCGATCTATAACGCACCGCTGCCAAAAGTGGACGTGGCGGAAACACGGCGCTATGCGGGCCTAAAAAGGGCCGCGTTCGATGAAGAAAAGATTCGCCAGGCGGCGGATGAAGCGGCGCTTTTAGCCGCTCCCCGGGGCATCTGGCAGCAATATCCATACGACAGCGAACGTCATACCGTCGTCGCTGCACCGGAATTTCCCATTGTCGGCCGCAGCATTGAGAAACATCTCCAAGGCTGTGAAGCGGTGATCATCTTGGCGGCGACGGTAGGGGAAAGCATTGAAGAAGCTGTGACCCAGCACTTTAACGCGGGGGAGTACGCCTACGCCGTTCTCCTTGACGCCGCCGCCACTGCCGCTGTGGAGCAGGTGGCCGACGCCATGGAAAAAACCATGCGTCCCGCCGCCGCCCGCTCCGGCTGCACCATGCGTTGGCGCTACAGCCCCGGCTACGGTGACTGGCCTCTCACCGAGCAGCCCCATCTCATCCGGCTGTCCCAGGCAGAAGAAATCGGCATTCACCTGACGGAATCCCTCATGCTCTGGCCGAGGAAATCCATCACCGCCATCATCGGCCTCGCCAAAAAAGATGCCGCGGCCCCCCCGAAGCCATCGCCCTCCGGCTGTGCCGTCTGCGCCAAAACGGACTGCCTCGCCCGGCGGCAAGGAGCGGCCCTCGCCGGTTCCTGTCCTCTTGGGCAGGAGCCATAAAAATTCCGCAATGTTCCACGTGAAACATTTTTCCTCGAGACGCGATGAGATGGATTGATCCGCATCCTGTTCCGGACAATCCTTTTTCCCAGCAGCACCAGCGTGCACGGACAGTGCGCCGCTCCGCCCTAAAGCTGCTTCCGACAGCGATATTTTCCCATGTTCCCGGGAAACGTTTCCTGCCCTTGGTACACCCTGCCACCGCCCATTTTGCCGATGATTCCGGCGTTTCGGCCAGCCGCTCCCGCAATTTTCCACGGTTCGGTTTCCCGTAAAACGACTCGTAAAGAATCTTTTCTTCGCCGTGCCAAATCACACAATAAAAAATGTTTCACGTGAAACATTTTTCGTCAATCAACCAATAAAAAATAATGTATCGACCCCTCTCTGACCAACCCCTTTCTCATTTTATTTTAAAGGAGTCCCTATCATGATCCATATTTTTGACGGTGCCACCGGAACTATGCTACAGGCCGCCGGATTGAAAGCGGGGGAATGCCCCGAACTCGTCAACCTAGAACGGCCGGAGATGATGAAAAAGATCCACGAAGCCTACGTCGCGGCGGGATCCACCATTTTAGAAACGAATACTTTCGGCGGCTGCGCCCTGAAATTAGAGCACTACGGCCTCGCGGGAAAGGCCCGGGACATCAACATCGCTGCCGTCCGCATCGCCAAAGAAGCCGCTGCCGGGCGGGCGGAAGTGGCCGGTTCCATGGGGCCGACAGGGCGTTTTATCACCCCTTTGGGGGACTTAGACTTTGAAGAGGCCTATCAAACCTACGCCGAGCAGGCCGCCGCCCTGGAAGAAGGGGGCGCCGACTACATCCTCATCGAAACCTCCATTGACATCCAGGAGACCCGGGCGGCGCTCCTGGCCGCCAAAGAAGCCACCAGGCTGCCTGTCATCTGCCAGCTTTCCTACAGCGAGGACGGGCGCACCGTCACCGGTACCGATCCAGAGACCGCCGCCGTCACGCTGGACGCCTTAGGGGCGGACATCATCGGGGTGAATTGCTCCCTGGGGCCGGAGCAGCTTCTTCCCATCGTCAAACTCCTCGCCCAAAATACCGCCAGGCCCATCAGCGTCCAGCCCAACGCGGGACTGCCCCAATTCGTCAACGGAAAGACCGTCTTTCCCATGAGACCGGAGGACTTCGCCCGCTGGGTTCCAGATCTCATCGCCGCCGGGGCGACCTATCTGGGCGGCTGCTGCGGCACCACGCCGGAACACATACGAGCCATCGCCGCCGCGGCCGCTCAATGCCCCGAAGTCAAGCGGATTCCGCTTTCTCCCCGGCTCCGCCTCACCAGCCGCAGCCGGACGGTAGTCATCGATCCGCAGCTGCCCCCCGTCCTCATCGGCGAGCGCATCAACCCGACAGGGCGTAAAAAATTAGCGGCAGAAATTAAAGACGGCTCCCTTCTCTCCGTCAAGAAGGAAGCCATCGCTCAAAGCCGCGCCGGGGCCGGTATCTTGGACGTCAACATGGGCGTCGCCGGCATCGACCAAGCGGCAGCCATGAAGCGGGCCGTCATGGAAATCGCCCAGGTGACCACCACGCCCCTCGCCATCGACACCAGCGACGCCGCCGCATTGGAAGCGGGGCTGCGGGTCTACCCCGGCCGCGCCCTCATCAATTCCGTCAGCGCCGAGCCGGAGCGCATTGCCCGCTTCCTCCCGTTGGCGAAAAAATACGGCGCCGCCATCCTCTGCCTGCCCCTTACCGCCGACGGCGTTCCCCAGACGGCGCCGGAACGTCTCGCCGCTCTCTCCACCATCCTGGAGGCCGCCCGAAAAATCGGCCTCACGGACGGCGATTTCCTCCTGGACGGCCTCGTCATGACCGTCGCCGCCGAGCCGAAGGCCGCCGGGGAGACGCTGCAAACCCTGCGCCTCTACCGAGAGCACTTCGGCTACCCCGCCACTATGGGGCTCAGCAACATCTCCTACGGCCTGCCAAACCGCCCCCTCATCAACAGCACCTTCTTCGCCATGTGCCTCGCCGCGGGACTGGACGCGCCCATCATGAACCCTTACGACGAAGAAATGCAGCGGGCCCTCACCGCCAGCGCCGCCCTCTTAGGGTACGACCCCAACGGCCGCGCCTACGCGAAGAAAATGGCCGCGCCGGAGGGCGAGAAAAAGGCCGCCGAAGCCCCATCGGCCGATCTTAACCCCATCGACGCCATCAAGGCCGCCGTCAAAGACGGGGCCAAGGAAATGATGGACGAATTGGTGACCCGGGCGGTCAAGGCAGGGATTTCCGCCAACGATATCACGGAAAAAGCCCTCACCGCCGCCATGAACGAAATCGGCGAAGGCTTCGGCGCAGGCACCATCTTTCTGCCGGAAGTACTCCTTTCTGCCGAAGCGATGAAGACCGCCTTCGATAAGCTCAGCGAACTTCTTCCCTCCGCAGAAAAGGAAAAACGCGGCACCGTCGTCTTAGCCACGGTAAAGGGCGACGTTCACGACCTGGGCAAGAACATCGTCGGTGCGCTTTTAGCGAACAGCGGCTTTACCGTCATCGACTTAGGCAAGGACGTCCCCAGTGACGAGATCGTCCGGGCCGCGACAGAACATGACGCCGACATCGTGGGACTCAGCGCCCTCATGACCACCACCATGATCGAAATCGATCAGGTGGTAAACGATCTCAAAGCCATCCACCACCGCGCCCACATCATCGTCGGCGGCGCTGCGGTCACCGAGGACTACGCCCGGGAGGCCGGCGCCGACTACTACGCCCCCGACGGCGTAGCCGCCGTCCGCCTGGCCCGAAAGATCACCGAGAAATAACCACAGGAAAAGCCCGCGGGAAGAGATTCCGCGGGCTTTTCCTGTAGTCTGCCGTCCTGTAAAATCTACACGACAATTTTATATTTATCGTATTCAGAAAAGGAAATTTTTAAAGCTTTCATCGCCTGTCGAAGTATCAATCCCATCGTATCTATCAAGCTGCGCAAAGCACGGACTCGTTCTTCTTCCATGCCTTGATAGTAATCAGAATATCAATCGTATCCTTAGCGAAAAACCTTCCTTGCGCTCCGTTTCTTGACAATGCCTTCCTGTCATGATAGTCTGAAAATGACAGAATGTTCATAAATGATACCATAACGATTCCATACAGGCACCAAGGCCCGGCTCTTGAGGGAAGGGATCCGGTAATCTCTTCCCCGATGCCGGCACTTCCCGACAGGCCTGATCTCTCAGTGTTCTTCGCCTGTCATACCCAAAAATGAATCCTTACGAGAAAAGGAGCTTATCATGGATACACTCGCTTTGAAATACGGCTGCAACCCCAATCAGAAACCGGCTCGGGTGTTTATGGAAAAAGGGGCGCTGCCCTTTGCCGTGCTGAACGGAACGCCGGGCTACATCAATCTCCTGGACGCCCTGAACGCCTGGCAGCTGGTAGGGGAGCTAAAGGAAGCTACCGGGCTCCCGGCCGCCGCTTCCTTTAAACACGTCAGTCCGGCGGGCGCCGCGGTGAGTGTGCCCCTCTCGGAAACCTTACAGAAAGTCTATTTCGTCGAGGGCATCGACCTCTCTCCTGTGGCCACGGCCTACGTGCGGGCCCGGGGCGCGGACCGCATGTCCTCCTACGGAGATTTCGTGGCCCTCTCCGATGAATGCGACGCCCAGACGGCGTCCTTTTTGCAGCGGGAAGTCTCCGACGGCATCATCGCCCCCTCGTATTCAGAGGCGGCTCTGGAGATACTGAAAACGAAGCGAAAGGGGAGCTACCTCGTCCTCCAGATGGATCCGGCCTACGAGCCGAAACCCTTGGAGCGAAAACAGGTCTTTGGCGTCTGGTTTGAGCAGCAGCGAAACGACGTGAAGATCACCCCCGCCTGCCTCGCCGACCGGCCCACCAAGGTCAAAGACATCCCAGAAAGCGCCCAGCGGGACCTCCTCATCGCCCTCATCACCCTGAAATACACCCAGTCCAACTCCGTCTGCTACACGAAGGACGGGCAGGCCATCGGCATCGGCGCCGGGCAGCAGTCCCGCGTCCACTGCACCCGCCTCGCCGGGGATAAAGCCGACCGCTGGTTCCTCCGCCAAAGCCCCGAGGTGCTCCGTCTTCCCTTTAAGGACACGGTGCGCCGTCCCGACCGGGACAACGCCATCGACGTGTACCTGGGCGACGAATGCGACGATCTCTTGGCCGACGACGCCTGGCCGCAGGTCTTTACGGAAAAGCCCCCGGTCTTCACCCGGGAAGCGAAGCAAAAATGGCTGGCCACTGCCCAAGGCGTTTCTCTCGGCTCCGACGCCTTCTTTCCCTTCGGGGACAACATCGAGCGCGCCCATAAGAGCGGCGTCGCCTACATCGCCCAGACCGGCGGCTCCATTCGGGACGACAATGTCATCGAGACCTGCGATCGCTACGGCATTGCCATGGCTTTCACCCACATCCGCCTCTTCCACCACTGAGGACGCGGCTTTCTGAGTTATCCACAAAACTATCCACAAACAGGTGTTTTTTTCCGTTTTTTTGTGGATAACTTCCCTCCGCTGCGCCCTCATCCTGCCGCTGTTTTCGGACGCATCATCCCCCCAGGCCTGTATAGACGCCTGGGGATAATTTTTCTCCTTGCGCAGTAAAAAAGCCGTGCCATATAAGATGGCACGGCTTTTTTATCGGTTACAGCGAGATGCGCAGAACGTCCTCCAAAAAATCTGTCAGCGAAGTCGACGTGGCCTTATCTTTGGGATTGCTCATCTTCCTCATGATCCGGTTGTAGAGGGAATCCTCCACGCTCCCCGGCACCAATTCTTCCCAGGCCGCGGCGCTGTATTTCCCCGTAGCCACATCATTTTGAGGGCGTCCGGTGACTTCCAGCTCCGCCAGGAACTGAATCTGGCGCTGAGTACGGCGCATGTAGTAATGCTCCAAATAATAGTGTCCCATGTAGAGATCGCCAGCCGCTTCTATCGTCTCGGCCCGGGCGGCGGCGGCGATGGGGATGAGGCGGATCCAGACGTCCAGGATCTTCTCGTCACTATAGGGCATTTTCCGCCAGCGCAGGTTCTCCGAATCCATATAATACACATAGGTATCGTCCTCGTAAACGATCGTGTACTTTTGCAGCTCTTTCTTTTTGTGTTTCTTTTCCCGCTTCTCCCGCGCCTTTTGTTCCTTTTTCTCGCGCTTTTCCTGCGCTTTCTTTTCCTTTTCTTCTCGCTTCAGCTGTTCTTTTTCTTCCGGCGTCAGCGCCTTCTTATCCGCCGCGACACCGTCCTCCTGGCGCGCGGCGACAACTTTCGCCTCATCGGCGCCGGCCGTCGTCTCTTCCGCCGCCAACGCCTGGATAGGCAGCACCCACAGCGCGGCCGTGGCCAAAAGTCCGTACGCGATCCTTCTATATCCCTTCATGTCCATGCCTCCTGCTTTTTACGCCCCTGTTCTGTTACGTAAAATATTCGCGTTCGTGAGGAAATCTCCTGTCAGGGGCAAAAATTTTCTCCAAAGGACTACACTCAGCCCCAGCGCCCCTTCTTATCACGCGACCCCGAGGGGCTTTTTCTCCGGGGTTCCAGCCCTGCGGGGATAAAGGGCGGGGGTGGGGCGCATCTTCTTCACGTAGAGGACGGCCCTCGCGTCATCGAGGCCGGGAAGACTCACCGCTTCCGTAACCGGCGGCGCGCCCCCCAAAAGATCAATGGCTTTCGCCGCTGCCGCGGCCTCTTCTTGAACCTTCGCCCCTTTCTGCGCCGCCAAAAATCCGCCCACCTTCACGAAGGGCAGCGTATACTCCGTCAAGACGGACAACGGGGCCACGGCTCGGGCCACAGCCGCATCGAAGCGTTCCCGGCAGGATTTTTGCCGCGCGGCTTCCTCCGCCCGGGCGTGAAGGGCAGTGACGCCGGTAAGACCCAGGGCGTCAATCACTTCCTCTAAAAAGCGCACCCGTTTTTGCAGCGCGTCTACCAGGGTCATGTCCAATTCCGGGTGGAGGATCTTGAGCGGCAGGCCGGGAAATCCCGCCCCTGTTCCCACGTCGACGACGCGGCGCACCTCCCCCGTGAACCAGTCCGGGCGCCATACGGAGGCCGCGTCGATGAAGTGCTTCACCGCTACTTCACGAGGCGCGGTGAGGGCAGTGAGATTCATCTTCTCGTTCCAAGCTAAGAGGAGTTCCCCGTAACGGGAAAATTGCTCCCTCTGTTTGTCCGTCAGAGAAAGACCATACGCTTCCGCTGCCTGACAAAAACTTCGTGTCAATTCATCCATCGTCGTTTCTTCTCCCGCCGTCTTTTGTTCCCGTCCTTGCCGAAATAAATCCCCGTCCCGGTCTTTCCGGTCTTTCCCAGACGGGAGGCAGCATGTGCCGTCCGTTCCCGCGCCCCAAAACTTTACCCATGCCTACGCCGCGCCCGTTCCAACCAGACCAAGAGAAGGGAAATATCGGCCGGAGATACCCCGGAAATGCGTCCCGCCTGGCCCACGGAGCGAGGCCGCAGGGCGGCGAGTTTTTCTCTGGCTTCGTCCCGCAGGCTCGGCACCTGCCCATAGTCCATGTCCTCCGGCAGCAGGCGGTTCTCCAAGCGTTCCTGCCGCCGCACGTCCTCTTGCTGCTTTTCGATGTAGCCGTCGTAGGATGCCGCGATGTCCACTTCCCGGGCCGCTTCTTTGGCAATGGCCGGCAAAGGGAACAAGGCGCAGAGTTTCTCGTAATCAGCGGCGGGGCGGCGCAGCAGGGCAAAGAGCGACGTCACCACGCGGATCTCTCCGAGGCCCGCCGCCTTGAGCTTCTCGTTGATCTCTCGGCTGGGCGTCAGCAGCGTTTCCTTAAGCGCCGCCAGAGCGGCCCCGATCTCCGTCTTCTTTTTCGTGAACCGCGCCCAGCGTTCCTCCGTCACCAGCCCCACCCGGCGGCCGTGTTCCGTCAAGCGCAGATCTGCATTATCCTGGCGCAGGAGCAGACGATATTCGGCCCGGGACGTCATCATCCGATAGGGCTCCTCCGTTCCCTTCGTCACCAGATCATCGATGAGGACGCCGATGTAGGCCTCGCTGCGCTTTAGAATCAACGGCTCTTTGCCGGCCAGCTGCAAAACGGCGTTGATCCCCGCCATGAGACCTTGCGCCGCCGCCTCTTCGTAGCCCGAGGTCCCGTTGGCCTGCCCGGCGGAAAAAAAGCCCCGAATCGCTTTAAATTCCAACGACGGCCGGAGCTGGCGGGGATCGATGCAATCGTACTCGATGGCGTACCCAGCCCGCATGATCCGACAATGCGTGAGCCCGGGAATGGTGCGGAGAAAAGCGATCTGCACATCCATGGGCATGCTGGTGGACATGCCCTGCACGTAGATTTCCCGCGTATGAAGACCCTCCGGCTCCAAAAAGAGCTGATGCCGCTCCTTATCGGGAAAGCGCAGGATCTTCGTCTCGATGGAGGGACAGTAGCGCGGGCCCACGCCCTCGATGACGCCGTTTGCCATGGGAGCCCGCTGGATATTCTCCCGTAAAATCCGATGGGTAGTCTCGTTGGTATAGGCGAGCCAGCAGGATACCTGGGGCAGGGTAGGGGACGTTTCGTCGGTCATAAAGGAGAAATGAGGCGCGTCGTCATCGCCGGGCTGAAGCTCGAACTGGGAAAAATCCAGAGAACGAGCATCCACCCGGGCCGGGGTACCGGTCTTAAAGCGCATGAGGGCAATGCCCGCCCGGCGAAGAGACTCCGTCAGCTTCATGGCCGGGCGCTGGCCGTTGGGGCCGCTGTCGTAGACGGTCTCCCCGATGATGATCCGGCCCCGCAGATACGTCCCTGTAGCCAGGATGACCGCTTTTCCCCGGTAGATTTCTCCCGTTTCCGCCGCCACGCCCTGCACCGCGCCGTCTTCGATGAGAATTTCTTCCACGAGAAGCTGCTTGACGTCCAAATTGTCCTGATTTTCGCAGGTTTCCTTCATGGTAAACTGGTAGAGCTTTTTATCCGCCTGCCCTCGGAGCGCCTGCACCGCCGGACCTTTTCCCGTATTGAGCCGGCGCCGCTGGATGAGGGCCTTGTCCGCGGCAATCCCCATCTCCCCGCCCAAAGCGTCGATCTCCCGCACCAAGTGGCCCTTCGCCGGGCCGCCAAGAGAAGGATTGCAGGGCATGAGAGCGATGTTGTCCAGGGAAATCGTCGCCAGGAGCGTCTTGCAGCCCAGGCGCGCCGCCGCCAGTGCCGCTTCCACACCGGCGTGCCCCGCGCCAATGACGATGACATCGTATGTCCCCGCTTCAAACTGCACCCTGCTTCCTCCTCACGTCGTCAAAAAGAACTTTCGCCCGAGACTTTTTCGTGGCCTCAGGCTGACATCTTCTCACTTACCGATGCAGAAACGGGAAAAGATTTCATCAATGATATCTTCGCCCACCGTCTCCCCGATGATTTTGCCCAGCGCCGTCCACGCCGCCCGCAGATCGATGGTGATGAAGTCCTCGCCCAGGCCTTCCTCCATGGTCTCGCAAGCCGCCTGGAGATGGGCCGCCGCTTCCTTGAGATGAGCCGCCTCCCGGGCCGTGGCCACGAAAGCGCTCTCCTCCTGCGGTCCTCCCGGGCCGTAAACTTGCTCCTGCACCGCTTCCCCCAGCTCTTCCATGCCCGCGCCCGTCTTGACGGAAAGGGACAGAACCTGCCGTCCCGGCGCGTGGGCCGAAAGTGCCTGCGGTGTCAAAAGGGGCGGACGGTCCGCCTTTGTCAAAAGCAACAGGACATCCTTTTTCCCCTTCAATAAAGCAAAGATCGCCTCATCTTCCGCCGTCAAGGGCGCAGCCGAATCAAAGAGCGCCAAAACGAGAGACGCCTGCTCCACGGCCTGCCTGGCCCGCTGGATTCCGATCTTCTCCACATCGTCCGCCGCCTCCCGGATTCCCGCGGTGTCCACGAGACGCAGGGGAACGCCGCCCACCTCCGCGTACTCTTCGATGCTGTCCCGAGTGGTGCCGGGAATATCGGTGACAATGGCCCGTTCCTCCCGCAGGAGCGCGTTCAAAAGGCTGGACTTTCCCACGTTGGGGCGCCCCACGATGGCGGTGGTGAGACCGTCCCGCAGGATGCGCCCAGCGCTTTCCGTGGCCAGCATCCCCTGGATATCCTCCAAGATCCGCGTCACGTTGAGATGAACATCCTCCACCACCACGTCGTCCACATCGTCCTCGGGAAAATCGATGGTCACTTCCAGATGGGCGATGAGTTCCAGAATCATCTGCCGGGCGGCGCGGATGCGCTCGGAAAAGCGCCCGGAAAGGTGACCCGCCGCCAAGCGCAGGGAAGCCTCCGTCTTGGCCGCGATCACGTCCATCACCGCCTGGGCCTGTGCCAGATCGAGACGTCCGTTCAAAAAAGCCCGCTTCGTGAATTCCCCCGGCTCCGCCAGCCGGGCGCCGTAAGAAAGGGCCAGCGACAGGGCCCGGCGCAGGATCACGCTGCCCCCGTGGCACTGGATTTCCGCCACGTCTTCCCGGGTATAGGAATGGGGGGCGCGCATGAGAAGCACGATGGCCTCATCCACCGGCGCGTCACCTTCTACGATATCCCCGTAAATCGCCCGATGAGAAGGGGCTTCCGCCAGATTACCGCCGCGCCGGGGCCGAAACATCCGATCCGCCACGGCGACCGCCTCCGCCCCGGAAAGGCGCAGAATACCGATGCCGCCTTCCCCTAACGGGGTGGCCACAGCGGCGATGGTCTCTTCTTGTTCCACAGCCGGTCACCTCCCATATCTCTCTCGGTGAGTAAAAAAGGCCGTCCCAAAAGCTTGAGACGGCCTTTCTCAGTTCTCTTACGAAAAACGTTCGCCCGTGCCGCCGCCATTTTCGCTATGACGGCGACGCGGCTCGATGACCACCTTGCGAAAAGGTTCATCCCCGGCGCTGTATGTCAGCACGTTATCGTTTTCCTGAAGCGCCAAGTGAATGACTTTGCGCTCGTGTCGGTTCATGGGCTCCAAGACGACCCGCGTTCCCGTGCGCCGCACCTTTTCCGCCAGCCGCCGGCCCAGACTCTTCAAGGTTTCCTCCCGCCGGTCGCGGTAATGCTCCACATCCAGGATAAGCCGCAGGCGATCCTCGGCCAACCCCTGGTTAGCCGCTAAATTCACCAAATACTGCAGCGCGTCTAAGGTCTGTCCATGCTTGCCGATGAGAATCCCTAAATTTTCCCCCTGCAGATTAAAGAGAACAGCGCCCTCGACTTCCCGCCGCTCAATGGTCACCGCCAGCTGCATGGCCGAAAAGATCCGGCGCAGGAAATCCTCTCCTTTATCCAGGGGCGACATCTCCAAAGCCGTCGCCTTCACCCGGGCCAGACGCCCGCCGATGAGGCCGAAAAAACCTTTGGACGGTTCCTCTAAGATTTCAAAGGACGCCCGTTCTTCCGGTACGCCCAGCTCGACCAGCGCAGCCTGACGCGCTTCATCGACGGTTCTCCCCGTCTTCTCTACACTCAACGCCATGGGAACGGCCTCCTCATTTTTCTTTTTTCTCCTTCTTTTTTCTCTTATCCTCCTTCGGAGGCTCCGGCCCTTTCTCCTCCCGGAAGATAAACCACTGCTGCGCCACCTGTACCAAATTCATGGTAATCCAGTAAATGACCAGACCCGACGCGAAATTCATGCTCATCCAGCCGATGACAAGAGGCATGACGTACATCATCATCTTCATCTGCTGATTCGATTCATCCGTCGTCTGCCGGGAAGTGAGATAGGTGGAAAGCGCCGACAGCACCGGCAGAATATAGTAAGGATCCGCCTCGGAAAGGGAAGGCAGCCAGAGAAAAGCGGGGTTGCCGCCCTCGTAGGTGGCGTCCTTTAAGGCATAGAAAATCGCCATCAAAATTGGCATCTGCACCAGCATGGGCAGGCATCCGGCCAAAGGATTCACGCCCGCTTCCCGGTAAAGTTTCTGCATCTCCTCCTGTAAGAGCTGGGGATTCGTCTTATACTGCTCCTGAAGGCGCTTCATCTTGGGCTGCAATACCTGCATGGCCTTCATGGACTTGACCTGCTTCACCGTCAGCGGGTACAAAATCATCTTAATGACCACCGTCATGAGGACGATGGCTGCCCCGTAGCTGGGAACGCCCACCGCGGCCGTCAGCCGGTACATGAATTCCACCATGTGCTGTAAAATATGAACTAAGGGTTCAAACAGCGACCACAAAAAATCCAATCCATCACATCCTATTCCCGCTCCCTAAGCCGCAAAAAGCGGCTTCCCGTCAGGGAACCGGGTCATATCCGCCGTCGTGAAAAGGGTGGCAGCGCAAAAGGCGCCGCAGTGTCAGCCAACTTCCTCGTCCGGCTCCATATTTTTCGATCGCCAGCCGCGCATACTCCGAACAGGTCGGGTAATAGCGGCAGCAAGGCAGTTTCAGCGGCGACAGAAAGATCTGATAGCTCCTAATGAGAAGCAGAAGCATCTTTTTTATCATACGCCTTCGCCTCATCTTCCTCGCGAAAGAGGCCGGCCTTCCTACCCAAGGCGAGGAAGGCCGCCTCCATGACAGGCTGCTTGATTCCGATGGCGGATTTTCGCGCCACCAAAAGGAGATGAACCCCTTCCTTCACGCGCCAGCATTGACGGCGATAACTTTCTCGAAGCAGCCGTTTGAGCCGGTTGCGCACTACCGCGCCGCCCAATTTCTTCCCGGCGGCAAAACCGGCCTTCGTCTCCGGCCCCATCGCCGGAAAGACGTATAAAACCAAATGGTGATTGGCCCACGAACGTCCCTTTTGATAGACCCTCTGGAACATCCGGGGGCTTTTCAGAATCCTGCGCTTGGGCAGTTTAGACATAACGCCCGAACCTCATGCATGCAACATAAATCACCGCTGCCGAAAAAAGCCCCTTTTTAAAGGCCTTTACAGCTTAAAGCCTCCGCTCGTCTTACGCGGACAGCTTCTTTCTCCCTTTTTGACGGCGCTTCTTGAGAACCAGACGTCCGCCTTTCGTCTTCATGCGAGCCCGAAAACCATGGGTCACCTTGCGCCAATGTGTATTCGGCTGAAATGTGCGCTTCATCGCCCTGCCTCCTTTCTTCTGCTCGTATAAGAAAGCGCTCCTCCGAAGGGCCCCCTCCGGACTATCGTCCGATAAAAAACGAATTTGTCTTTCTCCGGCATTTCCTTCCCGTATCCTGCGTAGCAGGCCGGAAAGCCGCATTCAAGATTATAGCCCACCCCCGGCGGAGTGTCAAGGTTTCCGCTCTCGGCCGGTGGGCCTTCTCATGTTTTCTTTTTCTCTCTCAATACTATATATAGTTTTTCTTTCTTGATCCCTCCCCTCATATAGTGTGAGAGAAAAATTTTCCCCGGTCTCGGTCTTTTAGACAAAATTCTTTATTGCGTCCTGTGGATAAGTTTGATACACTTACGTTAATTCCCTGCGGCCCTCTTTTCCGGCGAAACGGTAAAATGCAGAAAGCCCTTGATTTTTCAGGATTTTCGTTCCCTTTTTAAGCTGTTTCGCGCCGAATTTTAATAAGTTATACACAATTGTATATAACTCTGTGGATAAGAGGGCTGGAAGACGGTGTAAGAAAGGATTTTTTCCCATGGAAGAAAAAGAACTTGAAGAAATCTGGACAAAAATTCTCGTCAATCTGCGGGAGAACATCGCCGAAAGCGCTTGCGACCGCTGGCTTTCTCCCGTCCAGCCCAAAGCCTTGGACGAAGCGACCTTTTACCTGGAAGCGCCCAATGAATTCGCTAAAAATTATATCCAAGACCGCTACATTCCCTTCATCAAAGACGCGGGAAAGGATGTCATCGGCCGCGAGGTGGAAATCCGCCTGACGTCGGCTCAGGGCGGCGGTCTCTACGATGAGGTGCGCACGGAAAAGAACGGACAGACGGTATTGATGGCAGCAGAACCGATGCCAAAAAATACCGTGACTGCCTCCACGGGCGAAGGATCCTTCCTGACGCCCATCGCGCCGGGCGATCATTCTTCCTTAAACGCACACTATACTTTCGATAAGTTCGTCATCGGGAATTCCAACCGCTTCGCCCACGCGGCGGCCCTGGCTGTTTCCGAATCCCCCGGCGCCGTCTATAACCCTCTCTTCATGTACGGCGGCGTAGGCCTCGGAAAGACGCATCTCATGCACGCCATCGGCAACCAGATCCTCAAAAACAACCCGGACATGCGCGTGCTCTACATTTCCAGCGAGAAGTTTACCAACGAATTCATTAATTCTATTGTTAAGGGAAACCCGGAAGCTTTTCGACAGAAATACCGGACCATCGACGTTCTCTTAGTGGACGATATCCAATTTCTCTACAAAAAAGAACAGACCCAGGAAGAGTTTTTCCACACCTTCAATGCCCTTTTCGACGCGCGAAAGGCCATCATTCTGTCCAGCGACCGCCATCCCCGCAACATTCAGACCCTGGAGGACCGCCTGCGGTCGCGCTTTGAATGGGGCCTTATCACCGACGTCCAGGCCCCGGATCTGGAAACGCGCATCGCCATTTTAAAGAAAAAAGCCATCATGGAAGAGCTGGATGTTCCCAACGACGTGCTCACCTTCATCGCCAGCCGCATCGACAACAATATCCGGGAATTGGAAGGGGCGCTGACCCGGGTCGTAGCCTACGCCCAGCTGAACGGCCGGCCCATCACTACCGATTTGGTCAGCGAGGCGATGAAGAACGTCTATCCCACCCAACGTACCACCATCATCACGTTGGAACTCATTCAAAAACTCATCTGTTCCTACTTCAATATCACCAGCGAGGACATCATGTCCAAAAAACGCACGAAGGAAATCGCCTTCGCCCGGCAGGTAGCCATGTATCTCTGCCGGGAAATGACGGACAGCTCTCTCCCGCAAATCGGCGAATATTTCGGCGGCCGCGATCATACGACGGTGCTCCACGCCTATAAGACCATCGAGGAAGCCCAGAAAAACGACCAAAAGCTCAACGCATCCATTCAGGAACTGATGCAGCGGCTGAGCCACATGTGACCGTTTTCCTTGTGGATACAAGAGCGCATATCCTGTCGATGACCTGTGTATAAAAAAAAGAAAGGGTTGTCCCTGTGGATCATGTGGATAACCCTTTTCTCTTTATCAACAGGTTATCCAACCCCTTCCTCCTGATGTTACGGCGGCGTATTCCTCTTTTCCACATTTTCACAGAGCATACGACTACGACTACGATCTTTTATTCTATACGATGTCTTAATAAAAAGTCGGGGATAACTTCTTTCTCCCCGCTTTTTCTCCATTCTATTTTCCATTCATGAAAGAGGGGTCCTTTATGAAAATCAACTGCTTGAAATCCGATCTTGTCCAAGCGCTTCACGTGGTGAGCCGGGCTGTGGCCAGCAAACCCCAGACGCCCATCCTCTCCGGCATCCATCTCAAAGCGGAGAAGGATAACGTGGAGCTTCAGGCGACAGATTACTCGCTGAGCGTTCTCTGCCGGGTACAGGCCGAGGTGGAGGAAGCCGGAACCATCATCGTCTCGGGGCGCTATCTGCAGGAAGTGACGCGCAACCTCCCGTCGGATGAAGTGATCATCGAAACGGACGCCGAGGAAAAGCAGGTATTTATCCGCTCCGGTTCCGCGCATTTTCAGCTTTTAGTGATGAACCGGCAAAGCGGCGAAGAATTTCCCACCCTTCGTCCTTTGGAGGGAAAAGTCACTTTCACCATCAGCGACGTCCTCTTGAAACAACTCATCCGTAAGACGGCTTTTTCCTGCGCCGGGGAGGAGGGCCGGCCGGTCTTTACCGGCTGCATGCTGGAACTCGGCGACGACAGCGTGAAGATGGTGGCCACCAATACTCACCGTCTGTCCTTTATGGAAACGGCCCTAGAAGGCGTTCACGGGGAAGGACGGCAGTTCATCATCCCGGCCAAGGTCCTGGAGGAGCTGCGTCAAACACTGACCTCCGAAATTCCGGAAGATGTTACCATCGCCTGCACTTACAGCGAGATCAGTTTTGCGTTTGAAAACATTTATCTGAAATCGCGACTTATCGAAGGGCAGTTCCCGGACTACCGCCGGGTCATCCCCACGGAATTTTCCACTCGGGTGACGCTCTCCACGGCGGATTTTTTGGCCGCCGTCAACCGCGTGTCCCTCATCGCCCGCGCTTCCGATTACAATGTCATCAAGCTGAATTTCAGCGGTGGGCAGGTACACATGATCTCCAATAATCCGGAAATCGGACAGGCGGAGGAACGGGTGGCCGCCACCATCGACGGGCCGGACGTGGCCATCGCCTTTAACGCCGCCTACATCACGGACGTCCTCAAGAACATAGACACGAAGAATTTCTACTTCTCTTTAAGTGAACCCCTGAAGCCCGCTGCCATTCGCGAGACGGAAAATGAAGAATTTATTTACATCATTACGCCGGTGCGGACGCAGCACGGATGATGGCAGCGTCTTGGCTCCCGTGCCAGGCCGGGGGAAGAATTGAGGGGAAATCCTATGACCGAGGTAATCATTCGCACCGCTGACATCCAGCTGGATCAGTTCTTAAAATTAGCTGGGGCAGTGGCTACGGGTGGTGAGGTGAAGCATCTCATCGAAGAGGGCCGCCTGCGGGTCAATGATCGCGTGGAGACGGCCCGCCGCCGCAAACTTCGCATCGGAGATCGAGTGACTCTTGATGACGGGGCCGACGGCAAAGTGTATCAGGTGGCCGGGAAGGGATGAAGTATGCGGGTACGTACCGTTATGCTGGCCAATTATCGAAACTATGAGCAGCAGAGCATCGAGGCATCTCCCTCGGTAAATATTTTTTTAGGACGCAATGCGCAAGGGAAAACGAATATCCTGGAGGGGATATGGTACGCAGCCTTGGGACGATCTCACCGCGCCCGCACCGATGCCGAACTGATCCGCTGGAACGAAGCGGCGGGACGGCTCTCGTTGGAGACAGAGCGCCGAGGTGTGAAATACGCTTTGGAATTTCGTTTTTTTCGGAACCGCCGCCGACAGATTTTCCTCGGCGGGCAGCCCATTCCCACCCGGGATCTCATCGGAACGCTGAATGTGGTCCTTTTTTCTCCGGAAGATCTCCTTTTTGTCAAAGGGGCGCCGGAGGGACGGCGGCGCTTTTTGAACATGGAGCTTTCCCAAGCGGATGCAACCTATTTTTATGATCTGGCTGTCTACACCCGGCTTCTTTCCCAGCGCAACGCCCTCTTGAAGAGATTGCGGGAACGCGGCGGGCGGCCGGAAGAACTTCAGCCCTGGGACGTTCAGCTGGCGGAAAAAGCCGTCCGCGTCGTCCAAAAACGACAGGAAGCCGTGAAAAAACTCAGTGATTTGGCGGGCGAAGTGCATCAGCGCCTGACCGGAGGCGAGGAAAAGCTGACCATCGAATACCGCCGCCACGGTCCCGATGAGGTGGCGGAGGCGCTTCTTTCATGGTATAATAATACGTTGAGAGACTCGGCGGCGGCAGATATTCGCCGGGGCAGCACCGGCGTGGGGCCGCATCTGGATGATCTCATCCTGAAGGTGAACGGCGCGGAACTTCGCGCTTACGGCTCTCAGGGGCAGCAGCGCACCGGTGTCCTCTCCTTAAAGTTGGCGGAGTTAGAGTTTCTGCGGAAGGCGACAGGGGAATATCCGGTGCTCCTCTTGGACGACGTGATGAGCGAACTCGATGGGGGGAGGCGGAAGGAACTCTTGTCCTTTTTGCAGCGGGAAAACATTCAGACCTTCATCACCGCCACCGATGCCGCCTATTTTCCTGCGGCCATTCCCGGCACCGTCTTTACCGTCGAGCAGGGAACGATACGGGAAGCGGCGGCCGGGAATGGCCACGAAAGGGAAGAAAGCGAGGAATTTTGATGGCGCGGACGCGCACGGCGGAAACCGTAGGAGATTTTTTACCCCGCATGCTTCAATCTTTGGCGGGCAAAAAAAAATACCAGGAAAATCTCGTCTTTTTCCGCTGGCCCAACATCGTGGGAGACATGTTGGCCGCCCATGTGCAGCCGGTACGCCTGGATTTTCGCACCCTCTTTCTCTCGGCTGACGCGCCGGTCTGGGCCAATGAGTTAAAGTATATGCTGGGGACTCTTAAGGATAAGATCAACGGTTACGTAGGCGAGGAACTGGTGCGGGAAATTCGCTTCGGTTCCGCCGCCGGACGAAAGCGTTCGTCTTTTAAGGAACGGTCTCTGACGAAAGAAAGCTGGCAGGGGCCAAAGAAAGAGGAGCGCCAGGCCGCGGCGGAGGCTTGTGGTGCGGTCGCCGACGAAAGCGTGCGGGAGGCGGCCGTTCGGGCCATGGCCCAGAGCCTCGCCCGGACACGTCAGGCAGCGGCGGCGGGAGACGGCGCCTGCCGCCGCTGCGGGGCGCCCGGCGGGGGAACGAGCCGCCTTTGCCCTGCCTGTCAGCGGCAGAGACGGCAGGAAAAGCAAAACGCCCTGCGCCGGATCCTCTCGGAAAGACCGTGGCTGCGCTACCACGAAGTGGCGAAGCTTCTTGACGTTTCTCCGGCTTTCGTGATGGCGGAGCGCCGCCGTCTCGTCCAGGAATGGGCGAGCCGCTTGACTTTTCGGGATATCATCGGCGCAGAGGAGAGGAAGCTTGTCATGCTCTTCGCGGCAGTTTCTCCTGCGGAACTCACGGAGGAGAAAGCGCGTCAGGTCATGGGCCGCCTGCGCTTTGATCTTCGCCCCGACTGGGATAAGGCGCGCGCTGCATCCGGCCTGCGCCGTCGGCCGATCCGCGCTTTTCGCTGGAGGGGGCAGACTACGTAAAAACGGAGGAACGCGATGTTTTTACATTTGGGCCGCGGCGTTTCCGTCCGCTTGGCTGAAATCGTTTACATACAAGATTTTGCCCAGACGGACGCTTCAGAGGAGAATCGGCGCTTTTGGGTACGGCTCCGGCGGGAAACCCCGGTTAGGGACCTTTCGGCGGGGCGGCCCCGTTCTTTCATTTTGACCGATCACGGCGTTTACCTTTCGGCGATTTCTTCCGCTACCTTAAAAAAGCGGAGCGATATTTCCTTCGCGGCGCTGGCCGCGTCTTCAATCTGATATAAAAAATTTTTGACAGACAATATCTCTAAAAGTGGAGGGTATGTAGACCATGATGGATGACGAGAATCAGACGCTGGGGGACGAAATGCCGACGGAGGCGCCGGATACCACGGATGTGACCATTCACTCCGACGAGGAGAGCGCCCGGGTCTCCGCCGTGGAAGGAGACTACGGCGCCAACCAGATTCAGGTATTGGAAGGCCTCGAAGCCGTGCGCAAGCGCCCCGGCATGTACATCGGCAGTACGTCGGAGCGGGGGCTCCACCATTTGGTTTACGAAGTGGTGGATAATTCCATCGACGAGGCCCTGGCGGGCTATTGCAGCCAGGTATCGGTGACGATCCATCAGGATAACAGCATCACCGTGGTGGACAACGGCCGGGGGATTCCCGTGGACATGCATGAAAGCGGCAAACCCGCCGTGGAAGTGGTGCTGACCATCCTCCACGCCGGGGGAAAATTCGGCGGCGACGGCTATAAGGTCTCCGGCGGTCTCCACGGTGTCGGTGTCTCGGTGGTCAACGCGCTCTCCGCCTCCATGGAGGTGGAAGTGAAGCGGGACGGCCACATTTATGAGATCGCCTTCGCCCGGGGCCTGACCGTAAATCCTCTGACCATCGTGGGAGAAACGGCGGAAACGGGCACCAAGGTGCATTTCGTTCCCGATGGGGACATCTTCACTGATACCGTCTATAAATTCGATATTTTAAAGCACCGTCTGCGGGAACTGGCCTTCCTCAATCAGGGCATTACCATCACCCTTACCGACGAGCGGGGAGAGTCGCCCATCAGCGAAACATACCACTATGAAGGCGGCATCCGTTCCTTCGTGGAACACATCAATCGAAAAAAAGAAGTCATCACCCCCGACACCATCTACTTCAACGGCGCCAAGGACGAGACCATCGTGGAAATCGCCCTTCAGTACAACGAAAGCTATCAGGAGACCGTCTACAGTTTCGTCAACAACATCAACACCGAAGAGGGCGGCACCCATTTGGTGGGCTTTAAGCTGGCCTTGACCCGGGTGGCCAATGACTACGCTCGCCGCTTGGGCGTCCTGAAATCCGGCGACGAAAACCTTACCGGCGAAGACGTGCGGGAAGGGCTGGCGGCGGTCATCAGCCTGAAAATTCACGAGCCCCAGTTCGAGGGCCAGACGAAGACGAAATTGGGCAACTCCGAAGTCCGGGGTATCGTGGATTCCATTGTCACCGAAGGTCTTTCCGAATACTTTGAAGAAAATCCCGCCATCGCCAAGCGGGTTCTGGAAAAATCCATTCTGGCCGCCCGGGCGCGGCTGGCCGCCCGCAAAGCCCGGGAGCTGACCCGGCGCAAAAACGCTCTCGAGATCACCAGTCTTCCGGGGAAACTGGCCGACTGCTCCGTCCGGGATCCGGCCCAGGCGGAAATCTACCTCGTGGAGGGCGACAGCGCCGGCGGTTCCGCCAAGCAGGGACGGGACCGCCGCTTTCAAGCGATTCTGCCTCTCCGGGGCAAGATCTTAAACGTGGAAAAAGCGCGGCTGGACAAAATCTTCGCCAACGCTGAGATCCGCACCATGATCACCGCCTTTGGCAGCGGCATCTCCGACGATTTTGATCTCGCCAAGAGCCGCTACGGCAAGATCATCATCATGACCGATGCCGACGTGGATGGCGCTCACATCCGCACCCTGCTCCTCACCTTCTTTTACCGCTACATGAAGCCTCTCATTGAACACGGCCGGGTCTACATCGCCCAGCCCCCTCTCTACCTCATTAAGAAGGGGCAAAAACACTGGTACACCTACAGCGACGACGAAATGAATGCCAAACTGCAGGAAATCGGCCGGGACAACATCAGCGTCCAGCGCTACAAGGGCCTTGGCGAAATGAACCCTGAACAGCTCTGGGAGACCACCATGGACCCCGCCACCCGCACCATGCTCCAGGTAGATCTCCAGGACGCCCAGGAAGCCGACGAACTCTTCACCATCCTCATGGGCGACAAAGTAGAACCCCGCCGCCAGTTCATCGAAGAAAACGCCAAGAAGGTAAGAAATCTGGATATATAGTGGTTTATAATACTAAAGTAATGAATTGCAATTAGTGCATGGATATTCTTACGGGGAGGAGAAATCACATGGTACTGCAAGATTATGACGAACGATATCGAAAAGCATACGAAGGGAAACTATACACGAATCAGGACGGCAAAGCCTTATCGGTATCTGCAGTCGAGCATTTGTTCGAATTTCTGCGAAAAGCGCGCGCTGCGAAGAAGAAGGTCTTTTTTATCGGCAATGGGGGAAGCGCGGGCATTGCTGTGCATATGACGGCGGATTTTTTGAAGAACGGGCGGATGCGCACCGTTGACATGTACGGCGCGGCGACGATTACCTGTCTGGGAAATGATTACGGCTATGAATATATCTTCAGCAAACAGCTGGAGCTTTTAGCCGACGAAGGGGATGTGCTCATCGCTATTTCCAGTTCCGGCAATTCGCCTAATATTTTGCTGGCAGCTGACGTTATGAAAAAATGCGGCGGTACGGTGGTGACGCTGACGGGTTTTCGCGAGGACAATAAACTCCGGCAAAAGGGAGATTATAATCTCTATGTGCCGTCCATGGAATACGGTATTGTAGAGTCGATTCACAATCGGATCCTGCAGCAGGTAGTCGATGAAATGATGGCGCAGGATCGTCAGGAGGCGTGATGACATGAAATCTATTGTAACCGGCGGCTGCGGCTTTATCGGTTCGCATATTGTGGATCGGCTGCTCTCGGAAGGGCAGGAGGTCGTCGTCATTGATAATTGCTCCACAGGGCGCTTGGAGAATTTAGCGCACCATCAGGGCAATCCGCATCTCACCATCATTGAGGCAGATATCTGCGACTACGAAAAGATTGCGCCGCTTTTCGTGGGCGTAGACTGGGTGTTCCATATGGCGGCGCTGGCGGATATCGTGCCCTCGATTCAAAAGCCCGAGGCATATTTCCATTCCAATGTGGACGGTACGTTTTCCGTCTTGCAGGCGGCAAAGCGAGGGGGCGTCAAGCGCTTTCTCTATACGGCGTCATCTTCTTGCTATGGGATTCCGGATCATTTCCCCACGGACGAGAAGGCGGATATCCGCCCCGAATATCCTTATGCGCTGACGAAACGCTTAGGGGAAGAGCTGGCGCTTCATTGGGCGAAGGTCTACCATCTCCCGGTCATTTCTCTTTGCCTCTTTAATGTTTATGGGCCCCGTTCGCGGACGTCGGGCACCTACGGGGCGGTTTTTGGGGTCTTTTTGGGGCAGAAGCTGGCCGGAAAACCTTATACCGTCGTCGGCACCGGAGAGCAGACGCGGGATTTCACCTACGTCACGGACATCGTCGACGCCTTTTTCACAGCGGCGAAATCCGACGTCGTGGGGGAGCGCTTCAATGTAGGCAGCGAGCACACTTATTCGGTGAATCGCCTGGTGGAGCTTTTAGGCGGGCCGGAAGCTGAGGTCATCCATATTCCCAAGCGCCCAGGGGAGCCGGACTGCACCTGGGCGGATACGACGAAGATCAATACCATGCTTCACTGGCATCCCAAAGTTACCTTGGAGGAAGGCGTGCAGCATATTTTAGAGCATATTGATTACTGGAAGAAAGCCCCCGTTTGGACGCCGGAGACGATTCAGGAAGCAACGGCGGATTGGTTTAAGTATTTAGGCAATGAGGAAAAATCTCATGACCGATGAAAAAATCATCAGCAAAGAAGAGTTCTTCAAGCGTCGGCAGACTTTTCGCGACGAGGGAAAAAAGGTCGTTCTGTGCCACGGCGTTTTTGATCTTTTGCATTATGGCCATATCGAGCATTTGGAAGAGGCAAAAAAACAGGGTGATATCCTTGTCGTGTCCGTAACTGCCGCGCAATATGTCAATAAAGGACCGGGGCGGCCGTATTTTGATGACCGTCAGAGGATGTCCTTTTTGGCGAGCCTCTCGATTGTTGATTACGTCCTTTTGAGTGAGGCCGTGACTGTCCAGGAAATCGTTTCCTTCGTGCAGCCGGATATCTACGCCAAAGGGCAGGAGTATGCCCGGGCGGCGGACGATGTGACGGGCAATATCGGGCCGGAGCAAAGGGCGGTGGAACAGTACGGCGGGAAAATCTATTTTACCCAGGGAGAAGTCCATAGCTCCACAAAACTCTTGAATAATTTTTTTGCCGCCTTGCCGGAAAATGTCAAAGAAATGGCGTTTTCTCTGCGCAAAAAATACGGTACTGCTGATGTGTTTTCTGAGATACGCCGGCGGGTAGAAGATTTTTCGCGCTGTAAAATTCTGGTCGTCGGTGATATCATTGTGGATGCTTATGTTTTTTGCAATGTACAGGGGGTTACCATGAAGGACGCCACGCTGTCGGCCTTTTGTGACGGCGAGGAGAATTATGCCGGCGGCTCCTTGGCCATCGCCCGCCATTTGGCGAATTTTTCCCCCAATGTTACTTTACTCTCCATGATGGGGACAGAATACGGGATACAGGATTTCATCGAAGAGAAAATGACCGGCGTTCGGTTGGAACTCTTGCGGGATGAAAACTTTGTGACGCCGGTGAAGCGGCGTTATCTCAAGCAGAACTCTGTCCGGCAGGAATATACGAAGCTCTTTTCCGTAAATTATCTCTTAAAGCGCGGGCAGCGCAAGCGGTTTGACTATTCGGCCTTTCACCAGAAACTGCGGGATATGGCAGGGAATTATGATTTGGTCGTCGTGTGCGATTACGGCCACGGCCTTTTAGATGAGGAAGCCCTTCGGATATTAGAGGAAAAAGCGAAATTTTTGGCGGTCAACTGCCAGACCAACAGCGCTAATTACGGAACGAATCTCATTACGAAGTATAAGCGGGCGGATTGTTTCGTGGTGGACGAGCGGGAGCTGCGGCTGGCCTTTGGGCAGGCGCTGACATCGCGGCACCGGCTGCTCCGGGAGCTGTCGGAGAAGTTACGCGCAAAGATGTCTTGGGCGACCATCGGCGCGGACGGTGCCCTCGGCAGGGCGGCGGAAGACGAGGTTCGTATCCCGGCTTTGCTCTTACATGTGAAGGATACGATTGGCGCCGGAGATGCTTTCTATTCACTGGCGGCCCTTGCTGCGGCGACCAAGATGCCGCTGGATATGGCGACGCTTCTTGCGAATACCGCCGGAGCGCTGAAAACGAATATTGTCGGCAATAAGGAGGCCGTGAAGAAGGTCGATTTGCTGAAGTTTTTGAGTACCATTCTGAATGTCTGACAATCATATTTCATGCTGTCCTGGAGAAATTTTACAGGAAGAAAGCAATAAAAGGAGCCGGTCATGGAAATTCACGAGAGTGTCAATGCGGTAGAAACGTGTCTGCAAGAACTGCAAGAAAATCATCATGATGTCGTCCTTTATGGCGCGGGCTATTGCGGCCATGAAGCGCTCTATCTCATGGCCGCGCATAATATTCCGGTACGTGCCGTCTGCGATGATTTTCGCGCTGGAGAAAAGCTCGACGGCTATCCTATCCTCCGCATGGAGGATGCGCCGATCGCACCGCAAACGGTCATCTTCATTACCAGTGGATTCAACGTGAAAATGAAAGAGCGGCTCAAAGCGCTCGGTCTGTTATCCCATTATCGCGAGATGGACTTTGGCCGCTACGATGGAGAAAAAGAAAATGCCGCCTATTTCAAAGCCCACGTAAAAGAGCTGAACGAGGCATGGACACTTCTTTCCGACGAGAGATCCCGTGCCAACCTGCAAAATTTAGTGAATTATCGCATCAGCCGCGATTTACGGTATTTGGCCGGGATGGAAGAGACAAATCAATATTTTCCGCCGAAGGAAGATTTTTCTGTTTCCTGGGGGGGGATGGATGTCTTTTTGGATTTAGGCGCCTACGACGGAGATTCCCTGCGGGCATTTATCAAGTATGTGGGGGGCAGGTATCAGAAAATCATCGCCGTCGAGGCGAGCCGTAAAAATTATGAACGGCTCCTCGAAAACACGCGGGAATTAGCTAACGTTCATTGCATCCATATTGGCATTTACAAGGAACAGGCACAGCTCTCTTTTGAAATCAATGACGCGAAGAACAGCTTTGCCAGCGAAGCGGGGACGGCGCTGATCAATGTCGATTCCGTGGATCACATTTTGGCGGGCGAAAAAGTGACGACCGTCAAGATGGATATTGAAGGGGCGGAATACGATGCCCTTTTAGGCATGAAGGATACGCTGAAGGCGCATCCGATCCTGATGGTATCCATGTATCATAAGGTGGAAGACCTTTTCCGTTTGCAGCTCCTCATAGAAAAAATGTGCCCCGGCGTGTATCATTATTATATTCGGCATTATTCGCCGACAATCATCGAAACGGTGCTGTATGCGGTGCCGAAAGAGAGATAGCAGAAAGTATCAGGATATTAACGCGTAACAAGGGGGATAGTGGGAGGCATGATGATGGATACGAAAGATCGGTGGAACGAGGTTAAAAACCAACTACAGGGCGAACCGTTGACACTCAGTCCGAAAATCTCGGCAACGGTTAGAAATGTAGAACACGGCTTGCTGTTTATTCTGGCACGGTATAAATTTGCTGTGAAAATGATGGCCAATCGAAAAAAATTAAAAGTGCTGGATTTAGGCTGTAATGACGGTTTAGGCGATTTGATGATTTGGCAGGACTGTGATTGTGAACAAATCGTCGGTGTCGATTTTGATGAAGAGGCCATTCAATGGGCCAATGAGAATCTCAAGCAAGAAGGATTATCTTTTGTGCAGGGAGATTTTATGGGAATGGATGTTTTTCCATCGGGGGGGGGACTGCGTGCTCTCTTTGGATGTTATTGAGCATATTCCCGTGGAACGGGAGGCAGAATATTTTCAGACGGTTTGTCGCAATCTGAAAGATGATGGCTTTGCAGTGATTGGAACGCCGAATGTGACGATGGTTCCTTATTCCAGTCCTTGGAATAAGATCGCCCATATCAATAATTATGATCAAAAGCGGCTCTACGAGGCGATGAGCCGCTATTTCGAAAATGTGTTTATTTTCGGCATGAATGATGAGGTACTGCATACAGGAATGTACCCAATGGCTTGCTATATTATGGCTTTAGGCTGTGGAAAGAAGAGGCGTTTGCAGGATGGGAAATCCATATAGTTCGTTAAAGATATTTCATCATAAAGAGGCGTTAGATGCGATCGAAAGAAAGGAGCAGCAGGCGCCCATTTATATCCGTTTGAAACCGACGAACTTCTGCAATCACCATTGTGCTTACTGTACATATGGTTCCGGCGATACATACGAGAAGACGGAGAATCGTGACAGCGTCGAGTATCGGGATATGATTCCCTGGGAAAAACTCCAGGAGATTATCACCGATATCGGGGATATGGGGGTAAAGGCGCTGACGTTTTCCGGCGGCGGCGAGCCGCTGACGTATCCGCATATTGTGGAAGCGGCCGAGAAGCTCAAAGGGTACGGCATCGATCTTTCGCTCATCACGAACGGACAGCTTCTGCGAGGGAAAAGGGCGGAGGCGTTCGCAGCGGCAAAATGGGTGCGTATTTCGTTTGATTCTCCCCGGGCGGATCTTTACGCAAGGCTGCGGCGCATTCCCGAATCCTCTTTTCATCAGGTCTGCGAAAATATCCGTGAGTTCTCAAAAAATAAAAACAAGGATTGTGTGCTGGGTATCAACTTTGTGATCAGCAAGGCGAATTGCGATTATGTATACGAGGCGGCGGCGCTGCTCAAGGATTTGGGCGTGGATAATGTGAAGTTCGCCGCAGTGGTGGAAAATGAGCGGCAGTATCACGTTCCTATTAAGGACAAAGTCATCGAGCAGATCCATCGCGCGGAAAAGGATCTGTCCGCGCCGGAAACAGAGGCATCGAGAGGGTTTCGCATCGTCAATAATTACGAAAACGATTGGATGGATAAGAATTTTACCATGCAGCCGTTTCAGACATGTTATACCTGCCGCCTCATCACGGTGATCGCGGCCGATCAGAAGGTCTATCTATGTCATACGCGGGCGTATGATTCTAAAGCCGTGGTAGGGGATCTGCATGAGCAATCCTTCCGCACGATGTGGTTCTCGAAAGAGACAGAAAATCGATTGGCGTCCCTGCGCCCGAAGCAAGACTGCCGAAATTTCTGCGTCTATGAGGAACGTAATCAACTGATTCAGGCATATTTTGATACGGATATGGGGCATGTCAACTTTATTTGACCACAGGGAAAGGAGTGAATCCGATGGCAGATCATCTGGAACAGGTCGTTCGGGAACTGAAGATCGATATATTGCGCCTGTTTTATCAGTCGAAAACAGGACATTTAGCCTCGGCGCTGTCTTGTATTGAATTACTTACCGCCTTGTATTTTGGACCGCGTGATGAAAAAGACCAGGTGATCTTAAGCAAGGGGCATGGGGCCGCCGCTTTATATGTTATCTTGGCGAAGATGGGAAAGATTCCGCGTGAGGAACTAAAGTCTTTTTACGGATATAATTCCCGGCTGCTGGCCCTTGCCTCCGACAAGATTCCGGGGATTGATATCCCCACGGGAGCACTGGGACAAGGGATTTGTTTTGCTTCGGGCTTGGCCAAGGCCTATCAGCTGGATGAGGAACACGCTAAGATTTTTTGCGTTTTAGGCGATGGAGAGATGCAGGAAGGCTCTGTCTGGGAGGCAGCGATGTTCGCTGCGACGCAGGGGCTCAATAATATGGCGGTATTTTTAGATGCAAACGGCATCCAAGCCAGCGGGGCGGTCAAGGAGATTATGGATATGGCGCCGATCCGGGCGAAATGGGAATCGTTTGGGTGGCACGTAGAAGATCTTGACGGCCATGACCTGTCCGCCATCCGTGCGGTGGTGCATTCGTTCCGTGGGAAGGCTTACCATAAGCCTCTCTTCGTGATCGCTCATACGCATAAAGGACACGGCATATCTTTTATGGAGGATCAGGCGGACTGTCACATGCGCAATCCCAAAGGCGAGGAATGGCAGCAGGTTTGCCGGGACTTTCATATTTCTCTTGAGGAGTTGAGCCTGCCATGAGGAATGTCAGCACGGAAGTGGTCTTGCAGCTACTGCGGGAAGATAAAAATGTCCTTGCGGTCACGGCGGACAACGGCAATGAGATTTACGACCAGATACGTCGGGAATATCCCGCGCAGTATCTGGATTTTGGTATCGCGGAATGTAATATGGTCGCCGCCTCCGCCGGTTTGGCCGCGGCGGGAAAAATTCCTTTCCTGTATGCCGTAACGAATTTTATGTCCATGCGCGCCTATGAATTTTTGCGCAATATCGTCTGTGAACCAAAGTATAACGTGAAATTTTTAGGCCGATCCGCCGGTGTTGTGACCGGAACGTATGGCATGACACATCAAGGGACAGAGGATCTGGCGCTTTTGCGCACCTTACCGAATCTGCTGACGATTACGCCGGCGACCCCTATTGAGGCGAGGGAGGCGACACGTTTCGCTTACCGGCACAAAGGCCCTGTCTATATCCGTTTGGAAGGCCGCAACGAGCCGGAGCTTTACGATGAAGGGTATGTGTTTAAGCTGGGGAAAGGAACAGTCCTTCGGGATGGAAGCGATATGACGATCCTCTCTATGGGTTCTATCGTCAACGAGGCGCTTAAAGCGGCTGAAGCATTATCCCGGGCGGGCGTAGAAATCCGCGTCATCAATATGCCGACCGTATTGCCGATCGATCGAGCTTTGATTGTTTCAGCGGCAAAAGAAACGGGACGCATCCTCACGCTGGAAGAACATGGCATCTATGGCGGCCTTGGCAGTGCCGTAGCGGAGGTATTAGCAGAAAGCAGCGTATCCGTTCATTTTCAGCGGATGGGGTTATCAGGCTTTGCTAAAGGCTGCGGCAATCGGGAAGAGATGCGGGAAATCAATGGCCTGGCCGCGAAGGATATTGTAAAGAAAGTACGGGAGCTGGTCGACGCATGAGGGTCTTAGTGACGGGCGCCGGCGGTTTCGCCGGCCGTTGTGTGGCGGATCATCTTCATTCGGCCGGGATTGACGTCGTCGGTACGGTTCATTCCCGCGACATAGACGCTCCTTTTGAAACGGTGCGGCTTGATTTGGCCGAAGCGTGGCCAGATATGGGCTTTTTCGATGCGATTATTCAGGCGGTGGGGAGTCTTCCCTATCGAGAAAAGGATTTTCGCGTCTATGTGCGAAATAATGTCGACACCATGGAGCGGCTCATCGATTATGCGAAGCATCATGATGTCCGCAGAGTTGTCTATTTTTCCACAATCGGGGTATATGGTGAATTCCGCGATGAAATGATCGATGAGAATTCGGATCGCATCAATCCGGATGCATATGGTCTGACGAAATATGCTGCCGAGTGCCTGCTGCGCGAAGAGACGTCGCTTCAAAGCATTAGCCTGCGCATGCCGGGCATCATCGGGCCCGGTTCTCGCGGCGTCTGGCTGCCAAATACCATTGAGAAGTTTCGTCGAAATGAGACGGTCAAGATTTATTCGCCGGATTTTGCGACGCGAAATTTTGTATGGAACGATGATTTGGCGAGGTTTATCGTCCATTTGCTGCATATGGAGGCATGGCAATATGATGTTCTCTGTCTTGCCTCGCATGAAAAGACGACCGTGCGGGAACTCGTCTATGAGATCAAGAGATTGACGGCATCTGCTTCCGATATTGTTGTGGACAATGATATGCGCGCGCCGTTTTGCCTTGATAACAGCCGCGCGATGGAGATGGGATATGTATCCATATCGCCGATGGAAATGGTTGAGAGATTCTTGGAGGAATCCAAATGAATGCGGGGAATACCGTAAAGAGGCTTCTCAAGCCCTTTGTTCCAGAAAATGTATTGCGATTGAAAAGGTGTATCGGGATCGTACGTTCTCTGCACAAAAGATTCGATTCTACCATCTATGTGCCTACGCAAGAAGACATAAATCAAATGGCGTTGATCAGACGAACGTATAAAAAGATCGCGGTGCTTCAGATGCCATTCCGCAATATAGGTGGTATGGGGCTTATGTATCAATGGTTATGTGAACATCGATCCTCAGATACATTGTATCTTTTTTATCGGGAATATTTCGAACATAGCAAGAAAAGCCCGAATAGGTTTTTGGAGAAACTCATCTGTCGTAATCTTGTCGATATGGAAGAAAATCTTCCGTTCTGGCTGCGTGTCTTGAAAATGTGTTTTTGGAAGGTTGAATCATTGGATTTTGGTGATGCGTATAGCAGTGGAATTCGCATATCTCGCCTATTCTATGCAGGGAAAGGGGCGTATCGATACGATACAGACAGCCGTCAAACTGGGTATTTTTCATTTACAGAACAGGAAATCCATGAGGGAGACGAAATTCTAGATCAACTCAAGATTGCCTCTGGCAATTATGTCTGCCTGTTTGCTCGCGATGCAACATATTACAACCAGTTTTATGATGGGCGATTTTTAGATGAAACGAAATGGGCAAATGAACTCATGGCACGCTATCGTGATTCAGATATTGAAAGATTTCAATCTGTGGCTGCGTATTTGCACAGCAGTGGATTGTCATGCGTTCGTATGGGGGCGGCTGTATCAAAAAAAGATACGCTCGCCCACATGGTGGACTATACCAATGAACAACGCTCAGATTTTGGCGATGTATATGTGTTTTCACATGCGAAGTTCTTTTTGGGTGATGCATCGGGAATCTTTGTCTTTCCTTTATTGGCCAAGAAGCCTATCGCGTATACGAATGTATCCTCTTTTTTTTCTGCGGGTGACTCACAGACAGAGGGATCGTTGATGATTTATAAGAAGTTTTACCATCCGCCAGATGATAGGTATTTAACTTTACGGGAGATTCTTGAGGTTCATGTTCGATTACTTCAAGAACATCGAGGAGAAAATCTTACGCTCTGTTTTTGGAGATGGCTATCAGAGAATGGATATATAGCCATTTCCAACTCCGAAACAGAAATCAATGAACTTGCTGAAGAGATGCTTCAAATTCTTGATCGGAATGTAAGCTATACCGACGAAGAAGTGATCTTGAAGCGCAAGTATAAAAGTATTATGTATGAATATATTATAAAGGATGAATTTTTGGCGGTTTGTGCTGAAATCGGAGCAAAGTGGATTACAAAAAACTCATGGTTCTTGGGAGCATCATCCTCTGTAATTTTATCTGAAAAGAGTGTCTCTACATGAAAAAAGCGATTGGATATTTGAAGGCGATGGCGAAGCGTATTCTCCCAAGGGCGGTTTTCCGAGCGAGAGAAAAAAGACGCGATGAGCTGTTTTTTGTGCAGGAGGTCTTTCCGAAGATTCCCGAAGCGAGAGGCTCGGAAGCGGAATATGAAGAGAAAAGTCAAGAGATCCTGAAAGCATACAGAAAAGTTGAATTGTGTACCATCCTTGCGTATAGGATAGGGGAAATTATCGTTTCGTTAGGGCATCATCAGGAGTTTCCGCCAAAGGAAGGGGAGCTTGCGATTTTTTTCCCCGTGGGCTGGATTCCAAGAGAGGGTGGAGCGCAATGTGAATACCTCTATGAGGATCGATATATAGCGAACACCTATCTTTATCAAAAAGTGGCGGCCATGCTTCCCCTTGTGACACGGGAAAATGCCGGTTTTTGGAAATATTTCATACAACATTACAAACATAGAACTTATGTATCCCATCGCTTTGATCATCAAAATCTCTTGGCTATGCAAAAACAGATTATAAAGGAGAAAGAATTTCATCGTCAGTTTTTATATTTTGAACCAGGCGAGATGGAAAGGGGAGACAGGAACCTCAAAGAAATGGGAATTTTGGGTGACTATGTCTGTTTTTTTGCGCGACAGGGACGATATTTAAAAGAGCACTTGGGAATAAATTCCAATGATCTTGAGGTGACGCGTGATAGTCATATTGAAAATTTCAGTCTCATGTCGGAACGCTTATGGAGGCGAGGAATACAATCGGTACGGATGGGTTACTTGGTAGAAGGGTTATTTGAAGCACCAGGCGGAGTGGATTATGCAAATTTGTATCGAAGTGAATTCATGGATTTCTATGTGCTGTCAAAAGCGAGATTTCTAATATCGGGGCCTAGTGCGATGACAAACATGGCAAATCTTTTTGACAAGCCGCTTGTCATGGTCAATATGCCTGTGATCACATTTAATGCGGACAGCCTTAACTATTGTGACCGTAAGCAGGATATCTTTCTTCCGAAGAAGATGTACGATACACATAGGAAACGGTATCTCACCTTTCAGGAGATTTTTGCGATCGAACGGCAAGAGGATTCACGCTATAAGATAGCGGAGTATTATGACATACATGGGATTGTCCTCGAAGAAAATACGCCGGAAGAGATCGCGGATGCTGCTGAAGAAATGCTCGCACGTTTAGATGGTACGTTTTCGTATACTTCGGAAGATGAGATGCGGCAAAAGCGATTTTCCGAACTTTTGGCGTGGGCGACACAGGGGCGGGATTGTTTTGTCGTCGACTTGCCGGTCGGGCGCGAATTTTTGCGGCAGAATGAATGGCTTCTTGAGCAATGACCTGTTCTCTAAGACATCGGTTATACAGGTTTTGAGAATGGCATTTTGCCGTCCCATCCTTGAGCAAGTCTCTGGTTTGGTTTGTGGCAAGGATTTTTGCATAGGCTACTCGCCTGAGCGGATCAATCCCGGCGATAAGGTTCATCGTCTGGAAACTATAAGAAAAATTGTTTCAGGTATGGACGAAGATACCCTTGAGGAAATAGCTAATGTCTATGAAATGGTCATTGAGGCTGGAGTACATAGAGCGCCAAACATTAAAGTTGCTGAGGCAGCTAAGGTTGTCGAAAATAGTCAACGAGATATCAATGTTGCCTTCATGATAGTACGGTGATCAAGTAAGGCTGTTGGGGGGAGTATTTTGAAAATAGCAATCGCGGGTACTGGCTATGTTGGGCTGGCAAATGGTATTCTTTTGGCACAGCGTCATGAAGTATGCGCGTACGATATTGCAGAAGAAAAAGTCAATATGCTAAATAAGCGGCTCTCCCCTATTTATGACGCGGATATTGAAACATATCTACGGACGAAAACCCTCTCTTTTCAGGCAACAACAGACCCTAAAGAGGCGTTTCAAGGGGCAGAGTATATTATCATAGCCACGCCTACAGACTATGATCCAAAACATAACTTTTTCGATACATCGTCTATCGAAGATGTTCTAAGGAAAATATGGCAAATAAATCCTGAGGCGCATATTGTAATCAAATCGACTGTTCCCGTAGGATATACAAAATCTGTGCAGAAATACTACCAGACGGAAAGGATCTTTTTTATTCCGGAGTTTCTGCGTGAGGGGAAAGCGCTATATGATAATCTTTATCCCGCGCGTATTATTATCGGAGGGAAAACTGCGGCAGCGCGGCTCTTTGCGGATATGCTTTTAGAGGTCACGATAAAGAGAGATGTCCCGGTGCTTTTTATGGATTCGACAGAAGCGGAAGCCGTAAAATTGTTTGCCAATACTTATTTAGCGCTGCGTGTCGCTTATTTTAATGAGCTTGACAGTTATGCCGAAAGGCGTGGCTTAGACAGCGCTCAGATTATTCAAGGCGTTTGCCTCGATCCGCGTATTGGCATGGATTACAATAATCCTTCTTTTGGATATGGAGGGTATTGTCTTCCAAAGGATACGAAGCAGCTTTTGGCGAACTATAAAGACATTCCGCAAAATCTTATTACGGCGATTGTTCAGGCGAATCATACCCGAAAGGATCATATTACGGAAATGATTCTTCGACAAGAGCCAAGCGTTGTTGGGATTTATCGCTTGACAATGAAATCTGGTTCGGATAATTTCCGTGCGTCAGCGATTCAGGGAATTATTAAACGGCTCAAAAGCGAAGGCGTGCCGGTTATTATTTACGAACCGATGACAGAAAAAAAAGAAATATTCCATTCTCCGGTGGTCAAGGCTTTGGCAGAGTTTAAAGGGAAAAGCGATATCATCGTCGCCAATCGCTGGTCGACGGAATTAGAAGATGTTAAAGATAAAGTATATACCCGCGATATCTTTCGAAAAGATTAGGTGATAAATTTGCAATATGCAGATCTGGTGTGGGATCATGATGCAAAGGCCCATGAATTATATGTGGCGAATCTTGCTCCCATCGTCCTCTTTACATATAACCGTTTGCGGCATACGCAAGAAACCGTTGAGGCATTGAAGAAAAATGTTTATGCCCAGGATAGTAGCCTTTTTATTTATTCCGATGGACCTAAGACAGAAGCCGATATTCCTGCGGTCAAAAATGTCCGGGAGTATCTTCGGAAAATTCACGGCTTTAAAGAAATTCATCTCATTGAGCGGGAAAAAAATTGGGGATTAGCACGTAATATTATTGATGGGGTTACGCAAATTGTAGGTACTTATGGGAAAATTATTGTTTTAGAGGATGATATCGTTACTTCAAAATATTTTCTAAAATTTATGAACGACGCGCTAATGGTTTATAAGGATTTCCCGCAGGTAATGAATGTCTCTGCTTATATGTACCCGATTAAAAAAATGGACTTGCCGGAAACTTTTTTCATGCATGCCGGATATTGTTGGGGATGGGCGACTTGGAAAGAGGCCTGGGCGCTTTTTGAAAGGGAACCGGAGAAGCTCATCCATACGTTTACGGAGGAAGAGATTTATCATTTTAATCTTGAAGGGAAAGCAGACTTTTGGCAGCAGGTGATAGAAAATGCTTCGGGGAAATTATATACGTGGGCTGTTTTTTGGGATATAGCCATTTTTAAACATAACGGGTTTACCTTTGCGCCGAGGGATTCCTTGGTATTTAACGGAGGAATGGATGGTGCTGGCGAACATTGTAGTTCAACTGAGTTGTATAATACTTCGATAGCAGAAGTGGCGGTAAGCAGTTTTCCGCTGACGATTCAAGAGTCGGTTCTTGCACGGGAACGGCATCGGGCTTTTTTTGAGCGGGGGAATTTAGCGCTGTTTCCTTATTTACTAGTGAAAATAAAAAGGCACATACGGAAGTTGTTGAATAAAATCATCTGTATAGGGACATTTAATAGAAGCGGAGGGCGTTAATATGAAGTTCATTCCTGTGTATCAACCGTCTTTGAGCGGAAATGAAAAAAAATATGTAAATGAGTGCCTTGATACCAGCTGGATTTCTGCAAAGGGAAAATTTGTCCAGCAGTTTGAAGAGGAATTTGCCAAGTATATTGGAATAGATCATGCGGTAACGGTGTCGAATGGTACGGTAGCGCTTCATTTGGCGTTGATTGCGTTAGGTATTGGCCGCGGTGATGAAGTGATTGTGCCGACGCTCACTTATGTGGCGTCGGTGAATGCGATCGCATATACCGGCGCGGAGCCTGTATTTGTTGATTCTTTGCGAGGGAATTGGCAGGCCGATCCGGAGGATATTGAGCGTAAAATTACGGAAAAGACAAAGGCGATTATGGTCGTGCACCTGTATGGGCATCCTTGTAATATGCGGCGGATCATGGAGATTGCGCAAAAGCATGATCTTTTTGTAGTAGAGGACTGTGCAGAAGGGTTTGGCAGTTATTTTGAAGGGAAGCATGTGGGGACCTTCGGGGATATTTCGACGTTCAGTTTTTACGGGAATAAAACCATTACGACCGGTGAAGGCGGTATGGTGGTAACGAATGATGAGACGCTTTATACGAGAGCGGCTCATCTGAAGGATCAAGGCATGGCGAAGTTCCGCCAATATTGGCACGATGTAATCGGCTATAATTATCGGATGACAAACATCTGTGCGGCGATTGGTCTTGCCCAGTTGGAGCAGGCCGATCAGTTTTTGAAGCAAAAACGGGATATTGCCGGATGGTACAGGAAATATTTGCAAGGCACGCCAGTGGAGTTTCACCAAGAGGATGAAAACGTGCGGCACTCTTACTGGATGTGTTCGATTCTTGTTCCGAAGAGTTCGGAACGGGATCGTTTGCGTGAGCTTCTGCAGGAACGTAATGTGGAGACCCGCCCCGTGTTTTATCCTGTGCATACGATGCCGATGTATTCGCAGAAGTATCAAAAGCATAGGAATGCGGAAGATATTGGCTGGCGCGGCATGAATTTACCAAGCTGGCAAGGATTGCAGGAAGAACAGGTCAAATATATTTGTGATGTGATCCACAAGTTTTATCGATAACACCATAGGAAAGATTGTTGTTTTTGGAAGGATGGTACATTATGTTTGGACAAGTCATGACGTTGAAGAGACATTTGAATCAGATTCCTGAAATGATGAAATCGCTTGAACAATTGCGTTTTTCTATGGGCGTTCAACAAGCAAGTGCTATAAAATCGGGGGGGAACCGTGAGTTTCGGGTTTTTTCGCAGGCGGGAGAAGATGGCATTATCCAATGGTTGATTCAAAATATTGACATACGAAATAAACGTTTCATTGAATTCGGGGCATCAAATTATATTGAATCGAACACAAGGTTCTTACTCATGCATGATGATTGGTCTGGGCTCATTATGGATGGCAGTGAGGATAATATAGCATATGTCCGATGTGATGAAATATGTTGGCGGCATGATTTGCACACAATCGCTGCTTTTATCACTGCCGAAAATATTAATGATCTTATTCGCGACAATGGGTTCGCCGGAGAGGTTGGTATTTTGTCCATTGATATCGATGGAAATGACTATTGGGTTTGGAAGGCTATTGACTGTGTACAGGCTGATATTGTGATATGTGAGTATAATAGCCGCATGGGAGCTGAGCGAGCGATTACGATCCCGTATAATCCCGATTTTTACGCGCCTCGCGCACACTACTCTTGTATATACTATGGCGCCAGCATCAAGGCACTGGCGTATTTGGGGAAACAGAAAGGCTATGCGTTGGTATATGGAAATCAGTTTGGCAGCAATCTTTTCTTTGTTCGACGGGAGCTTTTGAATGGAATTGTATACGAAAAGACCATTGAGGAATGTTATGTGAGAGCCAAGTGTCGGGAAGCGAGAGATTTGAACGGTAACCTAGCATTTCTCACAAGAGAGGAAGAGGAAAAAATATTGGAGAAGATGCCTTTTATAAATGTTTTGGATATACACTAAATCTAGAATAATATCATCTGTGAGAGGTGGAGAATTGCGTGAAGGTTGCAATGCTCGGTGCCGGGTTTATTGGCTGGGGGGGCGGAATTGATTTTTTAGAAGCGTATATTGCACCGTTACAACGATTGAATGATTGTGAGATTTATATCTTTATTCCACAGGAATCTTGGGCGTTTAAGTGCATGCGTGAGATTTGGTATCGTTTTCGGACGATCTTTTTGCGTAAAAATTTGGTGCGTTATGCACCCCCTTGTACCGTGGATGAACTGATAGCGCGTTTTCATGCCGACCACGTTCATGTGATTGTATACCCTGTATGGCGCAGTATGATCTCGAATATCAAAAGTGTCTTAAAGAAATATCATATGGATATTGTATTTCCCACAATCTTGAATTTGGGTAAGACGTTTCCCATTCCTTGGATTCCCTATCTGCCGGATTTACAGCATAAGTATTATCCGGAATTTTTCTCCGAGGAAGAGATCAAGGCTCGCGACGCTTCCTTTCAGCAGCTTCTTCACTCGGCGCGCAGTGTCATGGTGGAGGCGGAGGAGGTAAAGCGAGATCTGCAAAAGTTTTATTCTGTGGAAAATACCAAGATCTTTGTGATGCCCTATACGGCGATTCCCCAAAAGGCATGGTTTTCGCTGGATGACGTGCAGATTGACAAATACCATCTGCCTGATCAATATTTTCTTATTTCCAATCAGTTTTGGATGCACAAGGATCATGGGACGGCTTTTGCGGCTTTGAAGCTGCTGCATGATGTCGGATATGAAAAGTATCATATCGTTTGTACCGGGCAAACAGACGATTATCGTAATAGAGCGTATTTCCAAAACTTGATCGAGGGGCTGCGCAAAAACCATTTGGAAGCATACGTTCATTTTCTGGGCTATATTCCCAAAATAGAGCAGATAAAGATTCTTTGCCAGGCACAGGCGGCGCTGCAGCCAACATTGTTTGAAGGGAATCCGGGCGGTGGTATTGCTTATAATGCCATCGCGATGGGCGTTCCGATTCTCTTGTCGGATATCCCGGTCAATTTAGAACTACAGTCGCCGCTGGCGTTTTTCTTTAAGAAGCATGATCCGGAAAGCCTAAAGGAAGCAATGATCGCCTTGATTATGCATCGTGCAGAATTGCCCTCGTATAGTGAGAAAGACCTTGTCGCGCAAGGCGAGGAGCGATTGAAAAAGTTGGCTCAGGCTGTGCACGACGCTTTGTTGTATAATTTGGAGGGGAAAAGATAGTGCTGCAACGTATCTGGAATCGTCTACACAAACGATTCCGTAAACCGAAACGATATTATGATATTGACGGGTTTATCTTGGACATGGGAGCGCACCATCTCCTTTCCCTTTATCAAGAAGATTGTCCGATGTTTGCTCGCTTTATTCCTTATTTGGGGGAGATAGGGCAAAAAGTTCGGCCAACGGGAAGCGTGATTGTCGATCTCGGCGCCAATGTGGGCGATACGGCAGCCGCGATCATAAAGCATACAAATGCCGATCTTTTATGCATTGAACCGACGCATGCGTATTATGCTTTGCTGAAGAAAAATATTTTATTGCTGGATCCACAAGGTTCGCGGATTCAAACCTTGCAGGCCTTTATCTCAGAGGAAAAACAGGGCTATCAAGCGGATGTCTCTGGGGGTGGGACTGCCGTGCAAAAGGCATCGATGAACCCGGAAGCCCCTACTTTGTTCTTGCCAGAAGCGATTGAGCAGTGCGGCATCTCTCTTGAGAGCGTGTGCTTGATTAAAACTTCAACAAGCGGTAATGATGCGAGGGCGGTTCTTTCTCTGGGAGACGCTTTGGACGATATGGCGCCAATTTTTTACATTGAAACAGATATGACGATGACGGGCGACACTGCTGTTTTATCTCGTCAGTTAGATGCATATTGGCGAATGGATACGTATCTTGAGCAAAAAGGGTATACATGTTGCTTTATTTTTGATAATTATGGGAATTTTCTTTGCGAGGGGACGCCGGAAACAGTAAAGGATATACACCGCTATATGTATCAAATGGCATTAGGAAAGAGCAACCGCACATTCTATTATGTGTATCTCTTACTCTGTCGTAAGGAACATGAGGAAATATGTGCCGATACGGTAAAAGAATATCTGAAAGCGTATCATGGGATCGTATAAAAAGAATTTGGGAAACCGTTTTGTCGTGGAGGTAAATTTTGGAAGGGGTTCAGTTTAGAAAAATTGACGGGTGTGTCGCTTATGCTTAAGATCAGTCTTATGACCCATGCGGATACCCCTATCGTATCTGTTATCATTGTAGCTTGAAAGGCTGAAAATATATGCCTTGTTTGTGGTTTTGCATGGCACGGCGTCAGGGTGTGTATTGCGCTAACGGGATGCACTTTGGATCTTTGATTGATATTTTCGTGTCTTTGGGAGTTGTTTATGGATAAGTTGGTTTTTATTGCGGAATATCCGCACGGCGAGGGGGAAAAAGGTGGTGAATTTCGCCGTATTTTTGCGATTGACAGGCGTTTTCAAGATCTTCCGAGGACTTATATCAAGATAGGATTTGGTGCGCATCGCAAAAAAAATATACGAGAGGAAGGTCTTGTGCGAATATATGAACTCAATGTCTTTTTCCATTTTTTTTCTCTCTATCGCTTGTTGAAATCGGCATCGGTCATTTATGTTCAAACTTTGGGCAGTGCCTTGCGTATATTGCCTTTTTATTTTATTTGCCGGCACATTATCACCGATATACATGGCGTTTTATCAGAAGAAATTCGTGAATATGATCGATTTGATGGTTTTCAAAAATGGTTGCGGTTTTATGTATATCGGTTTGTGGAATGGATTGTCGGGAAAAAGAGTAGAATCATTGTTACGGTATCTAATCAAATGACGAATTTTATGCGGAACACCTATCAGGCGATGAGTGCATTTTATGAGATACCGATTTTTGATATATCGACGCCAGATAAGAAACTTGAGGATCATCCAGATCCCTATGCTTTTGTTTATGCGGGTGGGGTTCACCCTTGGCAAAATATCGACTTAATGATTTCTGTCATGAAAGAAATAGCACACATGCAAGAAAAGGCAAAATTTTTTTTACTTGGCCCAAATACAGAGATATTTTTAGAAAAGATTAAGGGTACCATTTTGGAAAATCGGACGCTCGTTGATTGTGTCGCATCGGATAGATTGTATCGGTATTATCAGAGTGCTGCTTGGGGATTTGTGCTACGGGATGATAATTGGACAAATCGCGTTGCATGTCCAACGAAATTGATTGAATATATGAAATATGGTGTGATTCCGATTGTTAAAAGTGAAGTATTGGGGGATTTTCAAACATTGGACTATGGCTTTCTTTCGTATAAGGAATGTACTTTAGAGAACTTACAGAAATATTTGCATGAAAATATTCAAGAAAAAAATTTGAAAATTGTATCTGAATTAGAGAAGAAAGCGGAAAAGAATCTTGAGAGATTGGCGAAGAAGATCAGGCAAATGATAGCTGAGGGGTGAATGCCTGTGACAATTACGATTATTACGGTATGCTATAATGCAGGAAAGACAATTCAGCAGACCATAGAGAGCGTTGCTGAACAGGATTATGGCAATATAGAATATATCATTGTAGATGGAGGCTCTACAGATGATACACCGGCCATTGTCAAGCGGTATCAAAAATATGTGACGACCTATATTTATGAGCGTGACGATGGTATCTATGATGCCATGAATAAGGGAATTCAGGCTGCGACGGGGGACTATATACAATTTATTGGTGCTGATGATTGTCTTTATGATCGGAGTACAATTTCTCGAGTTGTCGCTCATATAAAGCCGGGAATTGATATTTTTAGTGCCGCACGAATTTCGGTGGATGAGAAGTATCTTTGCGAGGTAAAAGCAGGCAATGAGAAAGCACGCATGAACAGCGAGGAACTTCCATGGATGCCACACACAGGAGTGTTTGTCAAAAGCGGGTTGATGAAAAAAATGCTCTTTGATACACACTATCGTATTGCTGCGGATATGAAATTTTTATTGCAGGCCTATTATGATGAAAATATTCTTTTTCAATATGTAGATTTTCCTGTCGCATACTTTAGTTTAGGTGGGGTCAGCATGAGATCTAAATCGGCTGCAGAACGGGAAAATCAGCAAATTTTTCAGGAATTACATCTTTTGCACTACCCCTATGCGAGACAACGAGGAAGCTTTTTCGAAAGTGTCAAGGATGTCATGCGGGCAGCCCTAGATTGTGTAGGATTGTTGGGATGGGTAAGATGCCGATTTGGGGCATGGTCGCCACATGCCTGTTCCCATCGTGTTTGTCGTTGGTGTGGGCGTAGTTCATAGGAGGCCATACGGTGAAAAAATACCGCATATGCTTTTTGGTTTCTACATTGCAAACATCTGGTCCAATCACTGTCTTATATAACATTATCCAATACATTGACGTTCAGAAGTATGAACCGTGGGTGCTGACATTATCACCAGAGTCGTCTAATAGCCGTTGGGAGGACTTTGTATCGTTAGGCGTACATTGCGATACATTGGGGCTTTCCCGTATGGGGATGGTTTTATATGGAAAGAGGAAATTACGCATCTGGATCATGAACATGCAGCCAGATATTCTTCATGCCCATGGTTTTCGCCCTTGCGTTTATATTACCTCCTATACGGCAGATTTCCAAACTTGTTGCACCGTACATAATGATCCGAAACAGGATTTTGTTTATACCTACGGTTCTTTCATAGGTCGCTGGATGTACAGAGAATATTTTTCGGCTATTAAGCAGTTGGCACGGGTCATTGCTTGTTCCCGTGCTATCGCCGGCGCATTGGAACAATATATCGGAGCAACAGTCACAACCATTCCTAATGGGATAGAAAGCACACCATGTCCGATGATATTCAACGTCGTAAGAGAGCGAGAGCGACTACAGCTTCCTCTTGACAAGAAATTGATGATTTCGGTTGGTGTGCTCTCTAAACGCAAAGATCCTCTGTTGATCATGCGAGCGTTGGGGACATTGTTTCAGGAAAAGGGCTGGTGTTGTATTTTTCTCGGAGATGGGCCGGAACGGGCAATCTGTGAGCGGACAAAAACGGGTGCCTTGTTGTTGTTGGGTAATGTAGAGAATGTGAGACAGTACCTGCGCTGTGCGGATGCGTTCATTTCTGCTTCCCATGCCGAAGGGATGCCCAACGCCGTTTTAGAGGCGATGGATGCGGGGCTTCCTATCCTTTGTTCCGATATTCCTCCTCACCGTGAAATTTACCAGTTGAATAACGAAATTGGGTATCTCTTTCGGGATGGCGATGAAGAAGATTTACGGGACAAGTTTATGTGTATGGATCGCGCTGCGGCGACTTTGCGTCCTATGGGACGGAAAGCTGCCCAAGTGGTGCAGCATTATTTTCTAGCGGAAACGATGAGCAAAGCGTATCAAGATGTATATGAGGATATGCTCCAAATGCCCACCATAGGGAAGGGGCAAGAGCGATGAAGTTTTCTGTTTTAATGTCTGTTTACGCAAAGGAGCAGCCCCGCTATTTGCAGCAAGCGATAGAGAGTGTGATGGAGCAATCGACGCCGCCAAGTGAAGTCGTTCTTGTGGAAGACGGGCGTTTGACGCCGGAATTATACGCCGTATGTCAGCAGTTCGAGAAACAGTATGCGAGTCGTTTTCGTAGAATCCCCTTGCCTCAGAATGTCGGGTTAGGGCGGGCACTACAGCGTGGTGTCTTGGAATGCCGCTATTCGCTGATCGCACGCATGGATACAGACGATATTGCGAAACAAGGGCGCTTTGAGAGGCAACTGGCAGAGTTTGCCATGGATGATACGTTGGCGCTGCTGGGCGGCTGGATTGAAGAATTTTCTGATACGCCGCAAGAGATACATTCGATCCGAAAAGTTCCCCTTGGACAGCAGGACATCCTTTCATTTGCCAAAACAAGAAATCCGTTTAACCATATGACTGTCATGTTTCGTAAGGAGGCGGTATTAGCGGCGGGAAATTATCAGCCAATGTATTTATGTGAAGATTATTATTTATGGGTTCGCATGTTGCAACATCATTTTCACATGCGCAATGTACCTGCGATTCTCGTTTCTGTGCGTGGAGATGAAACAATGTTTCAGAGACGCGGCGGATTGAGGTATTTTCGAGAGGAAATGCGACTGCAAGAAATTTTTTATCGCACTGGCTTCATCACTACCATGGAGTATGGGCGTAATCTTATGTTGCGGCTTCTTGCCCGCATGATGCCTAATCGCATCCGTGTATTCGCCTATCGGCATTTGGTTAGAGGATGACGATGTCCGGTATTGAAGTATAGTACATATCTATGTAACAAGATGAGGCGAGGAGGCGTACGATGAAGAAGGCTTTGATTACGGGGGTTACGGGGCAGGATGGGTCTTATTTGGCGGAGCTTTTGCTGGATAAGGGCTATGAGGTGCATGGCGTGGTGCGGCGGCACAGTACGCCCTGTACGGAGCGGATTGATCCCTTGCTTTCGACGGAGGAGCTTTCCGAGCGGTTCTTTTTGCATTACGGGGATTTGACGGATGGGATGAACTTGCTGCGGCTGGTGTCGGAGGTGGCGCCGGACGAGGTGTACAATTTGGCGGCGCAGTCTCATGTGGCGGTGTCCTTTAAGGTGCCGGAGTATACGGCGGAGGCCACGGGGGTGGGGACGCTGAAGCTCTTGGAGGCGATTCGGCTCTACGGGAAGCCCTGCCGCTTTTATCAGGCGTCGACGTCGGAGCTGTTTGGGGGGCTGCCGGAGACGGCGCCTCAGAGTGAAGCGACGCCGTTTTATCCCAAGTCGCCCTATGGCGCAGCGAAGCTCTATTCTTATTGGATCACAGTGAATTACCGCGAGGCATACGGGATGTTCGCGGCGAATGGGATCCTGTTCAACCATGAGTCGCCCCGCCGGGGGGAGACCTTTGTGACCCGGAAGATCACCATCGGGGCGGCGAAGATCTTGGCGGGGAAGATGGATCATCTGACCTTGGGGAATCTTGACGCCAAGCGGGATTGGGGCTTTGCCGGGGATTATGTGGAGGGCATGTGGCGCATGTTGCAGCAGGAGAAGCCCGACGATTATGTGCTGGCGACGAATGAAACCCATACGGTGCGGGAGTTTGTGGAATTAGCGTTTCGGGAGGCAGCGGGGATCGAGATCGCGTGGCGTGGCACGGGGGCGGAGGAGAAGGGATATTGTCAAAAGACGGGGCGCCTTTTGGTGGACGTGGATCCGCACTTTTTCCGCCCGGCGGAAGTGGAGCTTCTCTGGGGAGATTCCTCCAAAGCGGAGCGGGTGCTGGGCTGGCGGCGGCAGGTGGATTTCCCGGCCCTCGTCCGCTTGATGGTGAAGGCCGATTTAGCGAAATACGGTCACTGAGAGGAGGGGGCGCCGCGTGCATATCGTACTTCTTTCCGGTGGATCGGGAAAGCGGCTTTGGCCCCTTTCCAACGAGATCCGTTCCAAGCAGTTTATTCCCATCTTTCCTCAGCGGGATGGGACGTATCTTTCCATGGTACAGCGGGTATATCGGCAGATTCTTCGGGCCGATGCCGAGGCGAGGGTGACCGTTGCCACGGCGAAGGGGCAGGTGGCGACGCTGCGGGGGCAGCTCGGGGAAGCGGTGACGCTTTCTGTGGAACCCTGCCGCCGGGACACGTTTCCCGCCATCGCTTTGGTGAGCGCCTATCTCCACGATGTACAAGGGGTGGCTGGCGATGAGGCTGTCGCCTTTTGTCCGGTGGATCCCTATGTGGAGGATGATTATTTTGCGGCGGTGCGGGAGCTCACCGATTTAGCGGCGCAGGAGGGCGGCCTCTTTCTCATGGGGATAGAGCCGACGTACCCCAGCGCAAAGTATGGGTATATATTTCCCTTGGACAAGGCGCGGCTCAGCCGGGTGGGTTCCTTTGAGGAAAAGCCCACCGAGGAAGCGGCGGCGGCCTACATTCAGCGCGGCGCCCTTTGGAACAGCGGCGTCTTTGCCTGCCGTTTAGGGTATGTCTTAAAGAAGGCCCGGACGCTGCTGGGGGGTTCCGGCTATGAGGCGCTTTTGGCGCAGTACGCAGCGATCGATCCCATCAGCTTCGATTACGCCGTGGTGGAAAAGGAGCCGAACCTTTCCGTTCTGCGCTACGCCGGAACGTGGAAGGATTTGGGGACGTGGAACACGCTGACGGAAATTATGGAGGTACCGTCCATCGGCGATGTGACCATGGACGATGGCTGCGGCGGCACCCAGGTCGTCAATGAGATGGACGTGCCGGTTCTCTGCCTGGGGGTGAGAGATGCCGTGGTGGCGGCCAGCCCCGAGGGGATTTTGGTGGCGGATAAGCGCTGTTCCAGCTATATTAAGCCTTATGTGGAACGGTTTACCCGGGCGGCCATGTTTGCTGAGAAGTCTTGGGGCAGTTTTCGCATCTTGGACGTGGGGGAGGAGAGCCTCGTCGTCAAGGTGACGCTCCGCGCCGGGCACGCCATGAACTACCACAGCCACGCCCACCGGGCGGAGGTTTGGACGGTGGTGGGCGGTCATGGCGAAGTCCTCGTAGACGGGGTGCGCCGGGCGGTAAGGGTCGGTGACGTGGTGCGCCTGCCGGTGGGATGTAAGCACAAGGTGGAAGCGGCCGAGGACATGACCCTCATCGAAGTGCAGATGGGAACAGACATTTCCCGGGAGGATAAGATCAAGTGGCCGGAGCCGAAGGGTGAAGCTGTTGTCCGTGGGGATGCGAGGGGAAGCGACGAAGCATGATGGAAAAGGACGCGAAGATCTATGTGGCGGGGCATCGCGGCATGGTGGGGGCGGCGATCTTGAGAGAACTCACCCGGCAGGGCTATCAGAATATCGTGACCCGCACCCATGATGAATTAGACCTCTGCCGGCAGGCGGCGGTGGAGGAATTTTTCGCCGCTGAGCGGCCAGCCTACGTTTTTTTAGCGGCGGCGAAGGTGGGGGGCATTGGAGCCAACAGCGAATTCCCGGCGGATTTCATGTACGACAATATGATTTTGGAAATGAATGTGATCCACGCTGCCTGGCAAAACGGCTGCCGGAAGTTGGAATTTTTGGGCTCCTCCTGCATTTACCCCCGCCTCGCTCCCCAGCCCATGAAGGAGGACTGCCTTTTGACCTCTTCCTTGGAGGAAACGAACGAGGCCTACGCGCTGGCCAAGATTTCCGGCCTGAAATACTGCGCCTACCTGAATCGCCAGTACGGTACAGACTACATCTCGGTGATGCCCACGAATCTTTACGGCCCCAATGATAATTATCATCCCACCCGCAGCCATGTCTTGCCCGCTCTGATCCGCCGCTTTCATGAGGCGAAAATGGCGGGGGCAGCGTCCGTGACCTGCTGGGGGGACGGATCGCCCCGGCGGGAATTCCTCTATGTGGAGGATTTGGCGAACCTCTGCGTTTTTTTGATGAACCATTACCAGGGCAGCGAGACGGTGAACGCGGGGACGGGTCAGGAAATCACCATCAAAGCTTTGGCGGAGTTAGTGGCCCGGGTGGTGGGTTACACGGGAAAGATCTGCTGGGATACCGAGAAGCCGAATGGCACGCCCCGTAAGCTTCTGGACGTCTCGAAGGCCACGGCGCTGGGGTGGCGCTATCAGACGGAGCTGGAAGAGGGCGTGCGGCTGGCCTACACGGACTTTCAAGAGAACGTCGCGCCGACTTTGGGGTAGAAGAGGCGGCGGAGCTCCGCGGCGGCGAAGGCTGACGGGGGCGGTTACCGGTGGAAAAAGAGGCGAAAGGATGGTATACTAAGGGCAGCGAAGCGCTTTAGAGATTGGCGCTGGCTGAAGGATGTTGGCCATGTTGACGAAGTTTCCCACCTTTCGCAAAGTTATGCTCCTCACCGGGGTGCTGCTCTTGACAGCGCTGGCGGTCTATTTGGCACTCCACACGGTGCTGGCCGTTTATCCGGAAGAATTTTCCACCGACGTGTACTATCAGATGATGCCGATGAACCTGCTCTTGGTCGGCATCCTTTTTGGTGTTTACGGCCTCTTTTCTCTGGCGAAGAAGCGTTTTGGAGAGATCTTTATCGGCCTCGCCCTTTCCGTTCTCTACACCTTCATCATCATGATGGCGGCAAATTTCTTTTTCCGCGCCTTCAGCTATTCCCGGAGCGTTCTCATGGTCACGGCGGCTTACGAGCTTGTACTGCTGGGGGGATGGCTGTGGTTCATGTGGCGCTTGGAACGCTTCATCATGGTGCCACGGGCGGCCCTCGTCATCGGCAGCGAGAAAGCCTGCGCCCGGGTTCTCCTGCGCCTTTCCCGCGTCCCCGAGATGGGGATCCAGGTGCGCCATATCGCCATGGACGGCGCGGACAGCGACGGATGGCGGGCGCAGCTTTTGACGGTGGATGTGGTCATTTTGTGCAGCGACGTGGAGATCACGAAGAAAGCGGAAATCGTCGGCTGTTGTCAGGAACTGCAAAAAGAGGTTCTTTTGACGCCGTCTCTTTATGAACTTTATTGCAGCGGGCTTTCCATTGATAAGATCGATGACATCCCCTTTTTCCGGCCTCAATATTTGAATCCCTCCTTAGAGCGCCGTTCCTTAAAGCGCATCTTGGACGTTTTCGTCGCGGGGGCAGCGCTGCTTTTAACAGCGCTGCCCATGTTCCTTATCGCCATCCTCATCAAATTGGACAGCAAGGGGCCGGTTTTTTACAAGCAGGTGCGGACAGGACGTTACGAAAAGGAGTTTGCGGTCTATAAATTTCGCAGCATGCGCCTCGACGCCGAGGCGGAGAGCGGGCCCGTCATGGCGGGGGAAAACGATCCGCGCATCACTCGGGTGGGGCGGTTTCTCCGGGCGACACGCCTCGACGAGCTGCCGCAGTTCATCAATGTCCTTAAGGGAGAGATGAGCGTAGTGGGACCGCGCCCCGAGCGGCCCTTCTTCGTTCGGCGGTTTAAGCAGGAGATCCAGGAGTATGCCTATCGCCACAACGTAAAGCCGGGGATCACGGGATTGGCGCAAGTCTACGGGAAATACAACACCACGGCCTACGATAAACTCATCTACGACCTCATGTATGTGCAGCACTGCGATATTTTTACCGATTTAGTCATCATCATCCAGACGGTGCGGGTGCTCTTCCAAAAGAGCAGTACGGAAGGCGTGGATGAGGATAAGGCCGCGCAGGCGCTGGCCGCCTATGGCCTGCGCCAGGACGAGAAAATGAGTGAGGAAAAAAGCGGGTCATGAAATCATTTTTGAAGATCTTTACTATATTCACGCCGTCAGAGCTGCGGCGCTGCGCCATCATTGTCGCGGCCATGGTGGTGGGCGCCATGCTGGAGGCGGTGGGCATCGGCGCGATTTTGCCCTTGATCTCCCTGATGGGGCAGCCGGATTTTCTGGAACGTCACGCTGAGGTCGGACACTATGCCGCGACGCTCGGCATTCATAGCCATACGGCGCTTATTATCGCCGGGGCGCTTCTTCTCGTCGCCGTGTATATCGTCAAGAATCTCTATATGGCGTGGCAGACGAAGCTGCAAATTGATTTTGCCTTGAAATACCAGATTTATTTCACCGGGCAGCTGATGGCGAATTATCTCAGCAAGCCCTATCTTTTCCATTTGAACCATAATACGGCGACGCTCCTGCGTAATGTAAGTTCGGGGGGCATGGTAACGTTTTCCAGTATTCTCATTCCCTTGTTCATGCTTTTGACCGAGGTTATCACGGCGGGAACGATCTGGCTCATGCTCGTTCTGATGGACGCGTTCACGGCGATCGTCGTGGCGGGGCTGATGGCAGCGCTGATCTACGCTTTGATCAAGTCCTTTCGCCGTAAGATCGCCGAAGCGGGTCGTATCCAGAATGAATATGCCGCGGGCTATCTTAAATGGCTCAATCAGGGGCTGGGGGCGATCAAGGAAACGAAAGTCATGCGCCGGGAGAGGTTCTTTTTGGAAGAATTTCTGGAAAGCTATACGCTCTTTGGCAATGCCAACCGGAAATTTCTCTTCCTAAATCAGCTGCCCCGTATGATCATCGAGACCCTCGTCGTTTGCGCGCTGCTTCTCTTAATCGCGGTAAAACTCGCTCTGGGCGAGGCTCCCGCGGCGATTGTGCCGCTCCTTGGCGTATTGGCGCTGGCGGCCTTTCGGCTCATGCCCAGCGCCAACCGCATCGTGAACTTGGCTAACGGCATCAAATTTCAGATGCCGCTTTTCGAGGAACTTTACCGGGAGTTTTTGGCCATCAAGAGCCGGGCGGTACACCGGCGGGAACTCAAGCTGGCGACAGATTCCGGGAAATTATCGTTTCAGCGGGAGCTTTCGGTGGAAAACTTAGGGTTTGCCTACCCGGGGCGCGAGGAGACCGTCCTCAAAGAGGTGAGCTTTCGCGTGCCCAAGGGGGCCTTTGTGGGCATTGTCGGCCCCTCCGGCGCGGGAAAGACCACCTTCGTCGATATTTTATTAGGGCTCTTGCGGCCTGCGAAGGGCTGTATCCGCGTGGACGGAGTGGACATCTGGCAGGACATCCGGTCCTGGCAGGCCAATATCGCCTACGTTCCCCAGACCATCTATCTCATCGACGGCACGATCCGGGAAAATATTGCCCTGGGCATGAAGCCGGAGGACATCGACGACGAGAAGGTGCGCCGGGTGTTGAAGATGGCGGAGCTTCATGATTTTGTGGCGGCGCAGCCCGATGGGATCGAGGCGATGGTGGGCGAGCGCGGTGTCCGCCTTTCCGGGGGCCAGCGCCAGCGTATCGGCATCGCCCGAGCCCTCTATCAGGAGCCGGAGGTTCTCATTTTAGACGAAGCCACATCCTCTTTAGACAGCGCCACAGAAGAAAGCATCACCCATACGATTTTGAAACTCAAAGGGGAGATCACCATTCTTTCCATCGCCCATCGGGTGAGCACCTTAGCGGAATGCGATTTTAAGGTGAAATTCGCCGAGGGGGAAGCGATGCTTTTGGAGCCGATGGATAAAAAATAAGGGAAGCATACAAATACGCCATAGAACCTGGGGGCGAAAGCTGCCGTGGTTCTATGGCGTATTTTAGTTTATGGGGAAAGAAAACACCCCTTGACGCTGATAAGAGCTGTCAAGGGGTGTTTGGTATCGTGGGTTATATGCTTTGACGCGCCTGTTCGTCTTTGTCGATGAGGATGGCGACGGCGCCGTCGCCGGTGATATTGAGGCAGGTACGGAACATGTCCAGGATGCGGTCGATCCCCGCCACTAAAGCCAGTCCTTCGATGGGGAGACCGACGGATTGGAGTACCATGGCCAGCATGATGAGGCCCGCGCCGGGGACGCCTGCCGTGCCGATGGAGGCCAAGGTACCGGTGAAGACGATCATGACCATCTGGCCGAAGGAGAGATCGACGCCGAAGACGTTGGCGATGAAGAGGGAGCAGACCCCCATGTAGAGCGCGGTGCCGTCCATATTGATGGTGGCCCCCAAGGGCAGAACGAAGCTGGTGACTTCCCGGGAGACCCCTAATTTTTCTTGGAGGTTCTTCATGTTAACGGGGAGCGTCCCGGCGCTGCTGCAGGTGGTGAAGGCGATCATCATGGCTTCCGACATGCCGGCGAAGAAGGTTAAGGGGGATATCTTGCCGCCGAATTTCGCCAGCATGGAGTAGACCCCCACGGCGTGGATGACGCTGCCCACCGCCATGCAGAGGATGACGGAAATGAGGGGCAGCAGCACCTTCGGCCCGTGGGCCGCTACTACCGGCAGGAGCAGGGCGAAGACGCCGATGGGAGAAATCGCCATGATCATGGCGATGACCTTGTAGCAGACTTCGGCGGCGGCGTCAAAGAAGCGAATGAGCACCTGGGCTTTTTCGCCCCCCACTTGCAGGATGCCAACGCCGATGAAGAGGGCGAAGACGATGACCGGGAGGATCTGAGCCTTTGCCATGGAATCCACCGGGTTCGTGGGGATCATGCTGACAAAGACCTGCATGATGGAAGGGGCTTCTTTGACCGTCACGGTGGCGTCGCCGGTTATGACCATACCTGCGCCGGGGTGGCCGATAAGGGCTACGGCGAAGCCGATGACGATGGCGATGGCTGTCGTAACGAGGTAGATGACTACCGTCTTCATGCCGATGCGCCCTAAGGTACGGGTATCGCCCAAACTGGTCATGCCTACCACCAAGGAGGTGAAGACCACCGGAACAATCATCATCTTGATGAGGTTGATGAAGATGGTGCCGATGGGCGCGATCCACCACTTGATAAAGGGCAGGTTCTCCGCCCCGGCGATGAGTCCGACGACAACGGACGCGATCAGCGCAATGAAAATTTTGATAGATAAGTTCATAGGAATGATCCCTCCTGCAGGAAAGAAATAAACTCTTTTCATTATATAGGAGAACCCTGGACCTGTCCATCATTCCCCTGCATGTATACAATATGCAAAACGTTTTTTAATAAAAGACCGGCTTTTTCTAAAATTTCGGAAAGAGCCGGTCTTTTCTGTGGTTATTCAAGTTGTCTTCGGGGAGAGGGGCGTCTCCTCATTGGATCAGTAAGAATTTCGGCTGGGAAATCACCCGGGAGGACGGGCCGTATCGATCAGCGGTAGCCGCCTTCTTTGGCCTGTTCTTCCAGGCGGGCGACGCGCTCCGCCGTAGAGGGATGGGTGCTGAAAAGGCCCGCGAAGCTTATGTTAGTGTTCTTGAGGGGATTGACGATGAAGAGGTGGGCTGTGCTCGGCGTGGCCGCGTCCATGGGGCGAAGATGAGCGGCAGCGTAGTCTAATTTTTCCAGGGCCCGAGCCAGATAGCGGGGATTGCCGCACAGCTCGCCGCCGCTCTTATCGGCGTCATATTCCCGGGAGCGGGAGATGGCCAGCTGGATGAGCATGGCCGCCAGAGGAGCCACGATGATGGTGAAGAGGAAGCCTAACGCGCCGCCGTTATCGTCCCGGTCACTGCTGCGGCCGCCGCCGAAGATGGCTGCCCACTGGGCCATTTGGGCGATGTAGGAGATGACGGTGGCCATGGAAGCGGCTACCGTGGAAATAAGCGTGTCCCGGTGGCGGACATGAGACAGCTCATGGGCTAGAACGCCGCTGAGCTCGTCGTAGTCAAGGATTCGCATAATGCCCGTCGTTACGGCGACGGCGGCGTGAGACGGACTGCGGCCGGTGGCGAAGGCGTTGGGGGTCTCGGAATTGATGACGCAGACCTTGGGCATGGGGAGATCGGCTTTCTGGGCCAATTTCTCCACTAGGCCGTAAAGTTCCGGGGCCTGCGCCCGGGTGATGGGATTTGCCCGGTACATTTTTAGGACCATGGTATCACTGTACCAGTAGGACCCGAAATTGACGCCTAAGGCGATGACCAGCATGATCATCGCCCCTTCGTGGCCTCCCAGCGCGCCGCCGCAGGCCACCATCACCGCGCCTAAGAGCGCCATCAGGGCGGCTGTTTTTATGGTGTTCATGGTGTATTTCCTCCTTATTGGATATCTGGTAAAATCGCTATCAATTATTTCGACTTGTTATCAGCATAAGGAAGGACTATGAAAAATAGTAGGAAGCGCCTATAAAAATAAAAGAGGAATTTGGCAATATTTCGTATTGAGGGCCGAGCTTTTTCCCGTTTTCAGGTCTTGGGGGGCGATGGAATCAGTTGTATACAAGCAGGCCAGATGGGGGTGGGCGGCGGTTGTTTTCCGGTTGTGGTTCTTGTATAATCATGACAGACAGCCGTGGCAGGGATCGTTGTTGTCATCATTTGCCGGGGATCGCTGCCGAGCCTTCGATAAGGGCAGGCGATGGCGCAGCCGGTCATGGTGATGTCGGAAGAGGGATGCCAGGATAGCGTGCCCGCGAGTTTGTCCACAGGGTACACGGAGGGCGGCGTGGATATGTGGATAAGTTTTGTGGATAACTGCGGGGAACTTAGCAGTTGGGAGTGATGGCGATGAATAACCCGGGAACAGCGCGGGAAACGTGGCGGGAAGCGGCCGACTCCGCTCTTGCTGCCAGTTTCTTGGGGCAGGAGATGACCCCAGAGGAGCGGACGGCTTTTTTGTCGGCTTCCGGCGTGGGATACGAACGTTGGGGCGCAGGGGAAGCAGTTTTTTCCGAGGGAGACCGCCCCCGGGGGACCTTTCTGCTCGTGCGCGGCGCGGTGGGGATCCGGCAGGATACGATCTCGGGGCGGGAAATCTTTGTCACCGATATCAATGAAGCGGGGGAAGTCTTCGGTGAGGTGTATTTCCTCCTGGGGCAAGCCTACGATATCAGCGCCCGGGCCTTGAGGGCGAGCGAAGGGCTGCGGCTTTCGCCGCCGCTCTTTGACGGGCCGCTGGGAGCGTCTCTGACCCGTCGCCTCCTCAAGGTTTTAGCCGGGAAGGCGTACCAGATGAATCGCCGCCTGCGCGTCTTGGGGAGCGGGTCGCTCCGGGGAAAGATTGCCCAGTATCTGCTTTTGCCCGGGACGAAGCCGCCGCTTTCCCGGGAGGCATTGGCAGCTCGCCTGGCGGTGACGCGGCCGTCCCTTTCCCGGGAGATCGGGGCCATGCAGCGCGAGGGATTGATCCGGATCGACGGACGCACCTTGGATGTGGTGGATCGGGCGGCATTGGAAGAATTTTTGTAAAGAATCGGGTTCGCAGAAAAGCGTCGGCCTGCTGTAACATTCGATACGGCAAGCCGACGCTTTTTTTGTTACGCTACAAGAGAAATACTAATGAAAACAGCGGGGGCGGTCATGTGCTGCCCGTCGTGAGAGGTCGGAATCAGACCGGCCGTGACAGAGCAGAGGAGGAATTTTCGTGGAAAATCAGATGTTTTGTTTTCAATGTCAGGAAACGGCGGGGGGCCGGGGATGTACGGTGCGCGGCGTCTGCGGCAAGACGCCGCCGGTAGCCGGGATGCAGGATCTTCTCGTCTACGTGACAAAGGGGCTGGGGGTCGTCACCACGAAGCGCCGGGAGGGGGGGCAGGATGTCCCCGAGGCGGCGGATCGGCTGGTGACGGAGAACCTTTTTGTGACTATCACCAATGCGAATTTTGATGAGGAAGCCATCGCGGATCGCGTGGCCCAGACGATCACCCTGCGGGACGAACTGCGGGAAACGCTGGGGGATGCGGCGCTGCCGGATGCGGCGACGTGGCAGGGACCGCGGGAGGCTTACATGGCAAAGGCGGCCACGGTGGGTGTCCTACGGACGGAAAACGAGGATGTGAGAAGCCTGCGGGAGCTTACAACGTATGGACTGAAAGGCTTGGCTGCCTACGTCAAGCACGCCAATATGCTGGGGGGCGACAGCCGGGCCATCGACGCCTTTATTCAGTCGACGCTGGCGAAGCTTTTGGACGATTCTCTGGACGGCGCGGCCCTGACGGCGCTGGCACTCGAAACGGGAAAATTCGGCGTAGACGGCATGGCCCTCTTGGACGCTTCCAATACCGGCGCTTACGGGAATCCCGAGATTACCACCGTGGATTTAGGGGTGCGAAAAAATCCAGGCATCCTGATCTCCGGCCATGATCTGCGGGATTTGGAAATGCTGCTGGAGCAGACGGCGGGCACGGGGGTGGACGTCTACACCCACGGGGAAATGCTGCCGGCTCACTATTATCCGGCCTTCAAGAAATATCCCCACTTCGCCGGCAATTACGGCAACGCCTGGTGGAAGCAGAAGGAAGAATTTGAAGCTTTCCACGGCCCCATTCTGATGACGACGAATTGCGTGATCCCGCCGCCGGATTCCTATAAAAATCGGCTCTATACCACGGGAGCGGTGGGGGTTGCGGGCTGTCCCCACATTTCGGGGGATCGTACCCATAAGGATTTTTCGGCCCTTATTGCCCAGGCGAAGCAGTGTCCGCCCCCGGCCGAGCTGGAAACGGGTACCATCGTCGGCGGTTTTGCCCATGAGCAGGTCTTTGCCTTAGCGGATAAAGTGGTGGAAGCTGTCAAAAGCGGCGCAATTCGGAAGTTCGTCGTCATGGCCGGGTGCGACGGCCGCATGAAATCGCGGGAGTACTACCGGGAATTTGCCGAAAAACTTCCGAAGGATACGGTGATCCTCACGGCGGGCTGCGCCAAGTATAAGTACATCAAACTTCCCTTGGGGGACATCGGCGGGATTCCTCGGGTGTTGGACGCGGGGCAGTGCAACGATTCTTATTCCTTAGTGCGCATCGCGCTGAAATTACAGGAGGTCTTCGGCCTCGCCAGCGTCAACGATCTGCCGGTGGTTTACAACATCGCCTGGTACGAGCAGAAGGCGGTCATCGTTCTCTTGGCGCTCCTCTACTTGGGGGTGAAGAACATCCATTTGGGCCCCACGCTGCCCGGCTTCCTCTCTCCGAACGTGGCGAAAGTGCTGGTGGAGAATTTCGGCATCGGCACCATCACCGATGTGGAAAGCGATTTGGCGGCGATGATCGGCTGACATAAAATTTTTACTTTTTGTTGTTTTGACCTATTGACTTTTTGCTTTTTTGCGATATAATAAAAACTGTAAGAAGGAACCGAAGAGGATGCGCCGCGAAAGACCGTGGCGAGAGAAACCGTTTCGGCTGCCTCTCACGAAATGTTCCAGACATACGTGAAGAAAGGGGATTGATTTTTATGTTTGGATTGGTACCGTTTGGTTCGAGAAATGATCTGGCGAAAAGGGAAGATTCTTTCGACCGGCTTTTTGATCTCTTCCGGGAGCCGTTTTTCCACGGGGCATTGTCGCCGCTGCGGGATTTGGGCGGCCTCTCGTCCTTTAAGGTGGACGTGAAAGATAATGGCGACGCTTATGAGCTGACGGCGGATCTGCCGGGGGTGAAGAAGGAAGAGATCTCCCTGAGCTATGAAAACAGCTATCTGACCATCGCCACGACCCGGGAAGAAAATAAAGATGAGAAGGACGATAAAGACAGCTACATCCGCCGGGAGCGCTCGGTGGGCAGTACGTCGCGTTCCTTCTACATCGACGACGTGGACGAAGGGAAGGTAAGCGCCGAGTTTAAGGACGGCGTTCTGAAGGTGACGCTGCCGAAAGCGGCGGCTCCCGCAGGCAAGAAGGCCATCGAGATTCGCTGAAGGATAGCGGAATCCTTCCTTTAAAAAGCAAGAGGCAACTCCTCTGATCAAGAGGCCCCGAAGGGATTTCCCTTCGGGGCCTCTTTTTGTGTACGCAATGTGAGGACAAAGTGCCGATCACTTTCCCTCATGCAGGGCTTCGTCTAAGGTGTGCCAGGAGAGGACGGCACATTTGACCCGGGCGGGGAGATTGGCGATGTTTTTCAGAGCCGCGGCGTCGGCCAATTCTTCTAAGGCGTCATCGTCGGTAATTGTTCCTTTGATCATACCCAAAAAGAGGGTGATGAGGTGCTCTGCTTTCTCCACCGGCTGGCCTTCGATGAGGTCGATCATGAGGGAGGTAGAGGCTTGGGAGATGGCACAGCCCACGCCGGTAAAGGATGCTTCGGCGATGGTGCCGTCTTTGACCGAGAGTTCCAGCGTGATCTCGTCGCCGCAGCTGGGGTTCCGTCCCTTGAGGACGACGGTGGGCTGTGCCAAATGGTGGCGATGGGCGGGATTTCGGCTTTCCTCCGCGATGAGTTCCGTATAAATCTCTTCAAGACTCAAGGTGCATGACCTCCCGCACTTTCTTCAGGGCCGCGATCCAGCGGTCGACGTCGTCCTTCGTGTTATAGAAGTAGAAGCTGGCCCGGCAGGTGGCGTTCTGCCCCAAATACGTCATGAGAGGCTGAGCGCAGTGGTGGCCGCCCCGCACCGCCACGCCTTCCGCGTCCAAGATAGTGGAAACGTCGTGGGGGTGGACATCCTTCACGTTGAAGGTGATGATGCCCGTTTTGTTGTTGCGGGTGGTGTCACAGCCGTAAAGCTCCACATAGGGGAGTGCTTTAAGCTGGGGCAGGGCGTAGTCTAATAGTTCCTGCTCAATGGCGGCAATGCGGTCAAAGCCTAATTTTTCCAGATAATCGATGGCCGCCGTGAGCCCCGCTGCCCCGCCGACATTTTGCGTCCCCGCCTCAAATTTCGCCGGGAGCTCGGCAAAGGTGGTTTCCTGCTCCGATACATATTCGATCATGTCGCCGCCGGTGAGAAAGGGAGGCATGGCGGACAGAAGCTCGTGCCGTCCGTAGAGGACGCCGATGCCCATGGGCGAGAGCATCTTATGCCCAGAGAAGGCGAAAAAGTCCGCCCCTAAGGCCTGTACGTCCACCGCCATGTGGGCCACGCTCTGGGCGCCGTCCACCACCACCACGGCACCGGCATCGTGGGCTCGGTCGGCGATGTCCCGCACCGGGTTGACGAGGCCCAGGACGTTGGACACATGGGTCACGGCCACCACTTTCGTTCGCGGGGTGATCTTCGTTTCGATATCTTTTTGGGAAAGATTTCCGTCGGGTTCCAGGTAAATATAGTTCAGCTTCGCCCCCGTGGCCTTCGCGGCCTCTTGCCAGGGGACGAGATTGCTGTGATGTTCGGTGATGGTGAGAAGGATCTCGTCGCCGGGGCCAAGTTTCGTCCGCCCGTAGCTGTACGCGACGAGATTCAGGGCCTCGGTGGCGTTTTTCGTGAAGATGATCTCTTCCGCTTTCGGGGCGTTGATGAAGCGGCGGACCCGTTCCCGGGTGTTTTCGTAGATGTCCGTGGCCTCTATGGAGAGGGCGTAGGCCCCCCGGTGGGGGTTGGCGTTGCAGCCGCCGTAATAACCGCACATGGCCTGGATCATGCTTTCCGGTTTCTGCGTGGTGGCGCCGTTGTCCAAATAGACGATAGGGCGGCCGTTCATCGTTTGATTCAGCAGGGGAAAATCGCGGCGAAATTCCTGGGGATCACGCATGGGAAAGTCTCCCTTCAATGGCGGTGCGGATTTCTTCGGCCAACGCCGCGTCTGGCAGGCGAGAGAGTACCGGGGCGAGGGCCGCTTCCACCACCAATTTTTTGGCTTCCTCGCCGTCGAGACCACGGCTCATGAGATAAAAGAGCTTATTTTCGTCCATTTTGCCGATGGTGACGGCGTGATGACCATCCACGTCCGCTTCCCCGGAGAGCATCAGCGGCACCGAGCGGTTTCGCACTTTTGGAGAGAGGAGGATGACTTCTTCACTTTCCCGCCCTACCGATCCGGCGGAGCCGCTGACGAAATCCAGCGTGCCGCGAAAAACCTTCTCGGCCTGGCCCGCCAGCGCGCCGTAAACCAGCATGGTGGCATCCGTTTCCGGCGCTTTCTGCCGGACGACGTAGTTCATGTCCGTGTGCCGCGTGCCGTCCACGAAGTAAAGGGCCGCCACGTCCGCCACGCTGCCGCGCCCCGAAAGGGAGATGTCAAGGGACGACGCGGACACCCTTCCCCCCGCTTCGACGGCGGTGAAGTGAAAGGCTGCCCCCGCCGCCACTTCCGCCTCTATCCGGTCGGCGCGGGCCATGTCGTCCGGCGCAAGCTGCACCCGGATGAGGTGTAGCTCTCCGCCTTCGGCAATCTCCGCCCGGATGAAGGCGGAGGGTTCTTCCCGGTAGACCACGACGCACTCGGTTTTCTCTCCCCGGGGGACGACGATATGCTTTTCTACGGGGGCGGCGGACATGACGCTTTCGGGCACCCGCGCCTCGTTGACCCCCAGCCAGCGCCAAGTGCGCATGGGGATCTCACTGTAAACGAACTCTTGCCCCGCCATCAGCCCATCGTCCCTTCCAACTCAATCGTGATGAGATTGTTCATTTCCACCGCGTATTCCAAGGGCAGCGCCTTGGCGATGGGCTCTACGAAGCCCCGCACGATCATGGCCCGCGCCTCATCTTCCTTAATGCCGCGGCTCATCAGGTAAAAAATAGCTTCGTCGCTGATCCGGCCGATTTTCGCTTCGTGGCCGATGTCTGCCTCGTCCCCTTGGATGTCCATGGCGGGTAATGTATCCGCCCGGGAGTTGCTGTCCAGCATGAGAGACTCGCAGCTCACGGAACATCGCGCGTGATCGGCGTCTGGCGCGACCTTTACGGCGCTGCGGTAGACCGCTACCCCCCCATCCTTGGAGATGGAGCGGGTACTGATGTTCGCCGAGGTATGAGGCGCGGCGTGGACCACCGTCGCCCCCGTGTCGAGGTGCTGCCCGTGCCCGGCGAAGGTTACGCCGGTAAATTCGCACCGGGCCCCCTCGCCGTGGAGGATGCTGGAGGGATAAAGCATGGACACATGGGAGCCGAAGGATCCGGACACCCACTCGATGAGGCCGTCTTTTTCCACCAGGGCCCGCTTCGTATTGAGGTTCATCATGTTTCGGGACCAGTTCTCGATGGTGGAGTAGCGGAGCCGCGCTCCTTCTTTGATATAAAGCTCCACGCAGCCGGCGTGAAGGTTGGTCACGTTGTACTTCGGAGCGGAACAGCCTTCAATGAAATGCAGGCTCCCCCCCGGCTCCACGATGATCAGGGTGTGTTCAAACTGTCCGGCTCCCGGCGCATTCAGCCGGAAATACGATTGGAGGGGGATTTTTACCTCTACCCCCGCCGGAACGTAGACGAAGGAGCCCCCCGACCACACTGCGCCGTGGAGGGCTACGAATTTATGGTCCTTCGGGGGTACCAATTTCATGAAATATTCTCGCACGATGGCCTCATGTTCCCGAAGTGCCGTCTCCATGTCCGTGTAGACGACGCCTTGTTTTTTGAGGCTCTCCTGCACGCTGTGGTAGACGACTTCGGAGTCGTACTGGGCTCCCACGCCCGCCAGAGAAGACTTCTCCGCCTCGGGGATCCCCAGCCGGTCAAAGGTATCCCGTATATCCTCGGGCACGTCTTCCCAGCGCCCTGCCATGCGGGCGTCGGGCTGGACGTAGGTCACGATGTGATCCATGTCCAGGGCTGAGAGATCCGGCCCCCAGGTGGGAAGCGGCGTCTGCCGGTAGACTTCGAGGGATTGCAGCCGAAAGTCCAGCATCCATTTCGGATCGTGTTTTTTCGCCGAAATATCCCGGACGATCGCTTCCGTCAGCCCCTCTTCCGTCCGGTAGAGGGGACGATCCTCGTTTTTGATATCGTAGAGGGTGCGTTCAATATCCTCAATAAAAGTCTTTTTCTTTGCCATAGGCGCTTACCCCCGTGTGTCCAAAAGATGGGTGAAGCCCTGGCGGTTAATGTCGTCGATGAGGGAGGCGCCCCCTTCTTCGGCAATGCGCCCCTCCATGAGGACATGCACCCGATCCACCTTCAGTTCGGAGAGGATGCGGGCGTTGTGGGTGATGATGAGGCAGGCATTCTCCGGGGTATGAAAGGCGCTGACCCCTTTCGATACCACCTGCACCGCGTCCACGTCGAGCCCCGAATCCGTCTCGTCTAACATCGCCAGCTGCGGACGCAGCATGAGGAGCTGCAAGATCTCGCTGCGCTTTTTCTCGCCGCCGGAAAAGCCCACATTCAGGTAGCGCTGGGCGTAGGCTTCGTCCATTTGCAGGGCGTCCAGGGCCGCTTTCAATTCCTTCTTGAAGGCTAAAATCTTGACCTTTTCCCCGGTGACGGCCTGTTTCGCCGTGCGGAGCATGTTCTCCACCGTGATCCCGGGGATTTCCTCCGGGGACTGAAAGGAGAGAAACAGTCCCCGCCGCGCCCGCTCGAAGGTGGGGAGATCCCCCAGGTCCTCGCCTAAAAAGGTCATTTCCTCCGACTGCGCCTCGTAGCGGGGATGGCCCATGATGACGTTCATCAGGGTGGATTTCCCCGATCCGTTCGGGCCTAAGAGCACATGCACTTCGCCGCGGTTCACCGTGAGGTCGATTCCCTTCAATATCTCTTTGCCGTCCACGCTGGCTCTGAGGCCGCGGATGGTCAGCAGATTTTCTGCCATAAACATCGATCCCTTTCTTCTCCAGCTTGCGTTTATTTTACAAAGATGAAGTATCTTCATTTTAGGAGATACCCCGGTCCTTGTCAATCCCTACAAATTTTCTATGCTTTAGGGAAATCGTTTCCAGCGCGCCTTTCCGGCGGGCGTCGGCTCATTCGTTGCCGATGATCCGCAGGATTTGCCGGTTCTTTACCATGCGGCGGGGATCCATCTCCGCCCAGTCGTAGAATTGATGGTACACATCATACCGCCGCCAGTCGGCCACGAATTGCTGCTGTTCCAGGGTAAAGAGCTCCCACAGCGCGTCTACGTCGAAATGCGCCCGCAGCTCGTCCAGGAGGCCCAGCCGGGTGAGGGCTTCGGCACTCTCGTAGAGGGCGAGGAACATGGCGTAGCGGGCGGGGCAGTTTTCCAGCGTGATCCCCTGGTTGAAAAAGATCAGGCGGCCGTCGTCATAGAAGATGTTGTCCGGTACCATGTTGATGTAGACGCGCCGGAGGATGACGCCCCAGTCCGCGCCTAAGGAGCGCTGGGCCATGCAGTTCAGTTCGTCGGGGACGGGAGGCGAGGCCTGGAGAATGGCGGCGCGCAGGCGGTCAAAGACGGCCCGGACCTTCGCTTCGTCCCCGGGGCCGCGCTCCCGGAGCCATTGGGAGAGCACGGGAGAATCACAAAAGGGCATGGTGGCGGAATTTTCGGCCAGCGTCAGGGGAATGACTTCCAGTCCCCGCTCCTTTAGCTCCGCCGTGTTTTCGGCCAAGCGCTGCAGGCCTTCTCGCCCCGCTGCCGTTAAGGGACGCTTCGTCACCGTTTCCCGCCCTTTGATGGCGGTGGCGATATTCGCGGCGGGGGTTCGATCCGAAGCTAAGGAGATAAAGTCTGCGCCTCGTGCGGTTCGCGGCTGCAGGGCGCATTCCACCAAGAAGGAATTAGCCATTTGGGGGAAGAGCCCGTTGGTGACGATGTAGCGATACAGATACGTTTCCGACAGCACCCGGGTATCCGAGGTAGGATCGTAGGGGATGAGGCCTTCTCCCACGTCAGCGTCGGGGAGGTGCGCGTCGCTGAAGATCAGCTGGGGGAGGCGGTAATCCGGCAGCGGGTAATAGAATCTGACGTAAGGATACCCGGCGTCTTTTAGAATGGTGCGTATTTCTGCCGCCGTGAAGATGTGTCCTTCCCCCTGCTCCCCCGAAAGGCCGCCGAAAGGTTCTTCCGAATACGCGTCCCGTGCGCCGCAGAAGAATTTCAGCCCCAGCCGGTTGTCCATCGCTAAGAGGATACGTCCGTGGGGCTTGAGATATTCCTGGAGTGCCCGGAGATAGCTGGCGTAAGGCGCTAACTCTTCGCGCCCTCCACAGAGTTCCGGCAGTACGCCGATGAGGGTGATGAGGTCGAACCGGCGGCGAAAGGGCATATCGAAGAGATCGCCGGCGTAGACGTCTAAATTCTCCCGCTCAGTCCAACGTTTAGCCAGGGAACGCGCCCGAAAGAGGGAGCGCTCCATCACCGTCACATGCCCCGCCATGTCGCAGAGCTGCCCCGTCAGGGCGCCGAATCCCGCGCCGATTTCCAATACCTCGGCCTGGGGCGGCAGTTCGTACCAGCCTAAAAGGCCGGTGCGCATATCTGAGAGGTGATAAAAGACCGGCCAGCGATCGTCCCCTTTCAGCACTTCGTCGAAATTTCCGTCGGGATGTGCCGTAATGTAGCGGTCGATATCCTGATCCACCGGCGGCACGACCTTCGCCGGGCCGGTAAAATTCGTATGCAGCTTCGCCAATCTTTTTCACCTCTTTTCATCGAGCCTGTTTTAGTCGTTTGTCCCATCGCGGGGAAATGACAGCGGCATGGGACTTTTTTATGGGGAATATCGTCGCACCATCTTCACTAAGTGTCCTTTATTATAGCAATATATTTCTACATAAACAAGCGGCCACGCCGAAGGAAAAGGACGGGCCGCAGAGGAGAATCTGGGGAAAAGATGCGTCAAGATGATGGGGCTGAATGGATCAGTGCTTCCTTAGCCAGGCGTTATAAGGGGATGAACATGGCATAGGGGGCTGTGAAGACCGCCAGCGCCAAACTCAGCCACCGTATGTCCGCTGGCGAAAGATCGGAGGAAGAGAAGGTGTAACGCCTATTGAAGAAATAGATGAGATAACCGGCCAGCGCTACCCCGGGGAGAACCAGTAAGGTTTCCGCCGGGTGATAGCCCAGCGTGTCCCAAAACCAAGGGGCCGGCCAGACGGCAAAGTGGAGGAATAAGATGAGCGCCGCGCCGCAAATATCGCTCAGAAAGCCAAAGGCCCAGACGCGGAAAATACTGCTTTTCCAACGGTACTTACGATTTTCGATGTGCCGCCACTTCATGGCGACGTACAGCACGAAACTGTCGATGAGAAAGTTTGCCGGGAGGAGCAGGAGCCAGAGTTCTGTCGGATACAGCCAGAAGAACCACAGGGGAAAGAGGACATTGTACAATCGGATGTTTGGTCGCATGTTAAGATCAACCTCTTTTCTTTGCGATGCGCGGAAAGATCGTCGGTCAAAGCTGCCGGGAGGGGAGAAGGGAAAACAAAAGGCCGTGTCAGCGTCCGGAGGGGAGGAAAATGATTCAAATACTGCGCGTACATCTGGCGCCGGGCATTGGGGTGGTGAACCATGCCGCGGCGTGGGGTGCTCAGTAGACTCGTTCTACGATAAAGCCACCTTTTTGCAGGGCGGCGATGATGCGGCGGATGTGATCTTCGTCGTGGGTCTCGCAGGTGACGGTGAGCTGGACTTTTTTGAAGCTGTCCGTGACCATGGCCTGATTGTGGTCGAGACGGATGACGTTGGCGTCTTCTTCGGCTAAGATCTGGGAGACGTGAAGGAGCTGACCGGGCTTATCGGGGAGCTGTACGGCGAAGCAGAAGACGCGGCCCCGGGCGATGAGGGCTTTGTTGATGAGGGCGGAAATGGTGGAGATGTCGATGTTGCCCCCAGAGAGGATGGCGGCGGCTTTTTTCCCCTTGAGGTTCAGCTTCGGCAAGGCGGCCAGGGAAAGAACCCCTGCCCCTTCGGCGATGAGTTTGTGTTTCTCGATCAAGGAGAGCAGGGCGGACATGATCTCCAATTCGGAAACAGTGACGATCTCGTCTAAATATTTACGGCAGAAAGCGTAGGTCAGGTCGCCGACGGTTTTGACGGCGCAGCCGTCGGCTACAGTGTCCACAGCGGGCAGCGTTACCACTTTTCCCGCCTTAAAGGCTGCTTCCATGGAGGCGGCCCCAGCCGGTTCAACACCGATGACCTGGACGTGGGGATTGACCAACTTCGTCGCCAGGGCGACGCCGCTGGCCAAGCCGCCGCCGCCGATGGGGACGAGGATAGCGTCGATATCGGGGCAGTCGTCGATGATCTCCTTGGCCACGGTTCCTTGCCCCAAGAGGACTTGCAGGTCGTTGAAGGGATGAATGTAGACGAAACCCTTTTCTTTTTGCAGTTCCAGGGACTTCGCGTAGGCGTCGTCGAAGGTATCGCCGTAGAGGACGACCTCGGCCCCGTAGGCACGGGTGGCTTCTACTTTTAAGATGGGGGTGGTGGCGGGCATACAGATGACGGCTTTGACGCGGAGCTTCTGGGCTGACAGGGCGACACCCTGGGCATGGTTGCCGGCGGAAGCGGTGATGACGCCTTTTTGTCGCTCCGCCGCAGGCAGCTGGCTGATCTTATTATAGGCGCCCCGGAGTTTAAAGGAGCCGGTATTTTGGAGATTCTCCGGCTTGAGGTAGACGGCGCCGCCGGATATAGAGGAGAAGAAAGGGCTTTCGATAAGCTTCGTCTTGACGGCGACGCCGTCGAGCTGCTTGGCGGCGCGGAAAATATCGGCGATGGCGGCCGCGGCGACGAGGTCGGCCGCGCTTTTTTTATCGGGCATAAAGAAGCCTCCCCTATGATAGAATGGCGATGATAGCGCCGTGATCTGTGCGGGAATGAAGGGCGTTTTACCCTATCAGCCCGTTCTGGATGGCGGTTCTCTTTCCTGCGGGGGACCAAGAAGCGATATCCCTGGATCGCGGGAAACTGTTTCTATTTTATACGCTTTACCGCGCTTTTTCAAGGCGAGGAACAAAAAGGCTGCGAGAGGAAACGCGTCTCTGTGGCTGCGATGCCTGCTCTTGGCAGGCGCAGAAATTTCCGACAACGATCATAAAGAGAATGATGGGGAATGATGGTGTTTGCTTTACGTTTGTGATATAATTAATAAAAAAAGGAGGGCGTTTTCATGGCACAGGCGATGGTGAATTTTCGAATGGATGCGGCACTCAAGCGCGGGATGGAGGAAACTTGCCGCAAGATGGGGCTGACGATGACGTCGGCGTTTACCATGTTCGCGGCGAAGGTGACCCAGGACCGCCGCATCCCCTTTGACGTGACGGCGGAACCGGATCCGTTCTACAGCAAGGCGAATATGAAGCGCCTTAAGGAAGCGATTGCAGATGTCGAAGCGGGACGCAGCACATTGAAGCCACATGAATTAATTGAGGCCGATTGATGGAAAAACTGTGGCACGATGAGGCGTGGGCAGATTATCTGTACTGGCAGACGCAGGATAAGAAAACACTGAAAAAGATCAATCGTCTGATCTCTGACATTGAGAGAAATGGGGTTCATTGTATGGGAAAACCGGAAGCCTTGTCAGGTAATTTGGCCGGATTTTGGAGTGTGAGGATTGACGGAAAAAATCGCCTCGTTTTTCGCATCAGAGAGGGTAGACTTGAAATATGGCAATGTGGCTCCCATTATCTGGATAAATGAGCACATAAAAATCGCGCCCCATATCGGCGCGATTTTTTATCGTTTTATTGCGGATTTCCCGGCAGGTTTTCCGAGGCGAGGACGATCTCACCTCCCGAGGTGTTCTCGTCGAAGGCGACGATATCGTTGAGAACGCTCTGGATGAGGGCTTCACTGACAATACCCAGGCCCACGAAGGTGAGGAAGAGGTAGAGGATGGGATCGTTGCCGTCGGCGTGCATTCCCCGGCGACGTTTGGCCTCGTTCACGGTTTCTCCCATCTTGTACATCCAATAGAGCAGGTAGATGCCGCAGGTGACGAGAGAAAAGAGGAGTGCCATGAGCCCGGAGGCGGTGGTCTGACGGCCGACGGCCTCGTGGGCTTCGTTGGTGAGCTTTACGAACCAGTAGCAGCCATAGATTCCGCAGGTGATCAAACTGAAGATGACGGCTTTGACGATGCTGCGCTTTTGCATGTAGAGATTCCTTCTTTCTTTTAAGTAGTGTTTGCTGCCTTACAGCCGCGCTAGGATTACGGAAGCGTACGCGGGGAAAGTTCGACGGCTGCTTCTTCTTCATCGCTGCGTGGGGCGGAGTCCATGGGGGAGGGGCCGTCTGGGACCAAATCGGAGGAAACGGCCGTCATGGGTTCCGTTGGTGGCGGCGTTCCCCCGGGGCCTTCAGGCGGCGGATTTTTCAGTGATAATTGGGACGAGATGCCATCGTTGAGAGAGGCCTGCAAGAAGGCAATGGTGAGAAACTGAAGCTGGAAAATAGCTAAGAACATGTAGAGAATACGGGGATGAGGACTCTGTCTGCGGTAGATTAGCCAGAGGCTACCGGTGGCAATGGCGGCCTTGAGGGCGAGTTCCAAGGCGATGACAATGAGCATGGCGGAGGTACTCGTCGACAACACTTCTCTGCTGAACAACTCCTGATAGACACGATCGGGAATTTGCAGGATGGAAAGCAGTATGGAGGGCAGCGAGATGACGACGACAGTAACAGCGTAAGTAGTATTGGAAACGGCGTCGAGGGGAAGACCTTTTTCCCGGCGGGCTTCCACCAATTCGCCGCTGATTTTGTAGAGCCAGTAGTAAAAATAGAGGGTACAGGTAACGAGGGTTAAGAGCACCACCTTAATCCCTGACGGCGTCTGAGGCCGCCCGGAAAAGCGATGAATATCGTCGGTGAGGGTCTTCATCCAATAGAGACCGAAAAAGCCGAAGGTGATGATGAGAAGAATGATGCGCAGCACCACGCCCCGGGTTTTGAGTTCGCCCATAAAGTAGATTTCTCCTTTCCTGGCTTTCGGATCAATGTGTAGGGTGAAATGGGATACCTTTGGTTCGGGCATGTCGAGGTTCTCCTGTTACGCGTTGACGATGAGGCTGACGAATTTCGTAAATTCCTTTTGGAAGAAGAGAGAAACGGTGTCCACCGGGCCGTTGCGGTGCTTGGCGACGATGACTTCGGTGATGTTTTGCCGGTCGGTTTCCTTTTCGTAGTAGTCCTCGCGGTACAGGAACATGACAATGTCGGCGTCCTGTTCCAAGGAGCCGGATTCCCGCAGATCGGAGAGCATGGGGCGCTTGATCTGCCTCGATTCTACGCTGCGGGAGAGCTGGGAGAGGGCGATGACGGGGACTTTGAGTTCCCGGGCCAGCGCTTTGAGGGAGCGGGAGATTTCCGAAATCTCCTGCTGGCGGTTGTCGCCGCTTCGCATGCCGCGCCCCTGCATGAGTTGGAGGTAGTCGATGACGATGAGGTCCAGGCCGTGTTCCGCCTTTAAGCGCCGCGCTTTGGAGCGCAGTTCCATGACGGTGATGCCTGGGGTGTCGTCGATCCAGAGGGGGGCTTTCGTGAGGCGGTCGGCGGCGCTGATGACCTTCTGCCATTCTTCGTCCTTGAGATCACCGACGCGCAGCCTTTGGGAGTCCACCTGCCCTTCAGAGCTGAACATGCGCAGGGCCAGCTGTTCCTTGGACATTTCGAGAGAGAAGAAGGCCACCGTCTTTTTGCTGCGGATGGCAGCGTTGGTGGCGATATTGAGGGTGAAGGCGGTCTTTCCCATGGAAGGGCGGGCCGCTACCAAGATGAGGTCGGAAGGCTGAAAGCCTGAGGTGAGCCGGTCTAAGTCCACGAAGCCCGAAGGAAGGCCCGTCAGCGCACCCTTGTTGGCGGCGTGTTTTTCGATCTGCTCGAAGGTGGCGATGAGGATGTCCTTCATGGGGACGAAGTCGGCGTGGTTATTGCGGGTGGTGACGCCTAAGATGCGCTTTTCCGCGTCGTCCATGATTTCATCCACGGCTTCCGCGTCCTCGTAAGCGGTGCCGGCGATTTCCGTGGCGGCGTTGATGAGCTGGCGAAGCTGCGCTTTCTGCCGCACGATACGGGCGTGGAAGGCGACGTTGGCCGCGGTGGGCACGGCGTTGGCCAAGGCGGTGATGAAGGCGATGCCCCCGGCCTTTTCCAGCTCGCCGTCTTTTTTCAGCCGCTCGGTGACGGTGATCATGTCCACGGCTTCATTGGCCTGGCTCAGCGTCATAATGGCTTCAAAGACGAGGCGGTGCGCCAGGCGGTAAAAATCGTCGCCGGTCAAAAGTTCGGCGGCGGTACTGATGGCCTCTTTTTTGATGAGCATGGCCCCTAAGACGGCCTGCTCCGCTTCGATATTCTGAGGCGGAATGCGTTCGATTCCGTCCGGGGTTGTCGTGCGGTCAGCCATGATCTTCCTCCTTGGCAAAGAGCAGCGCCAGAGCTTCTTCCGCTGTGGCGACGGGGTGGATGTCGAGGCCTAAGTGATGCGAGGGAATATCCTTGGCGTTTTCTGCCGGGATGATCAGCGTTTGGATTCCCGCCTGTTTTGCGCCGTAGGCTTTTTCAAAGACGCCGCCCACGGGGCGCACCTTACCGTAGAGCGAGATCTCCCCTGTCACCGCTGTGTCCTGCCGGACAGGGCGATTCGTGACGGCACTGACGATGGCCGTCAAGATGGCCGTTCCGGCGCTGGGGCCGTCGATGTTGCCCCCCCCCACCACGTTGATGTGGAGATCGTAATCGGAGAGTTCCTGGCCGGTGATCCGGCGCATCACCGAGGCGGCGTTGAAGACGGAGTCCCGGGCCATTTTTCCGGCTGTTTCGTTGAAGCGTACGGTGCCTTTGCCTTTTTCGTGGGCAGGGAAGGCCACCGCCTCGATTTCAATGACGGAGCCAAGGTAACCGGAGACGCCGAGGCCGAAGACATGGCCTACTTCCGGCTGGTCGGAGGCCTTTTTGGTGACGTACTGATAGAGGCGGCTCACCTGCGCCACTTCATAGATGTCGGATTTTTCGATGGCGACGGGGCCGCTTTCGCCGCGCTGGCGCTCTAGGGCAAAGGAGAAGGCGTCGGCTAAGATGTTGATGGCCTTGCGCCCCTCGACGGTGTACTCGCTGATGAGAGAGGAGACGCCGTCGCCGAGGGCCGCGTCCAGTTTTTTCGCTGCGTTTTCCACGATGGTCACGATGTGAGCCGGCGTCAGAGGCTCAAAGTAAATCTCCGCGCAGCGCGACCGCAAGGCCGGGCTGATGTCCCGGGCTTCCCGGGTCGTTGCTCCAATGAGGACGAAATCTGCCGGGGCCCCCTCTTCGAAAAGTTTTTTGATGTACGGGGGAACTTTTTCGTCCGTCGGATCAAAATATGTCGATTCGAAATAGGCTCGCTTGTCTTCCAAAACCTTAAGGAGCTTGTTTTGCAGCATGGCATCCATCTCCCCGATCTCGTCGATGAAGAGGATGCCGCCGTGGGCGTCGGTGACGAGGCCGGGTTTCGGTTCCGGCACGCCGCTGTCCGCCAAGTCCCGCCGCGCCCCCTGATAGATGGGGTCGTGGACGGAGCCGAGGAGGGGGTTCGTCATGTCCCGGGGGTCCCAACGCAAGGTTGTACCGTCCGTCTCCACGAAGGGCGCTTCTGCTCCGAAGGGGGCGCCCTCCACCCCCTTCGCTTGTTCTAAGACGAGGCGGGCCGCCGTGGTCTTCCCCACGCCGGGGGGGCCGTAGAGGAGAAGGTGCTGGGGGTACGGAGAGGAGAGCTTGGAAAAGAGAGAGCGGACGGCCCGGGGCTGCCCCACGATCTCCTCCAAGGTTTTGGGCCGCAGGAGCTCCATCACCGATTGGGTGAGATGGATCTGATCCATTTTTTCCAGGGCTTCGCGCTTTTTTACCGCCTGGGGGCTTTCTACCGGTACTTTTTCCTCTTCCAGGACCTGTAAACGGATGTCCTTTACGTAGTCCTGGTGGTTTTCTTCCAATTTCTCGGCGATCTTTTTTTCGATCTTATCCTCCAATGAGCGCCGGGCCATCATGTCCGCCACGCGCTCGGAGAGCGCTGTGATGAGCTTGGGGATCTCCGAGTCCGTGGGGATATGCTCGATGGTAGGGTTTTCCAGAATGATGCGCTGGAGGGCCAGCACCCGCTCCCCCCGCAGCGGGGAGCGCATGAAGCGCATGGCGTCCATCTTTCCCGCCTTGATAACCAATTTGTCGGAGCCTAAAATATCCGCTAACATCCCGTAGAGGGCGTCGATTTCCCGGTCAAGGGCGTTATCGGGCGGAAGGGAAACGCCCGGGGCTTTCTCCGGGCGCTTCTTCTGGAAAAATTTAAACAGGTTTCCCATGACATGTTCCTTTCATCGGGCCTCATTCGGCCACGATGCGTACTTTGATCCGGCTGACGATCTCGGGGTGTATCTTGATGACCGCTTCGTAATCACCGGGGCCGGTGACCTCGGGGATGAGGGTGATCTTGCGCTTATCAAGCTCGATCCCGTGGGCTTTATGGAGTGCTTCCGCCACGTCTTTTCCGGTGACGGAGCCGAAGAGCTTGCCTCCTTCACCTACCTTCACAGCGATGACGGCTTCCACTTTATCGAGCTGAGCCGCCAAGAGCCGCGCTTCGTCCGTTTCCTGCGCCTTCTTGTGAGCAGCGGCGCCGGCCTTTTGCCGGGCTAAGTTGAGGTTTTTCGCGTTAGCTTCGGTGGCGAGGCCTTTGGGCAGCAGGAAATTGCGCCCGTATCCTTCCGCGACTTCGACGACTTCACCGGCTTTGCCGACTTTTTTCACGTCGGTCTTCAATATGACTTTCATATCAACCATTCTCCTTCATGAATTTTTGCGCGGTTTCCACGACGTCTTCCGTGAGGGTTTGGAGGTCGCCGTTCTTAATCTGGGCGCCGGCGACGTTTTGATGACCGCCGCCGCCGAAGGCCTCCATGATGACCTGTACGTTATACTCCCCCGAGGAGCGGGCGCTGATCCCCACGACGTCGGAAGCCAGCTGAAAGACGACGATGCTCATGTGAACGCCTTCAATGCGCAGCAGCGAGTCTGCTGCCTGGGCCGCGATGGCCTGAATGTTGGGTTGGCTGTCGGGGATGGCGGTGACGATGAGGCCGCCGTCGTAGAGTTTGGAGGCCGCCTCCGCCTTAGCGATGGTGCGGTTCGTTTCGTAATCGGAGCGGAAGAGATGGCGGATCACCACCGGATCGGCTCCGGCCCGGCGCAGAAACGCCGCCGCCTCGAAGGTGCGGACGCCGGTCTGGATGGCAAAATTCTTCGTGTCCACCACGATGCCCGCGTAGAGGGCGGTGGCGTCCAGACGGCCCAAGGCCAGATCGTCGCTGAAGTACATCAAAAGTTCCGTCACCAGCTCGCTGGTAGATGATGATGACGGTTCCAAATACATGAGAAGCGGGCTGGCGATGCAGTTTTCGCTGCGTCGGTGGTGGTCGATGACCACCACCCGACTGACGCGGGTGAGAAGCTTTGGCGCCGCCACCATGTGGGGAATATGGGTATCCACCACCACTAAGAGAGAATGGGCCGCCGTCATGTTGACCAAAAGCTCTTCCTCCCGCAGGAAGAGGCCTTCATATTCCGGTTTATCCAGCAAAAGTTCGGTAAACTTGTCGATGCCGTCGTTCATGGAACTTAAGACGATATGCACCGGTTTTTTTAGCTGCCGGGCCATTTGCGCGACGCCGATGGCCGCCCCTAAAGCATCGAAGTCCTCATTCTGATGCCCCATGACGTATACCGCGTCGGAGCCCATGAGGAGATCCCGCAGGGAATGGGCCACCACCCGAGCCTTTACCCGGGTATGCTTTTCCACCGCCGTGGCTTTGCCACCAAAGAATTGGGGCTTTCCGTCCACTAAGACCACGGCCTGATCGCCGCCGCGCCCGAGGGCCAGGTCCAATTCCTGCTGCGCCTGTCTCCCCAATTCGTCGGGGGTCTGCCGGTCGGACACCACGACGCCGAAGCTCAAAGTGACCGGGAGTTGATTGGAATTATGCAGAGAGCGGACCTGATCTAAAATGTCAAATTTATCTGTTAGAGCCTGATCCAAGGCGCGGCGTTCCATGACCGCCACGTAGAAATCATCCCGAATACGGCGCAAAAATCCGCCCAAACGGTGCATCCACTCGTCCAGCATGCGGTTCACTTCAAAGAGCAGGGCCGTGCGCTCGGACTCCGTGAGGCCCTGCAGGACTTCGTCGAAATTATCGATCTCAATATAGGCCAACACCAAGCGGCTTTTATGATATGCTTCTTGGAGCTGCGCGTATTCCGTGACGTCCATGACGTAAAACGCCATCAAGGCGGCTTCCGCCGGAGCTTGCCCTTCGGCTTTGACAGGGGAAAACACGGGGCGGTACTCGACCCGATAGTGGTGGTCGTCGTGGGTAAATACATCCGCGCCACTGGTTCCCCAGACGGGTTTTATGTTCATCTCCGGCCAGAAATCTTCCACCGGCGTCCCCTGCTCGATGTGGGTCCCGATATAGCTGTCGAGAGCGGTGTTCCCCCACTGGAGACGTTGTTCGGCGTCCACGATGAGGATGGCCTGGGGAAGATTTTCAATGGCGTAATTGGTCACGGGATTGACGTTGCTGGCGATGTCCCGGAAGTAACTTTCAAATTTTCGCTGCCGATCCCGGCACCGTTCCTGGGCGAAGAACGCCAGGCACAGCCATACCAGCGCACTGATGGCCCCCATGTAAAAATTATAGGAAATCAATACCGCCACGGTCATCCCGTAAATGACGAGGAAGATGCAGGCGTCGATCCAAGCGGAAAAATTACGAGGCAAAGCGCCTCACCTCATTTCGATTCGCGCCAATAGCGCTTGCGATAGTCGAACACCGTGTCCAAGAGGCCGGTGAAGACGAGAATGGGCATGAGAAAAGAACTGAAAACGATAAAGAAGAGGGCCAACGTCGTCACGAGGCGCGGCCATCCGTAGCGGCGGGTGACGAATTCATAGAGCGAGGCCCCTTCAATGAGGCCGGCTAACGTCGTTCCCATATTAAGATTCAGGGATACCTGATAAAGGATGGTCAGCTCCCGCGTCGATCCCCAGTACATCCCCAAAAGAGAAAAGCCAAAGATGTAAAGAAAGGCCGCCGGCAGCCGCCACTCTTTAAAGGGCGGCAGGGGCGGGACGGGTTGTCCGAGACGCGAGAGGAGCCTGCCTAAGGCCCAGAAATTCGCCATGGTATCCAAAAGCCCCATGGTTACCACTACCAAAGGGAGGAGCAGGCGCACCATGGCGATGTTTTGCATGAAGGTATCCCGAGCGGCGGTGATCTGTGCCTCGCTCATGCCAAGGCTCTGATATATGGCCGACGCTTGTCCGAAGGACTCTTCCATGGCGTTGAGCTGACCGGAAAAGGGTTCCATCCCCGTGAGGGAAAAGACGATGCCCAGCCCGGCAAATTTTGCCGCGATGGATACGACCATCGTCGTGGTCACGATCCGCGTGGCCGAGTGACCGCGCCGATAGCCCGTCCCCAAAGCCAGCCCTACCGGACCAAAGGCCACGGCGAGGCGCAGCCCTATCGTAGGCTCGATGAGAACCGCCGTGAGGAGTGCCGCCACAATGACGGACATGACGCCCCAGCGGAGGCCGTGACGCACGATGAGGATGGCGGCTGGAAGCGGCCAGAGCAGCACCGCTAAGATGCCAAGGAGCGGTACATAGACGGCCACCACCGCCAGCACCACCATCACGGCCGCTAAGATACCGCCCTCTGTCAGAGAGCGTGTCCGAGTCTCCATTCCGTCATCCTTTCTCACGGCCGTTTCTGCTCCGCAGAAAAAACGGCGTCAGGGCAAACGCCCCCATATCATACATATATACGAATGATAAAACAGTACGGTCGTTTTGTCAATTTTTCATCGGGCAGCCCATGCGTAAAACCCCTCATCGTTTGCGGCGATGAGGGGTTCTCTGGTGAGGTCAGCGGACGCGGTGGTGCCCTCTATAGTAGGCCTTTTTTTCTTCGTACATCTTGGCATCGGCGGCAGCGATGACCTTTTGCAGGGAGAGGCCACTGCCCTCGTCCCAGGCGTGGCCGACGGAGACGCTCAAGGCGCTGACGGAGTCAATGTGATCCAAGATTTTCGACAGGCGATCAGTAAATTGCGGCTCCGGCATATTCAGGCAGAGGACGACGAATTCATCGCCGCCGGTGCGATAGATTTCCTGCTTGCGAAAGAAGAGGGAGATGGCGTCGGCGAGGCGCATGAGGAGGCGATCCCCGGCCCGGTGTCCCTGTTGATCGTTTACCGGCTTTAAGCCGTTCAGGTCGAAGTAGATGACGCCCACCGGAACGGGGGAAAGATCGATGGCCCGCTGGAGGTGATCCAGGTCGCGGATGAAGGCGTTGCGGTTCGCCACGCCGGTCATGATGTCGGAATAGCTGGCCTTCTCCAAAAGCTGCCGGTTTTGATCCGCCACCATGGAGGTAGCGATGAAGTAGGAGAGAGTGAGGAGCATCATGGAGGCGCTGTCCATCTCTTGCTGGGGCGGGTTGGCGATGAGTACGATGCTGATTAAGTGGTCGCGAATAAGGATGGGGGCGGCCACGCAGTTTTTGATGTGCATTTTCATCAAGAGCGCGTATTCTGCCGGATAGGTCTCCGCCATGAGGGTGCTGTCGGGAACCAGGACATTATTGTGGCGTGCCAGGGCATTTTCCCAACGTTCCAGGCTTCGCAAGGGAAGCTCCTGCCAGAGGTCTTTTTGACTCTCTATCCCCTGTTGACACCACTCATGGGAACAGTGCAGGGAATTGCCCTCGACGTTTAGGATGGCGCAGCGCTCCGCGCGGAGATAAAGCCCCATGTGGGCCAGCATGAGATCGAGGGCCTTTTCCAATTCCGGCTCCGAGTAGAGAATCTGCACCGTTTCGTTCAGCACGGCTTCCGCCTGGAGGGCCGTCTCCAATTCGTGGCGCTGCCGGGTGGAAGCCGTGACATCGATGCACATGACGATCTTCGCCTTGTGTCCCTGATAGCGAATGGAAGCGTCCACGATCTTGAAATGTTTTTGAAATCTTTCGCTGTAAAGCTCCTTATCGTAGGAACGCTCCCGATGGCTCTGCAGGGAACAGACGGCACAGGGCTGCCGTTCCCCGCGCAGGAGCGCGTAGCAATACTGCTGCCGATAGTCATCTTCGGGTTTCATGCCCAATAACTGCCGGCCGGCTTCGTTGAGGTAGAGGAGCTGGCAAGTGTCGCGGTCGACGATGTAGACGCTTTCCGGCAACAGGTCGAAGAGGGCGGCGTCCTGATATTCTTTGTCGTCATCATTCATGATTTTTCTGCCCTTCCTTTTCCAGCGCCAAGGCCGCTTGGATCATGATGGCGCACTCCAGACGCTTTTTTTGGATGGCGCAGCCGATTTCGTAAGGTTCGCGGATATTGCCGTGAAAGAGATCGGCGTTGGCGTGGCAGCCGCCGCTGCAAAAGAAACGAGCCCAGCAGTCACGGCATTTTGGCTTGTTGAGGACGTGGGATTCCCGAAAATAAGGGGGGATATCGGGAGAAGTGACGCCCGTGAAGACGGAGCCTAATCGGTATCTATCCCGCCCTACGAACTGGTGGCAGGGATAAAGATCGCCGTTGGCGGCCACGGCGTAGTATTCGTGCCCAGCGCCGCAGCCGGAAAGGCGCTTCGCTACGCAGGGACCGTTGGAAAGATCCATGTTGAAATGGAAAAAGAAGAAGCCGTGCCCGGCGCGATGGCGTTCCATGTAGGCTGCCGCCAGACGGTCATACTCCGCGTAGATGCGCGGCAGATCCTCTTCTTCGATGGCGTAGGGGGCGTCCTTTGCTACCACCGGCTCCATGGAGAGAACATCAAAACCCGCGTCGTGCATGGCTAAAACGTCATCGGTGAAATCGAGGTCATACTTTGTGTAGGTGCCTCGCAGGTAGTAATTATTGCCGCCTCGGTCCGCCACGGTGCGCTGAAAGTTTGGGAGAATACGGTCATAGGTCCCTCGTCCGGCGGCGTCAGGCCGCATGCGGTCATGGACTTCCCGGCGTCCGTCAAGGCTCAGGACGAGGCTGATGTTGTTGTCGTCCAAAAATTTCTGGTTTTTTTCATTTAAGAGCAGGCCATTGGTAGTGAGGGTCAGCTTGAATTTTTTCCCCGTTTCCTTTTCTCTGCGGCGGACGTAGGCGGTGACATGTTCCACCACAGGCATGTTCACTAAGGGCTCGCCGCCGAAGAAGTCCACTTCGCAGTGGATGCGCGGCCCGCTCCCGGCGATGATGTAATCGATGGCGGCTTCACCCACTTCTTTCGTCATGAGCTGACGGCCGCCGCCGTATTCACCGGTGTCGCCGAAGCAGTATTTACAGCGCAGGTTGCAGTCGTGGGCCACCATCAGGCACATGGATTTCACCAGCCCCGTTTCGGCGAAGGTGGGAGGGACGTCGATGTCCGGGGCAAAAAGTTCTTTCGCCGCCATGAGCGTGTGGAGTTCCTCTAACGCTTCTTCAATTTCTGCTTTCAGATAACGCCTCTTCATGGCACGGAGGGTTTCCTCGTCATTTTCGCCGTTGAAGATGTCCATGATGTCGTAGATCATGTCATCGATGACGTGCACCGCGCCGCTGTTTATATCCAGCAAAAGGCACAGGCCGTTTTGCTTAAATTTATGGATCTTATCCCGCATACTGGCTCCTTAATTTTTTGACGTGTGGGACGGATATCTAAATGATGGGCCATAAGGCCCTGCGCTGAGAACGTGCTGCGCCTGGCCGCCGCGCACCTTTACGATAAGAAACGTGTCAGCGGCAAGGACAAGCTGATTTTTGCTCAATAAAAAAGGCGTTGCCAGGGGCAACACCTTTTTTGTCTGGATTTTTATTTCTCGCAGACCTGATTGCCAACCGTACAGGACGTTTTACAGGCCGATTGGCAGGATGCCTGGCACTCGCCGCAGCCGCCTTTATTCACCGTACTCTGGAGCGTCGGCTTGTTCACCGTCTTGATGTGTTTCATGGTCTGACCCCCTTTGGGAAAGCTTCCCTGTCGATTTCTGCCTTTTATTCTACTCCTTTTTTCCTATTCACGCAAGGGTCATTTCTCGTCTTCCGGGGTGAGAATGAGCCGGGCGGGTAAGTTGGAGGCGCCGGGGGGAGAAAATTCGAAGGATAAGCCCGATGTCCGGCGATAAAAGCCCAAGTCGGCCACCGCTGCCGCCGGATCCAAGAGGGGGGTATCTCCCCGCATGGGGACGGGATTTTTGACGCCGTCCCCAAAGAAAATTCCTCGAAGCGGCGTGGGAACGACCCGGGCCGTATCATGCTCCGCGGTCTGTATCCGCATGACGCCGGCGTAGACCCCGCCGATGGGATTGAGCATGGCGCGCAGGGGGCGCCGGCCTTCTATGGGAACCTCCACGCGATAGAGGACGCCGTAGTTTCCTACGTTGGTGACCAGGCTGCCGTCGGTGGCGTCAATGCCTGTGAGGAAGCGGTCGGTCTTGTTGTCTCCGATGGGGAAGTACACTGTGCCATCCTTTCCCGGGTCGTAGCCTTCTCGGGCGCGGATGGTGCGGTTCATCCCCTGGAAGGTTCCCCGCAGGCGCTGTTCATCCTTGGGGAGAAGAGGGGCGATCTTGAGGTAGGCGAAAGGGTCCAGCTCCGCCGGAGAGAGCAGCACCCAGAGGCGCACCGGGGCGCTGGCTGAAAAGTCGACGACGCCATAGATGAGAGATTCCGGGGCGAGGACGATCTTTTCCAATTCCGACATCAGGAGATGCCGTTCCCCTTGTTTGATGGTGAATTGATCCCGTTTTTGAGCGTCGGAGAAGTAAGCCGCCTGGGTGGCTTTGCCCACCGCCAAATAATCTTCCCCCGGCTGGCTCACGCCGCGGCGGGTGATCTCCACCGTAGCGGCGCGATCACTGGTATTCTCCATGAGGAGAAGGACTTTGGCAGGTTTTTTCGTCTGATTCAGATGGTAGAAGAGCACCCGGGCCGCGCCGTCCAGTTCGTCGGTGTAGAGGATGCCGGGCCGATCTACATATTCGGGACTGTCGGAAAAGATGAGGGTGCCGCCGCTGTCGGTGATGTCGGAGGCCCACACCTTCATGGGGCGGGTATCCCGGACTTTGAGATTCGGATCCGCCGGATAGATGATTTCGTCGGCCTTTTCCCGCAGGCGGTCGAGATAGTGGCGCAGGCTGCTGCCGGCTTTATCCGTGGCGATCGTTCCTTTCGTTTTACTCTCGGCCGTTTGGTCAGCGGTTCCTTTTTTTGTGTGTACGGCCGGTTCTTTTTCGGTTGGTGGGGTTTCTGCTTGGGCCGCTGCTGCGGGCTCCAATGTTTTTGCCGCGAGGGGGGCCGCCTCGGCGGCGGGCCTTGCCTCTGTCTTTTTCTCGGCGGGAGCGGCGGCTTCCGCTGCGGCAGCCGCCGTCACCGGAGCATTTTCTCTTCCGTCAGGGGCTGCGGGAACATCCTCGTTTCCGGAGGCGGCGTCATCGCCGGAGGCCTCGGCGGAAGAGGAGGCCTCGCCGGTTGCTTTTTCAGCGGCAGCCTCCTGCGCTAATTCCCATGCCCGCTGCCGGGCTTCCTCTTCCTCCGCAGCTTTTGCCGTTCGCGCTTCGGCGGCCCTGGTTTCTGCCAGGTGGCGGGCCTCTCCGCCCCCACTCCAGAACAGGCATGCCGCCGCAAAAAATGCGGCCCACATCTTCCCTTTCATATGTCTTTCTCCCTTCTCCCGTTTCCCAAAGCAGTCCTTTATGGTGGTTTATGCCTTTAAGGCCTGCCCTGTACGCCTTTTCCCCTAAGGCGCACATCTTTCGTTACGTTATTTCGCCAAAATCACATCCTTTACGTCTGCCGGTGCGACCATAGGCCCAGCCGAGCACAGATAGCGGCTTTGTAGAGGCGGAAGCGAAATTCCGTCATCCCCAGCCGGGGGCGGGGAATATTGATCCGCTGCAAAAGATACGGGTTGGTTGCCATGGTGTTGAGGCCCGGTTCTCCCGTCACTGCCGCAAGATATTCGTTCTTTTTTAACAGGGCGGTGATATAGTCCGCGTACTTGCCATTAGGATAGGAAAAGCCGAAGATGGTACGAATGCCGTTCCATTCCATAATGAGTTTTGAGGCGCGCAGTTCATTGTCTGCTTCCGCCGGGGACATCTCCGTCAGGGGCAAATGATTCGCTGTGTGACTGCCGATCTCAATGCCCCGTTCCTGCATATCCTTTAGTGCGTTCCAGCTGAGGTACCCCGGCAGACCGATATCGTTGGTCACCATAAATACCGTAGCCTTCATGCCGCGTGCTTCAAGAATGGGCAGCATGTCTGTGTAGTTGTCCATATAGCCGTCGTCAAAGGTGAGGATGAGCGGCTTCTCCGGAAGCGGCTGCTTCCCCTTTTTCGCCCGCAGAAAGTCCAAAAGGGAAATGGTGGTGTAGCCTTGGGCTAAAAGTTCGTCCATCTGGGCGGTGAATTCCGCCGTAGGGACGGTGTAGGCGTCCTGGCTCCAGTCGTTGACCTTGTGATATTCCAAAATGAGGACGCCCGGGGGCGGATCGATGAGGACGGAGACGAAAAGCCCGCCGGCAACTAAAAGGAGCAGCAGCAGAATCGCCAAGAATCGCCGCCCCCATCCCCAGGAGCGATGGCGCCCGGTGTAGGTTTGACCGTATCCGTTCACATAGAGCTTGTTCAGTGTTCTTCCTCCTCTTTAGCAAATTCGGCGATGCGCCGCAGTCGGTGGTTTACGCCGGAGCGGCCGACGCCTAACAGGGCGGCCAGCTCGGCCAAGGTGGCGTCCGGGTTTTCGATCCGGGCGAGGGCTGTCTTTCGCAGCGGCTCCGGCAGACGGCTGAGTTTTCCTTCCGCCTTGAGCTGTCGGATCTCGGCGATGCGTTTTGCCGCTGCCGTCGCCGTCTTATTGATATTTGCGGTCTCGCAGTTCACCAGCCGGTTCACCTGATTGCGCACTTCTTTTACGTTCCGGGCCACTTCGAAGGCCTCCACCCCCGCCTCGGCTTCCATGAGGGCCAAGAGATCGGCAATGGCGTCCCCTTCTTTCAGATAGACGACGTAAGCGTCCTTGCGCTCGGTGATGCCGCCGGGCAGTCCTATCCTTTTCAGAAGGGACTGTAAAAGATCGGCGATCTGGTAATTGGAAGTGACAAATTCCAGATGGTAAGCGGCTGCCGGGCGGTTTACGCTGCCGCCGCCCAAAAAGGCGCCGCGCAGGTAAGCGATTCGACAGCAGGAACGCCGCAGCAGGGGACCGCTGTGCGCGGCTTGGGGCATGGTGTCCGGGGTCAGCCCCAGACTTTTTAACAGTGCCGATACCTTTGGCCCGGGGCGAACGCGCACGGTGTAGATGTTGTTCTTCTTGAGGCGGCGAAAGCGGCGCACGGCGATCTCCGTTTCCACCGGACCGGCTTCCTTCAGAAGGATGAGGGCCTTTCGGGCCACGGCGGCGTTCTCGGTGGCAAAGGTGAGGCCCAGCGTGCGGCCGGCCCCCAGTGTCATCACCGCTCCTAATCGCAGGAGCCCCGCCACTTCGGCCCGGCGGCAGCAAGGACGTCGGTACATCAGGCGGGCCAATTCGTTTTTCACGTCGGCGGAAAAAGACGGCATGGCCGCATCGCCTCCTGTCAGCATGTTTGCGTTATTTCAGCGCGGGACCAGGGTGAAGCTGTGTCCCGTGCTTTCAGAGGAGCGCAGGGTCTCAAGAAGCTCCATCACTTGCCGGGTCAGTTTGCCTGGATCGTGGTGACCGGGGTCGGTGGCACTGACGATATCGGCGGAGATCACGCCTACGCCCAGCTGGTTCAGCGCGGCGGCGTCCACCGGCACCGGATATGATCCCTGAGCCGCATAGGCCTGGGCGGTTTGCGTTGGTACTTTCGCCGCGTTCACCAGCACGTAATCCACGACGCCTTTCCCAGCGTGATCAAGAATGGCCTTGACGTGCCGGGATGCCGTGTAGCCGTCGGTTTCCCCCGGCTGGGTCATCACGTTGCAGATGTAGACTTTGATGGCCCGGCTTTGGCGCAGAGCGTCCGCCACGCCGTCCACTAACAGGTTCGGCATGATGCTGGTGTAAAGGCTGCCCGGGCCCAAAAGGATGATGTCGGCGTTTAAGATGGCATCCAGGGCCGATTGAACCGGGGCGGCATGGCGCGGATGAAGCGACACGCGGCGAATCTGTTTGTGCGCTTCGGGAATGTGAGACTCGCCTTCTACGACGGTACCGTCGGTCATGAGGGCGTCGAGGCGGACGTGTTCGTTGCTGGCGGGGAGAACTCTTCCTTTGACCGCTAAGACTTTGGAGGATTCTTTAAGCGCCGTTTCCATGTTTCCTGTGACTTCGTTCATGGCGGCGATGAAGAGGTTGCCGAAGCTGTGCCCGGCCAGCTCGCTGTCTCCCCCAAAGCGGTATTGAAAAAGCTTCTCCATCAGGGGTTCTGTGTCCGCCAGGGCCACTAGGCAATTTCGCATGTCGCCGGGCGGAATGATGCCAAGATCGGAGCGCAGCCGTCCCGAGGAGCCACCGTCATCGGCTACCGTCACCACCGCTGTCACGTTGCTGGTGGCCTCTTTGATCCCCCGCAGGAGAACGGACAGACCGTGCCCGCCGCCGATGACCGTCACCGCCGGGCCGCTTTCCAGGCGGCGCTTCTCGTAAATGAGATCTACCAGGCGGCCGGAGTTTTCCGGCACTAACACCATGATGAGAGAACGGATGACGAACCGGGTGGCCATGAGCATGATGGCCACCCCGACGACGACGACGCCCGTTCCCACCAAAGCGGTGGCGGCGTAATCGTAGGAACCGCGCCAATTATAAACGAAGCGGAAGATCGCTTCCTCGATCGCGTCCAGGTATTTGTAGTTAAATATCAGGGCCAGGCCCAGACTGACCAACATCACGCCGGCGGCGAAAAGGAGCAGCCAGCGTTTAAATTTCATGCCGGGGTACAGCCATTTCAATAAATGCATGATAGGATCCTCTCAACCGGTGCGGAAGGGGCTGCCGTCATGATCTCAATTCCTCGGACGCCGGCGCGGCGGCGTTTTTTGTGAGATCCCGATGTTCCAGCGTCGCCTGCCAGCCGCGCGCCCCCAAGAAGTCGAAGATGTGCCGCGCGATGTAAACGGAACGGTGCATTCCTCCAGTACAGCCCACGGCGATGACAAATTGATTCTTTCCTTCCTTGACGTATTGCGGGATGAGAAAGTCCAGGAGCCCGTCTATTTTCTCGGTAAATTCCCGGGTCACCGGCCATTTGGCGATGTATTCCGCCACTTCCGGTACTTCACCGTTCTTGTAGCGCAGGGCGTCAATGTAGAAAGGATTCGGTAAAAAGCGTACGTCCAGGACCATGTCGGCGTCCATGGGGACGCCGTGCCTGAAACCGAAAGAGAGGACGTTAATCCCCATGGCGACGCCTTCGGCGTGGCCGAAAAGGGCGAGGATCTTTTTTTTCAGATCAGCTTTGCGCAGTGCCGAGGTATCGATGATATAGGTAGCCTTTTCCCGCACGCGGGCCAGCTGCGCCCGCTCCTGCCGGATGCCGTCTGAAAGCCGGGCGCTGGGGGCTAGGGGATGGCGGCGGCGGGTTTCCTTGTAACGGCGGATGATGGCCTCGTCGGTGGCGTCCATGAAGAGAAGCTCGTACTTTTGCCCCGCCTTATCCATATCCTCCAAAACGTGGAGAAAGGTATCAAAAAATTCCCGGCTGCGGGTGTCTACCACCAACACGACTCGGGCGATATGGCCTGCCGAATGGGCACACAGCTCGGCGAATTTCGGGATGAACACCGGCGGCAGATTGTCCACACAGAAGAAGCCTAAATCCTCCAAATGGCGGCAGGCCTGCGTCTTACCGCCCCCTGACATGCCGGTAACGATGACGAGACGATAGGTGTTGTCTTGTTCCATACTTCACCTCCGGAAAGTGCGACGTGAGAATTTTTATCTTTTTATTATACACGGTGGCCCCCTGGGGAATCAAATTCCCGGCAAAAAATGAAGCGGGCGGCCCATGCTCTCGCCATCACGGCCTTTAGGTTATCCACAGTTTTACGCAAATTTTGTCGTCAAATCGAAGGGAAATCTGTGGATAATGTGGATAAATAAGTGGATAACTCAATATCATAGGGAAATTTTTTTGTCAATCCCCCAGATTTAGTGACACAGGCCGTCAGTTATCCACAAAATTTGTGTATAAGCTGGTCAGCCCTTGCCCCACGCCCGATAGGGATGATCCGTCAGATTGGCGTTGTAGTAGCGAGGATCGCCGGAGACTTCTGCGCCCAGCCAATCGGGGCGGGTAAAGGCTTCCGTTTCGCTTTGCAGCTCGATTTCCGCCACGATCAAGCCGTCGTTCTCTCCGGAAAAGCAGTCAATCTCCCAGAGATGACCCGCCACTTCCTCATGGTAGCGTACTTTTTCGATGAGGGGGCGGCGGCAGAAGGGGAGGAGCTCGGCAGCATCGGCGGCGGGAATCTCGTACTCAAATTCCGCGCGGGTGATGCCCGTTGTACGCCCTTTGAGGGTGAGAAAGGCGCGGCCGTCCTGGGTGCGGATCCGCACCAAAAGTTCTCCTGCCTGGGGAAGATAGCCCTGCCGTACGCTGAAACCATGTCCTTGGGGCTGCCACAGGGCCTTCTCTACCAGAAATTTTCGTTCGATCTCCCGTCCCACACGTATCATCCTCCGCAATCGCCTCTTTTCAGGAGGCGTATTTTCTTTATTATATCTTTTTTTGTGAAGTTTTTCAGGGAAAATCTCTTGGTGCTTTATGAGGTATCGCTTTTGGCGAAACGATGGAGAGAGGCTGCTTTTTCAGTCGGAGATTACTTGCCGCGGCGAGTTTTCCCGGGGATTTTCAGTCGGGATTTTTAGTATATATTTTATTGTTTTTCTGTGTGGCGTCTTTTATAATGGAACTGTACTTCATTTTTTTAATGGAAAGAAGTTATTCGATTGCGCAGACTGGATCGTTATTCCCGCCGGGAGAAAAAGAAAAAGAATCGCCATATATGGGTATGGATTCTGATGGTTTTGGCTTTTTTTGCTGCCGTAGGGGCGGGGGCATTCCTCGCCTCCACCAGCTTGTTTGACGCACCGCGCCGGTTGGCGCGGCTGGATCGCGCGAATGAGACGCTCTTGGTGGCGACGGACAAAACTACGGTGATGATTCTGGGCGTGGACGAGCGGGATGACGACGTGGGCCGTTCGGACACTTTGATGCTGGCCACTGTCGATCCCAAACAAAAACAGGTCTCGCTGCTCTCCATTCCCCGGGATACCCGAACGCTGATTCAGGGGAGCTACGATAAAATCAATTCCGCCTACGCTTATGGCGGTTGGAAACTTACCCGGGACGTAGTGGAAGATCTGCTGGATACGCCGGTGGATCATTACGTCCTCGTCAACACCCGTTCTTTTCCTCGGATCATTGACGCCATCGGCGGCATCGATCTCTACGTGGAGTCCCGCATGTATTATGTGGATGAATGGGACGACGCCGTGCCCGGTGGGCTGGTCATTGATCTCTACCCCGGGATGCAGCACATGGACGGCGTTACGGCCATGTCTTACGTGCGCTATCGGGATGAAGAGGGGGACATTGGCCGTATCGCCCGGCAGCAGCGCTTCATGCGCGCGGTGATGGAAAAGGTGACGTCCCCCGCTATTGTCACCAGGCTGCCCGCCGTGATCCGGGAATGTATGGGGGCGGTGGAGACGGATCTTTCCTTCCGCCAGATACTGGAATTGGCCGGGTCCATCAAGGAGGCCCAGGGGAACGGTCTGCGGGCGGAAATGCTCCCCGGCCGGCCCCTCTACATTGATGAGGTGAGTTACTGGGTACCGGATCTCACGGAAACACGCACCCGGCTCGCTTCCACCTTGGGAATTACCATGAGTCAGAAAGCGCGAGCGGAAATGGAACGGGAACAGCGGGAATACGAGGCCTCTATTCCCAGTACCGCCCGGGAAGTACCGCCTGGCGACACTTCTTTAGGACGGCCTGACCGCCGGAGTGGGGGGGCGTCGGCGTCATCCGCTGCGGGACGGACTTCACCGTCGGGAACGGGCACGCTCCGGGGCAGTGGTGCGGCTTCGGCCCGCAGCGCTGAAGATACGGCGGGGGCGGAGCGATCGGAAAGCGAAGATAATTCCTCGGGGAATTCTTCGGCGGTTCGTCCCAGCTGGGCGAATCCGGAGGGAAGTGGGCCTCGGCCCGGAACCGATCTTTCCCGGACGCCCCCCGGTGACAGCGATGATGAGGCGTCGGCTGGGCCGATCACGCCGGAAGCACCGGCCCGTCCTGTCGCGCCATCGGCACCAGCAGCGCCCAGTATGACCAACAGCGGCAAAGGCCGCTGAGAAAAACGAAGAGATATTTTTTAAGACATCGCCGAAGAGGGGAGCCTTTCTCCGATTCAGCGATGTCTTTTTTGTGTGCCTTCATCCGTTGCCAGAAATATGATTTAGAAACATAATGCTTTCATTTGGTTTGTTTTTTACATCTTTTAAAAGTTTTTTGTTGACAAGAAAAAGGAAGAATGATATTGTATCCATCAACATCATTGTAACTGTTTCCATGTTTCTGAAATGAACGAGGGAGATATGTCCTCTCGGAGAGAAACAATGTAATTTTACAAAAGCATGATGGAGTGGGCCCCGCCGCGAAATTCGTTTACCGAAAAGCTGGGGATGCGTATCTTTGCCATGAGAAAAACGAAAGAAGGAGTATATCATGAGCGGACTTATGTTAATGGGAATTGCCATCGCCGTCTGTTTGGCAGCTTATTTCGGCTATGGTCGCTGGTTGGTTCGTACCTGGGGGATCGATGAAAATGCCCGAACCCCGGCGGTGCGCTATGAGGATGGACAGGATTTTTCGCCCGCCTCTAAGATGACGGTTTTCGCCCACCAGTTTTCTTCCATCACGGGGGCGGGGCCGGTGACGGGGCCCATCATCGCCGCCATGTTCGGCTGGCTGCCGGCGTTTCTCTGGCTTTTGGTAGGCGGCGTATTCTTTGGTGCGGTGCAGGATTTTACGGCGCTTTACGCTTCGGTAAAGAACGAGGGGAAGTCCATGGGGCTTCTGATCGAGACATACGTCGGTAAGACCGGCCGCCGTCTGTTCCTGCTTTTTTGCTGGCTCTTCACGCTTTTGGTCATCGCGGCCTTTGCCGATATCATCGCCAAGACCTTCAACGGTTTTGCCGCGGACGGCGCTTTGGCCGTTCCCAACGCTGCCGCCGCGTCAATTTCTATGCTCTACATCGCCGGGGCCATTCTCTTCGGCCTCTTTGTGAAATATCGCCGTCCTTCGGAAACGGCTAAATTTGTCGTGGGCCTCGCCCTCATCCTTCTCATGCTCGCGGCGGGGATCACTTGGCCCATGTACCTAGACGCGGCCCAGTGGCGCTACGTGGCCTTCGGCTACTGCTTCATTGCCTCCGTCCTTCCCATGTGGATTATGATGCAGCCGCGGGATTATCTCAGCTCTTTTCTCCTCTTGGGCATGGTCTTCGGCGGCGTCGCCGGGGTGCTCATCGCCAATCCTTCCATTCATCTTCCTGCTTTTGTGGGCTTTGAGGTCAAGGGGCAGTCTCTTTTCCCCATCCTCTTTATCACCATCGCCTGCGGTGCCGTGTCGGGCTTTCACAGCCTCGTTTCCTCCGGAACTTCTTCCAAGACCGTCGCCAGTGAGAAGGATATGCTCTGCGTGGGGTACGGTTCCATGCTCATCGAATCCCTTTTGGGCGTCGTTGCCCTCATCATCGTCGGCTCGGCGGCGACAGGCGGTGTCATGCCGGAGGGGACGCCGTTTTCCCTCTTCGCCGGTGGGATCGGGAACTTCTTTATCATGTTCGGCCTGTCCCCCCACGTGGCGGTCTGCATTATGACCATGTGCGTTTCGGCGCTGGCCATGACTACCATTGATTCTGTCACGCGCATCGGCCGTATGTCCCTGCAGGAATTGTTCCTTCCCGATCCGGGGGAAAAGCCTTCGGCGTTTGCGGCGTTTATCCTCAATAAACATGTGGCGACGCTGCTCACGCTCTTTTTCAGCTATCTCCTCTGCCGCGCGGGGTACATGAACATCTGGCCGCTGTTTGGGGCGGCGAATCAGCTGCTTTCGGCACTGGTGCTCATCGCGCTGGCGGTATTCCTGCGGGTCACCGGGCGAAAGGGCTGGATGCTTTACGTGCCGATGATCTTTATGTTTGTAGTTACCATGTCGGCGCTGGGGCTCTCCATTTACGGTATTTCGCAAAAGATTCTTCATGGCGGATTCATCTTTATGATCGATGGGCTTCAGCTCATTCTGGCGCTGGCGTTAGCGACCCTTGCCCTTTTGGTGGCGGAGCATTGCGGGCGGGAACTTTTAGGCCGTCGGACGAGCGGGAAGAGCGGGAAGCCGCTGCCCGACGTTTCCGCCGGAACGAACTGAAGGAATTGAGAAATTGACACGAGCGCTCTTTCGTGAGGGAGAGCGCCCGTGTTTTGTTTTCCCCGTGGGAATGGTGGATACGGCAGGAGGCGTCTTGGTAAAAGATCAGGCGAGCGTTGAAAACAGAGGCACTTTTTGCTATGATGAAGGAGAAACATAAGCGGCGCAAAGGGTTTTGACGTAATGCCGACAGATAAAAGACGAGGTGATGGGGATGCAAAAAAAGTCCGTGGCGCTTTTCATCGTTGTCCTGTTGGCCATCAGTGGCTGGTTTTTTTATCACCGGCAGCAACAGGAGGCGGCGGATCGGGCCGCCCGGGAGCTCACGCTTTACGGCAACGTGGATGTGCGAGAGATCGCCCTCGCTTTTCGGGGCAGCGACCGCATCGCGGAACTGACGGCGGAGGAAGGGGATATGGTAAAAAAGGGGCAGCGGCTGGGACGTCTTGACGACGAAGAACTGCGGCTTTCCATCGCCAAGACGAAAGCGCAGGTAAAAGCCCAGGCGGCCAATGTAGACATGCTTTATAACGGCTCGCGTCCCGAGGATATCGCCCAGGCAGAGGGGGCGCTTCACGCCGCCGAAGCCCGAGCGGATTTTGCCGCGGGGGTCGCTCGGCGCCGTCAGGCGATTTATGAAGAGATAGAGGGGGTGAGCCAACAGGAATTGGACAACGCGCGTACCCAGGCTGACGAGGCGGCCGGCGCACTGCAAAGAGCGCGAGAAGCCTACGTCAAGGCGGTGGCTGGCCCGCGCGCGGAAGAAGTAGCGGGAGGGGAGGCACAGCTGGCCGCGCTGCAAAGCGAACTGGAGCGGCAGGAATATCTCCTCTCGCAGACGGATCTCATTGCGCCGGCCGACGGCGTCATCCGCTCCCGTCTCCGGGAAGCGGGGGATATGGCGTCGCCTTCTCTTCCGGTGTACACCCTCTCCCTGACGGATAAAAAATGGGTGCGGGTCTACATTGAGGAGCGCGATTTAGGACGAGTCAAAGAGGGGCAGTCTGCCGCGGTGTACATCGACAGCTTCCCCGATCAGCCCATCGCCGGACAGGTGGGTTATATCGCCGCCACGGCAGAATTTACGCCCAAGACGGTACAGACTGAGGAACTTCGCACCGCTCTCGTTTACGAGGTGCGGGTCTATGTGGAAGATCCGGACAATCGCCTGCGCCTTGGCATGCCGGCCACAGTTAAGGTGGCGCTTTGATATGAAGGAGGAAAACGACGCCGTCATCCGAGCGGCGGCCCTCACGAAAAAATTTTCCCTGCCGGGGAAAACATCGGTTCTCGCCCTTTCGTCGGTCACCTTCACCGTGCGCCCCGGCGGCATTACCGCTCTCATCGGCCCCGACGGCGCCGGGAAAACGACGCTCATGCGTCTCATTTGCGGCCTTATGACGCCTACCGCTGGAACCCTTACCGTTCTCGGGTACAATGTGGTAAGAGAAGCGTCGGCGCTTCAGGCAAAACTCAGCTATATGCCGCAGAAATTCGGCCTTTATGAGGATCTCACGGTGGCGGAAAATATGAATCTCTATGCTGATCTCCACGGCATCGCGGAAGAAATACGTCCCCAGCGATTCGCCCATCTCCTCGCCATGACTGATCTGACCTCGTTTACGGGACGTTTAGCGGGCAAACTCTCCGGCGGCATGAAGCAAAAACTGGGCCTAGCCTGCACGTTGGTGCGTTCGCCGGACCTCTTGCTCCTTGACGAGCCGACGGTGGGGGTAGATCCCCTGTCCCGCCGCGATCTCTGGCAGATCCTTCGGCGCTTGGTGGCGGAAGAACAGCTGTCCGTCTTCGTCAGCACCGCCTATATGGAAGAAGCCGAGATGTGCGACGACGTGTTCGTCATCAGCGGCGGCCGTTTTTTGGCGCACGGCGATCCAGAGACCATACGGCGTCAGGCCGAAGGACGCTGCGGGCGGGTGGTGCCGCCTCCAGGCCTGCCTACGCGGCTTTTTCAGAGTCAGCTCTTGGACGATACGGCGCACTTCGTAGATGCCGTTCCCGAAGGGGACGGCGTGCGCTTTATCCGCGCGGCGGGGGCGGAGGAAAGTCCTCTCTTTGCCGCGTGGGGGATATCCCCCGAGGAAATCGCGCCGCGCCTGGAAGACGCGTTCATGCTACTCCTCCACAGCGACGCGGCGACGTCATCGGTTTGCCCTGGGGAAGGGGCGGCGGTTTCCTCGTCACTGGCGGCGGAAGCGCCCATAGCCCCCGCTTCGATCGTCGGGCCGAGGACGGAGGCGGCCCGCCTTCCTTTTTGCCCCGCTCCGCCGGAGACTGATGTGCCGGTGGACATTGAGGTCAAGAACTTAGTACGAAAATTTGGCGATTTTACCGCCGTGGACAATACCTCCTTCACCGTGCGCCGGGGGGAAGTCTTTGGGCTTCTTGGCCCCAACGGGGCGGGAAAGACGACGACGTTCCGCATGCTCTGCGGGCTTCTTCCGGCCACCGGCGGCGAACTTTCCGTGGCCGGGGTGAACCTTCGCACCGCCCGGATACAGGCCAGGGCCAACGTGGGCTACGTCGCTCAGAAATTTTCTCTTTACGGCAATCTCTCCGTTCGCCAAAATCTGCGCTTTTTCGGCGGCGCTTACGGGCTTGACGGGGATGCGCTGGACAAACGGATCAATGAGGTATTGGAGGAATTTCAGCTGCGGGACCGGGCAGAGGAACAGGCGAAAGACCTCCCCGGCGGATACAAGCAGCGGCTTTCCATGGCCGCGGCCCTCCTGCATCGCCCCCAGATTCTCTTTTTAGATGAACCCACCAGCGGGATTGATCCCTTGGCCCGCCGCCGTTTCTGGCGGCAGATCACCGATCTTTCTGCCCGCGGGACTACCGTCGTCATCACTACCCACTTCATGGAAGAGGCGGAATACTGCGACCGTGTCATCATCCAGGATCAGGGACAGCTCCTGGCCCTCGGCAGCCCCGCCGAAATTCGCCGTCGTCTCGGACGAAAAGAAGCGGCCATGAATGAGCTTTTTATCGCCATCGTGGAAGAAGCCCGCGAGATGGCGGACGATCTTTAAAGGAGGGATTTTTCATGCCTGACTCCGGTTTTTCCCGCCGGCTCCGCGCGCTCGTCCGCAAAGAGTTTTTGCAGTTGGGACGGGATCGCAGCAGCCTCCTCTTAGGCGTATTTTTGCCTCTCCTGCTCATTCTTCTCATCGGTTATGGGATATCCCTCGACGTGAAAAACGTTCCCATCGCTGTCGTTTTAGAAGATGCCTCTCCTGCTGCCCGCCGTGCGGTCAGCTTTTTGGACGGCTCCGACTATTTCTCGCCCTATTATGTCACGTCCCTGAAAGAGGGGGAAAGCCTGCTTCGACGCCGCGACGCGGAGGCCATCCTCGTCCTGCCCCCCGATTTCTCCCGGAAGTTGGCCCATGGACAGGCGCGGGCTCAAGCCATTCTCTACGGCGTCAATACCACCACCGCCATGACGGCGCAAGGCTATCTGGAGGCCGGATTCATGGCGATGGCGGCGGAGGCCGCCTATTCTGCACCCCACACTCCGGGATACGTTACCACGGAAAGCCGCCTCTGGTTTAACGACGCCAACACCAGTACATGGTTCTTCATCCCTGGTCTCATCATGCTCATCATGACCATCGTCGGCGTCTTTCTCACCGCTGTCGTCATGGCCCGGGAATGGGAGCGCGGCACCTTTGAATCCCTTTTTGTCACGCCGGTGCAGGCCGCCGAACTCATTCTGGCCAAGATGATCCCTTACTTCTGCGTTGCTATGGCCGGGATGATCCTCTGCCTTTTAGCAGGAAGATTTCTCTACGAACTTCCCCTGCGCGGATCCCTTCTCCTCATCTTGGGCACCTCCATGCTCTATCTCATCGTTGCGCTGGGCATCGGGCTCACCATCTCCGCGGTCACGAAAAAACAATTTGTTGCCTGTCAGATCGCCCTTTTGGTCAGTTTCCTGCCCTCCATTATGCTCTCCGGATTCCTGTTTGATCTCCATTCGCAGCCCCTCGTCATTCGCGTTATCAGCCAGCTTTTTCCCACTACGTATTACCTGCAAATACTAAAATCTCTATTTCTCACGGGAAATCATTGGCCGCTTTTGGTGAAGAACAGCCTCCTCTTAGCCGGGTACGCCGTCTTCTTCCTCGGCCTCGCCGGGCACATCACCCGAAAGAAGGTGCAGGAATGAACCGCCTCGCCCTTTTTTGGCAGCACATAAAAGCGATCTCGTGGAAAGAGCTGTTAGTCACCTTCAATAACCCCGTAGAACGCCGCGTTCTGATGATTCCCGTTCTCATTCAGGGATTCCTCTTTGGCTACAGCGCGACTTTTAATTTGGACAGCGCCCCTTACGCGCTCTTGGATATGAGCAAAAGCGCCGAATCTGTCGACCTCGCCGCCCACTTTGACGCCTCTTCGGCTTTGGAGCGCGTTCGTGCGCTTTCCAACACCTCGGGTATTGCCGATGCCATCGACAGCGGTGACGCCATACTGGTCATCGTCATTCCCTCTGATTTTGCGGACAAGCTGGCGCGGGGCGAAAAAAGCTCTATTCAAACCATCGCCGACGGGCGCAATACCATGACCGCCGGGTTGGCCCTCGGCTACGTCGACCGCATCGTGGCCGCCTATAACCGCCAGCGAAATGCCCCCGCCGTCGAGCTTTTGAGCCGGACCTGGTACAATCCCACCCAAAACACCCGCTGGAACTTTCTTCCCGGACTCATCGGCATGATCAGCTTCACTCAGGTCATCATGCTGGGGGGACTCTCCGTGGCGCGGGAACGGGAATTAGGCACCTTTGATCAGCTTCTGGTCACGCCGCTTTCCCCCACCGAGATCCTCATCGGGAAAGCGCTGCCGCCCACCCTCATCGGCCTTTTCCAGAGCACGGCGCTTCTCATCATCGCCCGCTTTTGGTTCGACATCCCCTTTGCCGGTTCGCTGCCCCTTTTTTATTTCGCTCTGCTCATCTTCGTCCTCAGCTCCACCGGCATCGGCCTCACCATCTCCGCCATTGCTGACAACATGCAGCAGGTCTTAGTCTACGTTTTTGTCCTCATTCTTCCCCTGGCTCTTCTTTCCGGCATCATCACCCCCATCCGCAACATGCCGGAGGCGCTTCAGATTCTCACCTACGCCGATCCGCTGCGTTTCGCGGTCGAATGTATCCGCCGCATCTATCTGGAAGGGGCCGGTTTTTTCGACATTGCCCCCAACTTCCTCCCCATGCTCGCCGTCGCTGCCGTCACTTTGCCCCTGGCCGGCTGGCTCTTTCGTCATAAAACCACGTGAAGAAAGCACACGTCTTGGGGCGGGGCGAGGGGGTTACCGCCTGCCGATGTCATTGCCTCGCCACGGACAGGCCAAATCATAGCGGTCCAGGCGTGTGTCCCTACAGGTGCAGGTTTACAGACCTTGGGGAGTATGGTATACTATCCTCTGTTCAAAAGGAGAGGTGTCCGAGTGGTCGAAGGTGCTTGACTCGAAATCAAGTGTACAGCAATGTACCGTGGGTTCGAATCCCACCCTCTCCGCCAGAAATGATAAGGCTTCCGAGGATTTTCCCCGGAAGCCTTTTGCACAATAAAAAGCCCGCGCCAAAAATTGACGCGGGCTTTTTTTATTGTTTTTGTTACATCAGGCACTGGGAGATCATCCAGACCGCTTTGCGATAGGTGGCGATGAAGTCGTCCATCTGGGCCGAGATGAGGTAATTGTCGGCCTTATCGGCGTCAGCTTTGAGTTCCTCCACATTCTTTAAGAGGTACTTGAAGTCTTTCAGGATGTCGGAGAAGACGGCGTTTACGTCCGTGTAGTCCCCTGAGGTCTCTTGGATCTTCGTCAGGGCCGTAAACTCCGCGACGCGGGATACGGGCTTAAAGCCGCTCATCAGGGACGTCTCAGCCACTTCGTCGATCTGCTCGTTGATGGCGTCGTAGTATTCTTCCAGCTTAGCATGCGCCTGGAAGAAGGCGTTCCCCTTCACATACCAGTGATAGCTCTGCAGCTTGTGGTAGAAGACCACCAGATCCGACAGCAATGCGTTCATTTTCTTTTCCATAATACATTCCTCGCTTTCTTTGTCAGAGATTATCTATTTTTTGTGAACCTCTCGGAAGTTTCCCTCCGGGATTGACTATGGTTGTATTATATGCTATAAAATAAGGGAAATATAGTATTATATTGCCGAAAAATAATATTATTTAATTTTTTGGAAAGAAATGAGGAAAATTTATGCAAGGCAGAGAAAAAGCGCTTCAGATCGAGAAGTACACCTTTGGAGACATTCCGGCGGTGTTTGAGCACAAGGTGGTGAAGTCATCCCCCACGGGGCAGGAGATTGCTCATTGGCACAGTCAGGTAGAGCTGATCCGCGTGCTGGACGGGCACATTCACTGCCACGTGAATCATTCCGATTTCCGCCTGGGGCCGGGGGAGTTCTGCTTTATCAATTTAGGGCAGCTTCATCGCGTGTACAATACGGAAGAGAGGCCCTGCGAATTGGAGGTTTTAGGGGTGAGCCCGGAGCTTTTGTCACAGAATAAGAAGGTTTTCGATGCTTACATTTCGCCGGTCATCAGCGACGGCTCATTCACGCACGTTCGCGTGGGGGGAAAAAAGGGCTTTGCCAAGGTGATCGAGCGGATGATGGAGGAGCTTTGCGGCATCGCCAAGGAGAAGCCCCCCGGCTTTGAGCTGGAGGCGGTGGGGGTGATCTACCTCATCTTTCGGCGGCTGTACATGCTCTATTCGGCTCCTCGAGAGCCGCATCCTTTGGATAACGATGTTTCTCTTCAGCGGCGCATGACGGCCTTCATCTACGAGCATTACAGCGAGAAGCTCACCTTGGAGGACATCGCTCGGGCGGGGGTGGTCAGCCCTTCAAAATGCACGGCGCTTTTCCGGAAATATACCCAGAAATCGCCGGTGAATTTTCTCATCAGCTACCGCTTGGAGATGGGAAGCCGCCTCCTCACGGAAACGGCGAAGCCTATTTCAGAAATCTCCCAGGACTGCGGCTTTTCCCAGCAGAGTTATTTCAATCGGATGTTTCTGCGGGAATTTGGCTGCACGCCGCGGGAATGGAGAAAGAGGGCCGGATGAAGGCGACAGTTTCAGAGAAGCTTAAGAATTTTCTCAGACAACAGAGGCAGGAATTTTAACAGGGGGAACGGAAAAGTTATATATTGAAAGAAAGAGCGGAGACTAGGCGCGGAGTCGTTAACGGCGAAGGAGGGTAACACAATATGGATATGGGATATAAAATCTTTTCGGCACTGTTAGGGATTGTCATGATCATTGGCGGAATTTACTGTCTCATGATGCCGGAGATGCCTTTTCTGGCACTCGGCTGGATCGTGGCGGTCAGCATGATCGTTGACGGAGTGGTGAACATCGCTACGTGGAGTGTTCGAAGGAAGCTGGGATTTGCCGACGGTTGGACGCTGCTGGGAGCGGTGTTCTCCCTGGGGTTCGGGGGCCTTTTGATTGCCAGCGAAACAATGCAGTTGGCTGTAGATATTGTGATTGCTTATATGGCGGCGGTTTGGATCCTTTGGATCGGGATATTGCGTATGGCGCGCGCGGCTCAGCTGCGCCATATTCATAATCAGTTGATTGCCAGTGGGATCGCAAAACATTGGTGGCTCGTCATGCTTACCGGGGTCCTGCTGATTGTGGTGGGGATTTTCAGTCTCATCAATCCGGGCATCATGGGGATTACCATCGGGCTCCTGATCGGCATTGATATTCTGTTTGCCGGGATCAATGCGATCGTCGTCAGCTGCATCGCGTAAACGTATGGCATCCGCTCTTTTCGTGTAAAAAAACAGGGTCCCTCCGCCAATGGAGGGGCCCTGTTTTTACGTTAAAGAATGGCAGGGGATCCCTTGCGGTACATAGGCAGGGGGCGAACGGGGTGCCCGTGGTTTCCCTTCTGCATGTGGCCGCATGTCCAGGCAATTTTTATTTTGGGTTGTACAATGGATAGCGACGGGAAAATGGCCCGATATGACGGACAGGGATCGAGCGAAGGAGAGGGCGTTATGGGCGGATATCTTGATGGCTTATGATTCAAGCCGGGGAGAGAATTATGTGAACAGATATAGCGAAAATCCCGTCTGGGGCAATACCGAGACGGTGGCCGAATTTATCCCAATTATGAAAAAATCAATCACATCTTCTTGATTTTTGCCTCTTGTTGAGTATAATTATCAGTAAGAGGTTTATTTTTTTGCAGACAGGAGTGATGGCTATGGAGTACAGAATGGAACATGATTCTTTGGGCGAGGTGCGGGTGCCGGCGGATAAACTCTGGGGGGCGCAGACCCAGCGCAGCCACGAGAATTTTCCCATCGGCACGGAGAAAATTCCCCCGGAGGTCATTCGAGCCTTTGCAATCCTCAAAAAGGGTGCGGCCTTCGCCAATAAGAATTTGGGCAAATTGGACGAAGAACGCCAGGCCTTCATTGCCAAGGTGTGCGACGAGATCCTGGCGGGTTCGCTGGACGATCAGTTCCCGTTGTCCGTGTGGCAGACGGGCAGCGGCACCCAGTCAAACATGAATGTCAATGAAGTCATCGCCAATCGGGGGAATCAGTTGGCGGGGAAGGCTCTGCTTCATCCGAATGATCACTGCAACATGTCCCAGAGTTCTAACGATACTTTCCCTACGGCCATGCACATCGCCGCCGCCGTCGCCATTGTGGACGATCTTCTCCCTGCCATCGACGCGCTGGCGGCGACTTTTGGCGACCTGATGAAGGAGAACGAGGGCATCGTCAAGACGGGCCGGACGCACCTTCAGGATGCGGTGCCCATCTCTTTTTCGCAGGAGATCAGCGGCTGGAAAAGTATGCTGGAAGAATCGCGGAGCATGATCGAAGCGAGCCTGCCGTATCTGAAAAAGCTGGCCTTGGGCGGCACGGCGGTGGGCACCGGCCTCAACGCGCCGAAGGGGTTTGCCGAGGAAGCGGCGCGCATCATCGGCGAACTCACCGGCCTTGATTTCATCACCGCGCCGAATAAATTCCACGCCCTTACCAGCAAGGATGAAATGGTCTTCGCGCACGGGGCCCTCAAAGGGCTGGCGGCGAACATGATGAAGATCGCCAACGACATCCGCTGGCTGGGAAGCGGCCCCCGCTGCGGGCTGGGCGAGATCTTCATTCCCGCCAATGAGCCAGGCAGCTCCATCATGCCGGGCAAGGTCAATCCCACCCAGTGCGAATCCGTCACCATGGTGGCGGTGCAGGTGATGGCCAACGACACCGCCGTGGGCATCGCGGCCTCTCAGGGGAATTTTGAGCTGAACGTCTTCATGCCCGTCACCATCCATGCTTTTCTCCAGTCGGTGCGGCTTTTGGCCGACTCGCTGCGCTCCTTTAACAAGCGCTGCGTGAAAGGGATCAAGGCGAACAAGGAAAAAATGCACGAAAATCTCCACCGCTCTCTCATGCTGGTCACGGCGTTGAATCCGGTGATTGGCTACGAACACGCCGCCAAGACGGCCCAGAAAGCCTACAAGGAGAATATTTCCCTCAAGGAAGCCTGCGTCGGCCTCGGCTACCTTACGCCGGAAAAATTTGACGAGGTATTCCATCCCGAGGAAATGATCTGAAGGCGTGTCAGCCTTGAAAGCTGTCTTTCGTTTTCGAGGCGGCAGCAAAATCGCTGGTCGTCTAACGAACGTTTGCGGTAAAGGAATATCGATATAAAATGGCCCTCGCCGCATGGAACCTGGCAGTTCCGGCGGCGAGGGCCGTATATTTTGCGTCAGAAAGGATATTCATAAAAAGCGGACGTTACATGCCCGGGGCAAACAGCGCGGGGACGAGAAATCTCTTTAGGGGCCGTACAGGATAGTGGCGATGGAGTCGTCGATGAGCCAGGGGTATTCCCGGTGCAGGTCGGAAACGAAGCGCTGCCAGTAGCGGTTCACATGGTGCAGGGCCAGCGTGTCGACGTAAAAGAGCAGGGGAATAAAGACGGGACTGCCGATATTATCGACGATGCGCAGGCGGTAGGAATCTGCCGATACGAGCTGCACGCAGAAATTGCCGGGTTCCATGTTGCTGGTGATGATCTTTTCCCGAAACAAAAAGTAGCGAAAGGTGACCATGCCGGCGATCACCGCGTTGCGGTCGATCTGCGGCAAAGAACGGAGCCGGACGATATGGTCCTGAAAGGTCAAACTGTCGTGCCCGTCAAAATCGCGAATGCGTTCAAAGACATAACCGATGCCGCCGCCGGTCAGGGGACAGGCGCCGTAATACTCTGTCAGGAGCGTGGACGTGAGGCCTCGCTTTTCTCGGCTCCGACGGTAGCGCAGTTCTTTTTGCCAGTCTTTATCTTCTGCTCCGTAGTGGAGAACCTTCACGCAGCGGGATTCGTCCTGCGGGTGGACGTAGACTTTTTTATGACCGCCGGCGCCGATGAGCAGATCGGCGGTAAGCGTCAGCGGCGGGCCGGTGACGGTCTCGTGGAGCGTCTGATTCCACATCATAGTGTCTCCTCTTACACATCATGGTGCCCCTTCAGCAAATTCTTATCGGTAGTTTTCTTTTATTATACCAGATAGGCACATGAAATATAAGCGGAGGTAAATTAATTTATTGTGAAATCTTATCATTAGATCAGAGGTTTTTCCTGAGGAAGGCGCTTGCCGGCCCGCTGTCTGCCTTCTCGGGCCGGCGGTGGCGATCACCGCAAATTTTACGGGGCCTGCATGGGATTTGTTGATGAAGCAATGGGGCTGTGAGAGGGTAAAGGCGTCCTCTTATTGCTCTATCGATAACTATCTGGAGGCCTGTACGCGGCTTGGCAAAAGCCCCGACAAAGAATATAAAGGTAGTAACCTTTGCTTTCCTCGAGAGCTTTCCCGCCGGCGGGCGTGTTTGTCTTCACCCGCGAAGGAGCAGAATGAGGCCGCCTAAGAGAGGGATAGCGATCATGATGCGGCGGAGGATGGGGAGGGGGATGAGGCGGGTGAATTTCGCGCCAATGAAGGCGCCAAGGGAAAGCCCGGCCAGTGTTTGAAGAAAGACGGTGAGATCCATCAGCCCGGCGGCGAAGTAGCTGAGCCCTCCGGCCACGGCGATGGGGAAGATGATCAGCATGGTGGTGCCGATGGCGTGGTAGAGGGTGACGCCGAAAAAGAGCATGAGGCCGATCTGGATGAAGGCGGTGGCCCCGATGCCAAAGGCCCCGGAGAGAAAGCCGGTGACGAGGCCTAAGAGAATCCCCCGGAGAAGGAAGGTGCGCCCGGCGGCAGAGGCTTTGTTTCTCGCCACATAGTCCGCGATGAGGGCGGGGTGAAAGAGCTGAAGGTAGAGAAGCCCCGTGGTGGACAAAAGTATGATGGCCAGCGCCGGTGATAAAAAGCGGCCGGGGACTTGAAAGGCGACGTGAGTGCCTAACAGGGTGCCGAAAATGCCCGCGCCGCCCACGATCGCCCCGAGGCGCGGCAGAACGTCTCCTTCCCGAAAATGGCTGACGGTGCCCGAGAGAACGGTAAAGGTCATGCAGGAGAGGGAGACGGCGATGGCGGTATGGATGGGGACGCCGAATCCCACGGTGAGGAGCGTGATGCTGACGCCGGCGCCCCCCGCGCCGGACAATCCTAAAAGCCCGCCTAAGAGCAGCATGGCAAGGAAGATCATGAAAGCGGCCTCTTTTCTTTGGTCAATGGATTTTTTCGATGGGACAGGAAAAGTATATCATGTTTTGGGCTGCCGTGGTAACGTTTATGCAGACAGTTATGACGTTGGCAAAGAGGGTACTGAGAGGAGACATGAAGATATAAAATTTACGTCCCAGAAAAATTCGTAGGCGGCCAAGGGAAGAATTTGGACGGCGATATTCACGATGGGCACTGGAATTCAGTGGGAAGCAGGTGAGATTAAGGCCGAGGTGACAGTACATTGTGGCATACGAGAAAAGCAAAGAAGAGCCCGGCATCCCGAAAAGGGGGCCGGGCTCTTCTTTGCTATGAGGGGAAGCGGCTTAGCGAAGCGCTTCCGCAAGCGTCGCCTGATTTTTCTTCATCGTGGTGATGTAAGCGTCCTTGGCGGCGTCGTTGGCCTCGCCGGTGACGACGGGGTCGAGGGTGTAGATTTTCGCGCCGGTCTCCCGGGCGATGGCCTCGGCGGCGCTGGGGGAATACTGAGGCTCGGTAAAGAGAACCTTCACCGGCAGCGCGTTTACCTTTTCAATCGTCTCCTTCAACTCGGCGGGGGTGGGTTCGCTGCCCGGCTCCCGCTCGATGACGGCTACGATGTGAAGGCCGAATTCCTGCGCGAAGTAGGGGAA